>Ga0209726_10000575_pt1 | contig 67414 bp, 66 predicted proteins | sample Subgrocontami54m_FD_187453 | JGI IMG/M metagenome (GOLD analysis project Ga0209726, IMG submission 187453) | Subsurface groundwater microbial communities from S. Glens Falls, New York, USA - GMW46 contaminated, 5.4 m (SPAdes) (version 3) | ecosystem: Environmental > Aquatic > Deep subsurface >...
ATTTTAAAAAACCCGCCGATTCTTATTCTTGATGAGGCGACGTCCGCGCTTGATTCGGAGTCTGAGAGATATATTCAAGAGGCCTTGAATGAGCTTATGCAAGGAAGAACAGTTATTGCCATTGCCCATCGTTTATCAACGATTAAAAAGGCTGATAAAATTGTCGTGTTAGAACAAGGGCGTATCGTCGGTATTGGACGCCATGAGCTATTATTAGTCACGTGTCCTTTGTATCGGAAACTGCATCAAATGCAGTTCCAGGCGTAGCGCGCAAAATAAATAGTTGCGCAATAAGTGGTTATTGTGTATACTATTTCAACTTTAAATTGAATAAGTAAGCGGCGAGAATATTAAACTTTATTAAAATATTTATTTTGGTCTATGGAGGGAAGATGGTTGAAGAATTAATCAAGAAATTGTTGGAAGCAGGAGTTCATTTCGGACATCAAACTCAACGTTGGAACCCAAAAATGAAAAAATATATTTTTGGGCAGAGAAGCGGAATTTATATTATTGACTTAGAAAAAACAGTCGAGTGCCTTAACGCGGCTAGAGATTTTGTCAAAGAGATAGCCCTTAAAGGCGGCCGTATCTTATTTATTGGGACCAAAAAGCAAGCCCAAATGATTATTGAAGAAGAAGCTAAAAGATCAGAGATGTATTTTGTAAAGAACCGCTGGTTAGGTGGACTTTTGACGAATTTTCAGACGGTAAGGAAATCCATTGACCGTTTAAAGACAATCGAAGCAATGAGCACTAATGGAATTTGGCAAAATTTAACAAAGAAAGAAATAGCCCGTTTAACGAAGGAAAAAGACAAGCTTTTACGTGATTTAGGGGGAATCCGGGAAATGCGTGATTTGCCCGAGGCTGTTTTTATTGTTGACCCTAAAAGCGAAGAAATCGCCGTCAAAGAAGCTAATAAACTGAAAATTCCCGTGGTGGGTTTTATTGATACCAATTCAGATCCAGACTTGATTGATTATCCCATCCCAGGCAATGATGACGCGCTTAAATCCATTCAAGTGGTCGTTTCTCTGATTACGGACAGTATTATTGAAGGGCGAAAAGAATATTCAACCAATCAAGCGATTAAAACTAAAAAAGAGTCACCAGAATCTTCGCCTGATCTTGCGGCAGAGTTATCCGCCAAAGGCGGATCCGCCTCCCTCAGGGCCGAGTCCATCGGGACGAGGTCAGGCGGAAAAGAAACAGATTCTAAACCTGTCGACCAATCAGCTCCTATTTGATCATTGATAAATAGAGAAAGGATTTTGAGATGGATATTTCCGCGGGAACTATCAAAAAATTACGGGAAATGACCTCTTGTGGCGTCATTGAATGCAAGAAAGCTCTGGAAGAGGCCCAAGGGAATTTTGACAACGCCAAAGAAGTCTTGAGAAAAAGAGGATTGGAAATCGCGGCAAAAAAAGCGGGTCGTGTGGCCAAGGAAGGGCGGGTTGAATCTTACATCCATCCGGGTTCAAAAATAGGTGTTTTAGTGGAAGTCAACAGTGAAACAGATTTTGTAGCGAGAAGCGAGGATTTTTGTCGTTTTACCAAGGATTTAGCTATCCATATTGCCGCGTGCAACCCTCCGTATCTTAAGAAAGAAAATATTCCCGCCGATGTTTTAAAAGCGCAACCCGATCAAGAGATGTTTGTTAAGGAAACATGTCTTCTCGTTCAGCCTTTTGTTAAAGAACCCAGTAAAACTATCCAAGATTATTTAAATGAACTTATTGCCAAAGTAGGGGAGAATATTTCTGTTAACCGTTTTGTTCGATATAAGGTGGGTGAAAATTGAGCAAAAAGATTGTTTTTAAAAGGGTTCTTCTTAAGTTGAGCGGAGAAGCGCTTTTAGGCGTCAGAGAACATGGTATTGACGCGGAAATGTGCGCTTCTTTGGCCAGCCAAATTAAAGAAGTGAGAGCTTTGGGGATTAAAGTCGCTGTTGTCGTTGGTGGAGGAAATATTTTTAGGGGAGGGGTTGAATCCAACCGTTTCGGATTGGATCGTTCAGTCGCCGATTACATGGGAATGTTAGCTACCGTTCTTAATGGCTTGGCTTTACAGAATGCGCTTGAACAAATGGATGTTCCTACCAGAGTTATGACCGCGATTCAAATGGCCTCTATCGCGGAACCCTATATCCGCCGCAGGGCTTTACGTCATTTAGAGAAAGATCGAGTGGTTATTTTTGTCGCAGGGACGGGAAATCCTTATTTTACAACTGATACAGCCGCTGCCTTGAGAGCTAAAGAAATAGACGCGGATGTAATTTTGAAAGCAACGAAAGTGGATGGGATTTATTCATCCGACCCCATGTTGGATAAATCCGCGAAGAAATATACTAAACTTAAATTTATTGATGTCTTGAAGAGAAATTTGAGAGTGATGGACTCCACGGCTATCAGTATGTGCATGGAGCATAACTTGCCCATTATTGTTTTTAATCTTCAAAAAGGAAATATTAAAAGAGTGGTGTCAGGAGAAAAATTGGGAACCCTCGTTTATTAAAAATGGTAGTGTCAAAAATAATATGAAAATAACCAATAATCAAGAGACAAGAAACAAACAAATTTTAAATAAACAATTACCAATATTCAAATGTCGTCGATGCAATGAAGTCGTTTTGGCTATTGGATCTTTGTAAAATTGATTATTGTTTGGAAATTGGTTCTTGGTTATTATAACAACTTTTGACGCTATCTTAAAAATTAATGGGAGGGCAAAATGGTCACTAGAGAAATCGTTCAGCAGACTGAAATAAAAATGAAGAAGGCTCTTGAAGCCGCTAATCGTGAATTTGGTGAAGTGCGAACAGGGCGCGCCCATCCAGGGTTAATTGAAGGTTTGCATGTTGATTATTACGGGACATTGACTCTGGTTAAACAAATAGCGTCCATTTCTATCCCCGATCCGAGGACGGTCATTATCCAGCCGTGGGATGTGAGCGTTATTCCTGAGATAGAAAAGGCCGTGTATAATTCTAAGATTGGAGCGGCTCCTACGAATGACGGGAAGATCGTGCGTTTGTCTATTCCGCCTCTTTCTACTGAACGCAGAGAAGAATTAAAGAAAGTTGTCAAAGAGATGGCGGAGAAGGGGAAAGTTTCTTTGCGTACGATTAGGCGGGATGCTAATGATAAATTAAAGAAAATGCAGGCGGATAAAACGATCCCAGAAGATGAAAGTTTTAAAGCGCAGGATGCTATTCAGAAATTAACGGACAAATATATTAAGGATGTAGATTCTATTCTGGAGATAAAGAGTAAAGATCTTACGCAAACAAGTTAGATATTCGACCCACTAGCTCATCAGGTAGAGCACTACCCTTTTAAGGTAGGTGTGCCGCGTTCGAGTCGCGGGTGGGTCATTTTTAAGCGGGCGGGTGGCGGAATGGTAGACGCGCATGCCTTAGGAGCATGTGGGGAAACTCATGGAGGTTCAAGTCCTCTTCCGCCCATCACTGCGCGGAAGGCGCAGTGTTATCCCGAGTGACCATCTTAATAATTAGTCGCGAGGGATTAAAGCAATGCGTCCCTCGGCTCTGATTATTAAAGATGCAAGAGCCTCGGGATCGCAAAAAATTGTGAAGCAATTTTTTGCGGCGGTAATTCAGTTGGCTAGAATGCTTCCTTGCCAAGGAAGATGTCGTGGGTTCAAATCCCATCCGCCGCTTTAATTTTTGACCGCAACAGATTTCTTAAAGGAGGAAGTCCATCAATGAAGATCACAGAATTTTTAAATCCCAAGGCTATATGCGCAGATTTAAAGAGCGCCTCAAAATCCGATGTCATTGTGGAACTCGTTAATTTATTGATCGACTCTGGGGCTATGGAGAAAAAATACAAGAATAAAATAATAGAAATTCTCATGGCACGCGAGGCATTAGGTTCAACAGCTATCGGACAGGGCATTGCCATTCCTCATGGTAAATGTGAATGTGTTAAAAAATTAGTTGGTTGTCTCGCCGTTAGTAAAAAGGGTATTAATTTTGATTCTCTTGATGGTGAACCAGCCTTTATATTCTTTCTCTTAATCGCTCCTGTTGATTCCTCAGGTCCACATCTCAAAGCATTGGCCAGAATTTCCCGTCTATTAAAAGATAAGTATTTTCGAGAAAATTTAAAAACATCCAAAGACGAAAAAATGATGCTAAAACTTGTCCAGCAAGAAGATGGACGAGTTTTACCATAAAAGCATGGTCACTAATTTACTGAAATGGTTATACCCCGGGATGAAAGTAAAACGGTGGTTATTAACTCTGCTTTTAGGGGTGGGCATCGTTAGCGTAGGCGCCGTTTTGCTAGCCAATCCTTATGGCTTTATAAATTTTATCGGAATCTTGTGGATTATCTGCGGCATGATTCTGGTGGTTATAGGGACGGGTAAGTTGATTGTCTCTTTGATTACGTTGTTTCTTCCTAAAGGCGAACGAGAACTCGTTAACATCCTTTATCAACGTCGATATTTGGAACGGGGCCCTAAAATTGTCACTATCGGGGGAGGGCATGGTCTTTCTCATTTAATTTTTGGGCTTAAAGAATACACATCTAATATTACGGCGATTGTCACGGTCGCTGATAGCGGTGGGTCTTCAGGAAGACTGCGTGAGGAATTTAATATTGTCGCTCCGGGGGATATCCGTAATTGTTTGGTTGCTTTAGCGGATGCCCCAGCGCTCATGGGGGAACTTTTTCAATTCCGATTTTCTAAAGATTCTGAACTTAAAGGACACAATTTCGGAAATTTATTTTTAACAGCCATGGTTCAGCTGACCGGCGGAGATTTTGAACGCGCCGTGAAAGAATCAAGCAAAGTTTTAGCTATCCGCGGCAAAGTTATTCCTTCGACAGTGACGAATGTGCATTTGGTCGCCGAATACGTTGACGGTTCTCGTACCGAGGGAGAAGCTAAAATTCCGAATACTCATTCGAGAATTAAAAGGCTTTCTTTGAAGCCCCAAGATGCTCAACCAACCAAGGATGCCTTGCAATCTATCGAGGAAGCGGAAATTATCATCTTGGGACCGGGGAGCTTGTACACAAGCGTTATCCCTAATCTTATTATTCCAGGAATGAGTGAGGTAATTGCTAAATCTAAAGCGTTTAAGATATATATTTGCAATGTGATGACTCAGCCCGGCGAAACGGATCAGTATTCAGTCAGTGATCATATCAGAGCGCTTGTTGAGCATTCACATAAAGATATTATTAACACTTGTTTAATTAATAATGGAGTGGTCTCATCGGAAGTTTTAAGCCGTTATGAGCACGAACATTCTTTCCCTGTTGAGCCCGATGTTGAAAGGATAAAGGATTTGGGATATAAAGTGGTGGCAACCGATTTAGTCAGCGATAAAGATTTCGTGCGCCACGACTCTTTGAAATTAAATAAGGTGCTTATTCAGTTGATAGAAAAAAACAGAGTGATTAAAAGATAATATGCCTTTGATTCACAAAGAAGTTATTGTTAAAAATCCACAAGGATTGCACGCGCGTCCGGCGGCGATGTTTGTGCAGATTGCCTCAAAGTACAATTCTTTAGTGATGATTCAGAAAGATGATCAGAAAGTTAATGGGAAATCAATCATGGGAATATTAACTCTAGGGGCACAGCGAAATTGTAAGGTCATTTTGGAAACAAATGGTGAAGACGCAGAGCAGGCAATGGTTGAATTGGAAAATCTTTTAATTAAGGAAGGATTATAATGCAGGAAACAGTATTGAAAGGGATTCCCGCCGCTCCAGGAATCGCGATGGGCCCCGCTTTTATATTGGATAAACAGGATTTTATTGTCCCGCCCAGGGCGATTATGAAAGAAGAGGTCCCTATTGAAATCGCGCGTTTCGAGGAAGCTCTTATTAAAACGCGGGAGGAAATTCGCGTGATTCAAAAGAAGTTGAGTTCCGCGATGCAGGGTGAACACGCCCGTATTTTCGACGCGCATCTTTTAGTCCTCGAAGATAGGACATTAATAGAGGAAGTCCTCAAACGGATCAAGGCAGAAAAGCTATCGGCAGAGTATATATTTTCCGAGGTTTTAAAAAAGTATTCGGAGATCTTCAGTAAGATGGAAGATGAATATTTAAGGGAGAGAGTTGCGGATATTACTGATATCGGACGTCGAGTCTTAAAAAATTTAATGGAAGAAACCCGTTTGCATGACCTCGAACATTTAACCGAAGAAATTATTATTATCGCGCATGATCTTTCGCCTTCGGATACGGCGAGTATGTATCGAAAAAATATTGTCGCCTTTGCCACGGATATCGGAGGGAAAACATCTCATACGGCTATCATGGCTAAATCATTGGAAGTCCCGGCGGTTGTGGGTTTAAAAGACGCTACTTTGCGCGTTCACAATCAAGATTATGTGATCGTTGACGGTCGGAAGGGACTTGTCATTATTTATCCAACGGAAGAGACAAAGACGCTCTACCGTAATCTTCAAAGTCGGATTCTTGAATTTAAAGATCGGTTTAAGGAAGTCAGAGACCTCCCGACGGAAACAACGGATGGCCATAAAGTTAATCTTTTAGCCAATTTGGAATTGCCGGAAGAGATTACGGCTATTTTAGCTCATGGAGCGGGTGGCATAGGATTATACAGAACAGAATATTTTTATATGAACCGCGTTGATCTTCCTTCAGAGGAAGAACAATTCCAGGCGTACAAGCATGTTGCCGAGGCGATGGCTCCTCATGAGGTAACGATTAGAACGTTAGATATAGGCGGTGATAAATTTATTTCTAGCGTCCAAATTCCCAAAGATATGCATCCTTCCTTGGGATACAGGGCTATCCATTTTTGCCTAGAACACCCACAGATATTTAAGGTTCAATTGAGGGCTATTTTGCGCGCTTCCCTTTACGGAAATATCCGTTTAATGTATCCTATGATTTCCGGAGTTGCTGAGCTAGAGAAAGCCACCAGTATTTTGGAAGAAACAAAAAAGGAACTTCGCAGAGAAGAGATCCCTTACAATGAGAATATGCCTGTAGGAATAATGATTGAGGTTCCTTCGGCGGCGATCACCGCTGATTTACTAGCTCCAAAGGTTAATTTTTTTAGTATTGGAACCAATGATCTGATTCAATACTCTTTAGCTGTTGCCCGTGTCAACGAACAAACAGCCGATCTCTACGAGCCAGGACATCCCGCGATTTTGCGGCTTATTAAAAATACAATTTCAGCGGCGCATCAAGCGAATATTAAAGTGGGTTTATGCGGAGAAATGGCTTCCGAACCGGCGTTTACTTTGATTTTGCTCGGACTTGGGTTAGATGAGTTTAGTATGTCGCCTCTCAATATTTTGCAAATTAAAAAATTGATTCGCAGCGTTAGTTTCAAAGACGCACAGCAATTAACAGAAGAAGTTTTGAAACTTTCTCGTGGGCAGGAAGTCGAGGAACTAAGCCGTTTAAGGTTAAAGAAACTGGCACCGCATGTTATTGAAACTGACCAGAGGGAGTGAGCATGAAGGCTTTGATTCTCGCCGCTGGATATGGAACAAGGCTTTATTCTTTGATTCAGAATACGCCTAAAGCGTTTTTGAAAATTAACGAAAAACCGCTGATTAATTATCTTCTGGAAAAACTAAACAATCTAAACAATCTCAATGAAGTCCTTGTTGTCACGAATAATAAATTTTTTACTTCTTTTGAAGATTGGGCCAAGCAACAAGATCATTTTTCTTTTCCTGTCCGAATTATTAACGATGAGACCAACTCCGCGGAAGATCGCTTAGGTTCTGTTGGGGATATTCAGTATGTCCTTCAAGAGAACGGGATGAATGACGATCTCCTGGTGATGGGAAGTGATAATTTATTTGATTACAGTTTGAAAGATTTTATTTCTTTTAGTCAAAAAAAATCTCCCGGGATTTCCATCGGAGTCTATGACGTTGGCTCTTTGGCGGATGCAAAATCTTTCGGGGTTGTGTGTATAGATCGAGAGGATAAAGTGGTTTCCTTTGAAGAAAAGCCAGAGAATCCACAGTCGAGTCTTATCGCGATGTGTCTTTATTATTTTCCTAAAGATTCGCTTCCCTTGGTTGAAGAGTATCTTGAAGAGACAAAGAAGTCAGATCGGGCTGGAGATTATATCCGCTGGATCCAAGGGAAAAAATCAGTTTTTGGTTTTAAATTTGTTGGAAAATGGTATGATATCGGGAGCGTTGAATCGTACCAAGAGGCCCAGAAGAGTTTTGTTAGGAAAAGTGTTCAATAAATTTTTAAATTAAAGAGAAATAAATAAAGGGAGGGAGACAAGTGAAAGGACGATACGTAATTACTTCAGAATCTGTCGGTAAAGGACACCCGGATAAAGTTTGTGATCAGATCTCAGATGCCGTTTTAGACGCGGTGCTAAGAGATGACCCAACGGGGAGAGTTGCCTGTGAAACCTTTATTTCCATGGGACTTGTGATTGTAGGCGGTGAAATTACAACAACAACCTATGTCGATGTCCATAAATTGGTCAGGGGTGTCCTCACGGATATCGGTTATACGCATCCTCAATATGGTTTTGACGCGAATACATGCTCAATCCTTAATGCGATTAATAGACAGTCTCCGGATATCGCTCAAGGGGTTGACGCGGGAGGTGCCGGTGATCAGGGCATCATGATCGGCTATGCCTGTGATGAGACGCCTGAATTGATGCCGCTTCCTATTATGTTGGCGCATTCTTTGGTCAAGAGAGTAGAGGAAGTAAGAAAAAATAATATCCTTGATTATTTAGGGCCTGATTGCAAGAGCCAGGTAACGGTTGAGTATGAAGACGCAAAACCAATGCGTGTCGACACGGTTGTTTTAGCCTGTCAGCATACAGAAAAAATCCTGGATAAAACAGGGAAGAAAATCACTCAAGAGGCTAAAGCGGAGATGATCAAAACAATCGCTCTGCCCATTGTGGGTTCTATGGTTGACAAAGAAACAAAATATTTTGTCAATGAAACCGGCAAATTTGTCCTTGGCGGGCCTCAATCAGATACCGGAGTAACGGGACGCAAGATTATTGTCGATACTTACGGCGGGGTTGTTTCTCATGGCGGCGGCGCTTTTTCAGGGAAGGATCCGACCAAAGTAGACCGTTCGGCTACATACATGGCCCGATATGTTGCTAAAAATATTGTGGCGGCTAAATTGGCTAAAAAATGTTGGATTCAGTTTGGATACGCGATTGGGCGGGCAGAGCCGGTGAGTGTCGTCGTTGACACTTTTGGTACAGGCGAGATTCCCGATGGTAAATTAACGGAATTAATTCGTAAACATTTCGACTTAACTCCTCGGGGGATTATTAAAGAATTAAAACTTCAAACTCCAATTTATCAAAAAACAGCTTCTTATGGTCATTTTGGCCGAGAAGAATTTGAATGGGAGAAGACAAACAAGGCGGCTCTTCTAGCGAAAGAACTAGTACCGTGTAACATAAATTCTTGAATTCCTCCCCCTTTATGGGGGAGGATAGGTGGGGGTGAGGATAGTCGAAAATCACCCTCCCCTAACCCCTCCCATCAAAAGGGAGGGGAATCCCGAACTCACGTTAAAATAAGGAGGCAAAAGGATCATGGCGAATTCTAATATTTTAGTTGAGGAAAAAAAAGGATGTATGATGAATTATGATATTAAAGATTTATCATTGGCTAAAAAAGGAACACTGCGGATTGAATGGGCCAAGAAAGATATGCCTGTACTTTCCTTGATCGAAAAAAGGTTCCAAGAAGAAAAACCGCTCAATGGCCTAAAGATAGGTTGTTGTCTTCACGTCACAACAGAGACAGCTAATTTAATGAATACCCTTAAAGCCGGCGGGGCAGAAGTCGTTTTATGCGCTTCTAATCCACTCTCGACTCAAGATGATGTCGCGGCCTCCTTAGTGAAAGACTTCGGAATCAGCGTCTTTGCTATTAAAGGGGAAGACAGAGCCACTTACTACAAACATCTTAATGCTGTTTTAAATATCAAAGCTAATTTGACGATGGATGACGGGGCTGATTTGGTCTCTGAAATCCATTCCAAGCGAAAAGATTTGAATCAGTATATTTTGGCTGGGACGGAAGAAACAACGACCGGTGTTGTCCGTCTGAAAAGTTTGGAAAAACAAAAACTCTTAATGTATCCGATTATTGCCGTTAATGACGCGATGACGAAGCATTTTTTTGATAACCGTTATGGGACAGGACAATCCACCATTGATGGGGTCATGCGGGCAACGAACCGCCTTTTGGCGGGTTCACATTTTGTTGTCTGTGGATATGGCTGGTGCGGCCGCGGATTAGCGATGCGCGCTTCTGGGATGGGCGCGAAAGTCATTGTCACGGAGGTTGATCCTTTGAGGGCTTTAGAGGCGAATATGGATGGCTATGACGTTATGCCTATTAAAAAAGCGGCTAAACTCGGAGATTTTTTTGTGACGGTGACCGGGGATATCAATGTTATTCGCGCTGAACATATGTCGCAGATGAAAGACGGCGCCATCTTAGCCAACTCGGGTCATTTTAACGCTGAAATTGATTTAGATGGATTAAAGGAAATTACAAAATCAAAGAGAATTATTAGAGACTTTGTGGAAGAGTTTAAATTAAAAAATGGAAATTGTGTTTATGTTTTAGGGGAGGCGCGTCTCATTAATTTGGCAGCGGCCGAAGGACATCCGGCGTCTGTCATGGATATGAGCTTTGCTAATCAGGCTCTTTCCGCGGAATATGTGGCTAAAAATTACAAAAAATTAGAGAAAAAAGTTTATTCTGTCCCCGAAGATATTGATCGGATGATCGCCAAATTAAAATTGAAGGCCTTGGGGATAGAGATTGACACGTTAACGACTGAGCAAAAAAAATATCTTTCCAGTTGGGAAATGGGAACGTAGGAATGATATATGAATACTCGTGAAATGGTCAATTATTGGATCAGAAGTTCAAACGAAGACTTAAAGACGGCCACAGGTCTTTTTCGTTTGATGAGATATCCTCATTGTCTTTTTTTCTGCCATCTCTTTGTCGAAAAAATTATTAAAGCATTGGTCGTCAAAGGAACAGGACATCCAGCACCATACGGACATAAATTATCAAAGTTAGCAAGACTTACAAAGATTGATTTTTCCGATAAGCAATTAGACCTTTTGGATGAACTCACGGCATTTAATATTGAGGCCAGATACGACGATTACAAGTTTCAATTTTACCGGAAGGCGACCAAAAAATATACACAGATTTATTTAAAAAAAGCGAAGGATATCTATTTATGGCTAAAGAAAAAGATATAGCCCCTGAGATAAAAGATATTGCGATAAAATTTGCCAGTGTTATTAAAAGCAGGGGTATTCGTATTGCTAAAATCATTTTGTTTGGCTCTTATGCAAAAGGAAAGGCAAAAGGGTACAGTGATATTGACCTGTGTATCGTTTCTCCCCAATTTGGCAAAGACTCAATTCTGGAGCTGCAATTTCTTTTGAAACAAAGCCGTCATGTTGATGACCGCATTGAACCGATTCCTGTTTCCGTTAAAGGATATAGAAATAATGCTTCGCCACTAATCTGTGAAGTAAAAAAGTTTGGAAAAGAGATCATGCTGTAGGGAAAACTAAGCAACGTTTATTAACCGTTTAGGCAAAAGTAATATCTTTCCAGTTGGGAAATGGGGACGTAAACGAAAGGAAAAAATGATTAAAAAAATTTCTTTTATTTTTCTGTTTCTTTGCTTTATTTCTTTTAATAGTTGGGCGGAAAATATTTCCGCGTCCTCAAGGATTACTGAAGTGACAGTTTATCCGGGATCGGCACGTTTAAAGAGAGAAGCCGTTATTGACCTGTCAACGGGATCGCGGAGTATTGTTTTGGAAGACATTCTGGGGAAAGTGGATGAAAACTCTGTTTCCGTGACCGGCCGTGGGGAAGCTCAAGTCAAAATTTATGGCGCGTATCTAAAAAAGGAATATCTCAAAGAAGCTTCCGATGAACGCGTGAAAGGGCTAGAAAATAATATTGAGGCCTTAGAGGATAAGATTTCCGTTGAAAATAATAACCTAAAAATCCTTGAAGAAGAGGAAGGGTTTTTAAACTCCATTAAATTATTCTCCGGAGAACAAATTCCGAAAGATTTGGTAACGACGATGCCTTCGGGAACCAAGCTTAAAGAAATTTTAGATTTTTTAATTCTTAATTCAAAAGATCTTCAAGAGAAAAAGGAAGGCATCCGTCTTAAGGCCAGGGAATGGAGTAAAGAAAAAGAAAAGCTTGTGAGTGAACTTAAAAACCTCCGCGGCGCCTCGCAGAAATTAAAACATTCTATTGTGGTAGATTTGGACGCCGTGAAACCCGGGAAATTTTCTTTGGCTGTTTCTTATTTGGTCACAGGTGCCAATTGGCGGCCTTTGTATGATGCCAGGGTTAAATTTGAACAAGAAGAGGTCGAGTTAACGTCTTTTGGTGTGATAACACAGACAACGGGGGAAGATTGGGCAAATGTTAAGCTCACCCTTTCCACAGCCAAACCTACGTTAGGAGGCAGAATGCCTTACGTCGAGCCGTGGTTTTTGCGGCCTGTTGAGGTTAGGCGCGAGAAACAGAGGATGCGTGCTGCCATGGAGATGATGGCAGAATCACCATTGCACCAACAGGATGCCCTTTATTTAGAAAAGGCAGAGGAGTCTAAAGAAGAAGAGGCTCAATTAGCTTTTACCGAAGTTGCTTACGAAGGACTTTCGATTGTTTATCAAATCTTGAAGCCAGCGAGTATCAAGTCCGATGGTTCTGAGACAAAATTTCCTGTCACAACACAGACCTTGAAAGCTAATTTGGAATATTCCGCTTATCCTCGATCATCGCCGTATGTTTATTTAGGGAGCCGGGTCAAGAATGCTCCGAATCTTCAGCTTTTGGCTGGTCAGGTCAATGTCTTCTTGGATGAAAATTTTGTGGGGAAATCCAGTATCGATACCATTGGTCCCGGAGAGGAATTTGATTTATATTTAGGAGTCGATGAAGGTGTTAAAGTCAAGCGCGAACAGCTTTCTAAAAAGGCGGATGATGTCCTGATAGGGAATATTTCCTCTCCCAGCTTAAAGACTACTTTTGCTTACAGGATTACGGTCGAAAATTACAAACCGAAGAAAATGAAAGTCATTATTTTTGAATCTTTACCCATTTCGGAAAATGATCGGATTAAAGTCAAAATATTTGATGAAAAGCCGGGGCCTCAAGAGAAAGATTGGAAGGCAAGAAAAGGTGTCTGGCGTTGGGAATTTGAATTAGAATCCCAGGCCAAACAGGAAATTTTTTATTCCTATCTGATTGAACATCCTCGAGAGATGAGTATCTCGGGATTTTGATTATTCAAAAAACATTGGAGGAGCGTTATGCCTAAAATTTATTATGATCACGATACCGATATGAGTTTTTTAAAAGAGAGAACCATCGCCATCATTGGTTATGGTATCCAAGGCCGTGGTCAGGCGCTGAATTTAAGAGATAGCGGTTTAAAAGTCATCATTAGCCAAAGGCCAGGCGGCCCTAATTATGAGCAGGCTCAAAAAGATGGATTCCCCATTGTCGATGTGGAAACAGCCACAAAACAAGCGGATGTCATTGTCCTTTTGACGCAGGACCATGTGCAGGCAGAGATTTATAAAAAATCCATTAAACCCTATTTGAAGATAGGAAAATCCATTGCCTTTTCTCACGGCTTTAATATTCATTTTAAACAAATTGTCCCGCCGTCCAATATTGACGTTTGGATGATTGCTCCTAAAGGCCCGGGGTCTTTAGTGCGTCGTCAATATGAGGAAGGCAAGGGTGTCCCTTGTTTAATTGCTATTTATCAGAATCCTTCGAGCGATGCCTATAAAGAAGCTTTGGCTTACGCTAAGGGGATTGGTGGAACTCGGGCGGGGGTTATTGAGACAACCTTTAAAGAAGAAACAGAGACAGATTTATTTGGGGAGCAGACTGTCCTTTGCGGCGGCGCTAGCGCCCTGATTAAGGCGGGTTTTGAGACTTTAATTGAGGCTGGGTATCAGCCGGAGATTGCTTATTTTGAATGCCTGCATGAATTAAAATTGATCACGGACCTTATTTACGAAGATGGGATTCGCGGCATGCGTAAACGCGTTTCTGACACGGCTGAATATGGTGATTATACTCGAGGGCCACGTATTATTAATGAGCGGGCCAGAAAAGAGATGAAGAAAATTTTAAAAGAAATTCAATCGGGGAAATTTGCCCGTGAGTGGATGCGTGAAAATAAAGAGGGCAGACCAAATTTTAACAAGTTCCGTCAAGAATCCCAAAATCATCCCATCGAGAAAGTCGGTGAAGAGTTAAGGCAGATGATGCCGTGGATGAGAAAGTCATGAAACTCCACTTAGGATGCGGCACCAAAAAATTAGATGGCTGGATCAATATTGATGCCGTCAAAAGCTGCCATCCCGACCTTGTGCATGATATTACGCAAACGCTACCTTATCCAGATTTAAGCGCGGATGAAATTCTCGCCGAAGACCTCTTGGAACATTTTGATAAATACATGCGTTTTGTTGTTTTTTATGAATGGGCTAGAGTTTTAAAAATTGACGGTAAAATAACTATTCAAGTGCCCAATTTCAAGAAGATTATTTTTCGGTATTTTAAACTGGGATTTGATAATTTTGTAGATACCGTTTTTGGAGAGAACCTTTGGCAATCGAAACTTTATAACGGTCATTTCGGCAATCACAAATGGGGATATTCGGATAAAACGCTTCAGGAGTTTGTCCGTTTGTTTGGCATAGAACCGGTTAAAGCGGAGAAAAAAGGTCTTAATTTGCGTTTATCTGGTCAAAAGAAAAGACATGTTCGTTTGAGCGAATTAGAAAAAATAAAAATTTACTCTCCCGCTAATAAATGTGGGAATGGTGAACCGTTTTGTAGCGTTGATTTTGCCCATGAAAAAATTAGAGAATTTCAGAAGAATGAAGTTGCCGTTTCATTTTAAAATATATGCCCGTTCCAAACACAGTTTTAATTTTTGATACGACCTTACGCGATGGCGAGCAGGCTCCGGGCGCCAGCATGAACGAAAAGGAGAAGCTGGAAGTGGCCTTTGCTTTGGAACGTTTAGGGGTTGATATTATTGAGGCGGGATTTCCTGTTATCTCTCAAGGAGATTTTGATTCTGTCCAGTCGGTCGCTAAGCACATTAAGGGAACAATCATTTGCGGGTTAGCGCGTTCTTTAGTTAAGGATATTGACGCGGCCGCGGAAGCTTTAAAATTCGCCAAAAGGAAACGTATCCACGTATTTTTAGCCACGTCTAAAATTCACATGGAATATAAATTAAGAAAAACGAAAGATGAAATTTTGCGGATGGCCGTTGAAGCGGTCAAATATGCCCGAGATAAAGCAGAAGATATAGAATTTTCTCCGGAGGATGCGTCACGTTCAGAAAAAGATTTTCTGTATCAAATCTTAGAAGAAGTTATCAATGCGGGAGCGACAACGGTCAATATTCCAGATACAGTTGGATATAGCGTTCCCTTGCAATATGGACAATTAATTTCGGATATTCGCAATCATGTCCCTAATATTGAAAAAGCTGTGATCTCGGTCCATTGTCACGATGATTTGGGATTAGCTGTGGCTAATTCTTTAGCGGCGGTTAAGAACGGCGCGCGACAAGTCGAATGCACGATTAACGGTATCGGTGAACGGGCTGGGAATGCCTCCATGGAGGAGATTGTCATGGGCTTGAGAACGCGGACAGATTTTTATGGCTGCGCCACTAATATCAGAACCTCGGAAATCTGTAGAACTTCTCGTTTGGTCAGTAAATTAACCGGTTTTGTTGTCCCTCCCAATAAAGCAATCGTTGGTGCCAATGCCTTTCGGCATGAGGCTGGTATTCATCAGGATGGCGTACTGAAAGAACGTTCGACCTACGAAATTATGCGTCCTGAAGATGTTGGTTTTCTGGAAACGGGCCTTGTTTTAGGAAAACATTCCGGTCGACACGCCTTTAAAGAACGGTTAAAAATTTTAGGAATTGATTTAAATGAGAAAGATTTGGATTTAGCCTTTGAGCGGTTTAAGAGTGTGGCCGATAAGAAAAAGCAGATTTTTGATGAAGATCTCTTAGCGATTGTTGAGGATGAATTGAATGTTTATCAGAAGACTTGGAGCTTGGCAAGCCTTACGACTCAAAGCGGGACGGGCATAAAATCTAAAGTGCGCGTTGTTTTGAAGTCTAAGGGCAAGACATATGATCAGACTTCCTCAGGTGACGGTCCTATCGATGCCGGTTATAAAGCTATTGATACCATCACGAAAGTTAAAGGAGAGCTTTTGGATTACGCTATCCAATCCGTCAGCCGAGGAAAAGACGCTTTAGGTGAAGTCACGGTTAAGGTGAAAATAAATAATAAAAGTGTTATCGCGCACGGAACGAGTACGGATATTTTGGAGGCTTCCGCTAAAGCCTACATTAATGCCATTAACAAGGTCATTTCTGTTAAAGTCTAATCTTTCTTAATAATGAAAGAACAAAAATCCATCTACGGCATCATCGGCTTTCCTCTCGAACACACCTTTTCCCCCCTCATGCACAACGCGGCTTTTAAAGAATTGGGCGTGGAGGCTGTTTATCAACCTTTTCCCTTAAAAGAAGAAGACTTAGATGATTTTTTTAAGAATTTACGTCAGAAATCAAGCCCAATTTTTGGTCTCAATGTCACTGTTCCTTACAAAGAGAAGGTAATGAAATATTTGGATCACCTTAACCCTCTAGCGCAGAAGATTGGGGCTGTTAATACAATTGTTATCGATAAACAGCGTCAATTGACAGGGTATAATACGGACGCGCCTGGTTTTTTAGCTCATTTAGCGGAATTGAAATTTGATCCTAAGAATAAAAAAATAGGTATTTTAGGGGCAGGCGGCTCAGCCCGCGCCATTATTACCGCTCTTTGCCTTCTTCCTGAAAAGCCTTTATCGATAAAAATTTATAATCGCACCTTTGAAAAGGCAAAAATTCTTGCCGAAAGCATTAAGGAACATGTGGGCACGGAAATCCTTGAGGCTGTGATGAGCATCGATGATTTAGAATTGCCGGAAGCGGATATTTTAATTAACACAACATCCGTCGGCTTAAAGAAAAACGACCCGAGTTTAGTAGAGGAAGAACTCCTTCATTCAGATATGTTTGTTTACGACTTAATTTATAACCCTAAGGAAACAGCGCTCTTGCGCATGGCTAAAGAACGCGGGGCGCGAACCACGAACGGATTAGGCATGCTTTTTTATCAAGGCGTTTTGTCTCTCGAGCACTGGGCTGACAGGGAAATTGATGAAACGGTTAAGAAAAAGATGAGAGAAGCGCTGGAGAAAAATTAAATTATGGATATATTTATTTTTCTATTTTTTATTATTGGAGCTGTCGTTGGCAGTTTTCTCAATGTGTGTATTGTGCGACTGCCGGAGGAAAAGTCAGTTATTTTTCCAGCCTCGCATTGCCCGCATTGCAAAAAATTTATTTTCTGGTACGACAATATTCCGCTTGTGAGTTATTTATCTTTACGTGGCCGATGCCGATTTTGTCAAAAAAGGATTTCCTTTCGGTACTTTTTAGTGGAATTCATAACAGCGCTGACGTTTGTTGGTTTTTATCAATACTTTGGGTTAAATATTTTATTGATTCCTTATTTGGTGATGGTCTCTGGATTTATTGTGGCACTCTTTGTTGACTTTGAACATCGCATTATTCCAGATGAGGTAAGTGTGGGGGGGATATTGGTGGGTTTAGTTTTTAGTTTACTTATTCCGTCTTTGCATGGATTGGAATCACAAAAGTTTAATTCATTGATTCATCTTCAGTCCTTAGGCTGGTCTTTCTTGGGGGTGCTGATCGGGGGCGGCATTATTTACGCGATGGGTTTATTGGGAGATTTCCTTTTTAAGAAGGAGTCCATGGGTGGCGGGGATGTTAAATTTTTAGCAATGATCGGCGCCTTTTTAGGATGGCAATTGGCTATTTTGACGTTTTTTATCGCTCCTATGTTCGGTGCGGTCTTTGGTATTATTGAGAAGATCCGTAAAAACGACAGCGCGATCGCTTACGGCCCTTTTTTGGCATTGGGTGCCCTGATTAGCCTATTTTGGGGGGATATCATTCTTGATTGGATTTTTGGAGGGTATGGGTTGTATGAAATTTTTTAAATAAAAATACCCATCTTTGACCCAAAACTTTGCAGTAAAGCCGTGATTTTTAAAGGTTTAATTGACAGCCACCTTCCCTTGTGTTACAATCCCCCCAATGAAAATAAAAAATATTGTGTTTATTGGTTTTATGGGTTCTGGTAAGTCATTTGTTTCCAAGAGGTTATCAAAAATGTTGAAAAGAGATGTTTTTTCAACAGATACGCTTATTGAACAAAAGACAGGTAGGAGGATTCCAACGATCTTCAAACGCCTTGGGGAAGCTTATTTTCGCAAGGTCGAAGAAGATGTCGTTAAAAACTTAAGCAAGAAGCAAGGTGTTATCCTAGACTGTGGTGGCGGGGTGGTTGTCAATCCCTTAAACATTACTCGTTTGAAGAAAAATGGCATCCTTATTTATCTAAAGGCTTCGCCGACTTTCCTTTATCAAAACATTAAAGGACGCAAACGTCCCTTATTAAATGTTTCGGATCCATTAAAAACGATCAAGAAGATGCTTCGTTTAAGAAAACCTTTGTATGAAGAATCAGCGGAGCATATTATTGACTCTGAGCATAAAAGTATTGAACAGATCTGTCAAAGAATTGTGAGGTTACTTTCTCGTGAACGAATCTGACGCTTTATTAATTTTGAACGCGATTTCCGGATTGGGCAGTATCCGTATCCGCAAGTTAATGGAAAAATATGGCCCAGCGTCTGAAATTTTATCTTTAAAAAGGGAAAATTTTTTAACAGAAAAATTGATTCCTTTAGATGTTGTGGAAAATATTCTTCAATTTCCTCAGCAGGCTTTCCTTGAAAAAGAATATGCTTTCTTGAAGAAAAATGATGCGTGTTTTATTTCTTTGAAAGATCCCTTTTACCCTAAGAAGTTGTTAGAGATCATAGATTTTCCTATTATTTTGTATGTTAAAGGAAATTGTGAAAAGTTTAAATCTTTAAATCTAGCCATTGTTGGTTCACGCCAGGCTTCCCTTTATGGAACAACGATGGCCGCGAAATTTGCCGAGCAACTTTCTGAGTTAGGATTAACCATTGTTTCGGGAATGGCTCGGGGGATTGATACCTACGCCCATCAAGGCGCTTTAAAGGCGGGAGGATCAACGATTGCTGTTTTAGGCTGTGGATTAAATTATATTTATCCTCCCGAGAATAAAGAATTAATGGAAAAAATAACGAAGCAGGGCGCTGTTATTTCTGAATTTCCTATGGATGTCGCTCCGATTGCTCATAATTTCCCTCGGAGGAATCGTATTATCAGCGGTTTATCTTTGGGTGTTTTGGTTATTGAAGCTGCTTTAAAAAGCGGAGCACTGATCACCGCTGACTGCGCGTTAGAACAGGGACGGGAAGTCTTTGCCCTTCCCGGAAAAGTGGATAATCTTCAATCTGAAGGCGTCCACAATCTTATTAAACAGGGAGCCAAATTAGTAACACGCGTGGAGGATATTTTAGAAGAGCTCAAAAATCCAATGGAAGAATTTTTAGGCGGCGCGACAATTCCCCGAATGGAAAGTGTTGAGTTATCCGTCCCAGAGACTAATCTCCCCGAGCATGAACAACTCATTTATAGTTATTTGAATGATCGTCCTATTCATATGGATGAACTTAAGGAGCGTTGTGGCCTTGTCATTTCTTCTCTAGGATCGCTTTTATTTAAACTCGAATTAAAGAAGTTAATTAAACAACTTCCCGGCAAAATGTTTGTGAGGTCAAAATGAGTAAAAGCAAACCAGTCGTGATCGTGGAATCTCCCGCGAAGGTCAAGACGATCGAAAAAATCTTGGGAGGAAAGTTTAAGGTTCTTTCTTCCATGGGGCATTTAATCGATCTACCTAAATCCACGCTTGGCGTGAATATTGAACAGAATTTTGAGCCTAAATGGATTGTTGTGCGCAGTAAACAAAAAATCCTTAAGCAGTTGAAGAAAGAAACTAAAAGCAGCAAAGAAATTTATGTGGCAACCGATCCCGACCGCGAAGGGGAAGCCATTGGTTGGAATCTTACGAGCCATTTAGCGGATAAGGAAGATAAGGATAAAAAGAAATTTTTTCGCGTTACTTTTCAAGAAATTACTAAAGACGCTGTTTTAAAGGCTTTTGAACATCCTCGCGAATTTGACATGAAAAAAATTGACGCTCAAGTTGCTCGGCGAATTTTGGATCGCATTGTGGGGTACAAAATTAGCCCTCTGCTTTGGCGTAAAATTGGCTCTCATTTAAGCGCGGGACGCGTTCAATCGGTCGCGTTGCGTCTTATTGTTGATCGGGAACGCTCCATCGAAGCTTTTGTGCCTCAAGAATATTGGCAGATTGCGGTTGATCTTAAAAAGGAAGGTTTTGATGGTCTCCTAACGGCTTCTTTAGAGAAAATTAACAATGAGAATTTTGAATTAAAATCGCAGGAAGAAACCGATAAAATCGTTTCTGAGATTAAGAATCAAAAATTCGTGGTTACGAATATTTCAGAAAGAGAGGTTAAGCGTAATCCCAGCCCGCCCTTGATTACAAGCACTCTTCAGCAAGAGGCTTTCAATAAATTAGGTTTTAACGCCTTTAAAACCATGATGATTGCTCAACAGCTTTATGAGGGGATTGAATTGGGGGAAGAGGAAGCTACGGGATTGATTACTTACATGCGTACGGATTCGGTTAATCTCTCTCAAGACGCTGTTGGCCACGTGAGGCAATTCATTAAAAATACTTTTGGAGAACAATATCTCCCCGAGAAACCAAACCAATACAAGTCTAGAAAAAGCGCTCAAGAAGCCCATGAAGCTATTCGACCGACCGATGTCCTTAAGAACCCACAGGTCGTTAAGAAATTTTTAGATCACGATCAATCCAAATTATATGAACTCATTTGGAATCGATTTGTCAGCTGTCAAATGGTGCCGGCTGTTTACCAATATAAAAAGATAGAGGTTACCGCGGGATCGCCCAATTCTGGTAGAGTTTTTCAATTTGGCGCTTCCGGATCAACTCTTCTTTTCGATGGTTTCTTGTCTTTAGATAAAGAGACAACCGAAGAAGAAAAAAAGATCGATTTGTCTCGTTATCTCAAAGATGACGAACTTTTTTTAAGTGAAATGAGGCCCACTCAGCATTTCACCAAACCACCTGCTCGATTTTCTGAAGCGAGTCTTGTTAAGGCGCTTGAAGAAGACGGAATAGGGAGACCTAGTACTTACGCTTCCATTATTCAGACTCTGGTCACTCGCAATTATGCCGTGCGTCAGCGCGGCTATTTTACGGCTACGGAACTCGGAATTTCCGTCTGCGATTTACTGGTTCAGTATTTCTCTAGAATCGTCGATGTGGCCTTTACCGCTCAGATGGAAGAAAACTTAGATCTTGTCGAAGAAGGGAAATTGGATTATCCAAAACTTCTCGCGGAGTTTTATGCTCCCTTTCAGGCTGAATTGGTTCACGCGGAAGAGAATATTGTTAAGACAGAGAATTTTGTGGATAGATATTGTCCGCAATGCGGTAAGCAGATGGTCGTCAAATGGGGTAGGCGGGGCAAGTTTTTAAGTTGTTCTGGATTCCCCGAGTGTAAGTTTGCTCAACCCTTTCTTTCCGGGATTAAATGCTCGCAGCAAGGTTGCGATGGCGAGCTTGTCAAAAGAAGCTCAAGGCGAGGGACATTTTATGGCTGCAGCAATTATCCCAAATGTACGTATGTCACGCAAGAGCTCCCGGAGGAAAATAAAAATGTATGAATCGTTACGTCGATAAATTTGTCTCCTATTTAGATATTGAAAAAAATTATTCAAAGCATACGATTTTAAATTATACGCTTGATTTGGAAGATTTTTTTAAGTTTGCCGACCAAACTCCTCTTGAAAAAATTGATTATCTTTTTTTACGGCGTTATTTGGCTCAATTAAGGACAAAAGAATATCGTCCCCGTACCCTGGCGCGAAAATTATCGTCATTGCGCAGTCTTTTTAAATTCCTTGAGAGGGAAGGGCTTGTCAAGAATAATCCGACAGCTCTTTTAATGTCTCCTAAGCTGGATAAACCGCTGCCTCACTTCCTTTCGGAAGGGGAAATGGTAAGTTTTATCGAGGCGCCTTCCTTAGAAAAGATTTCAGGGAAAAGAGATCGCGCTATTTTGGAAACGTTATATAGCACGGGAATCCGAGTAGGCGAATTGGTGACTTTAAATATTGAGAATGTGGATTTCATCAGCAATATTGCCAAGGTCGCGGGAAAAGGAAAGAAGGAAAGGCTTGTTCCTATCGGAGATAAGGCTTTAGGGAGTATTAAGGAATATCTTGACGCGAGAAAAGTGAAATCCAACGTTTTATTCCTTAATAAGAATGGTACTCGTTTGTCAACGAAGGGAGTTTGCGATATCACGCATAAATATATTCAATCTTTGAGCATAGAAAAAAAAGTCTCGCCGCATGTTTTAAGACATTCCTTCGCCACACATTTATTAAATCGAGGAGCGGATCTGCGCTCCGTCCAGGAACTTTTAGGACATGTCAATCTTTCAACAACGCAAATTTACACGCACGTTAGCACGGAACGTTTAAAAAAGGTTTATGAGCAGGCTCATCCTAGAGCTTGAAAAGACATGTTTATTATCTACGATTTTATCCTTCTTATTCTAGCGTTACTTTATATCCCTTATCTTATTGGGAGACGCAAATGGCACTCGGGGCTTTGGACGAGATTAGGGTTCGTCCCCAGCGATTTACGCGAGAGGTTAAGCGTTCAAGAGAACATCTGGATTCATGCTGTGAGTGTCGGAGAGGTCTTAGCCATTGAGGATTTTATTTTCTCGCTAAGGCAAGAATTCCCTCATTTTAAGATCATTTGTTCGGTCGTGACCAAGACAGGATATGCCCTCGCCCAAGAACGATTTGAAAACAAAGCCATTGTGATTTTTGCTCCCCTAGATTTCAGCTGGATTGTGAAAAAATTTATTACTTTGATTGACCCCGAAATTTATATTTGCGCGGAAACAGAAATTTGGCCGAATTTATATTTCTTTTTAAATCGCAAAAGAGTCCCTATTATTCAGATCAATGGCCGTATTTCGGATAAAGCATTTAAAGGATATCAAAGGATAAAATTTATTTTAAAGGGGATTCTTAATTGCGTGGATATTTTTTGCGTGCAGACAGAGTTAGATGCCTCGCGCGTGAAGGCGTTGGGAGTCAAGGACAATAAAGTTGTCGTGACGGGGAATTTAAAATTTGATAATTACCCACCCGTGCCCGCATTCACTAAGGAAAGCTTAGGTTTTGCAACAGAAGATTGTCTTTGGATTGCCGGCAGTACTCATCCAGGGGAAGAGGAGATTGTTCTTGATGTTTATAAAAGATTGAATCAAGAATTCAGCTCGTTACGTCTGGTTTTAGTCCCTCGGCACATTGAACGCGCGCAGGAGGTAACTCAATTAATAGGAAAAGCGGGTTTCGAACCCGACCTCTTTTCTAAAAACGTTGGAATTAAGTTGACCCAAAATCAGGTGCTTGTTGTAGATACGATTGGACAATTACGCGGTCTTTACAGCATCGCGGGGATTGTTTTTATCGGGAAAAGTCTTAAGGGCGGCGGCGGACAGAATGTGATTGAACCTGCCTTTTTTGGCAAACCAATTGTTGTAGGGCCGCTAACCTACAATTTTAAAGATATTATAAAAATTTTTCTTAGGAATCAGGCCCTCAAACAAATCGCGGATGCTAAGGAGCTAGAAGACGCAATAAAATATTTTCTTCAAAATCCCTCACAAGGACAAGCGATGGGCAGACGGGCCAAAGAGCTTGTTGAAAAATATCAAGGGGCGACAGCGAAAACAGTAAAGATTATTGGTAATTTTTTAAAGACATGAGCGCATCTCTTAGACAATTTTTATTTTTAGCAGCGACTGACACAAAAAAGGGATTTTTTATCAATATTGTTAAATTTTTCCTGTGGTCTCTTTCTTGTTGTTATGGTTTGGCGATCAATTTTATTCTTCTTAGTTATCGAATAGGGTTACTTAAAAAACATAGACTTCCACGGCCGGTCATTAGCATAGGCAATCTCACGTGGGGTGGAGTCGGCAAAACGCCTTTTGTTCTGTGGTTAGCCAAAGAGCTTAAATCAATAAATTTAAAACCAGTGATCCTCACGAGGGGGTATATGGTCAAAGTAGGGAGGAAGAATCATCCTAGCGATGAGGCAAAAATGATTGAAGAAGTTTTAAAAGATGTCCCTGTCGTTGTTGGACAAAATAGAATCGCCTGTGCCCATCAATTTCTTCAAAATAATGAGGCAGATGTTTTTATTTTAGATGATGGATTTCAGCATTGGGGGCTTGCTCGAGACTTGGATGTTGTTTTAATAGACGCGACTAATCCTTGGGGGAATGGACATCTGATCCCTCGGGGTATCTTAAGAGAGCCGTTAAAGTCTTTAAAGAGAGCCGACATCGTTTGCCTCACGAAGACCGATTTGGCTAAAGATAAAGTTGTCTCTATTAAAAATAATTTAAAGCAAATTTCATCAAAATTATTGATAGGAGAAACGATTCATCAAGCAGTGAGACTCAAGGATGTTTATCGCTCTTCTATCTATGGACTCTCTTTATTGGAGAACAAACGCGTTGCCTGCCTTTGCAGTGTTGGGGATCCAAAATCGTTTGAGTCAACTTTAAAAAATCTGGGCGCTCAAGTTATCAAGAATTTTCCATTCATGGATCATCATGCCTACACAGAAGAAGAGATTAACAAAATTATGGAAGAGTGTCTGAAAGAAAATATTCAAACGATTGTAACCACAGACAAAGATGCTGTGAAGATAGCCTCTTTTCAAAAATTTACCGATGAGAAGCTCTCTATTCTATCTCTTCAAATTGATATTTTATTTATTCAAGGGAAGGATGAATTTCTTGACAGAGTATATCATTTGGTCCATTCTTAAGGTTTTTGGCCTCTTTGTCCGGTGCCTGCCTTTAAGGGCTGCCTTAGGGATAGGACGGTTTATAGGAGTTGTCGCCTATTGTTTAGATCGCAAGCACCGCAGGCAGGCCTATCTCAATTTGCGTATTGCTCTATCCTCAGAGCTAGCTCCCCAAGAGTTCAACGTGATTCTTAAAAACCTTTTTAAAAATTGCGCGCAGAATTTGATAGAACTTTTACGAATGCCTTCTCTCACTCCATCCAAATTTAAAAAATTAGTTAAAATCGATGGCGAAGAAAATATTTCAGAATCATTAAAGGCAGGGAAAGGACTCATTCTTTTGGCTATGCATTTTGGCAGTTGGGAGATGGCCAGTCTTTCCTCCGCTATGCTAGGGTATCCATACAAAGTTATTGTAAAATCTCAAAAAAAATATTTCCGGTTAAATGAGATGCTTAATTCTTCCCGTGCTTGTGGAGGCGCTGTTGTCTTGGCTCGAGGGATGGGAACACGAGATTTTATTAAGAGTCTGCAAAATAATGAAGTCATTGGGATGGTGGCCGATCAAGGGGGAAGGGATGGTGTTCTCGTTCCGTTTTTCGGACGAGGCGCTTCCATGTCGAGCGGGGCTATCCGCATGGGTCTCAAATGGGGGGTTCCCATCTGTTTTTCTGTAATCGTTAGAGAGCCGAAAGGTCACCATCATTTGATTATTCATAAGCCTTGGAAACTTATTAATACGGGGAACTTAGAAAAAGATGTTTTATCTAATTTAGAAGAGCTTAGCCCTCAAATGGAAGATCACATCCGTCGTCATCCTTCCGAATATATGTGGTTTTATAAAAATTGGAAATATTCCAAAGATAGGAGTATCCTTCTTTTAGACGATGGCCGCGCGGGACATTTGAGGCAATCGCAGAAGGTCTCTAAAATATTGCAGGAGCTTTTAAAGGAAAAGGGATTAAGGGCGGAGATATCCTCTGTCCCTGTGGTGTTTAAAAGTAAGTGGAAAAAAAAGATTTTTTCATTGTTGAGTTTTGTTGGATTTTCACTTATTTTTTTAAGACGATGGGATTTCTTAAAACTAAGTTTAACCGAAGATTCCTTTAATAAGATAAGCCGTGTCAAAGCGGATTATATTATTTCTTGCGGATCTTCGCTTTCTGGAGTTAATCAACTTCTTTGCGAGGATCAAGACGCCAAAAGCATCGTTATTCAAAAACCGGGATTTTTAAGTATCCGCCGGTTTCATTTAGTTATCCTCCCACAGCACGATGCCTTAAATCTGTATTCTTCCGTTCAAGGCGGGGCGATTTTTAATGTTGGAAAAACTAAGATAGCCGCGACGGTTGGCGCTATTAATCTGGTCAGCCCAGAGTATCTTAAAGAGCAGGCGGAACTTTTATCAAATCGTTTTTCTCATTTGAAAAATAAATTTAGAATGAAATTGGGAGTTTTTATCGGAGGAGATTCCCGGGATCTTTATCTAGGAGAAACTCAGATAAAGATTATGATCGATCAGCTCAAGGAAGTGGCCGAACAGATGAATGTAGACATTTTATTGACGACCTCCCGCAGAACCACGGCAAGAGTTGAACAGTTACTGCAAAGGGCATTTAAAAAATATCCGCATTGTTCGTTGTTGATATTAGCTGGTCAAGAGAATATTCCTGAAGCGGTGGGTGGAATTTTAGGATTGGCTGATATTCTTGTGGTTTCGGGAGATAGTATCTCTATGATTTCAGAGGCCGCAAGCTCAGGGAAGAAAACGATTGTGTTTTCTCCTCAAATGCGCCAAGGATTGAGAGGAAAACAGAATAAACATAAATGGTTTGTTGAAAATTTAAGGGCGCAGGGCTTTATATTCTCCACGGATGTCAAACAACTAGCGCGAGTTATTTATGATATGACCAAAGGTAAGATTCATCCCTCGATTTTAGATGATGGGAAAATCGTTCGTGAGGCTCTTAAAGGAATTATTTAATGAAAGTTCTTCAAATATTACCAGAATTAAATGTAGGCGGCGTTGAGACAGGGACGGTAGATTTTGCTCAATATCTTGTTGCGCATGGGCATCAATCGCTAGTTGTTTCTAACGGCGGCGTTTTAGTCGCACAGCTCCAGGCAGGAACAAAACATTATAAACTGCCGGTGCACAAGAAATCTTTGTGGACAATCATGAGGATGATTAAAGAGGTGCGTAAAATTATTTTGGAAGAGAAAGTTGACATTGTCCACGCGCGGTCACGGGTACCAGCCTGGATTGCTTATTTTGCCTGCCGACGAACGAATGCCGCTTTTATTACCACTTGCCATGGATTTTACAGTAATCGTCTGTTTAGCCGCGTCATGGGATGCGCTAAACTCGTGATTGTCCCTAGCGAAGTGATCGGACGGCACATGATTGATGATTTTCAAGTGCCCTCAGAGAATATTCGCTGTATTCCTCGCAGTGTTGATTTGGAAAAATTTAACGTCTCTTCGGGAGACCTTCAGTCGACAGGTCTGCGGCAAGAAAATGTTCTTGGGAAATCTAAGCATATCGTGGCAATTGTAGGAAGAATAACTCGGCTTAAGGGACACTCTTTTTTTATTCAAGCCATGTCCACTGTTGTCCGTCGGATGCCTTACACCAAGATTTGGATTGTGGGAGATGCTCCGCCAGGTAAAGAATCTTATAAACATGAATTAGAAGTTTTGGTAAAACGTTTAGGCTTAAAAGATCACGTGGAATTTTTAGGTAATCGCAGAGATATCCCTCAGATTTTGTCGCAAGTGGATGTTCTTGTGTTCTCGAGTGTTGTCCCTGAAGCCTTCGGTCGCGTGATTTTAGAGGCCCAAGCCGCGGGCGTGCCTGTTGTCGCGACCCGCGTGGGAGGGGTTATTGACATTATTGATGATGGAAAGACTGGTTTACTTGTTCCATCGAAAGATCCGGAAGCCATCGCCAAAGAAGTTCTTCGGCTTTTAAATGATAAAGAACTCGTTAATCGTTTGGTACAGGAGGCTAAAAAGAAATTGCGAGAGAAGTTCACTTTAGAGCACATGGCCTCTCAAACGTTAAAAGTATACGAGGAGCTCTTAAAGGCCATGCATATTCTTGTCATAAAAATGACTTCCCTAGGAGATGTTGTTTTGGCTACAGCTTCTCTGCGGGCGATTCGCCATAAATTCCCTCAAGCGAAAATATATTGTTTAACCGGTAGAGAATCGACAAAAATTTTACACAATTGCCCTTATCTTGACGGGCTGATTATTTATGACCCCGTCTTTAAAGATAGAGGAGTTTTCAATTTTTTTAAATTAGCCCGGGAATTGAGGAAGTATCAATTTGATAAAGTAATTGATTTTCAAAATAATCGGAAAAGTCATCTTTTGTCTTTTTTAAGCATGGCTAAAGAAAGTTATGGGTATGACACGGGCAAGAGGCGTTTAGGATTTCTTCTGACTCATAAAATTAAGAATTTAAAAGCAGTGATGTCGCCAGTCGCGCATCAATTCCAAATCCTTAAGATGTTGGGGATCCCTGAGAATGAAGACCAGTCTTTAGAATTATGGCCGTCTCGCAAAGACGAAGAATATGTCGCGCAATTATTTGAAGAAGAGTGGCTTAACGGCAGCCGTCAAATTGTTGGAATTCATATTGGTGCTTCAGCCAAATGGAAGACAAAAAATTGGCCTATTGAATATATCGCTAAACTGTGTGATCTTTTAGCGGCTAAAAATATTCGTACATTTATTACGGGGGCAGAGAAGGATAAACCATTGATCAGGCATTTATCATCTTTAACAAAATCAAAGCCATCCATTTTCGTTGGCAAAACCGATATGGCTCAGTTAGCGATTCTGATTAAACAATGTCAGGTTTTTATCACGCCGGATTCCGCGCCTTTGCATGTTGCCGCTGCCGTTGGGACGCCTACCATTGCTTTTTTTGGGCCGACGGATTCCCGGCGCCATACGCCTCCGGGACAAAATATCACCATCTTCGAGAAAAAACTTTCGTGCGCTCCTTGTTACAGCTCTCACTGCCGCATTTTAACTCACGCCTGCATGCGGGAGATTAAACCGGAAGAAGTTTTGATAACCGTTGAAAAATTGATGGTTCGGAAGGCAGAGGAGGAATAATATGAATTCATTTAAAAACGATAAAGTCGATTTACCCATGGGGGCGGTATGGCTGATGAACTCTATTTCAGAATATAAGGGGAAGCAGGATCTCTACGCGCGCCAGTCGCCGCAGATTTTAAAGACGCTTTTGGAAATAGCGCTCATTGAGAGTGCTGAGTCATCGAATCGTATTGAGGGAGTTACCGTTGATAAGGATCGTCTTAAGCCTTTGGTGATTGGCAACAGCAAGCCGCGCGATCGTTCAGAAGAAGAAGTGGCTGGTTATCGTAAAGCCCTTGACTGGATCCATAAAAAATATACGGCTTTAAGGATAACGCCTAAAACGATTCAGGAACTGCATCGTCTATGCCGCGGTGAGTCGTGGGATGCTGGTAAATGGAAAGAAAAAGACAACGATATTATCCGTAAACACCCAGATGGCCGAATTGAGGTAATTTTTAAACCGCTTGCCGCGGCTCAGACTCCCAAAGCGATGGAGCAGCTGTGCGGGGCATATGAATACGCCCTGACGCAGGAGAAATATCCTCCACTTTACGCGATCTCTTGTTTGATTCTTGACTTTTTATCCGTTCACCCATTCCGAGACGGCAATGGCCGCGTATCTCGTCTTTTAACTCTCCTTGCGCTTTATCAAGAAGGGTATGTGGTTGGTAAGTACATTAGTCTTGAACGTATTATTGAGCAGAGTAAAGAAACGTATTATGAATCTCTCAATAAAAGTTCACAAAAGTGGCACACGGCCAAGCACGATGTTTTTCCTTGGTTTAATTATTTTCTTGGGACTGTACTCGCGGCGTATAAAGAATTTGAAGAACGCGCGGGTAACCCGAAGCCTTCCCGAGGGGTAAAGACGGAAATTGTTGAAGCGGTGGTTAATAAGCAATTTGGCGAGTTTAGTATTTCTGACATTGAGCGCGCATGTCCTAATGTGAGCAGGCCAATGATTCGGGTTGTGTTGGAGGATTTAAGGGCAAAAGGCAAAATAGAGGTTTTGGGGACCGGTCGCAGCGCGCATTGGCGAAAACGTGATAATAACTCATGAAACATGATAATAAACGTGATAATAATTTAGATGTGACAAAGCAATGAATATTCTATTTTTGACAACTCATTTAAATAGCGGTGGGATAACCAGTTATCTTTTGACTCTGACAAGAGGACTGATTGGGAAAGGACACAAAGTCTTCTTGGCTACAAGTGGCGGGAATCGGGAGGATGCGTTTTTAACCTTAGGGGCTTGTCATTTAAAAATGAATATCCGCACCAAGTCGGAGGCGGATCCGCGGATTTATTTAGCGTTGTTTCCGCTTAGAAAATTTATTCGAGCAAATAAGATTGATGTGATTCACTCTCAAACTCGAGTTACTCAGGTTGTGGGATATTTGATTGGCCGTATGACGCATATCCCGTATGGGACAACCTGTCACGGTTTTTTTAAGAGGCGGTTTTTTAGATGGCTGTTTCCTTGCTGGGGAGAGCATGTCATTGCCATTAGCTTGGCCGTGAAGAATCATTTAATTGAGGATTTTGGCGTCCCAGAACAGAAAATTATTTTAATTGAGAGTGGGATAGAGATAGAAAATTTTCCTGTCGTTACTAATGAAGAAAGACGAGCGGCCAAACGAAAGTTTCAGTTAGAAAACAATTTTACCATTGGAATGATTGCCCGTTTATCTGACGTAAAAGGGCAAGATGTTTTAATCAAGGCCATGCCCTTGATGCTTAAAGAAATTTCGCAGGCGAGATTGTGTCTTTTTGGAGAGGGGAGAGAAGAAAAAAAACTTCGAGCCTTAGTTAAGGGATTGAATTTAGAAAATGTTGTTTTATTTTTTCCAACTGTCTCTAAAACGAGAGACAGCTTATCTCTCCTGGATGTTTTTGTGATGCCTTCTCGTCAGGAAGGATTAGGGCTTTCGATCATGGAAGCGCAGGCGGCGGGACTTCCCTGTGTAGCCTCACGGGTGGGAGGAATCCCTAGTCTTATTGAGGAAGGAAAAACAGGATTTTTGGTTGAACCCGAAAATGAGAAAGCGTTGGCCGAAAAATTGATTACCGTGTTTAAAGATCAAAGGTTAAGGCAAGAGGTTGGGATCGCCGCTCGGGCGTTTGTTCAAAAGAATCATTCCGCTCAAAAAATGGTTGAGGAAACTTTAGGCGTGTATGAAAAATTGTCCAAGGAAAATAATTTTTAATGCAGAAAAATTTTAAGAAAATTCTTGTTGTGAACGTCAATTGGCTGGGAGACGTTGTTTTTTCCGCGGCTGTGTTTAAAGCCCTTAAAGAAACTTATTCACAAGCCCAAATCGCGTGCTTGGCTCCTTCGAGCGTTAAAGCGATACTTGAGAGTATCCCTTTTGTCTCTGAAATTATTTCTTACGATGAAGAGGGATGTCACAAAAATTTGTGGGGGAAATTAAAATTAATTGGACAGTTAAGACAAAAAAAATTTGACGCATCCTTTATTTTACACCGTTCACTGACGCGGGCTTTCCTTGTTTTTCTAGCCGGGATTCCTATCCGAGTTGGATACAACACCAAGGGACGCAGAGTTTTTTTAACCCACCCCATTCCTGAACCCCAAGAAACTCTTCATCGGCAGGATTACTATTTGAGAATTTTGGAAGGCTTTGGACTTGTTGTCAAAGAACGAAAGTCATTCCTTCAAGCTGATCCTCAAACTTTAGCTAGGTTGGACGATATGCTTTTTCAGAAAGGAGTTGGAAAAGAGGATTTTGTCAGTATTCTTAATCCTGGAGGCAACTGGGCTCTTAAACGCTGGCCGAAAGAAAATTTTATCAGGCTCGCGCAAAAACTCCTTGTTGAGTTTGAGGCCCGTCCAAATCTTAAAATCGTTTTTTCCGGCGCGTGCAAAGATATTCCTTTGGTTCAGGAAATTCTCAAAGGGCTTTCTATCAATAATCAGGGGAAAATTATTAATCTCACGGGACAATTAAACCTTAAAGAGCTAATTGCTTTCATGAAAAGAGCGAATCTCGTTGTTTCCGCGGACAGCGGTCCTTTGCATATTGCCGATAGCCTAGGCACCCAAACAATCGCTATTTTTGGGCCAACGGATCCAACCATTACAGGGCCTCGAGGGAGCGGCCCTTCTGAAATTTTGAGAGTTGATGTCGGCTGTAATCGCGGCCCTTGTTATTATCTTGATTGTCCGGAAAACACCTGCATGCGTGCGGTGACGGTTGAGGATGTTTTTGAAAAGATAAAAGATTTTATAAAAAAATAATTTATAATTTACTAGTCAAAATTTGAAGATAGAGGTAAAATAAAAAAAGATTAAGAGTTTTTCATGACGTCGAACCGTTAAAAGGAGCAGCACATGTTAAGAATAAAGATTATTTTTCCTCTCATCGTTGGATTTTTTATAGTATCGGAAACTGAAAGTTTCCTACACGGCCATAAAATAGTTGCGCAAAGCGCCTATTTTATCGCTGGGAATGTTTTTGCTCAAAATCAAGAACCGATGGATTTTGAGGATATAAATGGAGATGAAATCGACGATGAACAAATTCTCGAAGAAGGGGAAATCGCCGATTTAGAAGAAATTTCAGGAGAGGAAGTTCCAGAAGAAGAATTAATCCAAGAGGAGATGGTGGAAGAAGAGGTTGGCCTCCACCAAGGAAATGAAGGATATGTTTATTATGTTTCCTCCGCGGAACAAAAATTAGAGAAAGAAAAAAAAGAAGGCACTTCTCCTTGGAAACTTATTAAAAAATTAGATGATTGGATAAAGCAAAATTTATGGTGAGGGATAAGTGGATTTTGAGGCTGTTTTACGCTGGCTCATTGAAAATTTTAACGCGCAGAATGTCCGTTTTGCCTTAATGGGTGGTTTTGCCATGCACGCGTCTGGTTATATGCGCAGCACCCAGGATTTAGACATATTGGTTTTTAAAGAAGATATGCCTAAGGTTAAAGATTTGATGCTTTCTTTTGGCTATGAATTAACTCATGAAAGCGAAGATGTTTCTCATTTTTCCGGGAAATTAAGACAATTAGGCCACGTCGACTTTCTGCACGCGCATCGTAGTTACGCGAAGAATATGTTGCAAAGAGCCAAAGAATGTGGCATACTAAACAATAAATTTAAAGTTAAAGTTTTGGTAGCTGAGGATTTGATCGGATTGAAAGTTCAATCAAGCTCCAATGACGCGACTCGGTATCATCAAGATTTGGCTGATATAGAATTTTTGATTGGAATGAATGCCGCTACGTTAAACATGGATTTGGTGAAAGAATATTTTAGCCTTTTTCACCGCGAAGAGGAACTCCAAGGCATATTAACAAAAATCAAAAATGCTCAATCGAATTGAAAAAAAAGAGTTATTGGAAGACGCCTTTAACGTAAAACGTCGGGAGGATTTCCGTAAAGCGAAACTTTCTAGCGCGGCATCCCCATCTTCTTTAGACATCTATGTCCAATTTTTATCCAAAGTGCACAACGCATTTTCTTCTTTTGATATCACACGCCAACAAAAGTTAGCGGCCCAATTTTATAAATTGTAATGACGGCGCATGCCTCGTTTAAACCCTTCAAAAATTCAAAAAATTCTTGTCATATCTCTCAGTAACATTGGCGATGTCATTTTGACATTCCCTGTCCTTGATATTCTAAGGGAAGATTTTCCACGCGCGAAGATTTCTGTCGTGGTAGGGCCTAAAGCGGAGTCACTTCTTAAAGACAATCCTCATTTCGAACAAACGCTTGTTTTCAATAAGCGGCAATTTTTTTTAAAACACATGCGTTTCATGTGGCAATTAAGGAAAGAGTATTTTGATCTCATCGTGGATTTGCGAAACACGGCGATCCCTTTCTTTATCGGGTGCCGTTATCGCACTTCTTTTTTCGACCATCAAAGAAGTTCCGTCCACATGCGCCTGAGGCATCTCAATCGTTTAAAAACGATTTATCCCTTTGCCTCCGAAGCTAAAAGAAAATATTCTTTATTCATTTCCGATAAAGACAGTCAGGTTGTAAGGGATCTTTTAGCCCAAGAAGTTGACCAGAATAAATCATTAATCGTTTTGGCCCCTGGCGCCGCTAACTCTGATAAGCGATGGACGGAAAAAGGTTATGCCCAAGTGTGCGATTATTTAATAAAAACTAAAGGGGGTAACATTATTTTTGTCGGCGACGAACAAGATAAGCAGATTGTTCAAAATATTCAGAAAGGAATGGCGCTTCCCAGTGTCAATTTTTGCGGGCGTCTAACGCTTCCTCAATTAGGAGGACTTCTAAAGAAAGCATCTCTTGTCATTTCTAACGACAGCGCGCCGATGCATTTGGCTAGTTATTTAAATTGTCCGGTTTTAGCTATTTTTGGGCCTTCTGACCCTGAGAAATATGGTCCATGGGGTGAACATAATTATTATTTTCGCAAGAATCAAAATTGCCTTAAATGCCAGAATGAAAAGTCCACGGCCAGGCATACGTGCATGGAAGCGGTCAAGAGCGAAGATGTTTTGGGGGCTTTCAATGAGTTTTATAAAAAAAGAGTTTAAAAATATTCTTATTGTCCGTACGGATAGAATCGGCGATGTCGTTTTAACGACCCCTGCCATTAAAGCGTTGAGAGAAGGCTATCCCGGGGCCAGAATTTCTATTCTTATCAATCCCTTAACGCAAGATTTGGTTAAAGGCAACCCTTATTTGGATGAAGTTTTGATCGACGATCGCGAGCATCAGAATAAAGGATTAGGATTTTTTAAGTTGGTAAAGTTGCTTCATCAAAAGAAGTTCGATCTAGCCATTATTTTTCATACAAAAAAACGCACAAACCTTTTATGTTTTCTCTCGGGGATTCCGCATCGCGTTGGATACAAAAATAATAAATTCGGATTCCTTTTGACGGATCCTATTGAAGACAGCCGTCATTTAGGAGAAAAGCATGAAGCAGAATATTGCCTAGATGTTTTAAAACATCTAGGCGTTAAGGCGGATACTTTAGAATTGTTTGTCCCTCTCCAAGAAGAGGCTGTTGCTTGGTTAAAAAATCTTGAACAGACCAATTGTCTCGCGGCTTCCGATAGGCTCGTCATCATTCATCCGGGAGCCAGCGACATTTCTAAATGCTGGCCGCAGGCACGTTTCGCCGAAATGATTGAGAGTTTAACAAAACGGTATGCCGTTAAAATTGTTTTGATTGGCGCGTCTAAGATCGCGGAGATTTCTAAAAGAATTTTATCTCTGGCGAGTTCCCCCATAATTGATTTAACAGGGAAAACAACCGTTGCCCAGATGGCTGTTTTGTTGAAACGTTCTTGTCTTTTGGTTTCTAATGATTCTGGCCCTGTTCATGTAGCCAGCGCGCTGGGATGTCCCGTTGTCTCTATTTTTACTCGTAATCAGCCGGGGATTAATCCAGAGCGCTGGAAGCCTTTAGGGAAAAAAACGATCGTCGTGAGCGTCTCCCCGCAACATCTCGAACTCATTTCCGTTCAACAGGTTTTAGAAGCTGTTGACGGTCTCCTTAAACTGTGTTAGAATCGGGGCTTTAAGGCAAAATTATGCGACCAACTGATATTATTTTCAAATTCAATAAAAATAATATTCTTGTTATTGGGGATATTATTTTAGACCAATATATCAAAGGGAGCGCTTTAAGACTTTCTCCTGAAGCCCCTGTCCCTGTGGTCCTGCAGGAAGAATCCTTTTATAAGCCCGGGGGTTCAGCCAATGTCGCTAATAATTTGACCAGCTTAAACGCGAAAGTAACTCTTTTAGGCAAGATTGGGGCTGACGGGGAAGGTAAAATTATTCTTAACGAACTCAAAAAAAATCACGTTGACACCAAAGGTATTTTTGTTGATAAAAATTCGCCCACCATTTTAAAAACCCGTGTGATTGCCCAGCATCAGCAGATTGTCCGCATTGATCGAGAAAAAAATAATGGAAACGAAAACGAAGAACTGTGTAAAAATATTTTTACGTTTATCGAAAAAAACATTGATCGATTTAACGCTATCATTCTTTCCGATTATGGGAAGGGAATCATTACCCCGGAGTTGGTCAATTTTGTTTGTAAGCTTGCCTTAGCAAAAAAGAAAATCATCACGGTTGATCCTAAAGTAGAACATTTTAATTACTACCGCGCCGTGACATCTATCACGCCTAATCTTAAAGAAACAGAGAACGCGATCAGAAATATTAAGATTACTTCACAATCCGCCCACCATTTGGGGATCCATCGAGATCGTTTAGAAACGGATGAAGATATTCATTTGGCGGGGGAGGAACTGCTAAAATATTTAAATTTAGAATCTCTTTTAATCACCTTAGGAGAGCGAGGGATGAGGCTTTTTGAGCGCAATAAAAAGCCCGTTCACATTAAGACAAAAGCCAAAGAAGTTTTTGATGTCACGGGAGCTGGCGATACGGTGATTGCCGTGTTTACTTTAGCGTTAAGTTCCGGCGCTACGCATGAAGAGGCCGCGCATATAGCCAATTCGGCGGCTGGCATAGTCGTTGGCAAGATGGGGGCGGCCACGGTCAGTCAGGAAGAATTAACGCAAGCAGTTTAAAAAAAGACACTATGAAAATTATAGGAATTATCCCCGCGCGGTGGGGTTCGACGCGATTTGAAGGAAAAGTTTTAGCCAATATCGCTGGCAAGCCAATGCTTCAGCATGTGTATGAACGCGCTAAGCAGGCGAAGTTGCTCGATGGTGTCTTGATTGCCTGTGATGATGAACGAATTTTTAAAGCTTGCGAAAAGTTTGGAGCCAGGACTGTTTTAACTTCCTCAAATCACCCTTCCGGCACGGATCGTATCGCGGAGGCGGCTAAAAAGATTTCTTGCGGTCTTGTGATTAATATTCAAGGAGATGAACCTCTGATTAAGCCTTCCGTGATTGATGATTTAGCCAGAGCCATGATGGAAGAACGTGTGGCCCCCGTTGGAACGCTCATTAAGAAAATGGAAAATAAACAAGAAATCGAAAATCCCAACATTGTCAAAGTGATTGTGGATCAGCATAAATACGCTCTTTATTTTTCGAGAGCGGTTATCCCTTATCCTCGAGACCAGAAAGATTTCGAAGGAATCACGTATTACAAACATTTAGGAATTTACGCTTATCGAAAAGATTTCCTCCTCAATTTTAAAAATTTACCAAAATCCAAATTAGAAGAAATAGAAAAGTTAGAACAGCTTCGGATGTTAGAGGCAGGTTATAAAATCAAGACGATTTTGACGGATGTGGAGACAATGGGAGTGGATACCCCCGAGGATTTGGAAAAGGTGGAAGCTTTATTTTTAGCCGCATTAAATACAAATAAATGATCAAACCAATCAAAATTGAAGACATTCAAATCGGGAATAATCTTCCCTTTGTTCTTATCGCCGGGCCTTGCGTTATTGAAACAAAAGACGTGACATTGGATATTGCCTCTTTTTTAAAAAAGTTAACCACGAAAGTAGGGATCCCATTTATTTTCAAAGCCAGTTATGATAAAGCCAACCGTACGTCTATCGGGTCTTTTCGTGGGCTTGGCCTTAGAAAGGGATTAGACATTTTAAAAGAGATCAAAGAGAAGCTGAATATTCCCATTTTAAGCGATGTGCATAGCGCCGAAGAGATTCCTTTGGCCGCTCAGGTTTTAGATATCCTCCAGATACCGGCTTTTTTATGCCGTCAGACGGATATCCTTTTAGCCGCCGGAGAAAGCGGTAAAGTTGTTAATATCAAAAAAGGACAATTCCTCGCTCCCTGGGATATGAAACATGTCGTGAAAAAGATTGAATCAACGGGGAATAAAAAAATTCTTTTAACGGAACGAGGCGTAAGTTTTGGTTATAATAACCTTGTCAGTGATTTTCGTTCTTTACCGATTATGCGGGGGCTTGGCTATCCTGTCATTTTTGACGCCACGCATAGCGTCCAACAGCCAGGAGGGTTGGGGCACGCTTCGGGGGGAAATAGTGAATTTATTCCCTTGCTGGCCAGATGCGCGGTTGCCGCTGGATGCGATGGGATTTTCATGGAAGTACATTCCAATCCACAAAAAGCTCTTTCCGATGGGCCCAATATGCTTGCGCTCAATCAATTGGAGAAGTTGTTAGTGGAATTAAAAAAGATAGATCAGATTATAAAAGACCGAAACTATGTCTCTTAAAAAAGCTAAAGAAGTTATCCAAATAGAAATTCAAGCGCTTAAAGATTTAGCTCACAGGCTTGATGCTAATTTTTTAAAAGCCGTAGAGATTATCCTTAAATGTAAAGGGCGTGTCATCGTTTCCGGAATGGGGAAAACCGGAATCATCGGCAGAAAAATCGCCGCCACGTTCTCTTCGACAGGGACTCCGAGCATGTGGATGCATTGCGCGGAAGCGGTTCACGGAGATTTGGGGCAGGTGACCAAAAATGATGTCCTTATTCTTATCTCTAATAGCGGGGAAACGGAGGAGATTAAGCAATTATTACCTCTGGTTAAGAAGATTAATGTCAAAACCATTGCCATCACAGGGAATCGTCAATCCACGTTGTCTAAGCACAGTGATGTGGTCTTAGATGTTTCCGTGAAAAAAGAAGGCTGTCCTTTAGGATTAGCCCCCATGGCCTCGACAACGGCTACGTTAGTCGTAGGCGATGCCTTGGCCGCTTGTCTTATTCTAAGAAGAGGGTTTAAAAAAGAAGATTTTGCTTCTTTTCATCCAGGGGGAATTCTAGGGAAAAAACTTCTTTTAAAAGTTTCTGATTTGATGCGCGTGGGCTCAAATATGGCTTGCGTTAAAGAGGATGTGACGGTCAAGGATGTCCTTTTTGCTGTTACCCGCGCGCGCTGCGGTTCGGCATGCGTGGTGAATAAAAAAGGGCTTTGCGTGGGAATTTTCACGGATGGAGATTTAAGACGTCATATTGAGGAAAATGCGGATATTTTAAATAGAAGGGTTCAAGAAGTTATGACTAAAAATCCATCCACGATCCTTAATGAAAAATTGGCCGTTGAGGCTTTAAGTATTTTGCAGGGAAAAAATATTGACGAGTTGCCTGTTGTTGACAAAGAAGGATATTTGGTCGGTTTATTAGACGTGCAGGATCTCTTAAACGCTGGGCTGGTATAAAAATGAAAAAAAGTTTACAACAGCGAATTAAAAAAATTAAGCTCCTCGCTCTCGATGTCGATGGCGTCTTGACCAACGGTCAAATTGCCCTCAATCATCTAGGAGAAGAGACGAAGGTCTTTAATGTCCTCGATGGTTTTGGTATGGTGCTTTTCAGGCGGGTGGGATATAAAACAGCCATTATTTCCGCGCGATCGGCTCCAGCCGTTACGTTTAGAGCGACTGATTTAGAGGTGGACAGGGTTTATCAGGATGCCAATCCCAAAATCAACGCCTACCAGCAATTATTAAAAGAGTTTCATTTAAGCGACGAGGAAATATGTTTCGTTGGGGATGACCTTCCTGATTTACCCGTTCTTCAAAGAGCGGGACTCGCCGTAGCCGTGCCTAACGCGATCGATGAAGTTAAACGTTTAGCCCATTTTGTTACTCAAAAAGAAGGCGGTCAAGGTGCTGTCAGAGAAGTCGTTGAGCTCATCCTTAAGACCCAAGGGAAATGGAAGGAAGTTTTAGACAGATATTGATTTGAAGAAATAAATTTAGTGCTAGAATAAACATTCCTTTTTAAAAGAAAGAGGGATATGCGCGTAAAAACGATTTTGATTGTTATTCTGTTTAGTTTTCCTTCCAGTATTTATGCCAACGATTTGCAGCAGCAAATTGAAGGTTTTAATTTGCAAGGATATTCAGAGACAGGGGAAAAGGCGTGGGAGGTGCATGGAGATACGGCGGATATACTGGGCAACGATATTAAACTCACTCAAGTGGATGCCGATGTCTTTGGTCAGCAAAAAATGAACGTGACCGCTGATGTGGGATTTGTTAATCAGGCAACAGGAAAAATGCGATTGGAAAAAGATGTGGTCATTACCAGTGAAACCGGAACGCGGATGACCACCGATACTTTAAATTGGGATCGGAATAAAGATTTAGTGACAACGCAAGATAAGGTTTTTATCAATGATCAAAAATACACGGCAACGGGGACCGGACTTGAAGCTCAACCAGGTTTAAAGAATGCCCAGTTGCTCGAAGATGTCACCGTGAGGATGAATACCAAGCCGGAAGAAAAAAAAGGTGAGTGGGTGACGATTACCTGTGATGGCCCGATGACGGTGGATCAAAGTAAATCCATGGCCGTTTTTGAGAAGAATGTAGTAGCTATTCAAAATGATCGTACGCTTAGCTCAGATCGAATGGAGGTTTATTTTAATGAGGAAACCAATCAGCTAAGGGAAGCTATTTGCATTGGTCATGTGGTCATTATTCAAGGAGAAAATAAAAGTTACTCCGAAAAGGCTATTTACAAAGGTGAAGAACAAAAAATGATTCTTTTGGGCCGGCCAAAGATGATTATGTTGACTCAAGGAAATAATTTAATGCAAAAAGAAGATTCTTCCGAAGGTAAAGATTTACTTGTTGAGGAATCCCCGGAAAAGATAACTGTTTCACTCGAGGAAGAAAAATTTTTGACTTCTCCAAAGGAGACAATAGAAAAAAATGTCCTTACAACTGCTGGAAACTAAAAATTTAGTCAAAATTTACGGTGGGCGCAGGGTCGTCGACAAGTTAAGTATCACGGTGGGCCGTTCTGAGATTGTAGGGCTTTTAGGACCGAATGGGGCCGGCAAAACCACAACATTTTACATGGCCGTAGGGATTGTTCAACCCGATGAAGGCCAGATTGTTTTTGATAACGAGGACTTAACCAAGAAACCTATTCATGAGCGTTGTCGTTTAGGGATGGGATATCTTTCGCAGGAATCGTCTATTTTTAGAAAATTAACCGTGGAAGAAAACATCCTGGCTGTCCTGGAGACGCTCAATATTAGCCCCAGAGAACGAAGGAAAAGATTGCAGGCGCTTTTGGAAGAGCTTAATATCGCCCATTTAGCTAAAAGTAAGGCGTATACTCTCTCCGGCGGAGAAAGGCGGCGTCTGGAAATTACGCGGGCGTTGGTTACCAATCCTTCTTTTCTTTTGCTGGACGAACCTTTTTCCGGAATCGATCCGATTGTCGTCGCGGAGGCTCAGGAAATTATTAAGGAGTTAAAGGCGAAGGGGTTGGGTATTCTTTTAACGGATCACAATGTTCGGGAAACTCTTTCCATCACGGATCGAGCGTATTTAATCGCGGATGGGAAAATTTTAATTTCAGGAACGGCAGACGATCTTATCAAAGATCCCGAGTCAAGAAAAATTTATTTAGGAGAGAAGTTCAGGATGTGAAATGAGCGAAGCGAATTTCACCCCGCCGCCCTAGAGCCAGTAATATTAGAAAAGGCGGGGTAAAAATTGGAGGAAATAATTTCATGAAAGTTGAAGTTAAAAAAGTTGATGCCATCAAGCGAGAATTAAAATTTGAAATTTCTAAGGAGAGAGTGAAAACCACTCTCGAAGAGGTTTATAAAGATTTAGCGAAATACGCTAAGGTGAAGGGTTTCCGTCAGGGAAAAGTTCCTCGGCAAGTTTTAGAATCCGAACACGGCAAATTTGCTCAAGACGAGGCGATTAAGAAATTAATCCCTGAAACCTATCAAGAAGCAATCAAAGAGCAAAATATCGCCCCCATTGATATGCCAGAAATCCACGACGTGTCTTTGAAAGATGGGATGCTCACCTTTATCGCTAAATTAGATATCAGGCCGGAAGTTAAAATTAAAGATTACAAAGGGATCAAGGTCGCGAGAAAAAGTTCTCAAGTAACAGACGAAGAGCTTAACAAAACTTTAGAATTTTTTAAGAAGGGGCAGGGCCAGGATAAGGAAGTCGCCATCGATGATGCCTTTGCAAAGGGGTTAGGATATCCTTCTTTGGAAGAATTTAAGAATGTTCTTAAGCGTCAAATGGAGATGGATAAGGATCGTCACAATCGTTTAGATGTCGAAAATCAGATTATTGATGATCTTTTAAAGAAGGCGACGCTGACTGTCCCTGATTCGCTGGTCAAAAAAAATTTTGAACGTCGTCTGACGGAATGGAAACAAAGATCAAAAGAGCAGGGGGCCAAAGAAGAGGATATCAAAAAGCACGAGCCCGAGGCAATTAAAAATTTACAGGAATCGGCGGCCAAAGATGTCAGAGTCTATCTTATTTTAGAAAAAATCGCGGAAGAAGAAAAAATCGAAGCCAAGGAAAATGAAAATCTGCCGGCCAAAACAATTGAATTCTTGCTAAAGCAAGCGCAGTGGCAGGGCGTGTAGAAAATAAGAAATTAGTTGATTAGAGAAAGGTTCTTGTTATGGATAGCATAAGGCGCAAATTTCCTCAGCTTAAACTTTTTGTTATTATTTGTTATTTAAGTGTATTTACCTCTCCGGGGGTTAGGCCGGTTTCTTTAGCCCAGGCCTCGACGCAAGGATATATTAAAAAAGAGATTAATTCTTCCGCGAAGTCTATCCCCAAACCTGTTCGTCTCAAAGATCTGATTGCGATTCCAACAAAAGAACTTCCCGTTGCCCACGAGGCGACTATTTCCGGCGTTGTTTTAGATGATTTGGGGAATCCTTTGGTGGGAACAACAGTTGTTGGCGTTAATCCTTTAAAACCGGAAGAAACATTCCAAACGACCACAAACGCGCAAGGCCAGTATAACTTGTCCGTTGTCTTTAAGGGAAAAGCGGAAGAGACTATCCAGGATTTTCAAGTGGATATATTTAAGGAAGGCTACACGCCAAAACAGGAAGAGGCCGAAGTGGTGGCGACACGGGTGGAAGGATTGGGGACAAGTATCTTAAAAATTTTGGATACGAAAATCACCGCCATTGGTTCTTCTGGGGGAACGCATGTGAGCTCAAAAGGGGATGTCAAGGTTGTTGTTCCTGCTGGCGCCTTGTCCGCAACCAAAGAATTTCGTACAACTCTTTTTGAGAAATCAAAAGAGCTTCCCGGAGCTTTGCCTCCAACCTCTTTTTTCACCTATGCCGGAACGCTGGAGGCGGATGAATCGGATATTGAATTTGGCGCTCCGGTTAAGGTCCAAATAGCGAATACTTTAGGATTCGCGCCAGGGACAGAGATTCCGATTGGGTATTACAATGAAGAGACAAGGGCTTGGGAAGATTCAGGACAGATGGCGGCCATTGATTCGACAGGAGAATGGGTGGAATATCAAACGACTCATTTTTCCACTCCCGACGTGAATTTACCCGCGCTTCCTCCGCCCGAGGCTCAAGGACCGACTGGTTCCACGGAAGGCCAGGTCGAGAATCATTCTGCCTCAACTAATATCAGCCGAGACGATATTGCATCCAACTGTAATGCCTCCAAAATTGATATGCATACGGGAAATTTGTATCAAGAGCATTTCCTGCCAAGTATCCACGCGATGAATCAGGATATTACCTTAGAGTTTGCCTACAAGTCCACAACGGCTAAGCCATTCGTTTTGTTAGCCACGCAAACGGATTTAGATTCGCGTTACAGCCTTCAACCCGAAACCCAAACTGCCACGTTTGAAATCGAAGGAATCAGTGAATCCGCGACATTTAAAAATACTTTCGGCAAAAATGCCGCACGTTTTATGTGGGATGGCAAAAACGCTTTAGACGAACTTGTTTCCACGGGAAGCTATCCTTACAAAATTACTCTTTCTAACGATTATCCCGGCACGTATTACACGGCGGATTGCTTTGGTTGTGATCCGATCGAAGATACCGGAATTCCAACGCGTGAAACAATTCCAGAGACGACTTCAGTCACAGGACGGGTGATCGTCAATAATCAACAAAATTCCTCTTTTGGTTCTGGCTGGAACTTAGCCAATTCAAAACGCCTTTATTCCGATCCGGATGGAAGGGTGTTATTGGTGGAGGGAGATGGCTCAAGTGTTGTGTTTGGCCAACCACATGAAGATATTGTGACGGCAAACGGTAGTGATGACGATTCTGTTTTACTGGGAAAAGGGGATGGGAGTTTCCAGTTCCAAACGAGCTTTGAGGTTGGAGACTGGCCTTTTTTCGTTGCGGTCGGAAATTTCAATGGAGATAGTTATCAGGATGTTGTGACAGCCAACTATTCGAGTGAGGATGTTTCTATTCTTCTGGGCAATGGGGATGGAACGTTTAAAACAGAAAGGCGATTTGGCGTTGGAGACGCTCCTTTTTCCGTTGCGGTCGGAGATTTCAATGAAGATAGTTATCAAGACTTGGTGACGGCTAACTATTATGATGATACTGTTTCTGTTCTTCTGGGCAATGGGGATGGGAGTTTTCAGCCACCGGTGCCTTTTAGCGTTGGGTATCATCCTTACTCCGTTGCTATTGGTGATTTCAATAAAGATAACCATCAGGATTTGGTGACGACAAACTATTATGATGATACTGTTTCTGTTTTACTGGGAAAAGGGGATGGGAGTTTCCAATCCCAAACGAGCTTTGGGGTTGGAAATTTTCCTTTTTCCGTTGTGGTTGGGAATTTTAATGAAGATGGTTATCAGGATCTGGTGACGGCAAATTATGATGATACTGTTTCTGTACTTCTTGGCAATGGTGATGGAAATTTTCAAATAGAAAAGCGGTTTGGCGCTGGAGATTTTCCTATGTCCGTTGCGGTTGGGGATTTCAATGTCGATAGTTATCAAGACCTGGTGACGGCTAACTATTATGATGATACTGTTTCTGTTCTTCTGGGGAATGGGGATGGGAGCTTTCAGTCTCAAAGGATTTTTGGTGTGGGATACTGGCCTGAGTCCGTTGCGGTTGGAGATTTCAATGAAGATGGTTATCAGGATATGGTGACAGCTAATGCAGCGAGTAGGGATGTTTCTGTTCTTTTGGGCAATGGGGATGGGAATTTTCAAACAGAAAAGCGATTTGGCGCTGGAGGCGAGCCAGTTTCCGTTGCGGTTGGTCATTTTAATGCCAATCCAGAAGCGGGAGAATATGAAGCTTTCGGTGATCCTTCTAAGCTTAAGAAAAATTCCGATGACACATTTAAACTCACTGAAAAAGATGGTATAGTTTACCAGTTTAACGCCAAAGGTCTTTTGACCTCCGAAACAGACCGTAACGGCAACACAATTTCCTACACCTACGATACGGATGATTCCCTCCAAACAATCATCTATCCCGGGAATGGTACGTTTACCTTTGCTTACGATTCTTCAACAAAGAAATTAGAATCGGTCACCGACAGCGCGGGACGCAAGACCCAGTTTGTTGTGGATTCAAACGGCAATCTGACACAGATTGTTAATCCTGATGGCACGTCCAAAAGTTATACCTACGACTCCGAGCATTTGATGACGACCAAGACCGAGGAGAATGGGAATACGACGGACTATCTCTACGACGACAAATACGGCCGCATTAACGAAACAAGAACCCCTCCATACGATGTCTGGAATGGGAGTTCAACGACTCGTGAACGCGTCAGTACTTTTTATTTTCCATCGGATGTGAAGGGGTTGATTAATGATTTTACCGAAGGGGTTGGAACGCCGGATAACCCCGCGCCGATTGTTGATCCCACTACTCTAACCGATGAAATCACCGGGGCCTGCGGCTGTTCGAGCAAAAAGGGCTATACCAATGCCTTTGGCTCGTGGACAGAAAGTCAGGATGGGTTAGGACGTAAAACTAAATACACGCGTGATTCCGAAAATAATGTTTCGAGAATTGAATATCCCAACGGCCGCATTGTGGACATGACTTACGATGGGAAAGGCAATCTTTTGACAGCTAAAGAAAGTTACAACAGTGCCACCACCACTTTTACCTACGATTCCATCTTTAATCAGGTCACCTCAATTAAAAATCCTTTAAATTATACGACAACAATTAATTACGACGCAAAAGGTAATCCTGTTCAAATAGTTGATGCCAACGCCACAACAACCGAAATGACCTACGATTCCCGTGGGCTGTTGACTTCCCTTAAGCAAGCCAAAGGAATTGCCGACCTTGAGAACACGACGACTTTCGAGTACGATGCCACAACGAGCAATCTTGTTAAAACAATCGATTCGCTGACGAATGAAACCGTTTTGACTTACGATTCCGCTGGGAATTTGAAAACGATTCTCGACGCGGAAGGTAAGACTACCACCACCAATTACGATTCCCAAAATAATAATCTCACCAGCGTTGAGGATCATTTAGGGAATTTAACCGAGTATCAATACGATAACTTAGGGAATTTAACGCATACAATCGACGCCAAGGGAAACACAACAGAGTTCACCTACAACGAACTCCATCTTCTCTCATCCATTTTGAATCCTCTGGATAACCTTAAAACCTTCACCTACGATTCTGAAAGACGTTTGGGGAGGATTGTGGATGCCAAGAATCAGACGATTAAGTTTGAATATGACGCGGCGCATCAGTTGACCAAGAAATACCTTCCTGAAGAAACGGTAACCTACGCCTACGACACTGGCGGCAATTTGACTTCTCTCCAAGACAGTGATTCAAAATTATCTTTCACTTACGACAAACTTAATCTCTTAACTAAAGCGCAGACTTTAAGCGGCGGGGTACAGCCAACGACATCGATCTCGTACACCTACGACAAGAACAACAACCGTGCGACAATGACCGATGTACAAAGTAAGAAATTTAACTACTATTACGACAATCTTAACCGTTTAACGGATATTAAGGATTACACTACACCAACAACCATCTACGCGAATTATGTCTACGACGTCCTTTCGCGAAGGACAGCCTTAAAGTATTTTAACAATACACAAACAACATACGCTTACGATTTAGCCTCGCAATTAACAAACTTAACTAATTTAGTGAACCCCAGCAGTCCAACAATTTTTTCTAAATTTGATTACACTTACAATGATGTTGGATACCGGGATACCATGACCACACTTTCCGGCGCACACAATTATACTTACGATGATCTGTATCGTTTGGAGATAGCTGATCATCCTGATTCAAGTGACGAGAGCTATTCGTACGATGAAGTAGGGAATCGGTTGGATAATTACACCACCAACGCCGCTAACCAACTCACTGACGACGGCACCTACACCTACGAATACGACAATAACGGGAACATGACGAAGAGAACGAAGAAGTTGGATTCTTCGGTTACGACCTACACCTACAACTCCGAAAATCAATTGACTCAGATTACGTCTGGTTCAAACACATACAAATACGCCTACGACGGGTTGGAGCGAAGGATTCAGAAGGATGTCTCCGGCACGCTCACGAAATACGTCTACGACAACGAAGACATCGTAGCCGAATATTCTGGCACGAGCACAACTCCTGCCGCGACCTACCTTCACGGTCCAGGCATCGATGAGCCAATCTACATGTCGAGAGGCGGACAGATATATTACTACCACGCCGACGGCTTAGGATCGATTACGGAACTTACGGGCTCAACAGGCGCCGTCGCCCAATCCTACAAATACGACGCGTTTGGAAATATTCTTTCGTAAAGTGGATCGTTAATAAATCCGTTCACCTACACCGGCCGTGAGTTCGATTCCGAGAGTGGGCTACTCTATTACCGCGCCCGCTACATGGATCCGAGGATTGGGAGATTTTTGCAAGAGGATCCGATGGGGTTACGAGGCGGAATAAATAAATACGTTTATGCCTCCAATAGTCCAGTGAATTATATCGATCCGTTTGGGAAAAATGCTGGTGTATTAGTTTTGGTGGGTGGCGGCAGTAATCCTGTCGGATGGATCATTGTAGGAACAGCAGCCGTAATTGCAGTAGGTTATCTAGCCTATCAAGAATATCAGTATAATCATGGAAATACGTGTTCAATCCAATATCAGTCGGATCGTACTTCAGCTAAAGGTGAACCTAACTCATCAGATGTTTTTGAAGATGGCGACAATGTAACAGAACGATTGTATGGTGAAGAAGGGTATGCCGATGTAGATATAGATTATGGACATAATCATGGCGCAGGAGATCCGCATTACCATGAATGGGATTGGACGAAGCAGAACCCAAGAGGGCCCGGGCAAGAGCTACCCAAATAAGGAGTAACATTTGAGTTACAACAAAATTAATAATTATTTTTTTGGCTACTGTAATAATTCTATCTCGAATTTATACAAAAATTATTTTGAATTTTTTAAAAATTTATCAGTTTTAATTACGTGTTTAGATAGTGATGCTAATCTATCAAATAAAAAGTTAATTTTAAATTCGCTTGATAATAATAACTGTAAATATGAATTGTTGGGTAAATCCATATATGTTGATTCCAAATACGTAAAGAATGTATTTGAAGATAAAAAAATCATAACACATTTTGATGAGATTTATTTATTTGAAACGAACCCAAATAAGGAAACAATAATTAATGAATCGTATACCACTGACGGATATAATTTTGAAAGAGATGTGCCAAGTGAATTTATAAATTTATTTAAAAAAATTTGTGCTAAAAGATATCTTTCGGATGGGTGTGGGTTAAATTTTGTATGTGAATCTGAAATAATTGCTTCGAAATTAATCAATGTTCGGAGAATTCCGGGGACGGACGGAATTTCGGGACGCGGGATTCCGGGGACGCGTACCTAATGAGAAGCAAGAGGGAGGTTTAAAGTGTTAAAGTTTTAAACGATGGAATTAAGAATGTGCTCTGGAATCACGGAAAGTCTGGGGCCGGAATTGTCGCGGATTCAAATCCATCCCAAGAATTTCAAGAAACAATCAACAAGGCCAAAGCGCAGCTTTTGGCCCTTGCAATAAACAATGAAAAATTTATATAGACGTTTTTAGAATTTTATGTTATCCTTTAAAAGGATGAAGGAGACAAAGTAATGGAACAAAAAGAAATTGACAAAGAATTTGAAAAGTTTGGGATATCAAAGAACGATCTCCCCGTATATGTTGACCCCTATACCTTTGCGAAGAATATTAAAAAGTGTCAAGCCTACCAAATTGATCAAATCAGTTACTCAAATAATACGCTCCCCTTAGAAAATTTAAACCATGCCTAATTGGAATGAAGTTCTCGTTGAATTAAATAAAGAAGCCGATTTAGGTGCTCCGGACAGAGTGCGTAGGCGCTATCTTTTAAAGTTAGCAGAATTTACGAAACGGAATGTTATTGCCTATTATTCTGGTTGGCTTCAGAAGCCTGATCAGTACAGTACGATTATGAGTGATAATGACATTAACGGATTCATGACTACCATACATCAATTAGACCGATCTAAGGGACTAGACTTGATATTGCATACCCCCGGAGGCAATTTAGCATCTGTTGAATCCATTGTCGACTATTTACGCAAGATGTTTGGTACTAATATTCGTGCGATTATTCCCCATCTAGCTATGTCAGCCGGTACAATGTTGGCGTGTTCATGCAAAGAAATATTTATGGGTAAACACTCATACTTAGGTCCGATTGATCCTCAATTTCATGGATTTTCCGCGGAAGGAGTGAAAGAGGAGTTTAAAAGGGCTATCCAAGAGATAAAGGACGATCCCGGATCTCTCCCCATATGGCGCGAGATTATTAGTAAATATCATCCGACATTTATTGGGGATTGCGAAAAGGCTATCGAATGGTCTGAAACCATAGTGATCCGATGGTTAGAAACAGGGATGTTTTTAGGAGATAATCAATCTAATGAGAAAGCAAAGAAAGCCATAAGTGTGTTGTCAAGCCATAAAGGAACATTATCTCATAGTAGACAAATCCCATTTGCTGATTGCCATAAATATGGTCTTAAAGTTATAGAATTAGAGAAAGATGATATCTTCCAGGACCTCGTTTTAACGGTTCACCATGCCTTCATGCATACTTTCGCCTATACTTCTGCCACAAAAATTATAGAGAACCATGATGGACGAGCCATGGTGATTTTTCAACAAATTCATAAATAGCCATGATAAAAACTATTGGCGTGTTGTCAGCGGAGATGATACAATAACGCCTTAAATTTAGAAATTCGCTAAACAGAGGAGAAAAAATGGAAGTGAGAATCAGATTGCAAAAAGCAGGAAAGACATCCAACAAAAGATACAATTATCGCATTGTAGCGATAAGCCGCGCGAGCAGCCGTCAGGGCAGACACCTAGAGTTACTGGGTTATTATGACCCAGCGAAAAATCCAGCGAAATTTTTCGTCAACTATGAAAAATTAGCGCAATGGGTCAAAAAGGGAGCTCAAATGAGCGATACGGTCAGATCCCTGGTGAACAAGTCTAAAAAGACGGCCGTAACGGTCTAATTTATTTTGAAAGGGGTTTTATTATGCCACCAGGACAAATCGTGAATCCTTTAACGCAGCTTCCCATTATCCCGTATCTTCTTATTTTTTTAATTTTTTATTTTCTGGTCATCCGTCCGGAAAAAACACGTAAAGTCAAGCACAAAGAGATAGTCAATAATTTAACCAAAAATGACCAGGTGATTACGACTTCCGGGATTCACGGCACCGTTGTTCTAGTCAAAGAAAAAACGGTTGTCGTGCGTGTCGATGACAACGTTAAGATTGAATTTGATAAAGAAGCCATTACCACAATCGAGAAAGCAAAAAATTAAACTCCATTGGAGAATTTTTGTATGAATAAAAGTTTAAGAAACAGACTTTTTTTTATTGTTGGGATTATCGCGGTGTCTCTGTATTTTACTTTCCCTTTAGAGAAACATATTAATTTAGGACTTGATTTAAAAGGAGGGATGCATCTTGTCATTCAGGTAGAGACGGAAACTTTGCCGGAGAATGCTCAAGCGGACGCTGTTTCGAGGGCCATTGAGATATTGCGGAATCGTATTGATAGTTTGGGCGCGGGAGAAACGGTTATTCAGCGGCAAGGACAAAGTCAAATTCTTATCCAGCTCCCCGGCGTGACTGACCGTGCTCAGGCTAAAGCCCTCATTGGGATGGTGGCTAAATTAGAGTTCCATTTAGTTAATGATGATCCGTCCAATTTGCAAAAAGCCATTGATGGTAATCCTCTAGAGGGATACATCCTTAAATCTGTCAAAGACACGCAGTCTCCGATTTTGATGGAAGAAAAACCCGCGTTAAGCGGCGACACGGTTGCTGACGCGCGGGTGGATTTTAACACGCAAGGAATTGGCCAACCCTACATTTCTATGGGGCTAAATTCTCAAGGGACCAAACAGTTCGCGACGTTGACCAGAGAAAATGTCGGACGCCGTCTGGCTATTGTCCTCGACGGGGAAGTGATCTCAGCTCCAAACATTCAAGAACCTATCCCCAGCGGCAATGCCCAAATCACCGGACAATTTAGTTTTGAAGAGGCCTCTGTTCTGGCCCTTTCGTTACGTTCCGGCGCTCTTCCCGCCCCTATGCATATTGAGGAAGAACGAACGATAGGACCTCTTTTGGGAAAAGATTCGATCAACGCGGGTATCAAAGCCGCCGTTTTAGGATTAAGCATTCTTTCTCTTTTTATGGTTATTTACTACCTTAAAGCAGGGTTGATTGCTAATATCGCCTTAGCCCTTAATCTTCTCATTGTTTTGGGAACGATGGGCCTTTTGAAAGTCTTGATGTCCGGCGCGGGGGTAACCTTAACACTCCCCGGGATCGCGGGTATTATTTTAACGCTTGGCATGGCGGTGGATGCCAATGTCCTTATCAATGAACGCATTCGAGAGGAAATCAGAAATGGCCGTCCCATGCAGGCGGCTATTGATAATGGATTTAGACACGCTTTAAGCGCCATTATTGATTCCAACGTCACGACTTTTATTGCCGCGTTTATGCTTTTTCAATTTGGTTCAGGCCCAATTAAAGGATTCGCTCTTACTTTATCCATCGGCCTTGCGACGAGTATGTTTACGGCGGTTTTCGTAAGCAAAACTCTCTTTCAGGTTTTATTTCAATTAGGCGGACTCAAGCGTTTGTTTATGTTAAATATATGTTCAGACCCTAAATTTAACTTTCTTTCCAAAAAATGGTGGTTTTGTGGTTTTTCCATCCTTATTATTATCGCCAGTATCTTTGCCATTATTCAGAAAAAGGATACCATGTATGGAATCGATTTCGCCGGTGGACAGATTCAAGAATATCGTTTTAGTCGTCCGGTTCAAGCCCAAGAACTACGCGAGGCCTTAAAGGAAATTAATTTAGATGAAGCGATTATTCAGCAATTTGATCAGTATCCGCAAAATGTTATTGTCCGAACTCCGGCGGATACGTATGAACAAGTGGCGGAAGCTTTTAAGAACAAAATTTCCGATGCTTCTTTTGAAACATTAAGAATCGAGCAGGTAGGACCTCTGGTAGGTAAGGAGCTGCGAGAGCGCGCTATCCTCGCCATGATTTTGGCTTTGGGAGGAATCCTTGTTTACGTGGGGTTTCGTTTCAAACATTTTGATTTTGCCGTAGCCGGGATTGTCGCTCTTCTGCACGATGTCTTTATCGCTTTAGGGATTTTGGTCATGATGGGTCGCCAAGTGGATCTTTTGGTCGTCACAGCGCTTTTAACGATCGCGGGTTATTCGATCAACGACACCATTGTTATTTATGACCGCGTACGGGAAAATTTAAGGAACGCGCGGCGGATGAGTTTAGCGGAGGTTATTAATTTAAGTTTGAATCAAACTTTAAGTAGAACGATTTTAACAACAACAGCGACGTTACTTGTCGTTGTTTCTCTTTTCTTGCGCGGCGGAGAAGTCTTGAACAGCTTTGCCTTGTGTTTAATCATTGGTTTTATCGCCGGAACATACTCTACTGTTTTTATCGCGTCTCCCATCGTGTTGGCACTGCAAAAAAATAAGAAGTAAGCAATTGACATGACCGACACAGCAAAAACGTTTTCATCGCTAGAACTTTTTGTCGGTCAAACGATAGACATAGAAACTATTCTGCGTCATTTGGTTGTTTTCCATTATCAAAAGGTCAACAAAACTTTCCAGGAAGGGGAGTTTGCTTCAAGAGGCAGTATCCTCGATATTTATCCCGTCAACTTTGATGGTCCCTTACGCGTTGATTTTGAAGGGGATCGTATTCGTTCGATCGCCAGCGTTAATATCAAAACGGGTAAGTCTATCTGGCAGCATAATATTACGATTATTTTGCCTAACAGAAAATCTCCGGCAAAAATTTTTAGTGCTGACATTCCTCTTAACAACTTTGTTGATATTAAGACGGGAGATTATGTCGTCCATAATCATCATGGCATTGGACGTTTCTTAGGGATTGAAGAACTCAATGTCAATGATAAACTCAAAGAGCATCTCGTCATTGAATATCAGGGGGGCGATAAACTTTTTGTCCCTAAACATGACACGCGGTTAGTTCAGAAATATATCAGTTTTCAAAAAAAGCCTCTGCGGCTTTACACGTTAGGAAGTAATGAATGGAAACGTGTTCGCGCCTCCATTCAAAAACAGCTGCAAAAGCTCGCGGCTGAACTTCTGCATATTCAAGCTTTAAGGGCGAGTTTGGAAGGATACGCCTTTTCCCCCGACAACGAATGGCAGAAAGAATTCGAGGATGGTTTCCCTTACGAAGAAACCCCTGATCAAAAAAAAGCCGTTGAGGAAGTCAAGAGAGATATGGAATCGCCGCGTCCCATGGATCGTCTTTTATGCGGGGATGTCGGTTATGGTAAGACGGAAGTCGCTTTAAGAGCGGCTTTCAAGGCTGTCATGGATAATAAGCAGGTGGCCATTTTGGTCCCGACGACGATATTGGCGGAGCAGCATTATTACAATTTTAGCCAGCGGTTAAAATCGTTTCCGGTTAAAGTGGCTATGTTAAGCCGTTTTCGTAGTCAGCGGGAACAAAAAAATATCGCTCAAGAACTAGGGAAGGGATCCATTGACATTGTTATTGGTACGCATAGACTGCTATCTAAAGATATCGCCTTTAAAGATTTAGGATTAATTATCATCGATGAAGAACAGCGTTTCGGCGTCAAAACGAAAGAACGGTTAAAACATCTTCGTCTCCTGGGAGATGTTTTAACCCTGACGGCGACTCCCATTCCGCGGACTCTTTATATGACTTTGACGGGAGCTAAAGATATTTCGGTGATTGCCACACCGCCACAGAACCGTATGCCCGTTGATACAAGGATTATAGAATTTGATGAAGACATTATCAAAGAGGCTATTCAAAGAGAATTAGATAGGCATGGGCAGATTTTTTTTCTGCACAATTGTGTTGAAGATATTGAACAGATGGCTAAAATTATAGGACGTTTGGTGAAAGGAGCCCGCTGTGCAATCGCCCATGGACAAATGTCCGCGCATCTCTTGGAAGAAATTATGCTTAAATTTTTAGAGGGTCAAATCGATATTCTTGTTTGCACGACGATTATTGAGTCGGGGATTGATATTCCTAACACGAACACCATTATCATTAACCGGGCCGACCGTTTTGGGTTGGCTGATCTTCATCAATTGCGCGGCCGCGTGGGACGCTTAAATAAAAAGGCGTACGCTTATTTTATCACGCCTTCTTTAAAAACACTGACCAGTGAGGCGCGTTTTCGCATTGAGGCTATTGAAAAATTTAACGATCTAGGCGCGGGTTTTCATATCGCTTTTGAAGACTTGCAAATTCGAGGAGCGGGAAACCTTTTGGGAGCCGAGCAGCACGGATACATTTCGACCGTTGGGTTTGATTTATACTGTCGTCTTTTAAAGGAATCCATTGAACATCTAAAAAAAGGGGAATGGGAGAATCGACATGCGCACCTTAATTAATTCTTTAAATAGAAAAACCAGAATATTTTTGTCCTTATTTTTTTTCATTGTTTTTAATTTTTGTGTCTGTTTATCAACGTCTTTGGCCTTAGATGACGCGATTATTGGTGTCGTCAATGATGAATTGATTACGTTTAAAGACCTTAATGATTATTTGCGCGCGACTTACGCGAGTTTGGTTGCCGAAGGGCGTGAAGACGAAGAGATCAAAGAGATTATGAAGGATCTGCAGGATAACGGTATTGACAGGCTCATTGAAGATAAATTAATTTTAAGCAGAGCTAACGAACTTAAATTAGAAGTGCGCGAAAAACTTGTCGATGAACGCTTGGAGAAGATTAAGGGACAATATCCTTCTGAGCAAATTTTTTTAGGGGCCTTAACGAAAAATGGGGTGACCATTACTGAGTTAAGGAAAAAAATTCGCGATCAGCTTAAAATTGATTTTGTCGTTGAGGAAGAAGTCAAATCTAAAATTTATGTCAATCCTCAAGAAGTGACGGAATTTTATCAGCAAAATCAAGGCCAGTTCATGAAGAAGGAGAGCCTTAAACTGGATTCTATTTTTATTGACGCGAAAGAAGACAAAGACCAGGCTAAGATAAAGGCTCAAGAAGCCTTGGAATTAATAAAGCAAGGACAAGATTTCAGCGCGGTCGCCTTGCGATATTCGCAAACCCCTTCTTTAGGTCTTGTTGAGCGAGGGCAATTGCTCCCGTCTATTGAAGAGGTTGTTTTCAATCTTCAACAAAATGAAGTATCCGCTTTAGTCGAAGTAGAGGGCGGCCTGTATATTTTTAAACTTATGGAAAAAATTTCTGGCCAAATGGCGAGTCTGGCGGAAGTCAAAAATTCGATTTATGATTTTTTATTTAAAAAGAAATTCCAAGATCGTTTAGTTCCCTGGATGGAAAAACTTAAAAAAAATGCCTACATCGACATTAAAGAATAAAATTATTGGCATTACGATGGGAGATCCTTCCGGCATCGGCCCTGAGGTTGTCGCTAAGGCGTTATCCAATCCCCTGATTTATCCATTGGCGCGTTTTAAAATCATCGGGAATAAAGAAATTTATAAACAATACGTTCAAAAATTATCTCCCAATTGTTCTTTCATTCACGCGGGGGATCTCTCGCTGTCTCGATGGAAAAGTGGGTGTGTTAATCCTTTGAGCGGAGCGGACTCTTTAATGTATTTGGAAAAGGCTGTTCGACTTTTAAAGAATAAGGGAATCGACGCCCTGGTCACCGCCCCCGTTTCTAAGGAAGCCATCGCGCGGGTCAATCCCTCTTTTGTCGGTCACACGGAATTTTTGGCGCGGAGTTGGGATATCAAGAATGTTGGAATGATGTTTGTCTCGGACGCGTTACGCGCCGTTCTTGCGACTCGGCATATCCCTTTAAAAGAGGTCAGCAATACTTTAAATAGGCATCTTATCTTTGAGACAATTCAATTAACTTATACCGCGCTTCAAGAGTTCTTTAAAATTAAGAATCCCGTCATCGCGGTCTGCGGCTTGAATCCTCACGCCGGAGAAAATGGTTTATTGGGCAAGGAAGAAATTAAAAAAATTATCCCCGCCATCAAGAAAGCCCAAAAGAGAAAATGGCGAGTGGAAGGACCTTTCTCTGCCGATAGCCTTTTCATTCCATCAATCGTTAAGCGTTACGATGCTGTGGTCGCGATGTATCATGACCAAGGGCTTATTCCGATAAAGACATTATTTTCTCCGAAATTGGTCAATCTTACCATCGGATTGCCTTTTATCCGCACGTCTCCCGCGCATGGAACAGCCTTTGATATCGCGGGAAAAAATATGGCGGACTGTTCATCCATGCGCGAGGCCATTAAGCTCGCCGTAGCTTTATCTAATTCATGAAAGACACTTCTAAAAAATTCTTTCCCAAAAAGTATTTAGGCCAAAATTTTCTAGTTGATCCAAATGTGCGCGAAAAGATTGTTTCTGCCTGCGATTTAAAGCCAGAGGACATTATCTTGGAAATCGGTCCGGGGAAAGGATTTTTAACTAAAGCGATAGCTCCTTTAGTGAAAAAAATTATTGCCGTTGAAAAGGACCCTGAGTTAGCAGAAGAACTCGAGCAAACCTTTAAGAACGCAAATGTGACCATTGTTGAAGCGGATATCCTCAAATATCCGTTCGCCCAATTACCGCGGGCACCTTTCGGCATAAAAATCATTAGCAACTTGCCTTACAATATCGCGACAGCCGTTATTGAAAAAGTCATTCTTGAACAGCGACATTTTAATAGTTTTTATTTTGCTATTCAGCGGGAGCACGCGCGGAGGCTTACGGCTAAACCAAATTCTAAAGAATATGGTTCTTTCACTTGTTTTGTCCAATATCACGCGGGGATAAAAAAGATTTTTGATATTAAAAATACGGCCTTTCGGCCTATCCCTAAAGTGCGTTCTTCTTTTATGCGTATGGATTTTGATGCCGCATTTCCATATAAAACAAAGGATGAAGAGACTCTTTTTAAAATTATTCGTCAGGCTTTTTTTTATCGACGGAAAACTCTCCCCAATGCCCTTGGGCATTGGATTGAAAAGAAACATCTTGTATCCTTGTTGCGAGAGATTGGAATCGATCCTCAATTAAGGCCGGAGAATTTAAGTCTCGCGGATTACATAAAAATCTCCGATGCGGCAAAATTAGCGGTTTAAACCTTCAAAAACATCATTAAGGAATCGTTCTTTGTTGAGATTGAAGGCAAATTGGAGAATAAGATCTTGAGTCTCGAGTGGGGTGTTATAAAAAACGATTCCAACCTTTCGAGAAGATTCTTCATTGTTTGCCCAGACAGCAATCCCGAATAAACTAACGGAAGTTTCTCCCGATAAATAGACAACAAGTTTTATTTTTTGATGAATGCTGAGTGGCTGATGCGCGTAAAGACACATCCCCACGCAGCTTAAATCCGTCGTATGTCCTTCGAAAATTTCTGGGTTGTCTTTTAATTGGAATAAAACACGGTTTTGAACTTCCCATCGCGGAAAGTATCTTTTATCTATTACGTGAAGATCTTCGCTAGGTGTTTGGGTTAGTGTCATTTTTCCTCTCAGAGATAAAAAAAATTATATATCCCAACTTTTTGAGGATCCGTGAATCTCTAATTAACCATAACACAATATATTCCAAACTTCAATAAAATTGAAAGGATTCTTTATGGAAAAAAGAATTTATTACCACGACACGGACGCTGGCGGGGTTGTTTATTACGCCAATTATTTAAAATATCTTGAGGAAGCCCGTACGGAATTCTTGGAAAACAAGGGATTAACGATTAAAAAGTTTCACGAGCAGGGCTTTTTCTACGCGGTACGAAAATGTTCCATTGTTTACCGCGCTCCGGCGCGTTACGGCGATATAATTCTCTGCGATGCCCATCTAAAAAAAACGACCGCCGTCCAAATGATTTTTGAGCAGAAAATTTTTGACAAAGCAACCCAAAGGCTTCTCGTGGAGGCTGAGGTAAGCCTCGTGAGCCTCGACAAAGATTTCAAGCCAGTTCCAATTCCAGAAGATATCAAAACCAAAATGAGCGTGTGAATTCCCAGTGAATTCCCATTTCCCTCTTGTGAATTAATAGTCTTAATGATATTATAACCCCATGTCGGAAAAGGCCAAAACTATTACCGAAAAGGATGTTCGTACCATTGCCAGCTTATCCCGCATTTATTTAAGGGATGAAGAGATACAGCGTCTTACGAAAAATTTAGAAGATATGCTTCGTCATATTGCCCAATTAGAAAAACTGGACACTTCGAAAGTAGAGCCAACAAGCCATGTTTTGCCTCTGCGGAATGTCTTTAGGGAAGATGTTGTTAAAGAATCTTTAGGACAAAAAGAAGCGTTGAAGTTCGCCGTAGAACACACTCAAGGAGCATTTAGAGTCCCTAAAGTGATGATTTCGCATTTAATGGTACAGGTAGAATGGGCACCCAAGGTTACTGATGAAACTTAATGAATTAACGGCCCATGAAATTTTGGAGCTTCTAAAAGCTAAAAAGACTTCCGCCCAAGAAGTCTTGCAATCTGTTCAAGAGCAGATTAAAACGTACGAATCAAAGGTTAAAGCCTACGCGCGTGTCCATCCGTTTTCGCCCCAACAAACTGTTGGGGCTACGCCGGATTTTGTCGAAAACTCCGCCATTCCCATTCCGATCGCGATTAAAGATAATATTTGTATCCGCGACAGGGAAACAACCTGCGCTTCTAAAATTTTAAAAGGTTTTAAGCCGCCCTACGATGCCACGGTTGTTCAAAAATTAAAAGAGCGGGGATCCTTGATTGTGGGTCAAACCAATATGGATGAATTCGCGTTTGGATCGTCGACTGAGAATTCTTGCTACGGCCCGACGAGAAATCCCTGGGATTTAGAACGAGTCCCCGGGGGATCAAGCGGGGGATCCGCCGCGGCGGTGGCCGCTCATGAAACCATTTGGGCTTTAGGATCTGATACGGGAGGTTCTATCCGCCAGCCCGCTTCCTTTTGCGGAGTTGTGGGCTTGAAGCCTACGTATGGTCGTGTTTCTCGGTATGGACTGATTGCTTTCGCCTCGAGCCTTGATCAAATTGGCCCGATTACAAAAGACGTCACCGATTCCGCTCTTCTTTTGAACATCATCGCGGGGCACGATCCTTTGGATTCGACTTGCGTTGATTTGCCTGTCCCTGATTATACGAAAGCCTTAATCAATGATGTGAAAAAAATTAAAATCGGCCTTCCTAAAGAATATTTTATCGAAGGGATAGATTCAGAAGTTAAGGAATCTATTTTAGAGGCCACAAAAATATTGCGAAAATGCGGCGCTCAAGTCGAAGAAGTTTCTTTGCCCCACACGGAATATGCCATCCCGACGTATTACATCGTGGCCACGGCTGAAGCCAGTTCTAATCTTGCCCGTTACGACGGTGTTCAATATGGATTAAGGCAATACCCGGCGAAAACTCGTAAAACAGCGCTTATTGATTTATACGAGGAAACGCGGGATATTGGATTCGGTACTGAAGCTAAACGACGGATTATGTTGGGAACGTATTCACTCTCTTCCGGTTATTACGACGATTATTATTTAAAGGGGTTGAAGGCGCGCACTTTAATAAAAAATGATTTTGATAAAGTTTTTCAAAATTTTGACGCGATGATTACTCCGACGGCTCCTACGACTGCTTTTAAATTGGGAGAAAAAACCAACGATCCGCTGTCGATGTATTTATCGGATATTTACACAACTTCCGCTAATTTAGCCGGGATTCCGGCCATCTCACTCCCTTGTGGATTTTCTAAAAATGGTCTTCCGATGGGATTGCAAATTATGGCCAAACCATTTAACGAAGAAATGTTGTTTAGAATCGCGTATACTTTTGAACAAAATACCCCGTGGCATAAAAGGAAACCGCCATTACAATGACAACCACACAAAGTAAATATGAAACGGTCATTGGCTTAGAGGTCCATCTACAGCTAAAGACAAAGACAAAAATTTTTTGCGGCTGCGCGAATCTTTTTGGGCAAGAGCCTAACAGCTTGACGTGTCCTGTCTGCTTAGGACTTCCCGGCTCTTTGCCTGTTTTCAATAAAATGGCTCTGGAGTACGCGATCAAAATCGCGTCAGCCTTAAATTGCGCCGTTAACCATTTTGTTAAATTCGATCGGAAAAATTATTATTATCCCGATTTACCTAAAGGTTATCAGATTTCACAATACGATCTACCCATTGCCAGCCATGGGTATCTTTTTATTTCGACCAGCGATGGCGCGGCTAAAAAAATTCAGATTAAACGAGCTCATTTGGAAGAAGACGCGGGCAAATTAATCCACGATCCAGAGTTGAACTGTAGTTTGGTTGATTACAATCGAACAGGCACTCCGTTAATGGAGATTGTCACCGAACCGGACATTGCCTCACCTCAAGAGGCGTACGATTATCTGCAAGCGCTTAAATTGACTCTCGAATACTTGGATGTCTCTGATTGTGACATGGAAAAGGGAAGTCTTCGCTGTGACGCGAATATTTCCCTTCGCGAAAAAGGAGAGTCTCAATTAGGGATAAAGGCGGAAGTAAAAAATATGAATTCTTTTAAAGCTGTCAAGGCGGCCTTAGAATTTGAGGTTCACCGTCAAGCCCAAGCCTTGGAAAGTGGAGAGCGTATTATTCAAGAGACAAGGTTGTGGGATGAGAATAAAGCCATCACGTTGCCGATGCGCAGTAAAGAAGAGGCGCATGATTATCGCTATTTCCCGGAACCGGATTTGGTTCCGTTTATCCTTGAAAAAGAAATTATTGAACGAGTACGCGCCTCTATTCCAGAATTGCCTTCAGCTAAACTTACGCGTTTGATGCAAGATTATCAACTCAATGAATACGATGCCCGTCTCATTGTTCAGGATCGCGGCTTGGCCAATTTTTTTGAAGAATGTACTCAATTATATCCTGATCCTAAAAAGATTTGTAATTGGATAACAGGCCCGATTCTTCAAGAGCTTAATGCGCGTAAAATAGCCATCGATGAAATTTCGCTAAAACCGCGGGATTTAGCCGCTTTGATCCAAAAGGTAGAAAAAAATATTTTAAGTAACCTTGCCGCCAAAGAAGTGCTAAAATTGATTATTGACACGGGTAAAAATGTTGAACAAATTGTTGAAGAAAAAGGATTCGCTCAAGTTTCTGATGACAATACTCTTAATGAAATTGTCGATGGGCTTATGAAAGAACATGGTAAAATAGTTCAGCAAATTAAAGAAGGGAAAGAAAGCGCCATCGGCTTTCTCGTCGGGCAAGCGATGCGAAAAACCGAAGGCAAAGGGAATCCCAAAAAAATAGGAGAAATTATTAAAAGGAGGCTTCTTCATGTCTAAAAGAATTCTTGTTGTTATTACCGTCTGTTTGACATTTTTTTCATTAACAACTTTAGCCATTTCGCAAATCGATAGAAAATTAAAGGATGATCTTTACTCTCAAATTGAGCTTTACAGCTACGCGTTAACGACGATTCAAGCTGATTACGTGGAGGAGAAGACGCCTAAAGATCTTATTTACGGATCTTTAAAAGGCATGCTTTCTTCTCTTGATCCTCACAGTCAATTCCTCGATCCGGAGGAATATAAAGAGTTAAAAACGGAAACGCAAGGCAAATTTGGTGGACTTGGTATCGAAATTTCCATCAAAGATGGTCTTTTAACGGTTGTGACCCCCCTCGAAGATACGCCAGCGTGGAAAGCGGGAGTTAAGGCCGGTGACCGTATTGTTAAAATTGAAAATGAATTAACCAGAGACTTGACTCTAGATGAGGCGGTTAAAAAATTGAGGGGAAAACCCGGAACGACAGTTAACATTACCGTTTTGCGCGAAGAGGACGTTAAAATTTTAGAATTTTCTATTGTCCGAGAAATCATTCATATCCAAGACGTAAAAAATACTCAGATTCTCACCGACAATATTGGCTACGTTCGTCTCGCGGAGTTTCGAGAGGACTCAGCCGCGGAGTTCCGTAAAGCTTTAGAAAGTTTAGCAAGCCAAGGGGCGGATAGCCTCATTTTAGATTTGCGTAACAATCCGGGGGGACTCCTGAATGTGGCTATTAAGATCACGGAAGAGTTTTTGCCCGCGGGACAAATTGTCGTCTCCACCAAGGGGCGTCATTCATCCGAGGATACCGTTACTTATTCAAACAATAAAGAGCATTTAATCAGCTGGCCGATGGTCATTTTGCTCAACGAAGGAAGCGCTTCGGGAAGTGAAATTTTAGCCGGGGCTTTAAAAGATAATAAGCGGGCTATTATTTTAGGGACGACTTCTTTTGGGAAAGGTTCGGTTCAATCCGTTATTCCTCTGCCCGACGGTTCAGGGTTAAGATTGACAACGAGTAAATATTTTACGCCATCGGGGGTTTCGATCCACGGGAAAGGGATCGAACCGGATGTTATTGTCAAACGGATTTTTCCTGAAGAGGAGCTTCCCGCGGAAAAAGATAAGGCGAAAGAAAAAGATGTAGAGAAAATTTTTGATGATATCCAAAAGAAGGATGCCCAAGATCCCGAAAAATTAAAATCAGATCAGAAAGCGGCGGAGAAAAGAGAAGAATTGTTAGGTGATAATCAGGTTCAAAGCGCCATTAGTGTTTTAAAAGCTATCCGCGTATATAAAAAATTTGACGAGAAGCCAGCGGTTGCCGCTCCGACTACTCCACAGGGGGCGGATTCACAAGGTTAAGAGATGAATATTTTAGGCATTGAAACTTCCTGCGATGAAACGGCGGCGAGTATTGTCAAAGATGGGCATAGAATTCTCTCTAACATTGTTGTCTCCAGCCTTAAAGAGCACGGGAAATTTGGAGGGATCATCCCAGAGCTCGCCTCTCGAAGGCAGTTGGAATATATTAATCCAATTGTTGAAGAATCTTTAGAAAAAGCCAAGCTTAAGCTAGAGGATATTGACGCCATTGCCGTAACGATTTCTCCCGGATTGATCGGCTCTCTTCTGGTTGGCGTTTGTTTCGCGCGGGCCTTAAGTTTTGCTCTTCAAAAACCTCTTATTGAAGTCAACCACATTCAAGCTCATTTGTATGCTAATTTTATCTCCTCTGATCAAAACAACCATTGGCCACGTCTCCCCGCTGTTGGATTAGTTGTTTCAGGAGGACATACAAGTCTGTTTTATTTAAAAGGTTTCGCTCGATTTAAACTTTTGGGACAGACTTTGGATGATGCCGCGGGAGAGACCTTTGATAAAGTGGCGCGTATTTTGGGCTTAGATTATCCTGGAGGGCCGGCTATTGATCGATTGGCCGCATCTGTTCAAAAAACAACAATTCGCTTTACGTGCGCCCCTTTACCTGGTACATTAAATTTTAGTTTCAGTGGGATTAAGACGGCAGTCCTTTATTTCAAGCGAGACGCCAAAGATCAGAAAAATTTTCCTACAGCCGAGGTTGCCTACGCCTTTCAAGATAGCGTGGTGGAGATTCTTGTTAAAAAATGTTTATTGGCTTGCGAGAAATTAAAGACCAAGACGCTATTAATAGGCGGAGGTGTTGCCGCTAATTCAGCTTTAAGACAACGTTTATCTTCCGAGGCCGAAGAAAAAGGCGTTAAAGTTTATTTTCCATCTTTAGAATTATGCATGGATAACGCCGCGATGATCGCGGGACTCGGATTTCATCTTCTTAAAAAGGAGAAAAGGCGTGACAAATAGTTTAATAGATATATTTCTTAAAATTATTTTAGCCGCTATTTTGAGTATCCTCATGGGATTTGAGCGGGGCTTGCGGCATAAAGGGGTTGATTTACGTACGCATATTCTCGTGGGGGTCGGTTCCACGCTCATCGCGTTGACCTCGCTGTATCTTTTTGATATATATAAAGATTCAACGACGGCTGTGGACCCAACTCGCATGATCGCTGGAATCGTTCAGGGGATTGGTTTTTTGTGCGCCGGGACAATTATCCGTGCAGGCTCCCACGTTAAAGGGTTAACTACGGCAGCGACGCTCTGGATTGTTTCGGGTGTGGGAATTGCTGTCGGAGTCGGTCATTTTGAAGCGGCTATCTTAGTTTCCGTATTAGTCTTCGTCGTTCTTATTTGCGTAAGACCGCTTGAGCAAAAATTGGACGAAAAATTTAAAAATTTTTCTTAATGCTTTGTTGGAGAAATTTTAAGAATATTAGGAGGAGGAAAATATGCCTTTCAGACCTCGAAAAGATTCAAAAGAGCAGGAAGAAGAAAAAAGCATAGAAATCAACGCTCAGATGCAAGGGACTTTGTCTTTTGAAGATCCCGTAAATCTTAAGATTAACGGTCAATTTAAAGGCAGTCTTCAGACGAAAGGGACACTGACCATTGGCAACACCGCTCAAGTGACCGCTAACATTATTGGTGATAATATTCTTGTTGGGGGCAGGGTTAAAGGGGATATTGTCGCCCATAAAATGCTTGTCCTCCTGCCTACGGCTATTTTGCAGGGGAATATTTCAACGCCTAAGCTTAACATTGTGGAAGGCGCTGTTTTCCAGGGGAATTGTCAGATGATCGAAGAGCTTATTGATATTGATGAAGTCGCGAAATATTTAGAAATTGATATTAAAGAAATTGAAGAACTGGCTAATTCCGGTCAAATCCCCGCTACGCGCAGCGGGAGTAGCTGGAAATTTGAACGTAATAAAATCGATAATTGGGCCGCGTCAGGAGAACTAAAATAAATATGACTAGTAATCAATTTATTTCTGTTCGAGAAACGGCACAGATTTTAGGTGTTTCCGAAAAAAAAGTCATGGATTTAATTGAAGAGAAGAGTCTGCAAGCGTATCGTATCGCGGATAAATTTTTGAGACTTAAGAAGAGCGAAGTTTTTGATTTGCGTAACAGTAACAGTGTCGTGAAAGAAATTTCACAGATCAGTTATACGACATCCGAGAGAATTAAAGATTTCTTTTATTACAATGATTTTTATTTGTTGTCTTTGGGGGTTATTTTAGTTCTTCTTTTTATTATTTTTTACACTTGAAATTAAACGGTTTCGGTAAGCTTCCGATGGCTTTTCCCCTTTTCCCGATGATTCTTCTTTGATTATTTTTAATTTATGGCGGTGTAGCTCAGCCTGATAGAGCACTCGGCTCATACCCGATTGGTCGGTGGTTTAAATCCACTCGCCGCCACTTTTTTATACCGCATTTCAAAAGATTTGCAATATTTTATGGAGAGGAATGCGGTATTTATCCCGAGATTTTGGATTTAAGGAAATTTTGAATATTGCAAATTTTATGAATCGAGGGATAAAAGACAAGTATGTTTACTAAATTTTTTTTAATTCTTTTTATTTTTCAATTGATTCAAGATGTTTCCGCGGAATCGATATTAAAATCCTATCTGGCAGGATCATCCCAATACCAAGAGATCGCTGTTAAAGAAGTCTTAAGCGCGGACGTCATTCTTCTTGAGAATGAAGAAAAAATTAAACTGATCGGCCTGAAGGCTCCCGAACCTCCCGCCAGAGAAAAAATAGAACGAGATGACAAGGGATTCGTCATTAAGAAGGAAGGGATTCCCTTAAAAAGTCTGGAACAACAATCTTTTGATTTTGCCCGAGAATTAATGGAAGGAAAAAAAGTACGATTAGAATTCGATGTCCGCAAAGACAACCCCGAAGGAACTCCCGCGTATGTTTTTTTGCTCGAAGATGGTTCCTTCGCCAATGCCCAAATATTGCGGCAAGGATTCGCGTATCTCCAAATCAGTCCGCCGAATACAAAACATGAACAACAGTTACGTGAAGCCACCCAAGAAGCAATAAGAGAAAAAAGAGGATTGCAAGGAGACTAATTTTTTTCCCAAGTTAAATGGATCTAGTCAAAAAAGTTAAGCAGTATATTAACACCCGCCATCTTTTGTCCAAGAATGACACAGTTATTGTTGGCGTTTCGGGCGGCCCAGATTCTGTCGCTTTGATATCTATCCTACACGCCCTCCAATATGAACTTAAGATTAAATTAATCGCGGCCCATTTTAATCATTGTTTACGTCCAGAGGCTCAAGGAGATGAACGATTTGTCGAAGATTTATGCCGTGATTTGAATCTTGACTTCATTCGGGGAGAATGGAAGAAAGAAAAATTACCTCAAAAAGGTTCTCTCGAAGAATTAGCAAGACAAGTTCGTTTTAAATTTTTCGTTAAGACAGCAAGGGCGAAAAAAGCCAACGTGGTCGCTTTAGGGCATCACAGGGATGATTTAGCGGAAACGATTCTTATGCGTATTTTAAGAGGAACAGGCTTGCAAGGGATGCAGGCTATTTTACCTAAGCGAGAAATCAATGGCTTTAACTTTATCCGACCCTTGTTGGGAGTAACGAAAGAAGAAATTAAGGATTATTTAAGAAAACATAACTTAAAATTTAGAATGGATGCCACTAACAAAAATATTGATTTTTCCCGTAATAAAATAAGACTTAAACTTTTGCCTTTGCTGGAGAAGGAATATAAAACAAATATTAGAGAAGTCTTGGCCAATTTATCAGAGAACGCGGCGGCCGATTACGAATATTTAAAGACCCAAGCTTTAAAATCATTTAAGCGTTTGCGCGAAACATCGGGTTCAAACACTATTCAATTTAATCTTGATAGTTTTAAAAGAGAACATTTAGCGCTTAAGCGGCTTCTGATTCGTTTAAGCATTGAACATCTCAAAGGCGATACGAACCAGCTGACCATGCGGCATTGGAAAGAAATAGAAAATCTCCTAGACGATCGCCCTTTTGGATCTATCGTCCATTTACCCGGCGATATTTATGTTCAGAAAAGAAAATATCATTTAATCATCGGTTTAAGAATTGTAATTAGAAGTGCGACAGAAAAAATTAAGAAAGCTCCATAGATCTTTGGAAAAAACTGTTACTTTGTAAGTTGAGAACAAGCAAAGAACAGGAGATCTATGAAGCCAAATAATTGTAG
>Ga0209726_10000581_pt1 | contig 66996 bp, 50 predicted proteins | sample Subgrocontami54m_FD_187453 | JGI IMG/M metagenome (GOLD analysis project Ga0209726, IMG submission 187453) | Subsurface groundwater microbial communities from S. Glens Falls, New York, USA - GMW46 contaminated, 5.4 m (SPAdes) (version 3) | ecosystem: Environmental > Aquatic > Deep subsurface >...
CACGGTAGTTGAGCCGCTTCGGCCAACTTGAGGGGCGGGCTGCAGAGAACCAATCACAACGGCGGCCGACTTGGGAGAAGTTTTTTCTTGACAGCCCTTTCATAGAACCGCTCTCGGTTCTGACACGACCGCTCTCACTAATGATTACACGCCTCTGCACCCAGCAGAGCTCGGCGGTTAGAGTTCTCGGGTGAAGCGTCATATAATGTTGACGAACCTATTTGAGGATCAAAAAAACAATGCCAAAGATTAGTGACATCCAGGAAACTCCAAACCCTAATGCCGTGAAGTTTATTCTGCGCGAGCCGGTAACCAATGGCGTCGCGCGGCAGTTCGGCTCAGTCGATCAGGCGCAAGCCGATGCCCTGGCGAAATCGATCTTCGATGTCGGCAGCGTCGTGTCCGTCTTTTACATGGACAACATGATCACTGCTGAGAAGGAAGACTCGGCCGATTGGGACGAGCTTTTGCCGGCGCTGGCCGTGCCGATTCGCGCGGCGGATTCAGTGACCTCGGTCTCGTCAGCCGCTGCCGCGGTCGGCGGCGCGATCGCCGCGGTAACCAGCGACGACCCGCGCCTGCTCAGGATCAATGAAATACTCGATGAAAAAGTGCGTCCGGCATTGGCGGGCGATGGTGGCTATCTGGAGATCATTGGCCTGAAAGACCACACGCTCAGCATTCGCTACCAGGGCGCCTGCGGCAGTTGCCCAAGCTCGCTGACCGGCACGCTGATGTCCATTGAAGGCATGCTGAAGCAGGAAGTCGATCCCGAGCTTGAAGTCGTCGCGGTTTAGTGTCAGAACCGGGAGCGGACCGGGGTCCCCGCGCGGGCAGCCCGCGTGGGGTGGTGGATGCGACCGGATCATACAATCGAGTTGAATTCATGATCCCCTCGCTACCGCTCGGGGTTCTGACACATTCTGGAACCCCCTGCCACTTCGCGCGTTTCTGAATCAATCAGTTCAGACAGTCTCCGGAGGTTTCGAATGAAACGCCTTTCCCTTCCCTTCCTGGCAGCTTTCTGCCTGCTCGCTATTTCCTCTGTCGTCGAGGCTCAGCCAGCTACCAAAACACAGGCCAACGAACATCCCGCGGTTGCTCCGGCTAAGAACGCCGCAGCCGACAGCAAAGCAGCCAGGGACGCCGAAGCGGCGAGAATCTTGAGAGAGCGCCGAATGCAGGCTCGATCGCTTTTGCTTTCGTTGGCTGCCGATGTGCGCAACTTCAGCGATCAGACTTTGCGCGCCCGCACACAGGCTCGCATCGCCGATGCGCTTTGGGACGCCGACCCTGAACGAGCCCGCGCACTGTTCCGGAGCGCCTGGGACGCGGCCGAGATTGCAGACCGGGAAGGACAGGAGCGTCTGCAGGAAGACATTCGTCAGGCAAAAGCTAAAACCGGCGGAGGCTATGCGGTTACGTCGCCTCCGGATGTCCGACGAGAAGTGTTACGGCTTGCTGCGAAGCGTGACCGGGCTCTCGGTGAAGAACTACTGGGCAAGTTCAAGACTCAGAAAGAACAGGAAGCCACCGACGCGAAGAACCGGAGCAATCCCTTTGGCTCAGACGAAGCGGTTGGTCAACGGCTGGGCCTGGCGCGGCAATTACTCGAAGCCGGTGATATGGAGCGCGCTTTGCAGTTCGCGGATCCCGTGCTCGGCGGAATGAGCATGGAAGCAATCGACTTTCTTTCTTATCTGCGCGAGAAGGATTCGACGGCAGCGGACCAGCGCTATGCTGTTCTGCTGGCGAACGCCGCGGCCAATTCACAGTCCGACGCCAACACAGTATCGTTACTTTCATCCTATCTGTTCACGCCGCACCTTTACATCACCTTTAGCGGCCCGGGGGGCACGGGCACGTCGCAAACAGTCGTCCAGAATCGCCCCTCCTGACGTTACACCCGCCCTGCGCGAAGCTTTCTTTCGCGCAGCCGCCAGTATTCTGTTGCGGCCGCTGGCGCCGCCGGGACAGGACCAAACCACTTCCGGGCCGGATGGGCAATTTCTGGTTATTAAGCGCCTGCTGCCGCTGTTCGAACAATTCGACACGGCGGAAACCGTTGCAGCATTGCGAGCGCAACTTGAGGTTCTTGGCTCAATCGTACGCGACGGTACGCGCCAGCGCGACGACGATCCGGTGCGAAATGGAATTAGGCCGGACCAACCGGCCGCGGATCGAGAAAGGTCTCTGCTGGATCAGATCGATCACGCCAAGACTTCCGCGGAGCAGGATCGACTGTATCTCCAATTGGCAATGTTCCTGGGCCAAAAAGGAGACATGCGCGCGCGCGATTATGTCGCGAAGATCGAAGACAGTGAAATGCGCAACAACGCCCGCGCCTTCGTCGACGCTACGATGGCGGTGCAGGCCGTGGACAAAAAGGACACCGAACGGGCATTGGAGATTGCGCGCACCGGAGAGTTGACGCATCTCCAGAAGGTCTGGCTGCTAACGCAAACCGCGAAGCTGTTATTCAAGTCCGATAGTGAAAAGGCGCTGAGCTTGATCGAGGACGCCGCAGCAGAAGCCCGGCGCCTCGACGGGTCCGATCCCGATCGTCCGCGCGCGTTCTTTGCCGTGACCAACGCGCTGCTGATAGTCAATCGCGCGACTGCCTGGGATGTGATGGGCGATGCGATCAAAGCGGCCAACTCCGCCGAAGCTTTCACCGGCGAAGACGGCCAAATGAGATTCCAAATGCTCACGAAAGGAATGTCATCGGTCCGCCAGAGTTCCGCGCCGGACTTTGACGTCACCGGAATCTTCGAAGTCCTGGCCAAAGAGGATTACGAGAAGGCGGTTGATTTAGCTCGTGCGTTTCAGCGCGACGCTCCGCGGGCCAGTGCTGTTATTGCGATCGCACGCTCTATCTTGAGTGACAAGCAAAAGTAAGGCGACTCTACGAATAGATATTCATCGACCGCGTCAACAGTGCGAATGGATCGTCCACATTCAGCGCTTCGCGCACATAGAAGGCTTCGCCGGCGCCGACACCAATCAGCGAGCCGTAATACCTCGTGCTGTCGTCAAGCTGTTGGAGAAAGTTCTGCTCACTCATGCGCGTAGTCGGCTCCGGCGACTCGGCGCGGTAAAACTGCGAGGCATACGCGCGAATCGCTTTCATTTTTCCTTCCGCGAAATCTGATACATCGACGATAAATGACGGCACGACCAGACGCGAATAGACCGCGTGGGCGACCGCCGGCATCTTGATCGCGTCCAGCCCGGCTTGCTCATCATAGCGGCGCATCGTCGCCAGCCGCGCGGCTTCCCGCACAATGCGCGCGGTGGCGGCGTGATCGGGATGTGGATCGTCCCAGTGGGAAGTGAAGACAACTTTGGGCCGGTGTTTTCTGAGCGCCCGCACCACGACCTGCCGTGTTTGTTCGCTGAGCATGATGTGGCCGTCGGGTTGTTCAAGATTCACCCGCGCGTCCAATCCCATCACGCGGGCTGCATCCAGCGATTCCTTCGCGCGAATCTCGGGCGTGCCGCGCGTGCCCATCTCGCCGTGTGACATGTCTGCCACGCCAACCCGATGACCCAGCGATTTCAATTTCAGCAGAGTCCCGGCCATCGTCAACTCAGCATCGTCAGGATGCGAGAAGATGGCGAGTACGTCGAGTTGAATTTCCGTTGCCATTCGCCGGACAGGATTACTACAGGATTTACTTGCTGCCTTCTGCTCACTGCTTACTGCTTACTGCTCACCTGGTTTATCTGGATTGTGCCTTCGCCTAGGGTAAGCGTCAGCGTGCCGCCCCCATTGCCCGCGCGCGCGCGCAGAGATTGCGGGGTGATGCTGTTGCGTTCCAGCGGTTCGAGATTGGGATACGCGTTCTTGACCTCGCCAGTTCTGAGCACTACCGCGTTGATGTCGCCGCTGAAACCTGGCATTAGTCCGAGGCTGAGGTTGCCACTCGCCATCTTAATGTCGGCGCCGAGCCCGTGCCAGCTCAACGCGGGGATCGTGACATCAAGCGTGCCGCTCTGCACAATCACCGAAACCAAGCCGCCGGTCAGCGACAGGGTCGCGTCAGTCTGCACCGCGTTCAGGCGAATCGCACCTTCGACGCCGGTAAGCCTGGTTGGGCCGACGCCCGCGTTGATCTCCAAATCCGTCAGCGCAGGAACCTTGATGTGATAATCAATTTTCCACGGCAGACCGATCAAAGCTTTGGGAAAGTCCTTCGCTGCGCGTTTCATGAAAGCCCGATCGTGCGTGCCGGTCGTGATTACGCGAAGGTGGTTGGCATCTTCATCGATAACAAAGTTGTTGAGCGTTGCCAGGCGGCTGAGATCTTCCTCAGTCCCGGCGTGCAGCTCAATCTCCGCGCTGATTTCAACTTCGTTGCGTTGCCAGCCTTCGATTGTAACTGAGCCGTTGGGCGCTCCCGTGACGGTGACCGTGCCGGCGTAGAAAAAGCGCCGGCTTTCATGTCGCGTGATGGTGCGCGTCAAAAGCGGCCCAGCAGGGATGACGGGCTTCTTGTTTTTTTGCGCTGCGACTGGCCGACCAGACGCGAAGGCAAAGAGAAGGGACAGAACTACGGTAAGAACAAAGATTGCACTCTTCGCGGTTTTCACTGATGGTGATTGTGCGGGAGAACGAAAGAGTTTGTCTAGCGACGGACGAAATTAATGCTGCCTTGATAGGTCGTAACCGTGACCGAAGCCCGCCCGTCACCGACGTCGCCGATGATTCTACGCCCTTCGCCCAACAGTTTCATGCCGTCGTTTAAAAACCTGCCCATGGAAATCTTTTTGGCGGGCGCGGTTGCTACCAGATGGAATCCACAATTGGCAGGAAGTTGCAGAGTAATATTTCCCTGGCCCGACTTGAATTCATAGGTGCCGCCTGAAGCAAATTCTCCGTCGAAGAAAATATCGCCGGTCGTGTTCGAGGCAAAGACGCGGGCCGCGTTAATTCCCGACAGCGTGACGTCGCCTGAGGTCGAGATGTGCGCGCGGACCAGGTCGCCCTGGATGTTGCTGACGTTAATCTGCCCGCGCCGGGTCTCCAGGTCAACCGAGGTTCGCGCCGGCACCTGAATCTTGAAGTTCATGTCACCCACGTCGCCGCGGCCGCGGTTGTCGCCGACGATGTCGATCACTAAACCCGCGTCGGTCTGGCGGGGATTGAAATGCGCCGCCGGAGACTCCATCGTCGCGGTGATGCGAATCTCGTCCTTTTGCCACGTTTCGACCGTGATCGTGCCGGAAAGATTTTTCAATTCCAGGCGGACAGTCTTGCCCGCGGGAAAGTTGCGCGACACTTTCTGCTGCGCAAACGCGGTGGTAGCTGAAACCGCGATCAGGAAAGCAAAAAGCGCTGCGAGATTAACTATCCTGTTTCTGGTGGTGGGCGGGTAGATGTTCATCGGCATCGGATCTTAAAAATCTGGGCGCCAAACTTTGGCGCAGCTAATTACAAATCGGCAAATTCTTTCAGCAACTCAACCTTGTCATTCAAGGCTGCGTTCAATATATCTTCGGAAACCCCGTCGTGCGGATTCTGGGCCAACTGACGCATGGAATCGTTGACCGCGGCGTCGATCACGCTCATGTTGCGATCGAACGTCTCGCGCATCTGCGGGTTCCAACGCGCCTTGTTCAGCTCGACCCGCTGGTTCCAGTAAGCAATCACCTGCTGTTGCTGGCGATAGCGTTCCTCAACTGACGAGCCGGCTGCCGGAGGTCCCTGGGGGACCCCGCCCTGGAATCGACGGACGCCAACAACGGTTCCCAACGCCACCACGATCACAATCACCGCCGCCGAAGCAGCCAGCCGTGGAAACGACAGTTGCCAGCTTTGGTTCATCAAGCGCGACCACCAGCCGGCATTCGCCTTGATGACTGCCCGCGGCGAAACTGCCAAATCACTTTCGATCGTGTTGCTAATCCGCAGCCACAGCGCGCGCTCGTTCGGCACGGCATCGTACTCGCCACGATTCTCACGGCAAAATACGACGATGGCATCGAGATCGCTGCGCGCTTCGGCGCAAACGCCGAATCACGCAGGTGTGCTTCGACTCTGTTATGATCTTCGGGAGTCAGCGACCCTTCAAGAAAGTCGCTGAGCAAATCCTGATACTTCTCGCAGTTCATTTCTTCTAACCTTCTGATCCGTCGCGCATCTTCTAACCAGCCCGGGACTGCGCGACTCTCGCGGTCTCAAAGCAACAAAGGGGAGACTGCGTCTTCTCTTTCCGTTCCAACGGCGAGATTTCGTTCGCCGCCATGTCAAACTGGCCCGCCTTGAAAACTCGTACGTTTGTCCGCCCCCGCAAAAGGGCCGGTTCTTGGTTGCTAACGCGGCTTGTTCTGTTGCCTGAGCAAGCCCCGTAATTTCATTCTGGCCTTGTGTAATTGCGATTTCGACGTACCCACCGACACGCCCAGCATCCGGCCAATCTCTTCATGTTCGTGGCCTTCGATGTCGTGCAGCGTAAAAACCATCTTATAACCCGGTGGCAATTGGGCTATGGCCCGATCCAGGGCGATGCGATCGACAACGGGCATGGCATTCGGGTTCTCGGTCCCCTTGACGATCTGAATCGGCGCTTCGCCGTCTTCGGTCGTCTGCTCCATCCGCGTGCCGCGCTTGCGAAAGTGCATCAAGACCTGATTGACGGTCAAACGATGCAGCCAGGTAGTGAATGCCGACTCGCCGCGAAAGCTGCCGATTTTGCGAAAGAGCTGAATGAAAACTTCCTGCGCCAGGTCTTCTGCCTCAGTTTGATTCTGAGTCATGCGCAAGCATAGCGAATAAACGCGACGGTTATGACGCTGGTACAGTTCCTCGAAGGCTTTCATGTCGCCTTCGGCGGCCCGCTGTGTCAACTGGTAATCGGGCGTTCGCGGTGTCTCGGTTTCGCTTGCAGCCACTCGCGTTTTAGTATCCGATCATAAGCGCACTCTGACAAGCCGCGACTTGCAGCGGGGCGCTCACGGTCGTGAAAACTTTTGGCACGGTTTGCCGGCAAACGCGTTTTATGAGTTTAGGCAGAAAACTCTAACTTCGAACAGGAGGTATTTACACATGAGAAGGAACGTCAGACCCTTGGTTCTGATTCTGAGTGGCTTGTTAGTGATGTTGGTGGCTTCTTTGAGCGCTAATCTAATTGGAACGTCGTTCGGCGCTCAAAACACAGTTGCTCAGCCCCGAGATCTTGAGCGATCCTGGTGGGAATACAGCGTACTTAGCGTAAATGAGGTTTATGGCAACGGAACTGGAAAAACTACCTGCGTAGCCTCAATATGCTACTTGAGATCGTCTGGAGCTAGATGCGAAAAGGTCGAAACCACAGTGGACGGCAGTCTTGACCGCAGCGCTGGGGCCGCAAGGACGGAGGCCTTAGCGCGAGCAATAGGTAAGCTGGGAGATGAAGGTTGGGAAATGGTTGGTGATGGCTTGGGCCTGGGAAAGGAGGGAGAGATCAAGTCCCTGTACTTCAGGCGAGCCAAGCACTGACAACTCACTTCTCCCTGGCGGTTTTCCGAGCAAGAACCGCTTCACTAACGGCAACGATAGATAATCCGCGCAGCAGTTGGCTGTCGAAACTTTCGGCAATCGACGATGCCGCCAAAAAATTTTCGCGTCCGAGCAACTTGAATCCGGGCAGAAAGTCTCCTTTAGCAGTCCCAATGGCGATCGCCTTGTTTGATTTTCCACCGAAGTGAATAAGCTTACGCTCGGCGTTTAAATCATTAAGATCCCTGGCCTTGTTCGCAAACTTGACGGCTGAAGTCATCAGCTCAAACGAGAGTAGAGGCTCAAACGTAGCGTAAGCCGAGGCGAGCCAAAGATACGCGCGAGCATGTACAGTTGAGCCAACATTCTTCTCCAGAAGCTTTCGTGTGTCTTCGAGCACGGCTCTCGTAAGCTCTCCATACTTCTTGCTTCCCGCCCTAGCAAGAAGAACGGTCAATTCGACTCTAAGCTCCGGGTCATCGATCTGTTCCGCGATCTTTGCCGCGCTAAATAATTCCCCTTGCTTGATGAGGTGCTCGGCTTGTTCACGACGGATGTAGGTCATTACTGCTCCACGCCTTTCGAGATTAGTGGCCCGGGCCGCAACATCCAAAGCGCGGGTATAACTTCCATCCCTGGACAGCATCAGAGCAGCTTCCAGATATAGAGCGTCACGGTTTTCTTCGTTCCTTTCTTTTTCGGCACGTTCCAGAATACTTTCCACCTCCGGTTGGGCCTCCCCTTTCGAAATCAGTTCTTCTGATTCTTTTTGCTGCTCAGCGTCTGTAGTCCCTCCGGCCTGTCGAATAAGCCCCTCAACTTCCGGCGCTTTCTCGGGCAAGTAAAGGCGGTAAAAGCCGTAAAGTTGGCCGGAGGCAAACAGTAAGGCTCTGTTAACTACCTCGTCGTTGGTCTGACTATTCTGCCCGGACTTCCAGACGTAGTTCATTCGCTCAAGAGCGCTATTGAGAAACTGCTGAACGAGCTGCACGTCTGACTCGGGCTGCGGAATGAGTCGCAGGTAGGTACTAAGGATCACTGCGTCATAGAGGTTCGACGACGCGTCATTTGAAAAGACGCTGGTTGCTCTGGCGAAGAGTTCGTGAGCGTATTTCCTATCATTGGCAATCAGTATCTGAAACAGAGCACCAAATTCCTCCGGCACACCGTATCCAAGACTGTCGATGGCGTAGTCAACGGCTCTTTGCGGCTCTGAAGGAGCTAGCTTGATGGCGAGTGAAGCAAGAGCGCGTTTCTGAAAGCTGCTGCTGCCAAATACCGCAGGGCGGTTGTGCATTTCCGAAAGATTTCTCGGATTTTCCTTAACGCTCTTGATTAGTTCTTGCAGAAGACCAGGATCATGTTTCTGCGTCACCGCAAGAACCTCGCTTCTAAGCGTTTCCTGTAAAGTGCTGGTGCGCACGGCCAAGGATCCCTTACTTTCTCCTTCGCGCTCGGGGGCTTCTGCACTCGTGACCAAGGAATACGAGTCGCGAAGCAATTGCCTTCCTTTTTCTGGGTCCGTGCCCCAGATTACGTCCGCGATCTTGGACCAAACAATTATTCTATCCTTGATCTGGTTGTATAACTTGGCTCGATCTATCTCCTTGTAGAGCAAGGCAAGCGCTTCCTGTTTGAGCAATGCTGAGGATTTGTCGTCTGTTCCCGTTGATCTTTCGGGTTTAGGCTTCTGTTGCTCCTTCCAACGAGAATCAAGCCTTGCTGCGCAGAGACTTGTCTGCGAGAGTATCGCTGCCAAAAATAAGGCCAAGAATGCAAAGGGTTTCACATCGCACTCCTAACTTACCCTTTAGATAGAACCGAATCTTGTCGGGACGCGCGCATCTCGCCGTCAATTTGAAAACAGAGAGAGACTGCCACACGCAGGGCCAAACTAGCAGCCCTTGCTGCATCACGGCTAAACAGCTATTCCTTGGCTCTCGGCAATATTAGTCCAAGAGTCCAGCAACAGGGCATGGCGATTTTATAATGCAACCGCATTCCTGAGATCCTATGGTGCAGTCACATGTGGGTATGCCATTAACAAAGGATGCTTTGCCGGTCAGGATGCAGTCAGCACGAACCACCAAGCCTCCCGTTCGCAGGTGTCCTGGTAACGCTGACACGAAGATGCCTGTAAGAGCCACGAGTATGGCTAGTGCGCCGCGCCCTAGCACGCTTTTTCCAGCTTTCATGTTCCCTCTCTTTCGTTTGTCTGTAGTGGCCGGGCTGATCGAAAGGCTGGCCACGATGTCATGGGAATGAAAAGCCACGAGGCTTCTCATTTGATGATTAACTATTCCAGCAGCTCGCCGGGACCTTTGCAGGATACGATACAGTTACAATTCGTATTAGTGGTTGAAACCAACGACTCAGTCTACGTTTCGCTAGTCCGGCTGACCTTCAGGATGCGATCGTAGGCGCGCGAGCGGTTTAAGGCAACGGCACGGGAAAAACTATCTGCGCAGCTTCAATGTGCTACCTCAGATCGTCTGGAGTTGGATGCGAAAAGGTCGAAACCACACGCGTTCATGAATGTTCGTTCTGTTTTCTGATTGTGACGTAGATGCCCAAGTTTAGGACCAGAGATACTAGCAAACAGGATAAGACGTAAAGGACAAGGTAAAGGAAAATTCTTGCGGCATCGATTTTGTGACTGAGGACGAGTATATACACTAGAAACGTAAGCATCATAAAAACTTTCACCGGCACACGAGCTATGGAAGGATATGCCCTCCTTGCCATGCTAGCGAAAAGGATCAAGCTTGCCGCCAGAAGCACACTCAACACGCTAATCAGGAGGATTGAAAGGACGCTTGATCCAACAGTCTCTCTGGCCGTAGGACTAACGAACCTGACATAGATAAAGAGCGCGATGAAGGCAATTCCAAGTAACATAAGAGTTGCTCTTAACAACCCCTTAATCTTTGGCACAACCTCTGGTTGAAGCTTCATCTTAGAACTCCCTTTCGCGCTCCGACGCCACGCATTGCCGTTGCTTGCCAGTTTATCCTGAACTGAGAAACGAGTCGCAGGGTTCACCCAATAACCTCGAATTCCTGCGAGCGTCAAGTTTACGGACACATCGATCTGCTTCTTCTCATGACGAGGTGGACGACGATGTTGAGCGTTAGCGAAATTCCGAAGGCGATCAGAAAATACAATACAACTCCTTTGGCGCCGAGCGCATAGCCAAGCAACTTCGGGATAACGACCAAAAAGAAGATGGTCGCTATTATGAAGGCGCCAGCTAGTCCACGCGCTAAACGGGGATATGCAAACTTCATCTTGGCATGGAAGTAGATCGAATTTAGCGCAACAAGAGACGCCAAAATCGTAACCAGAACAATTAGGAGCACACCTGAAAGGAAGAAATTTTGGCCTGCAAGACCCGAGCGAGAAACATAAGCGTGTAGAGTGAGAATAGCCGTTAGGACAAGCACCAATGTTCCGCTTAGAAAGACTACAACCCTAGCCGCAAGCCCTGTCCCATTCATTTCAGCATCCTCCTTATCTCCCTTCCAAATGCGGGAGTAGAATGTCACTGACCCGTGACCTTCTACGCCTGCGATGCTCTAAGGGGGACATCCATCTACTGCTCGAAGCAAACACGCTTCACCACGTTTCAAAGCGGCGGCCATTCCGACAATTCCTACAAGGTCGGCAATAGCTGCACAGATAATGGCCCCTGCTAACGCAGTTGCAAGAGTGCATCCTGCTAGTACAATTAGACCGATACCGAGACCACCCAAAAGTTCTGCTATGAAGTCCGCATCGCATGCCGCCGCATGGCGGGCTATACACTGTTCACGAGTTTCAACGAAGAATGAAGTACAGCCAAATGGATCGAACCCGAATCCAAAGCCAAATGGATCAAATCCGGCGAATGGATCACAACCGCCGCCACCGAAGCCGCCACCCCCAAAGCCGAGTCCACACCCAAACCCGAAAGGATCAAAAGGATCAAATCCGAAAAGACTGCCAAAACCATCTCCTAAGAACCCATCAAACCCCAGAAAGCAGTCAATTCCCTGAGGCGCAGGTACGTTTACCGAGGATGCACTGTAGGCTGCCTTGATGAATTGCCCGTGGCTCTTCGTCCCGTTGCTGGCGACGAGCTGACCTCTCGCATCGTAATCATATCTCAATCCACCGCCTTTGAATAAGGAGATGAGTTGGATGCGCCCCTGCCGATCCCTGTCAATCGTGGTTTTGCTTCCATCATCATCGGCGATGGACCGTACGCGACCGCGTCCGTCATATCCGAACTGTTTATGTTTGCCGAGCGCGTTGGTGAAGTCGGTCAGCGCGCCGCGCGCGTCGTAAGCGTAGGAGCGGGTTTTCCCGCCCGAAGTCCTGAGGGCGATGATACGTCCCACCTGGTCGTGTGTCGCCCGCAGCCAGCTGCCACTAGCCGTGACGAAGCCAGTTACCGCCCCGCTAGCGTCACGTTCAACGCTCACCGAACGGCCCTGATTGTCGCTCTTCTTCGTTACTATCCCGCGAGCGTCGCGCTCGTAGCTGAACGATAGGCCAGAAGGAAAACGCTCCGTGGTAACGCGTCCTGCCGCATCAAACTCTTTCTCGAAGCGCCCACTCTTGGTAGTGAAAGCAACGGTGTTGCCCGCCTGATCATACTCGTTGGAGAACTTACTCCCGTTGTCGGACTCCATCCTAATCATTCGGCCACGTGCATCGTAAGCGGCTTGATAGCTTTGGGTGGAATCGCTGCTCTTGGCGGCTGTGATGTTGCCGTGTCGGTCCCGCGTATAGTCTGTACGCACGCCGCTTTGAGTGCTCGAGGAGATCCGGCCAAGCTCATCGTGGTCGTACGTTTTCGACAACCCATCCGTGGAAACTTCCTGCGTCATGCGATTCTTCGAATCGAAGGTTAGATCTGCTTCATTGCCAAGCCCACTCGACATACGCATCGGGCGGTTCGCCGTGTTGTAAGCAACTTGCAGCAGCGTTTGTCCTCCGTCTTCGCTGACTGCGGTTATCGCGCCGCTCCAGGTGTGCTCAAGGACAGTCTTTACGCCAATTGGATCAGTGACCACCGTGCGTTGTGAAAGAGTTGGCGACGTCGAATCATAGTTGTAAAGATTGGCGCCTGCTCCATCGCCTGACTTGACGACGCGGCCGGATCGATCATAACCGACCTGTAGCAATACTCTGCCGAGAGGATCCAGCGCCCGGGTGAGGCGGCCATCGGAATAGTCGTACGTCCACTCTTTGCCTGCGGCGTCCGTGATGCCTTGCAGGCGGTTGCCATTTTGCTTGAAACTCACCCGGCGGCCAGCGCTATCGCTGATGGCCATCAAGCGGGCGTCTTTATTCTTCGACCACTCAAGAGTAAGCGTCCCGCCAGAGCCGGCGATGCGGTTCAGATTTCCTCTCGCATCAAAGCCCATATCGATGCTATTGCCGTTAGGATCAGCGATCTGTGTCAGGCGATACGCATCGCCCAGCTTATTGTAGGTCCGTGTCAACCCCGCGGCTTGTTCGGTTATAGTGTCTCGGTTTAGGTCGAACGATTGATGTAACAATGCCTCGGGAGTTTTCAGGATGAAGTGCCCATCCTGCGCATCAGCACGGAACGCAATGACCGGCCCTTCCCCGCTCTTTAGAATCGCCGAGTCTCCGTCAATTGTGATCCGATCATCGAACACGAAGGACCAACCGTTACCAAGGCCACTGTCTGCTTCACTGCGTTCGCTAGCGTAAACCCGTTGAAAGATCGCAGGCATTGAACCCGGAAGTGCGAGATCACTAACAGCAAACCCAAGATTCCCGCTGGCACTGCTAACGAAATTGACCGGCACGCCTTCGAAAATTGAGCGACGAAGCGGGGTGAAAGGGCGCATCTGAGAGGTGCGCCCCACGGTTGCCAAGCCATCAATTCTGTCCGCGAGAGTGTTGCCCTGAGCATTAGCTGCACATGTTGGACAAGCTGGCTTTTTTGTTCCCTTGCCGGATGGCTTTCCATCTCCGTTACTACTTGAAGACTTTGTCGCGAGCGTTGGACCTGCTACGGCAAAGACGATGAGTGAGTAGAGTAACATCAGGCTGAGTAGGCGTCTTAACATCGGGGCTCTCCTTCTTGGTTGTTAGTGCTGTGAGTGAAACGTGCAATTTGTTAACGGAAGCGTGCCGACGTTACCAGATTCCCTGGATGGAGTCCTTCGAAACTCTTGATTTAGTTTTGAATTAGTTCTAGAATCCTTTTCCCAGATGAATAGGGTCTTATCCCTAGACGCACGGATGTTTGCTAGTATTACGCTCCGTTCGCTAAGTGGGTTAGCGAGAAGGAAAGTCTCCTCACGAAAAATGAGAGTCCGCCATTCGATTTACGAATTTGGTCATTTTCGGCTAAATCTGACCGAGCAAGTATTGTCTTGTGCTGGCAAGCCGGTTCAGTTGACCCTGAAGGCCTTCGCGGTGCTATCTGTTCTTGTCGAGCACAACGGGCATCTCGTGACGAGGGATGACTTGATGCGTCAGGTCTGGCTGGATGCGTACGTCGAAGAGGGCAACCTATCACAGGCGATCTGCGCACTACGAAGAGTTCTGGGTGAAGGCCATCGAGATCATGAGAGTCACGAATACATCCAGACTGTAGCGCGGCGAGGCTACCGTTTTATCGCCCCTGTCCAACCCGCACAATGAAATCTTATGAGCCCACGTCTTTCGCTGTGATATGTCCTAGCAACGTAAACTCTTTACGTCCAGTAGGTACGATCCAGCGAACGGTAATGCACCGCTTCGGCGACGTGGTCGGACCGAATCTCGTCTGCGTTTTCGAGATCGGCGATAGTCCGGCTGACCTTCAGGATGCGATCGTAGGCGCGCGCAGACAAGCCCAGACGCGGCGTCATTGCGGCATTTGAAAAGATTCCATCGGTTGCCAGCCGCGCACGCTGTCGCTCCCGCGCTTTGATTACACGCTGACGAATGCTGGCAGAGTCTTCCGCGTCAGGCGGTGTTTCGCCGGTGAGTTCACGAAACTTGACTGCGGGCACGTCGACGTGGATGTCGATGCGATCGAGCAGGGCCCGGAGATACGACCGACGTAGCGCTGAATCTGCAGAGGCGTGCAACGGCATTCGCGCGTCGGATCATTCCAGAATCCGCACGGGCACCCCTGCGTTGCCTTTTTGCCATTTCGCAATTAAGGCCGAAAAACCGAAGCCCGCCGCATATCCGGCCACTACCAACACGCTCGGAGACCGTCTCAGGGCAAGGCGACTTGACTTGGGCCCATACCAAAAGGACGTGGCCGCGATGATTGGCGTGAGTGTCGATACTATTTGCTATTGGGAAAATAACCGAGTCAGACCCTCTCGATCGTTGTTACCAACATTGCTTCAGTTCCTTGAGGGACGCCCGAAAGCTGTCGCATTGGAAACCCACAGAACATAGGATTCATAACCCCACGCGCCTACCATATTGGGATCCTAGCCTCGCCTTATCCTACGCGCGGCCACGGAAGCTTCGCAGATCTAACCTTGGGATCTGGCGTGCGCTCGGGCGAATGCGCTTAGCTTAAGTGCGCTTCACTGTTGGCCGACTCTTGCGCCCAAGCCATCTTTGCGCGCAAATGCCTGACCGAAGATCGTTGAAGGATCGATTCGCAGGCTAGCGCGCGCTGCTGTCGAGGGAAGGCCAGTATTGCCTTTATAAAAATCAATGTGCGAGTGCCTGTAGAAGGCCGAAGAGCCTCCCGGGCCTCCGATATTCCCGATCCTGACCCGCTCGCCTTCGTAAGTAATCTGAAAGTCCGCGACATGAAATACCGCGAGCGTGACATCGGTTAGATTTCCCAGTCGAGGGTAGTAAAAGGTCATAGCCGCGTCCGTCGGTGAAGGTTGCCCGCTGTGCTGGGTAAAGCCTGTTGGTATATACAGCGGAGAGTCGCCAGTCCCGTCCGAACTTCCGTAGAGGTGCATTGCATGCGAAAGGTGTCCTCGCCGCTCCATGCCATCGTCACCAATGATGTCGCCGCGATAAAACGGGTACGCGGCGGCAAGTCCCGCTGGTTCGAATCCGTTGGCGCCCGCCACCGCGTTGGGTCCGCCAAAAATCTCCGCCAGCATCTTGTCCGAAGCAGCCATTCCAACGGTGTACTCTCGCACGACGGCGTTATTGGGCACGGCCTTCGCAATGGCCCCAACCGCATGCGAATACTTCGCCACGGTACTAATCAGACTCTCTGGTTGCTCGCCAACCGTCCAGATCTTCGTCAAGCCTTCCGAGTTGGCCATCCATGTCTGCGTTACTGACTGGATTCCATTGCTGGCGTAATTGAACGTGATCGTGCGGCCGGAAGAATCTACAACGCCGTGCAACATCAAGCCATTCGCGGTGTAGAGCAAATTGATATAAGCGCCACCCGGGTCTCTAATACTTGCACACCTGAATTCACCGTCAGGATAGCGAACGAAGATATATTTGGCGCCGCCACTGGTGCGAAAGGTCTTCAAAGTGTCATTGTCCAGAAGTTGTATCTTCGTTCCATCGATTGAGGTGTACGCGTTCCCGCTAGTCCCTCGTTCGAACTCTATGAAATGGATAGCGAACGTCGCTTGGGAAATCAAAGGCAAAAGGTACCTGTCATGCTCTTCGTCGTAATTCAATGCCTGGAAAATCGGGAAGCGAAATTGATCGAGCGGGTAAGTAAGCGACCGTTCAAGGCCGGCGGCCAGATGTTCAGGCAATGCCAGCAACGGCAACTGCCTTTCATCGACATTCCACTTGTAAGAGCCAGAGTTTTCTGAGTTGGAAAACTCGGCGGTGCGAGCGGCTAGCACTGAGGCAAAACGCATCAACCGCGGCTTGGTTCTCGTGTGCGACAAGGGAACTGCGCCAGCCGCAAAGTTCACGAGGCAAACAATCAAAGACAACAGCCGCACCGAGAAGGGGATCAGTCGGTAGGGGGAATGCATGTAAATTTCTCCGTGTAATTTTGGCGCAATGTCGTCAGCGAAGCCGAGGCGTTCATGCTCGTCGGAAGATCGACCTCGAAAGTTTTGGGGCCCGCTTACTTACCCGGTCCGACCGAAACAAACTCGGCCAGTTATCCGGTTAGGTTGAGAATCGTGAGGTAATGGCAGCGGTTCGGCTGCTCTCAGCAGTCGGAGCGTCTGGGGCTTTGGGTGATCCGGGGCTGACTTATCGATGGCCGTTAGTACTCAGCCATGCATTGCTGCGAACCAAGGGACGTTGCGCAGCGTCGGCCTCGCGCATTTGCAGGGCAAGCATTGTGCCGTCGATCATGTCGGGCTTTTTGGCACATCAGTTCTGAATTATTTCAAGCCTTATTCTCTGGCATACGCGGTGCTTAATGATCAGCCGGGACCGGCAGGCCGAAGGCTCTGCGGTTCTAATACCGACGGCGATGAGGCATCTTGCTGTGGTCAATTGCACTTGCATCGCTTTTCAGCTCTTCCCGCTCCAGTGTTTTGAACTTTTCGTAACCAGGCGTCCGCGAATAATTCTCCCCAGCGGCCCGCGCAATCGACTCGTCATGAGGCGCAGGATTAATGAGAATGGCTAGAGGCTCTTATAACTTGCGTTAGATCAAGATGCGTAAGCAAACAGAAAATGAACAGGGCCATCGCGAGCTCTTTGATCAGGCGAGCGACATCGTCTTTAGGCTGGATCTTGCCGGCAACTTTACGTTTCTCAATAAGCCGGCGGAACTTATTTCCGGCTATTCATGTGAAGAAGCGCGCCGAATGAACATCACCCAGATGGTAGCACCCGAACTGTTCGAGCAGGTGCGCAAGCAAATCGGCGGCAAGCTTAGAGAACGATTTGGGACGGTGTATGACATCGACATCATAACCAAAGACGGCCGACCCGTATCGCTGGAAGTGAGCGCGCGGGTCGTCTTGCGCGAGGGTCGCGCGATTGGGATTCATGGAATCGCCGTGCCGTCTGTTCTGCGAAGCCAATTACCCCTTCTGAGTTCACGATGTTTGGACGCGGGTTTTTTCTTCGGAAGTTTACCCAACCGCTTCCTGCTTAAACCATTTTGAGTTGAAGTCATCTCGTCGAAGGGCCAGGAAGCGCACACGATCTGTTCTGAGCACCCTATCCAGGAGCCTGGACCATTCCGCATCAGTTCGTTCGCGTTCGAAGCGCCGACCGCGGTCGGAGTGTCTTGTGGAGTGGGCTGGCTAGCTAATTGCAACCTTTTCGCAAGCGTAGTTGCATATTTCCTCGTGGATCTATGCAATACTTCCTCTGGATTTAGAACGCGCAGCAAGACAAGAGGTGCCCGACTGTTGATGAGTGTTTCAGCCACCGTTGCTCTCCTATAGATTAATCCGCAGTTCCCGCGAACAGATCGAACCTCTGACCTTGACCGACTGATGACCCCGTTGTGATGTGCGATAGGGAAGTGCTCATTGCACCAGGAGTCCTTTTGGCGGCGTTAGCTGATCGTGTGGGCAGTATCTGCGAATAGACTTCTCCTCGATTCTTCAGCAGAGTGCGAGAAAGAGGACCCGATATGCCAGAGAGTCAATCAGGAAAATCGCCTTTCATGGTCGCTGGGGCGGCGGCCCGAGCCGGCGATCTAATCCAAGACACTAAGACTTTCCCACTTAAGGAAGACGCAATTGGCAAGGGCGAAGAGCCATTCCGGCAAGGCGACCTTCAGTTCGCGAACAAAATGAAAGCCCTTGTAGTCGATGACGATGTTTTGATTCGCAGCAACGTGGCTGAGGTGCTGCGCAATGACGGCTGGGAAGTGTGCGAGGCCGAGTCCGCGGAAGAGGCTTTCGAGATGCTTCATCGCGACTGTTGGTCGCTCGTATTCTGCGACGTGCGGCTAAGCGACAAGAATAATGAAGAGGGCTATGCCGTACTGCGCAGCTTCACGGAAGAGCAACCGGAGGCGCAAATTGTTTTAATGACCGGTCACGGATCGGCAGTTGGCGCGCTCGATGCTGTATCGTCCGGCGCTTACGACTACCTGATGAAGCCGTTCGACGTCAAAGATGTTCAGCGAATAGCTCAAGCGGTGCGCCGGGGAATAGAGAAACGGGCGCGTTCAGCCGTAACCGACGCCTCACTATCTCCTCCTGTTTACACTTCTGACATCGATCTAATAGGAGTTAGCGCCGCGTTTGTCGAGTTGATGAAGTTAGTAGGTCGTGTGGCGGGGACCAATCTGCCGGTTTTGATCACAGGTGAGTCAGGCACAGGTAAAGAGATCGTCGCTCGCGCTATACATCGCCGCAGCCTCCGTGGCGCAAAACCGTTTGTTGCGGTTAACTGTGGGGCGATACCCTCGGAGCTAATTGAATCAGAGCTTTTTGGTCACGTTCGCGGCTCGTTTACGGGAGCAACTGTGGACCGTAAAGGTCTCTGGCAGGAAGCTGATGGTGGCACTGTTTTTCTCGACGAGATTACGGAAACCAGCCTCGCCTTTCAGGTTAAGCTGCTGCGCGCCTTGCAAGAGGGTGAGATTCGACGAGTCGGCTCAAATCAAACCCTGCGTGTCGATGTACGCGTTATCGCCGCCACCAACCGGGATCCCGAACAGGAGATGCGCGAGGGACGCTTTCGCCAGGACCTTCTTTACCGGTTGAACGCGGTTACAGTGCACCTGCCACCTTTGCGAGAACGCCGGGAAGACATCCTTCCGCTGGCCCGATACTTTGGCGAATGCATGGCGGCTGCGGGCGCTTCCCCTATCGGCTTTTCAATTGATGCTGTACGGATGCTCGAAAACTATGATTGGCCCGGGAATATACGCGAATTAGAGAATGCCGTCGTGCGCGCTGCTGCCCTGTGTGATCAGGTCGTTCGTCCCGAAGATTTACCTGACCGCGTGCGTAATTGTTCCAAGGTTGCGATGAATGAACTCGTAGCCTCGGAGCGAGAGGTTAGTGGCGCCGATGAAGAGTTGCTATCGCTTGCAGAAGTTGAAAGCCGCCACATCTTTCTCGTGCTGGCGCGCACCGGCGGCAACAAACAGGCAGCGGCGCGAGTGCTTGGTATCGATCGCACCACGTTACAGCGCAAACTTGAGCGATACAATTTGGAACAAGCCGAACCCGACGACATGGCGGCTAAAAGGCAGCATGGCTGAAGAGTTGCTAAACGGACGCATGGACGTAGCGGACCAGGCTAACCCATTCTTCATCGCTCATCTTTGTAATTCGCAAGCCGATGAGATAACCCTCCCCGGCTTCTTCTTCCAATAACTTTTGACACCACCTGGTAGTAACCTGCATTTGAATCGGGCCGGTTGGGAGGTTAAGCGTGAGATCGAGCTTGGAGCCCACGACATTGAGATAACGATGATCAGTGATTACGCTGCCACGCTTGAGCTATAGCGTTCAACCTTCCACTCTCGGCGCCGGGCAACTTCCTGCGCAATTTCTATAATCCGGGGAGTGTCAAACGGCTTTGCCACCACCCAGTCCACGCGCGCAGCCTCTCTTTCGTTCGAGCCGACAGCTTCGCCCCACCCCGTGATGACCGCCAATGGAATGTTGCTGTTCCGTTCGCGCACGGCCCGCGAAAGCTCCCAGCCACTCATCTCCGGCATGCCTACGTCCGTGAAGATGGCGTCGAAATCTTCCCGTTCAAAAAGCGACAACGCTTCGCGTGCACTCCGCGCCAGACTCACCTTACAACCTTCGGTTTCCAAAATGTCGCGCAAGAGGTCGCGCACATGTTCTTCATCATCAACGACCAGAATTCTCGTTGGACTTGATCGCGCAGGCAACATTGTCGTGCTGCTTAATTCACTCACCGGCTCAGCGTTGACCGCGCTTTCGGCAATCGGCAACCTGATACGAAAGCTGGTGCCGTGCCCGACTTCTGATTCAACCTCCACAGCCCCTTCATGTCGCCGGATAATACCGTAACTAACCGCGAGGCCAAGTCCCATTCCGGTCTTTCCTTTCGTGGTGAAGAACGGATCGAAAACGCGCAAACGCACATCTTCGTTCATACCCATTCCTGTGTCGCGCACGAAGATCTCAACGACGTCACCGGCTTCCTCTGCTGCAAGCGTAAGCGTGCCGCCCCGCGGCATTGCATCGACGGCGTTGAAGACCATATTGACAAGAACTTCGCGCAGCTCCGACTCGTCGCCCATAATCAGCGCGTTGCAGTGAAGTTGCAGATCGAGGCTAATGTGCACATTGGCCTCCTCAGCCCAATCTTTCCAGCGCGGGCGCGTAATCTCTCCGACGTCCAACAGCAGTTGGCCCATATCCACCGGTTGAAAGTCATGATCGCGGCGCTGGCGAGCGAAGTCCTGGATCCGCTTGATAGTTTTCGCGCCGTCTTTGGCAGTTTTGATCATGATGTTGAGACCATTTTCGATCTTTACAGGGTCTTTCGATCCCAGCAGAAGCTGCGCGCGACCAAGAATCCCGGCCAGCGTATTATTGAAATCATGGGCGACGCCAGATGCGAGTTCTCCGAGCGCTGACATCTTTTCAATCTGCGAATATTGCTCGCGGATACGCTCTTGTTCGGCGATATAATGATTCAGTTCGGCGACGTGGCGCTCGGCTTCTTCAGCATGAGCGGCGGCCTCTTCTGCTTTCGCCGCCGCTGCCATGACCTCTATGTTTTTAAGATAGATGCGATAGGTGAAATAGACGCAGATAACAATTGGAATTGTGACTATCACTGCGTAGAAGCCAACTGCAACAACCAGCCTGGCAAGGATACCGGCAGCCGATGCGCCCGCGAAATAGGTGACCGATGTCCATAGGTAATACTTCGCCCACGTGTGCCACACCGGGTGATCGGCTTTGCAGGCCGCAGCCACCGCGACCAGACCTGAGTTGGAAATGTATTGAACCAGCGCCATGACGCAAAGCGCGCTGACGAAATTAGCTGAAAAGCCCTGGTGCGGCAGTTCTACAATCGAGCCGAAGCAGAAACGCAGCGTCCAGACAGTGATAAAGGTGGCACAAGCCATCATGGCTGAATTGAATATTCTCGTCATCGCTTTCTTGGTAAAGCTTAGAGATGAGCAGAAGGCTTCCGCCGCCGCCAAGAGGATAGCCGCCTCTCCGCCATAGAGCAGCATCGTCAAAAAGATGAGCGTGTCGGAAACAGAAATATGAGAGCTGAGACGCGGAATTTGAATCGAGAGGCGCGATCCCAATCCGAGCGTAATCAGCGCTAATATCACAAACCGCGCGTCAAGCCTTGCGGGGGATAGCTGATACACGGAAATGGCGGAAGCTGCTGCACCGAAAAAGATAATCAGCCACATGTACGGCAACGTGAATCGTGGCCTGCTCATAGCTTCGATCCTCATTTTCTTTTCCTCCCTAGGTTTCTTACCCAATCGCTCAAAGTCTTCCAGAAGCTATATGGTTACGCGCTCGTTTGCTCAAAAAAGACTGTGCTATAGCAACTGCGCAGCTTAAATCCGACCCGCTCGAAGAAGGACCGCGCCCGCTGGCTTTCTTCATCGACGAGAATGCAAAGAGAAGCTGTGCGCTTCAGTAGAGTTTGACCCAGTTGCGACATGCAACGGGTGCCGAAGCCCTTGCCTCGGTCTTGCGGATTAACGTAAATGCCTTCCAGATAGATCACCTCGGGCGTATCGGAGATAAGGTCGGCCTTGAAAATCAACCTTCCGTCTGCCACGGCCACCCATACGCGCTTTCTTTCGACGCGGCGCGCGCAGCGCGTACGAAAGCCTTCGGGATCAACTTCCAGAGGATTCGTCCCACTTTCGGCGAAAGCCATCTGACCTTGAATCATCATTACCTGTTCAAGATCGTCGAGCGTAGCCAGCCGTAGATTGGCCACCGGCTCACCTGCCTCGACAGGCCATCGCTGCTCGAGCAACAATTCGCGGCCAACGCGGCGTGGCAACTGGTCCAGTGTTACGTAGTACCTCCAGAAACGCTCAATCTTCTCTTGCTCACCCATAATCATGTGCGTGTCCGGGTAGGTTCGTGCCAAGCGTGCAAACGCCGCCAGAGCAGCTTCACCGCGCGTCTCGACGAGGGTGGCATGGCCGATAAGCGCGACGCCTTCAAGTCGGCCTTTTCCGTCACGACAACCATAGAACGTGCCGCGATTGAAGGAGCTGTCGAGGCCGTTATCACGGATGTGGCCGGCCATTACAAAAGTGTCAAGGGGACGCTCCGCAAGAAAAGCCAGGACTTCTGATTCTTCACCGCCCGTGAGCGGTTGAACGGATAAAGAGTCGGCTGCAACTGTTAGTTGTCGCGTCGCAGTCGCCGCAAGCTCTTTTGAACTTATGTGAGTCTGGGTAGTCACAGGCATTGATTACTCCTCAATTTGCTTAAATGCTAGAACGTGACACACGCGACTGCCGCTAAGCGCTTCATGGCCTCAAATAATCAACGTCGGTATCTGGGATCACCGCCATCGAAAGTGTGCCGTCGCCGCTCTTCGTGGCCGACATCGCCTGCGTGGTGGCGTCGCTGCGAAAAACGCTGTCGCCTATCAGGACGCCATCGCCAATCAAGACTCCGTCGCCGAGTAAGACTCCATCGCCGATTAGCACGCCGTCGCCGAGCAGGACGCCTGAACTCATAAAGACCATGCCGTCGCCGAGCAGGACGCCGTTGCTCGTCAGGATGTTGTCGCCAATCAAGACTCCGCCCGTCAACATCGTCGTGTCGCCGAGCAGGACGCCGTTCGAGATGCGCGTGCCGTCGCCAATCAGCACGCCGACGTTGTAGATACCCTGATATCTGGTGATGAGATCGAGGCCTGCGGCGTAGTTGTAATTCAGGATGATTCCCTGCGACCAGTTGAACGTGTATCCGGTGATAGTCGTCTGTTGTGCGGGAGTTGTGATCGTCGTCAAGAGCGGCGAGCCAACAGCCGTGGTTGACGTCAAATCCGTGCGCACCAGTCGAGCTAATCGGACTGCGCCTTCGATGTTAAGTTCACCCGCGCCCTGCTCGAGCATGTTGTAGCCTGCCAGCGGCTGCGCCGTGTACATCAGGATCATCTTGACCATGTTCGGCGTCAGCTTAGGATTGGCTTGTAGCAAGAGCGCGGCGGCTCCGGCGACAATCGGTGTGGCCATCGATGTTCCGCTCAGGTACATCATTCGTCTGTTGTCGTTCTCGCTGACACCGGCGTCAAGCTGCGGATTCTGCGAGACCAATAGATTATCGTCTGACTCGGCCTGAATGATTTTGTTGCCAGGCGCAACCAAGTCGGGCTTGAGCAAGTTGTCGTAGTGCTTGAGGCCAGATGCGTCCGTCCAATAGCTGCGCGTCGGCCCGCGGGAGCTGTAGGTGGCGATTCCATCATCGTTGCGCGGGTCGGTACCGAAAGTATTGGCCGCGCCAACCGTAATCGCCGACGGCTCATTGCCCGGTGAGTGAATCTGCCCGTAGATTTTCTGGCCCGCTCCGTTTTTTCCATTGTTGCCGGCGGCGGCGACCACGACGATCCCCGCATCAACCAGACGACGCACCGCGCGGCAAATCGGATCGTTTTTGTAAGAGTCAATGGCCGGCGCGCCCAAGCTGATGTTGACGACACGAATGTTGTAAGTTGAATAGTTGGCGAGAAGCCAGTTAAGGGCGCTCAGCAAAGCCGACGTTGAGCCGGTTCCCTGCGAGTTTAGAACGCGCAGATTGATAATGTTAGCGTTATAGGCGATCCCGTTATAGTTGCGCCTCAGACCGGCCGCGTCCGCAGCAACATGCGAACCGTGGCCGTAAGGGTCGCCCACCTGGCCTTCGCCGGTGAAGTCCTGGCTGTACACAATTCGGGTTATGCGAGCCGCGTTCTTGAACGACACGTGTGCCATGTCCAAGCCGGAATCGACAACGGCGATTCCGATGCCGCTACCATCAAGTGTGTAGGGCAAGCCCAGAGAGTTCGTCTGAGAACGAACGTCCGCCGCGCCGGTCGTCGTCTCGACGTGGCCGGTGCCGAGTATGCGAATCTCTCGGTTTGAAGAGAGCTGTGAGACCCGGCGCGAAGCGGCAATCTGCTCAATCACGCGGGCTGGCATTTCGACCGTCATCATTCCGAGTTGCGCCAGGGTGTCGCTGATGAGGACGCGGTTGCGGCTCAGCAGCCGGCGAAGCTGGGCGTTGTTAAGGTCGTCGGCTTGCAAAATAACGCTAACGCGATTGTTTCCGGAGCCTGCGCTGTTTATCAGCTCGCGCAGATCGGGCGAGATCTTATCGCCTTCGAACTCTTCGTTACTCGGGTTGGTTTTCTCGTCGTTATTCGCGGTCGAGGCCGAGGCGGTTTCATTTGCGCGGTCGATTGAAATCGATTCAAACAACCTCGCTATGTTTGCATCGGACGCGATGTATGCGGAATAGGCTTCAGGCGATATGCCGCCAATGACTCGAACGTGATTCGCTTCGATGGCCGTCTGCACGGCGGCGGACGCAACCGTAGTCGCGCGCGCGCCGGCGTACTGATGAAGCTGATCGACAAAGAGAATGACTTGCCCCTGCGCCTTGTCGGCCTCAGCAAAGACGGCTTGGACGCGATTCCCGAATTCCTCGCTTGTCTTCGCGCCTTTTGCCAACGCATCAAGGCTCAAGCTGAAGACGTGCCTGTCGCGCAGAGTGTCCGGCACGTCGCCGCAGGCCACTCTGAACGCCACGCCGCGAGCGATGGCTTCACGATCGAGATCGGACTCGCCCACAACTACCGGCGCCTTTCTCGTCGTCGAGAGACTCGCGATCACGCGCGCGATGTCCGCGTCATGATCGCCGGCTGTCTCCAGTTTGCCTCGGAGCGCTAACAGCGTGAGATCCGTCGCGTACCTTGAGAGAACAGGGCAATCGACATCTGCACGAGCGGAGCAATCGCGTTGGCTGGCGGATTCGTCATCCTTGATCGACTCGGCCGTGGTGCGCCGGTTAAAGGGAACACTGGCGGTCAAACAGATCAGCAACAAGAAGACACTGATCCACTTCACAAGGGGGCAACTCATTGGATCCTCCTAAATCAGACGGTCTCAGAAGATTGGCCAATAATGGCTAGCTCTGGTTCTGAAGCCGCATATGGTACGTTTGAAAATCTCCCGTACCTCCTGAGGACCGACTCTGGGCAAACGCGCAAACCCTCAGGCGTAAAAAGACATGATCTAGTCGGGCTAGAACAGGGAGAGAGTTGAAATGGGGGCGCGAGTATTCCACACGTCCGTTCCCCCGTCAAGTATTAATCTACGCTCATCTCATTGATGTCGTGTTGTCTCCATTTGTCACAGCAGATTGTGCCTGCAAAAAAGCGTCGCCAATCATAATCCCGTCGCCGATCATGATGCCGTCTCCAATCATGATGCCGTTCCCGAGCAACATATTCGTCTCGAGGAAATTAATGCCGCTACCAATCGACGCGCCGTCGCTGATCAAAATATTTGTGCCAAGCGTGACTCCACTCGACATTCTTTCAGGATTAATGGACTGAGTGGACTCACTCTCCACGACGCCATCATTAAGGATGTAACCTTGGCCGTAAACCTTCTGATACCTGGTGGAGAGATCAGAGCCAATCGCATATGTATGATTGAGAGTAATCCCTTGTGCCCACAGGAATGTCTGCCCGGCAATGGTCGTCTGCGGCGTTGGAGGCACATCGGTAGTCAACAGCGGTTCGCCGACGGCGGTGAATTCTGTCAGGTCGCTCCTGACCAATTGGGCAAGCCGCACCGCACCCTCAATATTGATGTCGCCAGCGCCTTGCTCGAACATGTTGTAGCCTGCAAGTGGCTGCGCCGTCTCAGTCAAAATGGCCTTAACCATATTGGGCGTGAGCGTTGGATTAGCTTGCAGCAGCAACGCCGCGCCGCCCGCCGCGATAGGAGCTGCCATAGATGTTCCGCTCAGACACATCATCTGATAGTTATCGAGTGAACTGACCCCGGCATCTAATTCCGGGTGAGTAGCCAGAAGGTAGTTGCCAGATGCCGCAGCACCCACGATCCTATTACCTGGGGCAGCAAGATCAGGCTTGATGACGTTGTCGTAGTGTTTGGCGCCGCTCGCGTCGGTCCAGTAGCTGCGCGTGGGCCCGCGCGAACTGTACGTGGTAATAGCATCGTCGCCTCGCGCGTCAGTACCGAAGCTATTTGAAGCGCCGACCGTGATCGCCGAAGGTTCGTTCCCGGGAGAATGAATCTGCCCATAGATTTTTGTGCCGTTGCTGTCTTTGCCGTTGTTTCCTGCTGCGGCAATGACAATGACGCCCGCATCAACCAGGCGCCGCACGGCTTGGCAGACCGGGTCGTTCCAGTAAGCGTCCACAGCCGGTGTTCCTAAACTTAAATTAACGACGCGAATATTGAAGGTAGCGTGAAAGCTCAGCAGCCAATCAAGAGCGGCCAATAGATTAGAAGTAGAGCCCGAACCTTGTGAGTTGAGCACTCGAAGATTCACTAGACTAGCGCCAGGAGCAATCCCCGTGTAAGCGTCGTTTGAAATCTGGCCTTTACCCACGGCAATCGAAGCGACATGAGTTCCATGACCATAAACGTCATCCGTGCGGTTTTCACCTGTGAAGTCCTGGCTGACGATAACGCGACTGAGCCCGCTACTGTTCAGGAACGAAGAATGGTCGACATCAATCCCGGAATCGACGATAGCTATACCGATGCCCGCTCCATCGAGTGTAGTCGTGGTGGTAATACCGAGCAGAGACGTAACAGTCTGCACGCGGATCGCATCGGTGCCGGTTGTAGTTGAGAGGTGTCCGGATGTTTCGATCTGCTTATCAAGAGAAATGTATCTGACTTCGCCGTGCGCGGCCAGCGCTTCAACGGCGTTGGCGGGGAGACTCACCACGCGAGTATTGAAGTTGCGGAAGTTACGTGTTGCCTTCGCGCCAAAGTTGAGCAGCAGAGTGTCAAGCTGGTGGCTGGGCGCGTTGTTGAATTGAATAATGGCATTTACTCGATCGCCTCTTGGCCTTCCCCGCACACGTTCGGACAAATCGGGTGAGACTTTAGCGAAGGATGGGCGCCTGGACTGAGCTCTCGCGCCGCCTTCATTCGGTAAACCAGTGCATAGCCAGGCCAGAACCAAAAGAAGAGCGAGCCGGATTAAGTTGTGGCAGAGCTTGAAGGTCACCTAGCTGCTCCTTTGATTAACGCAAACCCCGGATGCGAGACTTGCGTAAATGGCATTTTGACGGCTTGGCTAATTCGTGGCTTGGCTACAGCAAGACCTGTACCAACATCAGGGCCTCTGTTTTCAGATTCGCTAAGGTACCTCCGCGGCCCTCTCTTCGCGGGGCGAAAATCCGTAAAGGAAGAAGGATGGATGTTCGTAAACAGAGAAGTTGAATAGCGAACCACCGATGCGCGTTCGAAACCGAAGACCGACCGAAGCTAGAGGGTGTCTATTGCCTTACTCGACAAGCATCAGAGCAGACTGGTGCAGAAATCGGCAGCGATCAAGATCACACCGCAGCAGAATGCGCGCCCGCCGTCCCTTTAGTACTTATCCAGAACGACAAGCCCAGTTGCGCGACGCAGACGAAATGAAATCTTGCGGCGATGACAGGTTGGCACTGTTGTTGCGGATAACTCTATGCGGTCGACTTACATATCCCCCCGACGAAATGTTCGCTTAGTCGCAAGCTACCGAGCGTCATGCTGATCCGAGAGACAGTTTGCGAGAAATGGAGTCCGGTCGTGTCTGAAATAGTAACAAGTAAGGCGCATGTCTTAATCATCGATGATGAACAAGAGATCAGAGATGTATTAAATGAATTTTTGAGCGAGTCATATCAATGCGTCGCGGTCAATTCCGCGGAAGAAGCCCTTGCGTTGATCGCTACGGAGAGATTTGATCTAATCATTAGCGATATTACGATGGAACGGATGAGTGGGCTTGAGATGGTTCCGCATATTCTTAACCTCGCGCCTCAAACAATCATCGTTATGATTAGCGGCCAGCAGACAATCGAATACGCAATCGAGGCCATGCGCGCCGGGGCCTTCGACTACATCACGAAGCCATTTGACCTGCGCCACGTGGATGCGGCCGTTCGTCGGGCTCTCGGTCACCACCAACTGCTCGAAGCCAAACTACTTTACGAGAACAGCCTTGAAGAGTTGGTAAGACAGCGCACGGCGGAAGTCGAGCATCTGGCTTATTACGACACCCTGACGGAGTTACCCAATCGGATCTTGTTCCAAGACCGTCTTGGCCAGGCACTCGCAGTTGCGCAACGCACGGGCCAAATGCTCGGCGCGATCTTTCTCGCTCTCGATCAGTTCAAGAAGATTAATGATACGTTGGGGCACGCCCTTGGTGACCTGCTATTGAAAGACGTGGCGGAGCGATTGAAGCATCGCGTCAGCGGGAGTGATACGGTTGCCCGCTTTGATGGAGACGAATTCGCGCTGCTGCTGACGCAGATTACGGGAACAAGAGAGCTGGTCGAGATCTCGCGTTCGATTAGCGAGGTTCTCAGGCCTCCGTTTCTACTCGAAGGAAACGAGGTCTATGTAACCGCGAGCATTGGCATCAGTCTGTTTCCCGGGGATGGGATGGATCTCAGGACCCTCTTAAAGAACGCCGAGGCGGCGCTCAGCCGCGCCAGGATGCAGGGAGGCAGCAACTATCAATTCTGCAGTTCAGGCATGAATGCTCGCGCCCTCAAGCGACTGGCGCTGGAGTCGAGCCTGCGCCGGGCCGTCGAGAATGAAGAGTTCGTCGTTCATTACCAACCGCAAGTGGACATTGACTCGCGGAAGGTCGTGGGCGCTGAGGCGCTCGTCCGCTGGCAACATCCACAACTAGGGCTGCTTGCGCCCACGGATTTCATACCTCTGGCGGAAGATACCGGACTCATCTGCCCAATCGGTACCTGGGTTTTGCGTACGGCTTGCGCTCAAACTCGTGCATGGCAACAGGAAGGATTCGCGCGACTTCGCATAGCCGTCAATGTCTCGCCACGGCAATTTCAGGACGACAATTTCATGCAGACCGTGGTGCAAACGCTGAGCGAGACTGGACTCGATTCGCATTACCTCGAGCTGGAGCTGACCGAGACTTCAATCATGCAGAACCCGGAGTCCGCGGTGAAGACCCTGAACGGGCTCAGAGAGATTGGTGTCAAAATCGCAATTGACGATTTCGGCACGGGCTACTCGTCACTCGGTTATCTGAAACGTTTGCCTATTGATTATGTAAAGCTCGACCGATCCTTCGTAAAAGGCGCCACCACTGATCCGGACGACGCGGCCCTGGTGATGGCGATGATTACTTTGGCGCACAACCTAAAACTGCGGGTGGTCGCTGAGGGTGTTGAGACTGACGAGCAGGCCGCCTTTTTGCGACTGCTTCGATGTCATGAAGGACAAGGTTACCTTTTCAGTAAACCCATGCCTGCCGAAGTTTTTCATGCTTTCCTGGCCGTCGAGCCAAGGCGGAAACTACATGTTCTCTCAAAGTCTGGGCGACAAGACCGCGGCAGTTTGCCCCGTGCCGTGAACGAATAAAACGATGGCCGAACCCTGCCCTATCGGTGAATGACCATGAGCCGCATCCGCGAACGCCTAAGCGAAGTCTCTCCTTTGAGATCGAGTAGAACAATGTCAACTATGGATCAAAACCAACTGAACGAAAACGGCTTTCCGCTAGCAACCGGCACGATCCTGCAAAGCCGCTACCGCATCACCGGGCACGTCGGTAAGGGGGGCATGGGCGCTGTCTACGAGGCGCTTGATCTCCGCCTTGATGCGGTCGTCGCGCTGAAACAAACGCTTACCTCGGACGGGGAGCTTTGGAAACATTTTGAACGGGAGGCGCGCCTGCAGGCTCGACTCAATCATCCGGTACTTCCGCGCGTTTCGGATTACTTCACTGAGGGCAATAGGGCGTTTTTCGTCATGCAGTTCGTTGAGGGCGTTGACCTGGCAGAGATGATGGCGCAACAGTGCGGCCCGTTTCCGCGAAACGCCGTAGTCGCATGGGTCGACCAGTTGCTTGATGCGCTAATCTATCTTCACTCGCGAGATCGGCAGATCATCCATCGCGACATCAAACCGAACAACCTTAAGATCACGACTGAGGGCCGAATCGTCCTGCTCGACTTTGGGCTGGCGAAGTCGCAACCGAAGGATTCTGCCAGTGGTGCCTCTTGCATTAGCGTCTTTGGCTATACGCCCCGTTACGCGCCTCTCGAGCAGATTCAGGATCTGGGCACGAGTCCGCAAAGTGACATCTATGCCCTGGGAGCGACGCTGTATCATCTACTCACAGGAGTGAAACCGCCCGATGCGCTGGCGCGGGCCACGGCGCTGGTGAGTGCGCGACCGAATCCCTTAAAGCCGGCAAACGAAATCAACCCTGCACTCGGCCCCGAACTGGCCGAGATTTTGAGTTGTGCGATGGCCCAGAATCCGGATGAGCGTTACCTTAGCGCGAGTGAGTTTCGTGAAGCGCTTCGCCAGATTGGCCGCGTTGATGCAAGCGAAGTGGAGTATGTCGTCCACCATTCTGAGATTGAGTCGACGGTGGTGGAAACTGGAGAGACGACAATCGTAAGGTATGTGAGAGTGGGCTCAACCGGAAGGCTGGGCTCGCACGCGCGATCGCTGCGGTATTCGTCATTCTACTCGCCGCTTTCGGAGTCTTCTGTAGTTACTATCCGTGGAAGATGTCCCCCACAACGCTTCAGCAATCGATCCGCACGATTGGCGCGAATGTCGCGCCGGCAAGTGTTTTACCTGCAAGCTCCGCCAGCGAGCCGCTACGCAACGACAACCGCCGCCCGAACCGAGCACGAAATCAAAAGAGCAAGTGACTGTTAACCAGAATGGTTGCATATTAAGCCGCTTCGGATGCGGGAAGGATTCGGCGACTTTGGTCACGGAACTCTTGCTCGTTAGGCGTTAACTCCTATTAGGACTATCACCCACCCAACCCCATGACGAGAAGTCGATTCATCTTGTCTTCACTTGATAGTTTTGCTCCTTCATGAAGTTAAATTGACAATACCGCTCGTAATGCTCCACCAGAATTTCAGTTCAATTCGCCCCGCAGAGAGTTTTTTGCCGCGATTTGCCGCGATTCATATCGAAACCTATGTTGCATAAAGCACATAGACGCATCTTTTCCGACCGCGAGCCATTGTCTTATTGACTTTTTGCTTGGGATCAAGCCGGTGCAGGCACTTTTCTGGTCTTCACAAGCCGAGTCGGCGGTTCGATCCCGCCCCCCGCTACCAATCAAGCCGCTCACGTCCAGTAGGTACGATCGAGAGAGCGGTAATGGACGGCTTCGGCGACGTGAGCCGACTGAATCTCTTCCGAGTCTTCGAGGTCGGCGATAGTGCGGCTGACCTTCAGGATGCGATCGTAGGCGCGCGCGGACAATCCCAGACGCGCCATTGCGCGTTCCAGCATCGTCTCACTTTCGGAATCAATCCGGCAGTAGCGGCGAATCAGACGCGGCGTCATGGCGGCGTTCGAAAAGAATCCTTCGGTTGCCAGCCGCGCGTGCTGTCGCTCCCGCGCCTTGATTACGCGCTGACGAATGCTGGCTGAGTCCTCTGTGTCTGAAGGCGGGTCGCCGGTGAGTTCGCGAAACTTAACCGCGGGCACATCGACGTGGATGTCGATGCGATCGAGCAAAGGCCCGGAGATGCGACCGACGTAGCGCTGAATCTGCAAAGGCGTGCAACGACATTCGCGCGTCGGATCATTCCAGAATCCGCACGGGCAGGGATTCATTGCCGCGGCCAGCATGAACGAAGCCGGAAACGTGAGCGACATCGCCGCGCGACTGATCGTGACTTTCTGATCTTCGAGCGGTTGGCGCAGAACTTCGAGCACGCTGCGATCGAATTCCGGCAACTCATCGAGAAACAGGACGCCCTGATGCGCGAGCGAGACCTCGCCGGGACGCGGCACCGCGCCGCCGCCAATTAGCCCCGCGTCGCTAATCGTGTGATGCGGCGAGCGAAATGGCCGCTCAGTCACGAGTCCCGCGCGTCCGGTTAATCCCGCCACGGAGTGAATTTTGGTCAACTCAAGCGCCGCTTCGAATTCCAGCGGCGGCAGAATCGTTGGCAGACGTTTCGCCAGCATGGTCTTGCCGGAGCCTGGCGGACCGATTAGCAGAATGTTGTGGCCGCCCGCGGTGGCAACTTCCAGCGCGCGCTTGGCGGCTTGCTGGCCGCGCACTTCGCGAAAGTCAACGGCGTAGCGCTCATCGTGAATCAATATCTCCGCCGGGTCGACCCGGACCGGCTCTGGCGGATTTGCCGATCGAATCGCCGCGATTAGCTCTACCGCGTTTCTGAGATCGGTGACTCCGTAAACGTTCACCTCGGAAACGACCGCGGCTTCTTTTGCATTTTCATCCGGTAGCAGCAAGTATTTTGTCTGTGATTGGCGGGCGCGCAAAGCGATTGAGAGCGCGCCCCGCACCGCGCGCACGCGCCCGTCAAGCGAAAGCTCGCCGACAGCGAGGATGTCCGTCAGATGTTGGGCGTCGCCGAGATCACCATTGGCGCCCAGAATGCCAAGCGCGATTGGCAAATCGAAACTGGCGCCTTCCTTGCGCACGTCCGCCGGCGCCAGATTGATCGTGGTTTTGTGAAACGGAAAGAAAAACGCGCTGTTGTTGATGGCTGCGCGAATGCGCTCGCGAGATTCGCGCACGGCCAGATCAGGCAAACCGACAATAATCACTGCGGGTGTCTGATCAGTTTCACCGCGGGCCGGAGTTAGATCGACCTCGACATCAACCAGGTTCGCGTCGATGCCATACACAGCGGCCGATTGGGTGCGGAAAAGCATGGGAGTCGGATCGATGGCGCTCAGCCTGTGCTCAGATGAACTAACATTTCGGTTGCGTAAGACTTCGGCCCTAGAGTCTATACCACCTTAAATACACAGAGCGCGCCTCTTAATGAAGCGCGCTCGCCATATTCTTATCGGTCGCTCGGAAGCAACCGCTTGTCATGGACTTAATCAGCCAACAAAAGCCCGGTTTTAGCGCCGGCGCGATTTGGGTGGCGTGTTGGCTACGGCACCCGGCAACTTAATTTCCTGTCCGGGTCGCAGCTCGACATCGGTGGCGATCCCATTCAGACGCGCCAGTTCGTCGGCCGAGAGTTTACGCGCCGCGGCGATCTTCGCAATCGTGTCGCCTTTTCGCGCGCGCATCGTTGTCAGACTCGGCACGTTGGTATCGGAAGAATTCGCGGCTGCCCGACGCCAGTTGGTCAATCGAATGTTGCTGTTCGGAACGACCAGCTTATTCGTCGCTTTCAGATCGACGCCAGAGTTCAATGTTTGCAGCGCAGCAACGCTGACTCCGGTGCGGCTCGACACTGATTGCAACTCTTCTCCCGGTGCGATGGCAACCACCCGAACTGAGTCGCGCCGATCGGCGGGAACGCGTTTCAAGACCGAAAGCAATTGATTCTTCTTGCCCGGTGGAACACGGACGCTGTACGTATCGCCACGCGGCGTGGTGTCGCGTTTGAGTTCCGGGTTAATCGCTTGAATGTAATCGACGCTGGTGTCGGTCGCGTCCGCGATCAATCTCAGGCTGGTTGCGGAAGTCACGTCAACATGGTCGAACGACAACGGCGCATCGGCACGAATCCCGCGGAAGCCGTACTTCTCTGGATTCTTGGCGATCAAAATCGTAGCCAGAATGTTTGGAACATAGTCGCGCGTCTGCTGGACGATGAATGGATAGATGTGCCAGAAATCGGCGACGCCGGCGTGCGCTATCGCTCGATCAATCGAGCCGTTGTTGTAAGCCGCGAGCGCCAGCTCCCAGTTGCCGTTGTATTTCTTGCCCAGTGTTTTCATTAAGCGAGCAGAGGCGCGGGTAGCCTGCTCGAAACTGTTCCGCTCGTCAATCCAGGCCGTTTGCCGCAGTCCGAAAGTTCGGCCCGTCGCCGGCATAAACTGCCACAAGCCGGAAGCTGCCGCAGACGAAACGGCTCTGGGAGTCCAACTGCTCTCAATCTGGCCCAGCCAGGCCAAATCCTCTGGCACGCCTTCCTGGCGGAACGCCTCACGGGCCATCTTCAGATAGCGACCAGAACGGCGCAGTCCGGCTTCCATCGTGGCGCGACCACGGGGCCCCTGATAGTAGTTAATGAACTGCTGGATCAGCGGGTTGACCGTGATTTTGAAATCGAGCGCGTTCTTGGCCTCTTCAAGCGTAGCCAGTTGCGATTCGGAAACTTTCTTTTCGTCTTCGGTCAGAACCAACTTGCTAAGTGGATCGAGCGGCGCCGGTTCGAATCCCTGCAACCGAAAACCGATCTGCACTTGCTTGGTCGGCTGGACCTTTGCCACCTCAACGGTCTCGACTTTCGCATTCGGCGCTCCCTGCGCCACGACCGGCGTGACGTTCTGAGGTTGCGGCGCCGTCTGGAGCAGCGGCACTTCTTCGCGATAGACCTTTTCGACCAACTCCAGATAAAAAGTTTGCAGGCGCTGACTGGCGCGCACATCCAGCCCGGACGTCAGGATCTCATCGACTGCCTTATCAAACTCATCGCGGGCCTGGTCTCGCTTGTTGTCTTCGAGATTAAGCTTCCCTTTGCGGAAATGATCGTTCGCGCGCTCGATAACCTGGTCCACACGCGTATCGGTCTTCTGGACTTCGGTCGGAATCTCGCGAGCGGAAGTCCCCCCGGGAATTTGGGCTTGAATGACTGCGGGTAAGAAAAGCGTTGTGGCGGCAAATAGGGCGCCTATAGATATACGAAGAGGGTTGGGGGTCATCAATCGTTGTTCTCCTCTGGTAATGCTCCGGGCGAATCCACGACTGCGACTATCACCTTGAGTCGCACCTGCGGCATTCACTACTAAAACAGTGCGGAACGTGAAAAAGTTCCGATTTTCAGCGACCCAAATCGATGGGTCGCGACCGAGGCCGAGGTTATCACACGAGTTGGGGGGTGTCAAACTGAACAAATCAGCAAAAATCAACCTGATGCGAGGGTTTTTGGTAACAAAAGGCCTCGATTGCCCGCTCGCCATGACGATCGGTTCCGTCCTAAATTGTCCTACCGCTAGCGGCTTGCGGCAGACGAACTGGTCGAGCGCCCGACCCTAAGGCCGGCGTGACTCTTTCCTTCAAGGCCTCGCGGAAAACCTGGCGCATGTTGTCCACGAAGATGAAGCGGACGTCTTTGAAAAGCTCTTTCGGGACTTCGTCCATGTCGCGACGATTTTGCGCCGGGAGAATGATTTTGGTGACCCGCGCGCGGCGCGCTGCCAGGACCTTTTCCTTAACGCCTCCGACCGGCAGCACGTTTCCACGCAGGGTTATCTCACCAGTCATCGCCACGTCTTTGCGAACGGGTCGTTGCGCCAGCGTCGACACCATCGCCGTGGCCAGCGTGATTCCAGCCGAAGGGCCGTCCTTAGGAATCGCGCCCTCAGGAATGTGTATGTGCAGATCGTAGTTGCTGAAGTCTTCGGGATCGATTTCGAGTTCTTTCGCGCGCGACTTCGCGTAGGAGTAAGCCGCTTGCGCCGATTCGCGCATCACTTCACCGAGCTGTCCGGTCAGCACCAGGTTGCCCTTGCCTTTCATCCGCAACGCCTCGACGAAAAGGATGTCGCCACCAACCGCCGTCCACGCGAGTCCGGTCGCCACTCCAATCTGATCTTTCTTCAAGACTTCTTCGGGAATAATCTTGGGCGCGCCGAGAAACTCGTGCAGATTCTTGAGTGACACTCGCACGGCGACTTTTTGCCCTTCACCGATCCGCCGCGCGACCTTGCGACAGATGGATCCGATTTCGCGTTCGAGCTGCCGCAGTCCCGCTTCCTGCGTGTATCGCTGAATTATGGCCGTGAGGGCCGTGGCCGAGATGTTCACGTCACGCGGCGCGATGCCATTCTCTTCCATCTGTTTTGGCAGCAAATGCCGGCGGGCTATCTCCAACTTTTCTTCTTCCGTGTAACCAGCCAAACGGATTACTTCCATCCGATCGCGCAGAGCCGACTGCACGGTGTCGAGAATATTCGCCGTCGTCATGAAGATGACATTCGACAAATCGAAAGTGACGCCGAGATAATTATCGCGGAAACTATTGTTCTGTTCCGGATCGAGAACTTCCAGCAGCGCCGACGACGGATCGCCGCGAAAATCCGCGCCCACCTTGTCGATTTCGTCGAGCATGATCAGCGGATTGTTCGTGCCGGCCTGCGAAATCGATTGGATGATGCGGCCGGGCATCGCCCCGACATAAGTGCGGCGATGTCCGCGAATTTCCGCTTCGTCATGCACTCCGCCAAGACTGAGCCGCATAAACTTGCGACCCAGCGCCCGCGCGACCGAGCGACCCAGGCTGGTCTTGCCCACCCCGGGCGGACCAACCAGACAAAGAATCGGGCCTTTCGGTTTCTCTTTCAGCTTGCGCACAGCCAGCGCTTCGATGATCCGCTCCTTAACTTTCTCGAGCCCGTAATGATCTTCGTCCAGAATGCGCTCCGCCTTGTGCAAATCGAGATTGTCCTTTGAAGCTTTGGACCACGGCAGATCCGTGATGATCTCCATCCAGTTGCGCAACGTCGCCGTCTCAGCCGCGTCGGGATGCATGCGTTCCAGCTTCTTCAGTTGTCGCAGAGCTTCCTCTTCCGCCGGCTTTGGCATCTTGGCCGCTTCGATCTTCTCGCGAAACTGCTGAACGTCTTCGCCCAGCTCATTGCCTTCGCCGAGTTCGGTTTGAATCGCCTTCATCTGTTGTCGCAGATAAAACTCGCGCTGTGATCGATCGATGTCGGCGCGGGCCTGGGTGTTGATTTCCTGCTGGACCGTCAGCACTTCGATCTCTTTGTTCAGCAGTTCATTCACCCGCCGGACGCGCGCCGTCGTGTCCGCGATCTCGAGCACTGACTGCGCATCTTCGACTTTCAATTCCAGGTTAGAAGCAGAGAGGTCGGCGAGCCGGCCCGCGTCGTCAAGGTTGGCAATAATCGCCATTACTTCCGGCGAGATGTTTTTGCCGAGGTTCGCAGCCTTCTCCATCGAGCCGCGCACGTTGCGCACCAGGGCTTCGACTTCGAGGGAACGCTCAGGCGCCAGCACTTCTTCGACTACCTGCAATCGCGCGCGCAGAAACTCGCCACCAGAGTTGACCTCTTCGACCTTCGCCCGCGAGATGCCCTGGACCAGAATGCGTATGCGCCCGTCCGGGAGCTTTAACATGCGCATGATTACGGCCACCGTTCCCACGCCGTAGAGATCGTTTTGTTGCGGCTCTTCTTTGTCCAAATCCTTCTGACAGACGAGCAGGATCATGCGATGCACGCCCAACGCTTCATCAACCGCGCGGATCGATCTCTCTCGCGAGACGAACAGCGGCACGATCATGAACGGGTAGATCACGATGTCGCGCAGCGGCAACAGCGGCAACTCACCCGGAATTTGCAGTTGCTGCTCTACTTCCGTGGGTTCCAGAACCTGCTTAACTTCGTCGTCGGTTTTGTTGGGCATGTCGGTTCTATTCCTGGAGCTATTCGCCTGACTCTGCTTCGGTGATCGGAACCTTAAACTCCGAGCCGCGTCGTTCCTGTATCTTTGGCAGCCGAATTACCAGCAAGCCGTTTGCCAATTCGGCCGTTGCATCTTTCACGCTAATCGTCCAACGCAACGGCACGACGCGCTCAAAATTTCCATAGGTGCGCTCGGAACACAGGTGCGATCCGATGCGCTGGCGCGTTTGCCGTTTCTTTTTCGCTCCGCAGATGCGCAGCTTGCTGCTGTTCAATCCTATCTTGACCTGGGCCGCGCGAACGCCCGGCAGTTCGATGCGAACGTAAATCGCTTTGGCAGTCTCGCAAAGATCCACGGGCGGAGACCACGCGCCAGCCACTGCGGGCAGTTGCGCCTCGGCGGCTTCCTGCAAGACCGAGAACAGGCGCCCGATCCGTTCGGTCAGTCGCTGAAGCTCGATTCGCTCGAGACCCGCCGCGCCTACGCTCTTAACCATGACCTATGCCTTCTTCGGCAGTCCACTCGCCCGGGCTCGCACCAAATTCTTAAGCTCGTCCATAAACTCAGAAACATCCGCAAACTCGAGATAGACCGAGGCAAAACGCACGTAGGCGACCTTATCGAGTTCCTTCAAACGCCGCATGATCAATTCACCAATCTTGGTCGTGGGACGCTCGCGCTCAGGCGACTCCTGAACATATTTTTCTACGGCGTTCACGATGCTGTCCAGTTTCGCGGGTGGAATTGGCCGCTTCTCACACGCGCGCAACAGGCCGGCCATCACCTTATTGCGGTCGAAAGCTTCCCGGCTTTCGTCTTTCTTAGTCACCATGTACGCAATGTGATCGATTCGTTCGTAAGACGTAAAGCGCCGCTCGCACTTCAAGCATTCGCGCCGCCGGCGAATCGCATCGCCTTCGCGCGACTCGCGTGAATCAACCACTTTGTCTTCAAGAAAACCGCAGAAGGGACACTTCATAAGATCTAATCCTCTCTCGCTTTGTTAGCCGAAGGTCTTTTCGCAATGGCGCTCCTCAAGCCAACGCCACCTTTTCGTCTTCCACCGCGTGCTCAACCGCGGTTGCCGAAGTAAGACTTCGCAGGCGCGCCAGATTCACGTCGCCGCGCAGAAAATAGAACAAACCAAACAGGGCGGCCGGGCCGAAATCAACCAGGTGCAAAACGATCGCCACCGCGGCAGCCTGTTCGCGCCCGACTCCGAGCAGCACCAGCGCTGCTCCCGTCGCTGCATGAAAAGCGCCGGCGGCGCCGCCGGGAGTGGGAACTGCCGACCCCACCATTGAAAAACCCAACACGAATAAAATCTGCGACATGCCGAATCGCAATCCGAACGCCCGGCACACCAGCAGGTTTGCGACCGCAACTGAAAACCAAAGCAGGAGCGACCAGCCAATGCTAATCGCCAACTGGCGAATGTTGGACAAGACGCTCAAGGCTGTCGCCAGTTGCTCGAGCGTACTCAACAACGCGCGCTTTGCTCTGATCTTGAATCGCGATCCCGCGCTGATTCTCTGATCGAGCCATTTGATTACCGTCTGCGAACCCCGTCTGAACCAAATCAACACCGCTATCGCCAAAACAACAAGGCCAAGGAACAGCAAACCGACTATCCGCGCGCGGCCAAAGTCTGACGCCATCTCTGGCGCTGGCCTGAACCACAACAAGTTGACCGCGAAGAACAAGACGACGGTCATGCTGTCATAAAGACGCTCGACCATGATCGTGACAAAAGCCGCCGCCGGTCTGACGCGCTTGTCGCGCATCGCCAAGACAACCGGTCGCACGACCTCACCGGCACGGCCGATCGTCAGCACGGCGCCGAATCCAACCGTCGTGGCGATCCAAACTTCGCGCAGGCTGGCCTTCGTCAAAGGCGTCAGGAATGCGCGCCAGCGGAATGCCCGCCACAAGTAACCCAGCAGAATGACTCCGCAGGCCAGAATGATTAGACGCCAGTCTGATTTCTGGACGGCGAGTTTGACTTGTCCCCAGTCGAGTCGCCGGCCAAACCACCAAATAATCCCCACCGCCAGAATCAGCAGCGCCGCAAACTCCAGATATTTTCGATACTTTCCCAATTGCTCTCGAAAAAGAATGGCGCGGGCAAGCTTGACGAACTTAGAACAGCGACCACAAGATATGGGGTGGCGCAGCAAGGCTACAACAGTTTCCTGCTGCCGCGCAAGAACGCTGTCAGAAGCCCGACCGTCAGGAAGGGCCACGCAGCTAACGAACACTAGTGTTGACGGAACTTTGCCTATCGGCTACTCGTAAGACGGACGTGTCGGGCAGCTAGCGCAGGCCCTTATCCGCAAACGGCGAGCGAAAACGGAGATGCCACAAGTGGGAGCCGCGAAAAGCTTGGCAACCAACGAAGGGGCCGAATTGGTCAGAAGGTGCCGCGCGGGCGATGGTGCGGCCTGGGAAGAAATTGTCCAAACCTATACCCGAAGGATTTACAACCTCGCTTACCGCTTCACCTCCCGCGGCGACGCTGCCGAAGACCTGACTCAGGAAGTTTTCATTCGCGTCTATCGTTCGCTTAACCAATACGATCCGAAGCAGGGTGACTTGCAAAACTGGTTGATGCGTTTAGCACGCAACCTGGTGATCGACGATTACCGCAAACGGCAGCGCGCGCCGCAAGACACCGCCGCGGACGACCTCGAGGACCACAAATATCACTTGCGGGCGGCCGGGTCTTCGGTGCAGAGAGAGATGGAACGCCACGAACTGGGCGCTCAAGTCCAGGCCGGAATCGATAAGCTTTCGGCGGATCTGCGCACCTGCGTCATCCTTCGCGACATTGAAGAACTGAGTTATCACGAGATTGTTGACCTGCTGAAGATACCCGAAGGCACGGTCAAGTCGAGGATCAATCGCGGCCGCATTGAACTTGCGAAGATTCTTCGTCGTATGCGAGTAGTGGAGGCCTAAGAAGCAGTAGGCAGAAGGCAGTAAGCAGCCGGGGCAGTAAGCCCGACCGTGAGGGAGGGCTCAGGCCGTAAGCAAGTAAGTAGAAAGCAGAACCAAGAAGATGCTTTGCCACGAATTTGAAGATCAACTGACAGATTATCTCGACGGCACGCTCGAGGTGCACACGAACCAGGAATTCGCCGAGCACGCGATGCGCTGCCCCGTCTGTCACGATCTGCTGGGTGAAGTGAAGAACACGCTACAGGCCTGCTCCTCTTCCGAAGCACCTCTGGCGGGCGCTGAACTGGAAGCTCGCATTCTCATTAGCACGATGCCGCAAACGGCGATCAGTTGCGCGGATTTCGAAGAGCATCTCACCGATTATCTTGATGGATTCCTGTTGGCGCCGCTTTATCACCGCTGGGAGCGTCATGCCGCGTTGTGCGCGGATTGCAGCGAATTGCCCGGCGCAGTCGTCCGTTCAATCGGGGCTTGCTACACATACATTCAGGAGGAATTGCCCGTGCCGGCAGGTCTCGAGGCCCGCATCCTGCAAAGCACAATTGGAAATGTTCTGCCGCAACAAGTGCGCGCGCCGGTAACAGCTCGCTTGATCGAATGGCTGCGCGGCGCGCTCGATTCAATCGTCTCGCCGCAACTCGCCACGGTAGCCACGATGTTATTGGTTTCGGTGTTTGTCTTGACGAATACCGTTTCGACCGACGGCTCGGTCGGCGGAATTTATAGCGCCAGTTTGCAACTGGCTGAGCGGACAGCCGGCAGTGCGACGAAGAGCTCTGCCAACGGAGTGAAGCAACTGGCCAGCGGCGTCAACGATCTGATGACCGGAGACGACAATTCAGGAAAAGGAAATGATGCGAACCAGAATCAGAATTCAGCAAATCAGAACAGCGCGCCGCAGGGCTCGCAGAGCAAGCCGAAAGGTGACGGCTCGCAACAGAAAAAGCGTTGAGGCGATGTCCGACAAACTTTAGTTTGTCGCTGGCGTGCTACGACAAACTAAAGTTTGTCGGACTAAAAACAATGAATTGCGCTTATCACACTAAGAACCCAGCGGTCGTGCAATGCAACCAGTGCGCGCGGCCCTTATGTCCCGCGTGCGACCATCGCATTCGCGGGTTCCCCTTCTGCCAGGACTGTATCGTCGCCGGCGTCGAGATGCTGCGTTACCAACAGTCACGTGGGTCCGACGCGAACGTTATCCGCCGCAAGACGTCGCCTTTCGTTGCCACCCTGCTATCGTGTTTCGTTCCCGGTCTGGGCGCGGCTTACAACGGACAGACATCCAAGGCTTTGGTCCACTTTGCAATCTTTGCCAGCTTTTTCCAGATGGCCGTGGTTACGGACGGCGTGACTTTCTTTGTTCTCGGCGTTATCGGCACCTGGCTGTTCGCGGCCGTCGATGCTTGCCGCACGGCGCAACTAATGCGCGCCGGTCTGGCGCCCGACGCGGAAGAAGACGCGATCGCGCGCCAACTGTACGGCAATCCGGTCGCGTGGGGAGTGATTCTGGTGGCGCTGGGGTTGCTGTTCCTGTCGCACACCTTGCTCGCGATACAGTTTCCGGTGCGCAAGATGTTGCCCGTGGCGCTGGTCGCCCTCGGCGCGTACATTCTATTCGATTATTTGAAGCGGCGTCGGCGCCGCGAAGAAATGCGCGCTTTCGATACCGGCAGTCCGCCGCCTTCGGTGGTAGCGAGCTGGCCCGCGACGTCGGTGCGATTCGGAACCGGCGACTTTCCGACGCACGTGCGCCAACGTCAAATTGGTTCGGCGCGCTATAAGTAGGTTGGCGCTCACGCATCCGTGCGTGCGGGTCTCCGGCATCTTGCCGGCGCTGAATAGCAGGTCGGTTTTGCTGCTTACTTACTGCTTACTGCCCACTGTTTTTCGAGAGGTCTTATGGCATTTCTATACGCATTCGCTCGCGGCGGCGCTGTTCTCACCCTCATTCTTCTGGCTGTGGCGCTGCTCAAACAATTAATCCTGATGGTCGGCTTCCTCTTGGCGCTCATCAAGTTCGCCATCGTGATTGTTTTTGTGGTGGTGGTCGTAATGATCGCGCTCGCCATCTTCCGCGACCGCTCAAAGCGCAAACACGAAGCCGAAGATTTGTGACGCGCGAACTCGCCGCGGCCCAACCATTTAGTAAATCCTCAGCAAATCTGGTCAGATTTTCCGGCTCTCCGCGTTTGCCTTCTTCCTTCCTCGTGTGATAGGGTTCGCGCTCTAGCAGCATCCAGGATCCGAATCTGAATATTGGTGCAACGGTGCTACCCGGCGATTCAGAACGATATCAGTTGCTAGTCTTCAAGCAGGGTTCTTGAGAATCTTCTAATAGGTTCTTAATTTAAGGCCTCGCAGATTTGGTTTTTTCAGTCGCCTACGTCGGCGTCTGTTACTTTCGCGGTCGTTCATGCGGCCCCCGTTTTACAAAACGCGCATGGATTGGCCAACAGGAGCAGAATGATGACCCGAGACGACCGTTTTTACGCTTTCATAGTTGCCCGCACTTCTCGTTCTCGATCCCATATCCGTCGTATCAGTGTACACAAGCGTTGGCTGAAAGCCTCGGCCGTCGGGTTGTTCGCGGTAGTCTGCGGATTGGTGTACGGCTTTTATGGATTGACTCAACAAGCCGCGCATCTGCGTATCGAACACGAGAACTCGCGCCTGCGCGCCGAGAACGATAAGCAGCGGCAGCAGCTGCAAAACCTCAACAATCGCGTTGATGCTGTCGAAGACACTTCGCGCAAGCTGGCCGAAGCGTCAGGGGTTCAGAAAGAACCGCAGACCGTGCATGGCCAGGGCGGTCCCGCGCATCCGGTTGACAGCGCGGCAGCCCTGGCAGCGTTGGAATCAAAGACGGCGAAACTCGAGCGCGACCTGCATAATTATGAAGATTTCCTGCGCCGGCACGGCATGACGCCGTCAATGCCGTCAATTTGGCCGGTGATGGGAAAGCTTGAGAGCGGCGTCGGTGGACGGCGAAATCCGTTCGGCGGTCGTCGTTACGAGTACCACGAAGGCCAGGACATCGATGCGGCGTACGGCACTCCGGTTCAGGTTGCCGCCACGGGCAAAGTAACCATCGCGGGATGGCAACGCGGTTACGGCAACGTAGTCTATGTCGATCATGGCAATGGATTGTCAACGCGTTATGGTCACCTGTCGCAGATCAACGTCACTGTTGGTCAGATGGTGACGCGCGGGCAAACTATCGGCCTGGTGGGCTCGACCGGTCGTTCGACGGGGCCGCACCTGCATTACGAAGTGCGCATCAACAACCAACCCGTGAATCCAAAACAGTATTTGCCGGGTGCAGAGAACTGAAAACGGATCCGAGCACTGGAGCATTCATTCAAAGCCCTTCGCTTAGTTATCGCGAGGGGCTTCTGCTAACATCCCTTCCGCTTTTTGATCTCGTTCAACAACAAAGGAAAAGGTGTTCATGACCTCGACGTATTCGCGCGCTACTGTGCTGCTGCTCACCGTTTTGATCTTTGTCAGTCTGGTTCCTGTCTCCGTCCTGAGCGACGAAGGCATGTTCCTGCCGGATACGCTCAGTCAGCTCCCACTGAAGAAACTGCAACAACGCGGACTGAAGATTCCAATCACCGACATTTACAATCCGAATGGTCCCAGCATCAAGGACGCCGTGGTGATCGTTGACGGCGGCACCGGCGAATTTCTTTCGCCTGAGGGTCTGATGCTGACGAATCATCACGTCGCCTTCGATGCGTTGGTCGCGGCTTCTGACCAGTCGAAGGACTATGCGACGAACGGTTATCTCGCGCACACTCGCGGTGAAGAATTGCCGGCAAAAGGTTATACCGTTCACATCACACAGGAACTGAAAGACGTCACCACGGACGTTCTAAGCGGAGTTACCGACGCCATGTCGCCGCCGGACCGCGCCGCCGCGATTCTTACGAAGACGCGCGCGTTGGCTGCAGCGAATGCGAAAACCACTGAAGGCGTCACCGCGAACGTGCTCCCGCTGAACGAAGGGCTCTCGTATTACCTGTTCACTTATCTCACGCTGCGCGACGTGCGCATCGTCTATGCACCGCCAAAGAACATCGGCTTTTTCGGAGGCGATCCCGACAACTTCGAATGGCCTCGCCACGATGGTGATTTCACTTTCATGCGCGCATACGTGGGACAGGACGGCAAGCCGGCCGAGTACGCGACGGGCAATGTCCCCTTCAAGCCGAAGAAGTTCTTGTCGATTTCGATGGGTGGGGTGAAGGAAAACGATTTCGTGATGGTCATGGGCTATCCGGGTTCGACGCGACGCTATCGAGAAAGCTATTCGGTTGCTTACAACCAGGACGTGGCGATGCCTTTCCAGATCGACGTCTTCAACAGACAGATCGAAGAATTGCAAAACGCCGGAAAGAACGACCCCGACCTTCGGATCAAACTCCAGAGCAGAATTTTCGAGATTGCCAACACGTTGAAGGACCTCGAAGGTTCAGTCGTCGCCATGCGTCGCTTCCGCGTTGTCGATCAAAAGCGGACGGAAGAAACAGCTTTCACGCGCTGGCTCAGCGCGAATCCCGATCGCCAGAAGAAGTATGGCGAAGTACTGCCGTCGCTGCAGAAGGCCTATGACGAATTGACCCGAACCGCCCAGCGCGATCTCCTGGTCCAGCAAATCGCAGGGCTGAGCGACCTCTTTCAAATTCTTTCACTCGTCAACCGGGTCGCGGCCGATAAAGCGAAACCGCAAGCTGAACGGAACGCGACCCTGGCGATGACCACTTTGCGCGCGCGCGGAGCCCTGCCGGAAATTCTTGCGGATCGGAACGCAACGTCAGAGAGAGCGTTATTCGCATTCTTCCTGCGCAAAGCCGCAGACCTTCCGGCCGGTCAAAAACTCGACGCCGCTGAGAAGCTATTCGGAAATCTACAAGGCGAAGCACGCGTGCGCGCCGAAGAAGATTTCGCGCGCTCGTTCGCGGAAAGCAAGAATTTCGCAACGGCAGAATCGGTCTCCGCATTGTTCGAGAAGACGCCGGCACAACTCAAGGAACTGAACGAACCAGTGATCGACTTTGCCGGCGAAGTGGGCGATCTCGCGGCGCAAATCGGCACGCACCAGCGCGCCTTTAACACCATCGTGGCGCGTTGGCGGCCGCTGCTGGTTCAAGGCATGAGCGAGATGCACGCCAACAATGCGGGGTCCCTGCGCGGGCAGCCCGCGCGGGGTGCTAGTCCCTACCCGGACGCGAACCGCACGCTGCGATTCACGTATGGCGACGTGAAGGGCTACGTCCCGCACGATGCGGCAATCTATCAGCCGTTTACGAATCTTTCGGGAGTGATTGAGAAAGACACCGGCCGCGAGCCATTCGACGTGCCGGCGAAACTCAAACAGCTCTTTCGCGAGCGCGACTTTGGTCCGTACGCGACGCCTGACGGACAAAATGTGCCGGTAGACTTTCTTTCGACCACCGACATCATCGGCGGCAATTCAGGTTCCCCGATCATGAACGGCCGCGGCGAGCAGGTCGGCATCATCTTCGACGGCAACTACGAAGGACTCGGCAACGACTTCTTTTACAATGACGCGAAGGGTCGCGCGATTGCCGTCGATATTCGTTATGTGCTGTTCATCACCGACAAGTTTGGCGGCGCAGGCTACCTTCTAAAAGAGCTGGACATCAAGAACGCACCAGCTGCGCCGCGCTGCATGAGTACAAGAGTCACGAGAGTCCAAATCAACCTACTAGATCCTGGAGGAAAGAAACCTTGAAGAAGCTAACTATCAGTTTGTGCCTGGCGTTGACTGCGGCGTCGTTGCTTTTAGGTCCGGTGTCGGCGATGCCCGTTGGTACGTCAACTGTATCGCCGACTCAGGATGATCGTCACTTTAGCCACAAAGAAGCCGGCGTCGAGTTCGATCTGCCGAAGGGCTGGAAAGCAAAACCTGACGGTGAAGTCATTACCGTTTCAACGGCGGATGACAGTCTGCAGATGGTCTTTTGGGTGCCCGATGAGAAAACTTTCGACGCGGCAGTGAAGGACCTGGACAAAGAACTCGAGAAGACAATCAAGAACATCAAAACTACGGACAAGGGCACGTCAGACACGCATAATGGCATGCCGCACTTCAGCACCGGCGGAACCGGCCAGGTCAACGGCGTCACCATTGAGTGGAGCGTCGACGTGCTGGCGGCCAAAAAGATCGTGATCATCTTGACGTTCGCCGCACCCGGAATAGCGGAAAAACATGCCGATGAGGCCGTCCAGTTCATCAGCAGCGTTAAGAAGATCGACTGAACTCTGACAACTGGGCCGAATTGCAGTTTCGCAGATACACCATCCATCTGGAGGATACCAACTTGAAGAAACTAAATCTGATTCTTGTGTTGATGCTGGGTACCGCGCTAGCCCTCGCCTGTAGTGGCGGCGGTGACAAGAACACCTCGTCAAGCAACACCGCGGATAAGAAAGACCAGCCCGCCAATACTGAGACCACCAGGACCGACAAGAACAAGTCGTCGGACTCGGCTTCGGATGCCAACGTCTTCACTCATAAAGAGGGCGGCATTACGTTCGAAGTGCCGCACGGCTGGAAGGCAACGCCGAACGGCGACAACATGACCGTCGCTTCCGCGGACGGCGGACTCCAAGTCGTCTTTTGGGTTCCCGCTGAAAACAGTTTCGAAGATGCCGTGAAGGACCTCGATACGGAAATCAGCAAGACGGTCAAGAACGTCAAGACGGTGGGCAAGCCAACCACGGACACGCACAACGGCATGCCGCACTATGGAGAGAGTGGCACCGGCGATGTGAACGGAGCCACGATCGCCTGGAGCGTAGACGTGCTTTCTGCCAAAAAACCGGTGATCATCCTGTCGTTCGCGGCGCCAAACCTCTACGAGAAGAACGCCGCCGACTACGCGAAGCTCATCAACAGCATCAAGAAAATCAGCTAGGGACAGCGGATTTCGCGCAATTTGGGCCGGCGCTGAGTAAGGCCGGCCCGGATTTTTTCCTTGACAGGCCAAAACAGCATCGTTTAGCATGCGCCGTCGTTTCAATCAGTGCCGGGGTTGGCTTTTCCACCTGCCTTCGCATTTCGATTTGCAAGCGCCACAAGAGAAATGAGTTTTGGTTTTTCCCCGTAAGTTGCGTTCGCTGATCGTGCAACGTGTGCGATCCAGCGGGCGTTTTTTTAGTTGTGTGTTTCCGTATAGCGCCCCATTTCGAAAAGCGCGTCCGGCTCACAGCATTAACCTGTTGGCTAAGTGGCACACACTTCGGTCTGTGACCACTGGTCCCGTTCTACCGAATCGTTAGGAGGATTCGTTTGTATGTCTAGAATAACCGGTAAGGTCAAGTGGTTTAACAACTCGAAGGGCTATGGCTTCATTGAGCAGCCAGGCTCGTCGGATATCTTTGTTCACTACAGCGCCATTCAAGGCGACGGCTTTAAGACTCTCGAAGAGGGTCAGGAGGTCGAGTTTGAAGTGACGCAGGGCCCGAAAGGACCACAGGCCGAAAAGGTGACAAAGGCTTAGGTCTCCCCGGCTTGCTCTAAAGCAAAGCCACTTGCCGCTTCCGGTCGTGAGCCCGGAAGACGCGAAAACGAAAAAGCGATCTCGGAAACGAGATCGCTTTTTTTCTTGTCAGAACACCTGCGGTAGCGGGTGAATAGCTAGTGAGTGCTACTTGTCGGCTTTGGCTTTGAAACTTACGTGCCCGCCATCGACTTCAACGGAAAAGACAACCCGATCAGAGCCGATCTTCTCTTTCATGGTTTCAGTTCGGTCCATAATCAGGCGGTGAAATTTCGCAAAAGAGAGATCGCGGATGGGTTCTCCGCAACTGCGCTTTGCTTCGATCAGCGCGTCGTAGACACCTTTGACTGTCTGCACATCGTGACGAACATCAGTACAGGAAAACTCTGAACGCGTGAATGGCGTTGCCGTTTCCCTGACAGACATGCGGGCAACTGTCGCGGCATCGCGCCCTTCTTCGCGCCCCTGCATCGTCCGCCGCCACATCTCGCGAAACGAGGCGTATCTCGTGGCCAGCGCGTTGTAGTGATAACGTTGCGCGAAGTTGAGCGAGCGATCGTCACCCAGGCGTTTAAGGTGCGATTCGACTCGCATCTTAGTATCGTACGGCGCGCGCTTGCTGCCTCCGTTGAAGTAAACGTCGAACTCAATCTTTAACCGCCGGATGTCTTCTACCAGCCGCGCCAGACGGTCTTCAATCGTCGGTTCATCGTCATAGATGCCGGTCTTGTTTTTGTCTCGGCGCTCCTGGGCGAGCCGGGCTAGCTTGTTATCGTCAACTGGCAAGTGCGAACCTCGTGTGGGTCTGGCGCAACGCAGGGAGCGGCGCCGATTGATTCTCAGTGTAGGGGCTGGCTTCACTTGCTGTCAACACCGTTTTACACGTCCCTGATTGCGTCAGAGCAGGAAAAAGGGCATATTCTTGGGCGTTCCGCTACAGCAGTTGCTGTTCGTGAAACCGTTATGGCCGCTTCAAACAACTTGCTCCGGTTGCTGCCGTCAATCGACGTGCTCTTGAGGACGGCCACAGCCGGATCGCTGCAGAGCGCAGTTGGCCTCGAACATCTGAGCGACCTCGCCCGCAAAGTCACCGACGAATTACGACAGGAGATAATGACGTCGCCCGCCCCGCTTGAAAGTGCGAGCCAGAACGAGGAGGTGTCGCGGGCAGCCTTCCTCGAAGAAGCTGAGCGACGCCTGGCCAAGGCTCACGAGGCCGAGACCAATTCCGGTCTAAAGCGAGTCATCAATGCCACCGGGGTAATTCTGCACACGAACCTGGGCCGTGCGCCGTTGTCCGACGCGGCGCGCCGCGCCGTCGCCAAAGAAGCCGCCGGCTATTGTTCGCTTGAATACAATATGGCAACCGGCGAGCGCGGGCGACGCGGCGCACGGGTTGAAGATCTACTTGCGCAACTGACCGGAGCCGAAAGTGCGCTGGTCGTAAACAACTGCGCGGCCGCGGCGTTGTTGGTTCTCACGACGCTGGCTCGCGATGGCGAAACGATCGTTTCGCGCGGCGAGTTGGTAGAAATTGGCGGCGACTTCCGCGTGCCAGAAGTGATGGCCCAGTCCGCAACGCGCATGGTCGAAGTTGGCACCACGAACCGCACGAACCTTTCCGACTATCGCAAAGCGATTTCCGAAAAGACGCGCCTGATCATGCGCGTGCATACGTCGAACTACCGCGTAGTGGGTTTCACGAAGACACCGCGGCTGCGCGAACTCGCCGATCTCGCGCACGAAGCCGGACTGCTGATTTATGAAGATGCCGGTTCCGGTGCTCTCGTCGATCTCAGCGACTGCGGAATTACCGGCGAGCCTGTAATCCGCGAATCGATCGGCGAAGGGGTTGATGTCGTTTCCTTCAGTGGCGATAAGCTACTCGGCGGGCCGCAGGCGGGTTTGCTGGTTGGGCGCGCCGCAGTCATCGAACAAATGCGAAGCCATCCTCTCTATCGCGCGCTGCGAGCTGACAAGCTCCGCATTGCCGCGCTCGAAGCGACACTCGACGCGTACGCCCGCGGTGCTTCAGCCGTTGAGGTTCCGGCGCAACGTTTCATCGCCATGTCCTCCGCAGAAATCAAAGCGCGCGCTGAACAGTTTGTCGAGCGTCTGCAACGCTGCATCGATTCGGGGATTCAACTCGAAGTGATCGAAGGTGAATCCGCGGTTGGCGGCGGCGCAGCGCCGACTGCCCACTTGCGAACCGTCTTGATTTCAGTGACGCATGGGAACCTGACAGCGAATCAGGTCGAAGCCCGCCTGCGTCGCTCGACGCCTCCGGTGATTGCCAGGATTGTCGAGGATCGCGTTCTCATGGACCTGCGCACCGTTGCAGAAACCGAAGAATCCGGGGTCGAACAAGCCATTCTCGCTCTGGTTAGCTGAATCTGAAGCGAAAAGCCCCACTTTTCGTGACTTTTCTTGCGTACAACGTCGGCAGTCAGTGTATAATGTCTCGACAGCGCGGGCCTGCGCTTCTCCTTACCGAGCCCGCTTCCTGGAAGGCAAACCGCCTCGCGCCAACCCGAACACTTGAAGACTTTTACCTGGAAATCCCTTGTCATCTCTGTCGCCCTGGCCCTCACGGCTGGGTTGGCTACCTGTGCGTTGTGGCGCATGGGACTGATTGATTCTCTGCAATCGGCGTTCGTGGTTCCAGTAGCCCGTGGCGAAGCTCCTTTGCAATCACCTCAACCGTGGTTGGGTTTGCTCTTGATCGTCGCGATCAGCGCGAGCGCAGGCTTCTTTGTCAGTCGCGCCGGCGCGCGCCGATCTTTTGTCGTGCTCGGTCTCGGCTTTCTGGCCATGTGCGGAGCTAGCTTGCTGACTTCAAAATATTTCAAGGTCGACATCCTGTTCGCGCCAATGGCACTCGGCGCGCTGGGCGCAACCTTCGTGGTTCAGCTTTATAGGCTCTGGCTGATCGACTCAGTGCTTACCAACCATCTCGCGGAAACCGCCGCGAGAACGGACACTCTGGAAGCAAGTGAGGCGCAGGCCCGGCTGATGAGCGGTCTCAAGCTGCTGCAAACAATTCTGCCGCTGGAAGAATCAGTCGTCTGCCAACAAAATGAAAACGGAAAGTTGGTGCCGTGTGCGCGCCTGCGGTCAGGGCCCAGCGGCTCCCTCGATACAAATCGCAATGCGCTCTGGCGAAAGCTGATTCAGGTCTGCGATCGCGCGGTTGAGACAGGTGAGATTGCTCGAGTTCGAGCCGGCGAAATCGACGAATTGGAAAGCGTCGCAATACCGCTCAGGCATGAACAGCGCACCGTCGGCGCATTGTTGTTGCGACTGCGCGAAGACTTTGACCAAAGCGATCGAGGCTTGCTCTCAGCCGTCGGTGGCCAACTGGCGCGCAACCTACAGCGCGAAGACGCTCGCAAGAAAAAGTTAGACAGCAACCTGCCGGCATTCATTTCTGCGCGCTCTTCCAGCCATCGTCTCCAGGCGTTCGATGTCATCAGCGGAGTCCTGACTGAACATCGCTTCGGCGCACAGGTTCTGGCCGAAGCAGCGGATGGTTATGCCATCGCCTACCTCGACGGCACGCTCGCCTACGTCAATCCGGCCATGCTCTGGGCAGCGCGCATGAATGAACTCGAAGCGCAAAAGGCGGATCTGTTCGGTTTGCTGGATCGGTTTCGCACAGGCGTTTTCGACGAGCCTTCGATTGCCGTGCGCCGCGTGCTGCAATCCGGAGAAGCGTACGAGCGTGAACTTAAGTTTGCCGACCGCGATCAGATCCTCGAGTTGAGAATCGCACTCGCCACCGAGGGCAATGGAAATGGCGCAAACGGAAACGGGGCGGCCGGCAATCCGCTCTGCTTCGTCATACGGGCGCGCGACGTAACGCGCATGAAACAGTTCGAGCAACTCAAGAGCGACATGATTTCGCTGATGTCGCACGAGCTGCGCACTCCGCTTACGAGCATTAACGGCTTTGCTGAGCTGCTGGTCCTTGACGACAAGATTCCCGAAGAATCGCGCGAGTTCCTGCAAATCATCTCGAACGAGTCGCAGCGAATGTCGCGGATGATCGATACGTTTCTTTCAGTCACCCAGCTTGAACGCGCGGACAAAAAAGAAGTATCGAAAATCGCTTTAAGACTCGACGAACTTGTGCGCGAGACCATCGTGACCATGCAATCGGTCGCCAAGAAGAAACGGATTCGCCTGGTTGAGCAAGCCAACGGACAAATCCCGCCCGTCGCCGCGGATAAGAGTCTGATTACTCAGGCCCTCGCCAGGCTGGTGGACAACGCGATCAAGTACAGTCCGGAACGCACTGCGGTTACTGTCTCAGCCGTGCTGGAGGCTGACGCCGTGCGGGTGATTGTCGAAGACCGCGGTTATGGTGTCCCGGCGGAATCAATCGACCGCGTCTGGGAAAAGTTTTATCGCGTCGCCCGCGACGGCCAGGAAAAAGACGAAGAGTCAACCGGTCTCGGTTTGGCGTTCGTGAAAGAAGTTGTCGAGCAACACGGCGGCACCGTGGCGGTTGAATCGGAAGTCGGTCGCGGATCGAAATTCAGTTTTGCGCTGCCGAGATTGTAAATTCACACTCACAACTTACCGACATCGACAAAATAGAGATCCGTCGCCACCGCAAAGTCGTCTTTCTTTAACGACGTCTTCATGGTCCGCCATTCCGTTGTCGGCTTGATGATCTGCCAGTGATCTTTCTTGCCAACGCGCACCGGCATCGCGAACTTTGGTTCATCGGCTTTCCAACGATAAGCGACGGCGCCGTCTGAAAACTTCAACTCCAGGATCGGTATCGCTGTGTGGCGCAGGTACTGGTCGAAGATCGGGGTCAGGTTCCGGCCCGTCTTGCGATTGAAGTACGCCACGATATCTTCAGTCATGATGTTCTGATACTTGAAGTGCTGATAGAAATCGTGGAGCAAAGCCCACCAACGCGTGTCATCGCTAACGATACTGCGCAGCGTGTTGATAAATAGCGCCCCCTTGAAGTACATGTCCTGCGGCGGAGTTGCGTTGACTCCGCGCTGGGCGATGATTGGTTGCTGGTTGCGAACTTTCGATTTGTACGCGTTCGTGTACTTCAGGCCATCGTCTTTCCCGTACATGTATTCGACGTAGAGGCATTCGAGGTACGTCGTCCAGCCTTCATGGATCCACATGTCGGATCGGTCGGCCGCGCTGACGCTGTTGCCGAACCATTCGTGCCCGCTTTCGTGAATGATGATGAAGTCGAACCGCGGCGAAATGCCGACGCCGGTCCAGTCGCGCTCAAGATAGCCGTTCGCGAAACGATTGCCGTAGGTAACTGCGCTCTGGTGTTCCATGCCGGCGTAGGGCGCTTCGATCAACTTGTAGCCGTCTTTCTTGAACGGATACTCACCGAAATAATGCTGGTACGCCTCGATCATTCCCTTCGCTTGAGCAAACTGCTTCTTCGCCTTGTCCAAATCTTCCGGCAACGCGTAGAAGTCGAGCGCGAGGTCGCCGAGATGATCCGACCAGTGCTCGTACTTGCCGATGTTCACCGAGACGTCGTAGTTGTTGATTGGATACTGCACCAGCCAGTCCCAGCGCGTGTAGCCGTCGCCCAGGTCCGTCTTGTCTATAAACTTTCCATTAGACACGTCAGTGAGATTGTTGGGTATCGAAACGCTGATTTGCATCGACTCGACTTCGTCCCGCCACTGGTCCTTGTTTGGCCACCAGATGCTTGCGCCCTCGCCCTCGCACGCGGTGAAAGTCCAGGAACGGCCGGCCGGATCCTTGCCGAAAGTAAAGCCACCGAATCGACCGATCGTCTGCGGCGTGCCGGAGTAGTAGAAATCGATCGAATAGACACCGCCGGCTTCCAAGATTTCAGGGAAGTCGATGAAGACCGCGCCCGAATCGCGTTCGTATTTGAGAGCGGTCTCTGAGTTCTGGCTATTGCGTTTTGACCTCTGATCTCTGACCTCTGACTTCTGATCTCTGAAAAGGATCTTGTCCACCCTCAAGTTGTCATATAGGTCGAGCTGAATCCGCGTGTCGTCCTTGAGCATCTTGAACCGGATGGTGTTCACCCCACTAACAAATTTCTTCTCCGGGTCGACGCGAATGTCGAGATGATAAGAGAGCAGATCATTGTTCGCCCGATAACGACCGTATTCACCGCGGAGGATGTCGGCGTGGGTTGGGGTGGGCGGGGCTTGGGGAACGACGGCTCGTTGAGGCGTTTGCGCACGAGGCGGCACGCGCAGGCGTCCATCTGCACCAGTGTGTCTCTGCGCCTGTGCTAGTACAAGACCGATCAGCAGGATAGCCAAGGCTGAAGCGATCAGTTTTCGCATCGCATTCTCCTCAAACGGAAGAGTGGCACGGGCGTCCCGCCCGTGAATCACGCGAAAGATGCACGTGCCACATCCAAACCGCCTTCTACTTCAACTGCGCCGTGGCGCGGTCGATCGCCGCGGCGATCTGCGTGATAGTTTCGGCGACGAGGTTGATTTGCTGTTCCGCCTCAGGCCAGTTGCGTTGCTCGATGGCCTCGCGTATCGCAGGCAGCGTCTTCACCCCGTAGCCGGTGTAGAAACCCGGCGCGTAAATTTGGTGCTTGAACCAGGGGCGGCGCGGCAGGCCCGCGTCGCGCAGCATCGCTCGCTCGGTTTGCATCAATAACCCGTCAAGCGCCTGCTGCGTTTGCGGCGTCAACTTACCGCCCTGCATTCGCGAAGCGGTGTCATACTTCTGCGCGCTCTCCTGCAAACGAGCAAACGCATTCTGCAGCGGCGCGAAATTCAAGTAGGGCACCGGTGCGTCGGGTGTCGGAACGATGTAGGTCTCCGTAGGATCAAAGACCGCGACGAAAGTCTTGTCGGCGATGCGGCGGTTTTTCTCTTTAGTCTCGTCCCGCATGTCGTCGGCCAGTCTGCTGACTTCGCGGACGTAAGTCCCGACTGAGTCCGCGAAGTTCGTGAACGCATAAGGCAAAACATCAGCGTTAGCGAAGCGCAGCACCGAGCGGCCACCGGTCTGGGCCAGCGCGATGCCATAGGCAAAGTCGGGGTCGCCGAAGCGCGTGTAGTGATCGAACGAATCGTAGACCGAGTGATAGACGCCTCCGGTATTGCCTTCGCCGCCATAGCCGAGGTTGAGCGAGGCGATGCCGGCGTGATCCAGGAAGGCGGTGTAGTCTGAGCCGGAACCGAGCGCGCCAATGCGCAGATCCGCGCGTTCGCGCGCCTCACGCCTGGCTTCCGGACCGCCGTTGAGAATCCGCGCGGCCCGAGCGCGGTCAGAAACGGAAATCTTCTTTTCCGGATCGGTGACGTCACGCGCCACTTCGTTGATGAACTTCTCGATCGTGTGCGAGCCAGAAACGCCGAGGAAGCCGCGGTCGTTCGAGTCGGAGTTGATGTAGACCACGGCGTTTCGGCGGAGCATTTCGGCGTGCGCCTCGACCCATTCGGTTGAGCCGAGCAGACCCGGTTCCTCGCCATCCCAGGCACAGTAGACGATGGTGCGCTTTGGCTTCCAACCGGTTTTAATCAGCTCGCCCAACGCACGCCCCTCTTCCATCATGGCCACCTGCCCGCTGAGCGGATCGGCCGCGCCATTGACCCAACCGTCGTGATGGTTGCCGCGGATGACCCACTCGTCGGGGCGCTCTGAGCCACGCAGTTTCGCGATCACGTCGCGCGCGGTAGCCATGTCCCAGTTGAATTCGACTTTGAGGTGGACGGTCGCGGGGCCGGGACCGATGTGATAGGTCAAGGGGAGCGCGCCGCGCCAATCGTCCGGCGCGAGCGGGCCGGCGATAGCGCGCAATAACGGCAGCGCGTCGCCATAAGAGATCGGCAGCACGGGAATCTTCGTCAGCGTGGGCGCGTTCTTTATGTCGAGCCGCTTCGCATCCGCGGTCGCGCCGACGCCAGGCGTCAACGGATCGCCCGGGTACAGCGGCATGTCCTCGACTGAACCGCGCTGCGCGCCGTTTTCGTTACGCCACGGTCCTTTCGGATAAACATCGCCCTGGTAGTAACCGTCATTACGCGGATCGGAATAGATGAGACAACCGATGGCGCCATGTTCGGCCGCGACCTTTGGCTTGATGCCGCGCCACGAGCCACCATAGCGCGCGATCACGATCTTGCCTTTCACGTCGATGCCGCGCTCAGCCAACTCTTCATAGTCACGCGGCACACCGTAGTTCACATAAACGAGCGGCGCGGTCACGTCGCCATCTACCGAGTAAGCGTTATAGACAGGCAATTGTTCGGATTGCTGATTCGAGGTCGAGTCTTCGGGGATGGCCGGCTCGGTCAAACTCGCGGTGAATTTTTGCGGAGAGATCAGTTCGACCAGGCGTGTCTTTGGCGTTGGGAACAGCACGCTGAACTCTTCGATCTGAGTATCGAAGCCCCAGGCGCGGAACTGCGCCGCGATGAACTCCGCATTCTCTTTGCCGTAAGGCGAACCAATGTGATGCGGACGCGCCGAGAGACGTTTCAGCCACGCGCGCAAATCTTCTGGATGAAGCGACGCGTCGAAGCGTGCTTCGAGCGCGCGTTCGGCCGCCGTTGATGCGCGATCAAAACCCAGCAGGGGCCGCTCGCTGGCAGGCGGCATGGTTTGTGCGGCAATCGGACTCAACAAGGTGAACAGCAAGACAAAGACGACGAGACGCGACAGACGAAGTTGCATGAGAGCCTCCCAAAAGGAATTTGTCAGCGCTTACTATGTGACTTCTACTACGTTACTGTGGAATGCGGGCAGAGTTTAACGCAAAATCGCCTGAGCTTGAACCTTGCAACGCCATGAGTCGTCGACTGACGATCGTCGGGCGCTTCGGGTGAGTTCTAGTTTCCGGGATGGTACTCCCGTTCGGTGTGTCCCTTGAGTTGCGAGCGATAGAAGTACACCTCGCGCAGCTCGCCCGTGCTGTAGCGCTTCGCCTGGTCGTTGAAATGCGGCGAGGACGGATTGCCGCTCTCTCCGCCGGCGGTCACGGCTCTGGCCCGGACAGTCTTACCGAACTCAACAACAGCGACAAAGCTGTTGCCGTTGGTCCCGTAAATTTTCTTTGACCCTTTGTACGGACGCGCGCCGAACGAGGCCAGCGAGCCCCAGATAGCAGAGGTGAAGCCAACCGGAATGCTTGGTCCCGCGTCGTTGAACGGATGCACGATGTCGTCGGTTAGACGCTGAAAGCGATTGACCTGGCCCCAGGGCGTTTTCCAGGTTCTGAAGTCGGCGGCGAGTTTGTCGGATGCTGCTGATAGCGATTGGAGCAGTTGCTCCGGCGGGACTCTACTCGCGATGTACTCGTCGGCGAACATGCCTGCGCGTCTGGCGTCAGCACCCACTTTCCGCTGAATGTCCTCGGCCCAGAACACTGCGAGCGACGTCGGCACGGACGTCTGTGACCAACGCAGATCCCATGCGCGCAGGAGCCCGATCTGATCAGCCAGTTTCGCTTTGACAGGATCGTTCGCCGGCGTCTGGTCCCAGGCCTTGACCAGCGCGGGGATCGGCTTTTCAAACCAGGTTAGGTAACTGTCGTACGCGGCCGAGATGAGCGAGTCCACCGTAAAGTCCTTCTTGTCCTGCAGGACTCTGATTGCGTGGAGTCCACGCGCGGACTCGACTCCGTTGTCGACGTACAGGGGATAGTCGGATTTCTTCGGGCTGCTCGACCCCGCCGCCGACCACGGCGAGTTGTTGCTGTTGTAGAGCCAGCCGCTGGCAGGATTCAGCAAGAGCGGTGACTCGTCAACGCTCAGCAGGCCATGCCAGTCCGTTGCCGGATCGCTGCCGTCCACCGGTTTGGTCCAGTCGAATTTGGGATCGCGCTTCGGAATAAAGTTGCCGTGGAAATACGCGATGTTGCCATCGGCATCCGCGAAGATTGTGTTGTTCGAAGAGTCTGCGTGCAGCTCCATCGTCTGCCGAAACGCCTTGTAGTCTTTCGCCTTTGTGCGCGTGTACGACTGCGTCAGCGCCTTCACTGGCTCCTGCATCAGACTAATGCTCACCCATTTGTCACCCGCCGCGCGGACGATGGGGCCGTGAGACAACGTGCTGTAGACCGTAAACGTTCGTTCCGCCATGCCCTTGTCGGTCTTGTACGGCACGACGATCTGGCGCGATGAGACCGGAATCTCTTCGTTGCCGTACTTGTAATAAAACTGATCGCCCTTCTTCACGACGGTTTCGAGATACTCGTCGATGGCGTCGACCGCGCTCGACGTGTGCATCCAACCGCAATGCTCGTTGAAACCCTGATAGATAAAGAACTGTCCCCACGTCACCGCACCGTAGGCATTCAGGCCCTCGTCGCTCGTCATTTGCAACTCGGATCTAAAGAAGAAGGACGTGTGCGGATTGATCAGCAGCAGCGCATGGCGCGCGACCGTGTTCAACGGCGCGATGGCAATGCCGTTTGATCCCGCCGGCTCCGCGAGGACGTCGGGTTGATCATTTGATGCGACCGTCCTCTGCGGACCTTGTCCATAGAAAAACTGCAACTGGCTCAGGTTTATCGTCTCGATGTCTCCGCCGATGCTGCCTTCGGTAAAGCTCAACGCCATCCAGGGTTCAAAGCGCTTAATGACTCTCGGCTTCACTTCTGGATGCTTCGCAAGATAGAAGTTCAGACCATCGGCCCACGCGTTCATCAGAGCCTGCAACCACGCCGGGCTCGCCGCGTACTGCGACTTCATAGCTTCGGGAGCGATGAAGAGTTTCATGCGGAGATCGCGCCAGATGGCGGACTCACCTTCAGCCTCCGCCAGTCGTCCCATGGAGTTGATATAGTTCGTCTCTACGCGATTGAAGTCGTCTTCGGCCTGGGCATAGATCATGCCGAACACCGCATCGGCATCTGTCTTGCCGGAGATGTGCGCGATGCCCCAGTCGTCCCGAATGACGCGGATGTTCCGGGCCTGTTGCTCCCAGTGCTGTAGTTCCTGGCTTTGAGCACTTGCTGAAGCTTGCGGGATGAATGCAAATGCTACCGCGACAACGAAAACTAGAAAGACTTTCTTCATCAGATTCCTCCGTAGATTCCTGGCTCCATACTAAACAACATCTCCCTCAGGTTTGGCCAGTCAAGCCTTTATTGCCGTTCACCCAGGCAGTAACACAATCCATCGGGCGCCACGACGAAAAAGACTTTGAAAGAACTGTCCCCGTACTTGTCGATTCTGAAGTCCGCTTCTTCCTTTTCCAGCCCATTCGACTTCAATTCGGCGAACGCTGCTTCGGCATTGTCGACTTCAAAGAAGCAGCCTTCCTGAGTCGGGTCGCCACCATTTTCGGCTAAGCCAATCTGAATTCCGTCTCGGCCCAGGACCGCGGACTTATGAGGAGAATCGTTCCGCGACACGAGCCGGAATCCCATCACCGTTTCGTAAAAAGGAATCGCGGCGTCAACGTTTGCGACCGGAAGATTCATTTCGTCTTCAGCATACGGATGGGCGGTTTTGAATACTGCGTTCATTCCTGGCCTCCTTAGCGCTACTGGCTCTGGCCCTTATTGATCGTCCCGCGACAACTCTGCGCGCCGCAGTAACAACGCTTTGAATCCGGGTGCAGCGTCTCTTCGTAATCGACCGTGATTTCTTCACCCCGCCGAATGTCGTGCAACGCAAAGAACAAGACGTGGCCGTAGATCGTCTTGATGCAAGCGTTCGGTTCGCATGAGTGATTGATGTAATGCGTGCCGTTGCCGCCGCGGCTGCCGTCCAGGCTCCAGCTGCCATCGATGTCGCAGATGCGCAGTTTTGCTCGATGCGCGCGGCGTTGCGCTTCGGGATCGGGAATGCGTTCGCCGGTATATTCGGCAATCTTGCGGCCGCGGCGAAAAGGAATCGTCGCGAAGCAACCTTTGCCGTTAATTGGTGATTTGCGAATTGAAAGCCCGCGTGCCAGCTTCAGGTTCATCTGGCAGCATTGTACGACAGCTCGTGCCGCAAGTTGCCCCTTTGGGCGAAGGTTGGAATCGGTGAAGAAAGATTTTTCACCGCAGAGGCCGCCGAGGGATTCGCAGAGGAACGCAGAGCGTGCTGTTCTCTGCGGCCTCTGCGAGAACCTCTGCGTCCTCTGCGGTTAAAGCTTGACTCGCTCAGTTGCTCGACACCTGCGGAGCAACGTACCGAACCGATTTCAGTTCCGCGAGCGCAGCCAGCTTCTCGATCGGCAGACGACCGATCACCAGCTTCACAGTCTTTGGATCGAGCACAACTTCAAAGCCAAGTTCTTTCAACTTTGCCAGAGTCTCTGCTGATTTCTCGGTCAACCAGATCTGGATTTCGGCTTTGCCGTTGTGAATGAATTTGGCTTCATCCGCCGCCGGACTGAGCTTGCTGTCTTTCAAACGATCGATGACCGCCAGCACCGATGGATGAAACTTTGATTGCAGCGCCGCACGCTTCTGTTCTGCCGGTGAGAGCGTTCTTAAAGCTTCCGCCTCATCGATTGCTACCATAGCGCGGGCTCTCGGAGGCGGAGGTGCTCCGTTCACGGTGCTGGCCGACGCTGGAGCAGTTCCGCCAGCGTTTCCCTGCCCGCCAGCGATTCCTCCACTGCCCCGGGAAGCTTGGGGAGCTTTAGCCTTTGCAGAGTTCGATCCAGATCTGGTGACTACCACGGTTTGCGCGGATGCCATCACGCCTGGATTCATATAGAGACCTGAGACAATTCGGCTGTTCATCGCACCAAACCGAGCGTCTCCTTCCTGGCCGAAAAACCCCGCGCGATTCACGCCTTCGGGCACCTCGATCGGCACGTCGATGCGCCTTGGCTGGCCGCCGTCGGTGACGATCATTTCTTCTACCGCTACGAACGAAGTGAACTGGGTCATCAAACGATAGTCGAGGCCGAGTTGAATGACAGCTTGTTTGACATCATCCTTCATGACGCCCTGCTGCGCGCCTTTGAAGTCCTGGCTCATCAAATCATCGACGCGCGTCCGCGCCCAAAGGGTCGAGAGCACATCGTTGCGTGATTCCGCTTTGGAGAAATCGACCGGAATCTCGCGCACGAAATCGACGCCTGACATTTTTCCTTTCAAACGAATGGTGCCTTTTCCCACGCCAGTGTAGCGGCCGGTGAGAATCACCGGCTTGGCGCCAAATAGATCGGGAATACTTTTCGGATAGACATCAGCCACCGGCAAGCCATTCCAATCGATCGAAATGTCCGTCAGCAGTGGATTGCGCACGCGTTCGTGAAAGCGCCGCGCGGCGGCTGAGCCGTCATCGTTCAGCGCGACGTATTCGACTTCGCCACGGCCATACTTCGCCATACCGTCGAGCAGGAATCGATTCACGCTGCCGCCGATGCCAAACGCAAACACGCGCGCGTTCGGATGTCTCTGGACTTCGCCGATGATCTCCATGTCGTTGCCGACGTAACCGTCGGTCATGAAGCAAACGATGCGCACGTGATCAGAAGCGTCAGACGGATCCATCGAAGCCTTGATCGCCTTCATCATTTCCGTACCGCCGCCGCCTTGCCGAGTTTCGAGAAACGCCTGCGCCTTCGCCAGGTTTTCCTTCGTCGCCGGCACTGGTGCGGGAAACAGAATGTGCTCGTCGCCTGAGAATGTGATCAGGTTGAACGTGTCGGAAGGATAAAGGTTGTCCAACGCGAGCTTCATCGTCTCTTTGGCTTTCTCGATCGGAAAGCCGGACATCGATCCCGAAGTGTCCAACACGAACACGAGTTCCTTCGGCGTGACATCTTCAGCGGTGATTCGCAGGGGCGGTTGCAGGATCAAGGTGAAGTACCCGCCTTTGTCGGAGGCGTGCGTCAGTAAAGCATCTTCGATTTTCCGGCCCGCGACATCGTAACGAAGAACGAAATCCTTGTTGGGAATCGCCGCCTGGTCCTTGAGCGTGACCCGGGCACGGTGATCGTCGGGACGCTCGACATTGACCTCGTGCGTCTTCGAGCTGAGCGCATCGATCGGGACACCGGCATCCAGCGTGACGTCGAGCGAAATATCATGGCCGACCCGCATGCCCTCGGGCACTGGTTGCGGCGTGATGCGCGAAGCATCCGGCACACGATCCGTGTTGGGGGCAAAGCCGTTTCCCTTAACACTTACTGGGGCGCCCGTCGCCGAGCCCGGAACGTAACGCGGCCCGACCACCATCGGGAACACGAATTCGTAAGCCCCGTCTTCGTATTTCAGAGTCTCGACATAGCTGATCGTAATCTTGATTTGTTCGCCGGGGAGAATGTTAGCGACCGATTGCGTGAAGATGTTTGGCCGCTCCTGATTCAGCAAGCTGGCCGTCTGCCCGTTGGTCTTCGCCGCTTCATAGACGGCCTCCGCTTCTTCGCGTCGCAGGATTTTCCCACGGACAGTCCGATCGCCGACGATCATAGTCATGTCGTCAACCGCGGCATTTTGTGGCAGAGGAAAAGTGTAGACTGCTTCGATCTTCTCGTCGAACGGATTCTCAAACTCCTGCGTGACGACCACGCGCGCGAGAAATCCGCTGATCTCCGCTCTTGCGCTGGTGTGCTTGAGCGGACACACAGCCCTTGGCTTTCCGTTTGGATCGAGAACTTGAAGCTGGCCCTGCGTTACTCCGTTTTGCGCTTCGACAACTCCGCCTGAACTTCTTAAAGACGCCAGGCCCATGATGGCGGCGGCTGAAACAGCAATGACTGAAAGGGATTTGAGAAAGAACTTTCTACGCATCGTCTCCTCCTTCGACACAGTTCGAGAGAACACGCCACGGTCCGGGTCGTCGCGTGAAGTTATTGTTCCGCTGGTTAGAGACCCAACCTCAGCCTCTTGTTCCCGTGTGCTCTGGGGATAGAACGTGAAAAGAGAGAGAGCTTGCAAATATCAATTGCATTGATGCAGTGATTGCTCCTCGCGATGGCTGCGGTGGTTCCAATTTTGGAGGGCGGCGGCAGCCCAGCGCGACACCGCTTTGCATTGCCCGTGTCAGAACCGCGAGCGGTAGCGACCGGATCACAGGGCAACTCTAAATTCCCGAGGCGTGCGCGTTTGATTTTCAGACGTGTGTTGATCCGGTCGCTACCGCTCGCGGTTCTGACCCGGTCAAAAGCGCCGTTGCCGCTTCGCTCTGCCGGCGCACTTCAAACCACTTCAATACAAATTGAAGTTGTATTCCAATTGCATGTACATCGAAACGGGCTGGCCGTTCCGCGTCGCCGGCACAAATCTGATCTGCCGGGCCGCGGCGATCGCTTTCTCAGTCAAGCCGCCTTGAAGAGACTGCATCGCGCGAATGTTCGTGACCTCGCCTGATTTCGAAAACACGACGCGCAGGATAACGGTTCCGGTGATGCTGTTCTTTCGCGCCTCTTCCGTGTACTGCGGTTCAGGTTTGAAGAGCACCCGCGCGCGCTGGGTTACCTCTGGGGAGTTGTAAATGCGATCGATGTCGTCGTTCGGGCCGTTGCCAGTGCTGCCGCCTATCCCACCGCCGCCAGGTTTGTTCGGACCGCCGCCCATGTTTCCGTCACGCCCGCGCCCGAATCCCGACCGGTCGCCTTCGCCGATGCCCGTGCCTTTGCCTGTGCCAACGCCACCGCCATCACCGGAGCCGTTGGAAGGAGTCGTCGACTTTGATCTCGGATCACCGTAGGAAGTGAACTTCAAGTCTTTCCAAAGCGCTGGATCGATATCGAGGCCGGCCGAAGACAGCGGCGGCAGGCGAGCGTAGGTGGTTGAGATCGGCGCCGGAATTACTGAGGGCTGCGGCAGACGACCGTGCGAAGGTGCGGTTTGGTTGTGTGTACCGCCTCCGCCGCCACCCTGAGCGCGCGCCGGCACCGGTCGCGATCCTTCGCCTTTACCTCGCTCAAAACCCACGCGTCCTTTTTCACCGGCGCCAACACCCTTATCAGAAGTTGGCGTTGGCTGGTTCTGAAAGTCGATCGTGACAAGTCGCGTGATCTCGTCGCTCGCTGCTTTGTTGGTTCGTTTGGGAGCATGCTTTTCCAGAAACAGAAGCCCCAGAATTAATGCCGACAGCACGAGCATCGCAGTCATCGCACCTGAAACCACATGCGGACGAGCGATCGTCTGCTTCACTCGTTTTCCGAGTTCGCCGAATTCCCTTCTGGTAAACGCGAGGGGATCGCGCTTGAAAGATGGCCAGGCCCGTTTGATCTGATCCACGACGAACTGAATCTCGATCGCCAGACGCTGCGACAGCCGCGCGTCACCAATCAGCGTGAGATTGAATTCGCCACGCGCAGAGGCAGCTACTTCCCGATGATCAGACTCCCTTTCCCTTTGGGAGAGGGTTGGGGAGAGGGCTTGGCGTCGCTGGCTATCTCCCCTCATCCCCGGCCCTTCTCCCAGGGGGAGAAGGGAGATCAGCAGTGGCACCCCGTCAAGCGGGCAAAAGGCATACTTGTCCGCAAATTCTTCACCGCACACGTTGCATTTCTTCATTGTCTTGCTCCTCGTTTGGCAAGCAGACGTGAACTTCGGACGGGGAGAGCTTTGTATTGCTTGAAAAGTGGCACCGGCGTCCCGCCCGTGAACACGCGCAGGATGCGCGTGCCACAACTGAGCCGATCCGGGGAGCCCTAATGTGTATTACGGGAGACGTTCGAAAAGTTACGGTAAAGATGGGCGGCGAGGTTCAGAGTTCAAGCTTTAGCTTGCCTACTCCAACAAGAGCAACCTAAAGGTTGAACTCTAAACTCGGCGACCGGAACAAACCTATTTCAACTTAAAACTGCGAGCGATCAGATCGGTTTGATTGCGAATGCGGGCCAGCTTATCGCGCATGCCGGTGAAGCGCAGCGCATAGACGGTGTGGCTGTCAGCTTGCAGATAGTACGTGCGTCCGGTCATGGGCTTGCCGGCCTGTGTGTATTCAAACGAGATAGTGACGCCGGCCAAACGGCCCTGGAACTTTTCTTCTTTTCCGCCGCCGATGTAGCCCGGCAGGAAATGCTCTTTCTGATCCAGATCCTGAAGCGCAAACTCTTTGATGTCCGTTCCTTCCGCCAGCGTCTCTTTGCGGATTCGCAGAAAGCCGTCGTTGCGGTCTCCGTAGATGAATTCAGTGTGCTGGTGAATTTCGTCCGGCTCGCCGACCAAATGCCAGACAGGCGACGGAAGAGAGATGACGTAGTCGACCTTGGCGCTGCTGTAGGTTTGCTCCTGTGAGGCCGCGCCGGTGGCGAACAGTTGCGCTCCCGCCGCCAAAAGTGCAAACAGAAAAAGCGCGGTTAGCCGCACCATTAGTTTCCCTGTGGTAAGTCTAATCTTCATTGATGTTCTCAGATGCCCGGCGTCTACGCTCTGTTGTCTATCAGCTTCGGAAATCGGCCCGTTACTCTCGCGCTTGCTCGATAGCTTGTCTTTGCGCCCGAACCAGTTGCTCTATCCCACGGCGGCCGAGTTCCAGCAATTCGTCCATTTGTTCGCGCGAGAACGGCTGTCCTTCGGCCGTGCCCTGGACTTCGATGAAGCGGCCATCGCCGGTGCAGACGACGTTCATATCGACTTCGGCGCGCGAGTCCTCGTCATATTTCAGATCAAGCAGAGGCGTTCCGTCAACGATCCCGACGCTGATGGCGGTAACTTCGGCGATGATTGGCGACCTCTTAATCCGGTTTTCTTTCAACAACCGCCGGCAGGCAATCGCAAAAGCGACATACGCGCCGGTGATTGCCGCGGTGCGCGTGCCGCCGTCCGCTTGTAAGACGTCGCAGTCGAGCGTGATCGTGCGCTCACCGATCACGCTGCGATTCGAAATAGCTCGCAGACTGCGGCCGATTAACCTCTGAATCTCATGCGTCCGTCCCGATTGCTTACCGCGGGTGACCTCCCGCGCGGTGCGCGTATGCGTGGAACGCGGCAGCATCGCGTACTCTGCCGTGACCCAGCCTTCCGTGCGCTGACCGCGCAGATGCGGCGGCAGTTTGTCTTCGACGGAGGCAGCGCAGATGACGCGCGTGTTTCCCATCTCGATCAGCGCCGAGCCTTCCGCGTTCGCCAGAAAGCCGGGCGTGATGCGAACCGCGCGCAGTTCATCAGCGGCGCGACCGTCAGTGCGAATGAATGTCATTGTTTTATTGACTCCGCAGATTACGCAGATTTCACAGATTAACTACTGACATAAACACGGTAGGACAAGATAGGACTCAACACTAACGTACTCTAAACATCTAATCTGTGGAATCTGCGTAATCTGCGGATGAAGTTCTGAGTTCATCGTGTCCCCAAACCTCAACCGCCTCTAACCGAGCCGGCTTGCTTCCCAAAAACCTTTCCGCGACGCGCGCGAACCGCTCCGCCGCGTCAGTCACATAAAAGTGATCCAAATCATCGCACAGTTGGCGTTCAAGCGCACCAGTTCCCGCAGACGATCCGGCCAAACCTTTTTCCTTTAGTAACGACTTGACCTCGACCGCCGTGGCTTCGCCCGAATCGATTAGCTCGACCTGCGACCCGACAGTCTCCTGAATCACGCCCTTCAGAATCGGATAATGAGTACAACCAAGAACCAGCGTGTCGATGCTCGAACGCAGGTCTTTCAGATAAGTTTCGGCTACCGTGCGCGCAACTTCTTCGTCCGCCCAACCTTCTTCCGCTAAAGGCACAAAC
>Ga0209726_10000585_pt1 | contig 66838 bp, 51 predicted proteins | sample Subgrocontami54m_FD_187453 | JGI IMG/M metagenome (GOLD analysis project Ga0209726, IMG submission 187453) | Subsurface groundwater microbial communities from S. Glens Falls, New York, USA - GMW46 contaminated, 5.4 m (SPAdes) (version 3) | ecosystem: Environmental > Aquatic > Deep subsurface >...
CCGGCGGCAACAGTAACCGTTGCTCCGGATCGTAGCTCAGGTAGATTCTGCTCATGCCTCACACTATAATCCTGTTCGTCCTTCTTGTAGCAGAAAATCGAGCGCGTTATTCCGACAGACTCCTAGCGTCTTCGTCATGTTTCACGTGAAACAGCATTCACTCACGTCTGTTTGAGAACAGGGCTTTCTTTGGCAGAAATTCGGTCGCCTGAAACGATGTAGTATGCTAATCTATCGCTTAAACCTCGGCAGGATGTTGGTTCAGATGAATGGCGAAGACTATAGCTATTGCGAATCAAAAGGGTGGCGTCGGGAAAACCACCACCGCGGTTAACCTAGCCGCGGCACTCGGAAAACTAAACCAACGGGTGCTTCTGATCGATATTGATCCCCAGGCAAACGCAACTTCCGGCGTCGGCGTCCCCCGAGGTAGCGTACAGCGCAACATCTATCACGTCCTGGTGTTGCAGGAACTAATAGCGAACGTCGTATTGCCCACGGACTTTGGTTTCCAAGTCGTGCCCTCAGACAGGAATCTTGCCGGCGCCGAGATCGAACTCGTCGACATGCCCGATCGCGAGAGCGTCTTACAGCATGCCGTTGGTCCGATTCTCGAGCATTACGATTACATCCTTCTTGATTGCCCGCCCGCGCTAAACTTGCTAACTCTGAATGCGCTAGTAGCCGCTAATTCTCTGCTAATACCCATACAATGCGAATACTACGCTCTTGAGGGCGTTTCCGAACTATTCAATACTCTGACGCAAGTCCGGCGCGGCCTGAACCCGCAACTCAAGATCGAAGGGCTGCTTCTCACGATGTTCGATGAGCGCATAAATCTCTCGTCCGCCGTGGCGGCCGAGCTGAGGGGTTTTTACAGCGGCCTCGTTTTTGAGACAAGCATTCCAAGAAACGTCCGGCTCGCTGAGGCCCCAAGTTATGGCAAACCTGTCATGTACTATGACGAGCGATCTCGCGGTACGGAGTCGTATCTGCAACTCGCAAAGGAGATGTTAACCAATGACGAAGAGACCGCTGGGCAGGGGCCTGAGCGCCTTGCTCTCGACCGACTCGCGGCCAGTGGATAACGAAGAGGTCCTTGACGTTCAAATAGATCTCATCCAACCTGGCCTTCAGCAGCCACGAACCACCTTTGACCAAGCAAAGCTTGACGAACTGGCGCAATCGATCCGCGCCAGTGGCATTATTCAACCGTTGCTCCTCCGCCGCCGCGGCGGCATGTTCGAATTAGTAGCCGGCGAACGGAGGTGGAGGGCTGCGCAAATTGCTGGACTCCGCACTGTTCCAGCGATTGTTCGCGATATACCAGATGAGAAACTCTTGGAGCTTGCACTGATTGAGAATATTCAGCGCGCGGATCTTAATCCAGTTGAAGAAGCAAACGCTTACAAAAAACTAATCGAATCCCTGGGCCTTACCCAAGAAGAAGTCGCTCAGCGTGTGGGCAGAGACCGATCATTTGTTACCAACTACCTCCGCATCCTCAAACTCCCCTCAGAAATCCGCCTACTTCTCGAACGTGAGAAGCTTTCTTTCGGCCACGCGCGCGCACTACTCACCATTGATAACGCCCTCTTGCAGCGACGACTAGCGCAAAAGATTGTCAAGAACAACTGGTCGGTGCGTGAAGTGGAACGCCGCGTGCGCAATCTGACCGCCGAAAAGCAGCCTCGCTCTTTGAACAAATCCCTTCACGAGGATCCTAACCTTCGCGCCGCTGCGGTTCGATTGAGACGGCATTTGGGTACCCAGGTCAGAATCATCCCTAATGAACCGGGGAAGTCCGGCAAGATCGAGATTGAGTATTACAGCTTGGCCGATCTCGATCGTATCTACAACGCTATTGCGCCCGCTGGCGCACTTGCTGCTACCTCTGCGCCAAATCTTTCCTAGCATGCATACTTGTACTATGCATAATACCGGCGGCGAGTCGGCGCGCGAACGCATCCCAGCCTCGACTTTCCTCTACCTGCCGAATTCTCGTTGTTTTTCTTGCGTTGCAGCGAGGGCCTATGTTACGTTCCGGTTACCTTGATACGGACGCTGGTGGAAGCGATCGGCTCGGCCGGTCTATCTTGTATTGTACGTTGTAGTACGCGTTGTTCTCTGCATGCAGCTTCAAACTCAGACGAGCATTTGGCAACCTTTCCTCCAAGCTGTGGAGCGCAGGTTAGGTAAGCAAGCGGTCGCAACTTGGTTTCGGCCATTAAAAGTCTCTGACTCCTCAACGCCCGGAGTTCTTATCATCGCAGCACCAAACATGGTTGTCAGAGACTGGATCGTCTCTAATTATGCCAACGTGCTCAACGAGTCTCTAAGAGAGATCGCGCTTGCCTCGTGCCGCATACAATGGACCGTCCTCCCTTTCCAGGGCCAAGCAGACTCCGAGGAGGTTAGCCGGATTGTCGAACCTCAGAGTGCGGATGTCGGCCTTCAAAGCAACTCCGCGGCATCTGTTGCGCCCAGCTCCGAGATTCGCCAAAGCATCCCTGAACCTGCTCTAAATACCAAGTACACATTCGAAACTTTTGTCGTCGGTTCCTGCAACCGATTCGCCCACGCCGCGGCCAAAGCGGTCGCCGAGATGCCCGGGAGGACTTACAACCCTCTTTACCTTTACGGCGGTGTGGGATTGGGCAAGACCCACCTGATCCAAGCAGCGGGTCACGCGATTAGACAGGCCAATCCCAAACTAGCGGTGGCGTACGTCTCTCTTGAGCGGTTCATGAATGAACTCATCAACGCAATCCGGTATGGTTACGACAAGACGCAAGCCTTCCGTGAGAGGTATCGGACAATCGACGTACTCCTAATCGACGACGTTCAGTTCATCACAGGAAAAGAAAGGACCCAGGAAGAGTTCTTTCATACTTTCAATGCCCTTTATGATGCTCAGAAGCAAATAGTTCTCACCTCTGACTGTCCGCCGCGCGATATCCCGGGGATAGAAGAACGTCTTCACTCGCGTTTTGAGTGGGGATTAATCGCGGATATAGAACCTCCTGATCTTGAAACGAAGATCGCCATACTGAAGCGAAAAGCCGAAAGCCAACAAACAGATCTACCGGACGATGTTGCGTTATTCCTGGCCACTAATAGTAAACACAATGTTCGCGAATTGGAGGGTTCACTCGTTCGGTTGCTGGCAATGGCTTCGCTTAGAGGTTTACCGCTCTCGAAGGCGCTAGCGCAAGATGCTGTCCGCAACGTGTTGCGACGCGACGAAGAAAACGGCATTTCAATTCGTCGAATCCAGACCGTTGTCGCTGCCCAATACAAGGTAAAGGTCGACAGTTTGGTCGCGCGTTCTAACGTGAGACACGTCCTGCTGCCCAGACAGCTTGCGATGTATCTGTGCAAGCGCCTTACCAAAAAAAGCTATCCCGAGATTGGTCGGCAATTTGGAGGGAAACATCACACTACGGTAATGCACTCTGTGCAAAAGATTGATCGCTTGATCTCTTCGGATGTGGATATTCGAGGTACAGTCGATAAACTGATTGAGGCACTTGAAACCTCACCGAATAGTCTCAGATAGGCTGCTCATCTACACAGGCAATAGTCGATAGCTAAAGACCAGACGATCAAGGAATTAACGCTCTTAATCACAATTCCACAGGCTCTTACTACTAATACTAAAGATTCTCAAACTACCAAATTGATTTATTGATTAGAGATATAGCCGCGGATCCGTTTAATGGGTTTTATCAAATCCCGCTTACCGTGTTATAAGAGAAAAACTCAGGACGTAGAATGTAATCCGACCGTTATTAGGAGCAACTAAATGCGATTCGTTATTGCGCGAAACGCGCTGCAAAGGGAATTGGCGTTCGTTCAGGGAATCGTCGAAAGGAAGAATACGATTCCGGTTCTGGCTAATATTCTAATCGAGTCGGCTGGTGAAAATTCGATTAGAATTAGCGGAACCGATCTCGACGTTACCATCAGATGCGACACCGACGCCGATGAAATAAGTTCTCAGGGCGCGATTTGCGTTCAGGCGCGAAAGTTGTTTGATATCGCAAGACTGCTTCCGGATGCGCCTGTTAGTTTTCGCAAAGAGGAGAATGAATGGGTAACGGTAGAATGTAATCGTTCGAAATTCAGATTACCCGGCATATCGAAGGACACTTTTCCTGAATTGCCGGGTTTTAAGTCAACACCTCTTAAGTTGCCGGCTGCTTTGATCAAGCTGCTGATAGACCGCACTATCTTTGCGATAACCCAGGAAGAAGGACGGTACACACTCTCTGGCGCAAAGTTCGAAATTGATAAACAAAGTGTCAAGATGGTAACGACTGACGGCCATAGACTGGCTTTTGTGTCTACTAACGACTTTGTCAAAGACTCAAAAGGCGAAGGTCTCGATGTTCTGATTCCACGGAAGACGCTCTCTGAGTTGACAAAACTCAGCGCTGACTTCGAAGGGGAGATAAGTCTCGGGGCCGATGAGAATCACGTTTACTTTCAGGTAGGCTCGCGTTTATTAATTTCCAGAATGCTTTCCGGCCAGTTTCCAAACTATGAAATGGTAATGCCCAAGAACAACGACAGGTCCGCTGTTTTCGACACGCTCGCACTCAATCAGGCAGTTAAGCGAGTCGCTCTGATGGCTGACGATCGTTCTCACGCTGTTCGTCTGCATCTGAGCAAGGAGCAGCTTCTGATCAGTTCCCAAAACGCCGAAGAGGGCGAGGCGCGGGAGACAATCGGAACGGACTTCGCCGGCGAAGACACGGAGATAGGTTTCAATGCTCAATACCTGCAGGACTTCCTCAACGTAGTAGGATCAGAAAAAGTTGCTTTTGAGTTCAAGGACGGCAACTCACAAGCTCAGTTACGGCCAGTGTCCGAAGAAAAGTACGACTACCGATATGTCCTTATGCCGATGCGGCTATGAAACCTATCAAGTAGTGGCGGCCAAAAAAAGAACCGGACATCGAAGAGCGCCGGTACGAAGAAGGGCGCTCTTTCCTGTGTTTGAAACGAGCGTGTTTTCGGTCCGCTGCACGCTGTGATGTCGGCCACCTAACGTCATTGCCTGTGCTACAATTCGACGATGTTTCTCAGATCGATCGAGGCGCACGGTTTTCGAAATCTTGAAGGAAAAATCGTCTGGGGAAGCGGCCTCAACATTCTTCATGGTAATAACGGCGAAGGCAAATCAAACTGGCTGGAAGCGATCTATCTTCTCGCTCACGCAAAATCATTCAGAACGCGGCAGCTCAATGAAATATTAAGATTCGGCGCGAACCAGGCCTCGGTCCGGGGAACGGTAGCGCGAGGAAACGCGATCGAGCGGGAGCTGCAAGTTGATATCCAGGCAAGGTCAAAGAAGACCTCGGTTAACGGCAAGCGCGAGCCGCTGGCCCGCTACGCCGCACAGCTACACGCGGTCAGCTTCACCGCCGACGAACTCGAAGTAATACGTGGTGGCCCCGAGGCGCGACGAGGTTTCGTTGATCGGGGGGCGGTATCGCTTCACCCTGGCTATGCCCAGACACTTGCCGACTACAACAAAGTAATCAAGCAAAAAAAACTACTGCTCCGACAGGCGGCCGAAGGTCGATCGAGTCAGGAAGAATTGGCTGAACTGGTCGAACCCTGGAACAAACAACTGGTTAGTTTAGGTACGGACATTCATAACGCGCGCACAGTTTATATCAACGAGTTGAACAACGCTCTCGATCACGATTTATTCAGCGACAACATTTCTATTCGCTACGTTTCGTCCCTGGAAGGAAAGGGTGACTTGAGCGATTATGAAGCGCTGCTTGCCGCGCGGCTTGAATCGCGATTCCAGGCAGAAGCGTTTGCCGGCGCCTGTTTGATCGGACCACATCGCGACGATCTTGACGTGCTTTTTGGCGGCCGGCATTTGCGCAGTTTTGGCAGTTCGGGTCAACAGCGTAGTGCATTGATAACACTTGATTTAGCGGCACTTTCCGTGTATCATTCCAAACATCAGGATTACCCGGTTTTCCTCATTGACGACGTGGATGCTGAACTTGACGGACGCCGCATTGATCGCCTGCTCGAATACCTTGAAGGACGCACGCAAACCTTCGTTACTACCTCAAAGAGGAATCACTTTGAGCGGTTCAATGGTCGCGCTAGTTTTTATGAGGTCACGAGCGGTCACGCGAGCGAAGACCGAGCGTTAAGCGCGGTGATGGCTACCGGCGCGATGTCCCGATAGAAGATGTGAAAAGAGGAATAAACGATTGGCTATTGCATCACCAAAGTTGAAGAAGAGAATGGACACTTACGATTCATCGTCTATCTCGGTATTGGAAGGGCGCGAGGCCGTGCGCAAGCGACCGGCCATGTATATCGGATCCACAGGCGAGATGGGGCTGCATCACCTGGTTTACGAAGTCGTCGATAACTCTATTGACGAGGCTTTGGCGGGACACTGCGACACCGTTGAAGTAACTATTCATCTTGACCATTCCATTACGGTAGTCGACAACGGCCGTGGCATTCCCGTCGACCTGATGAAGAAGGAAAAGAAGTCCGCTGCCGAAGTCGTGATGACCAAGCTTCACGCGGGCGGTAAGTTCGACACGAACGCTTACAAAGTTTCCGGCGGATTACACGGCGTGGGCGTTTCGGTCGTCAACTTTCTTTCTGAGACGCTTCACCTGGAAATCTGGCGCGACGGCCTGACGTATGAGCAGGAATACGAACGTGGTATTTCGGTCGCCCCCCTCAAACAGACCGGCAAGACGCGAAAGCGCGGGACGAAGATCACCTTCAAGCCTGACACACAGATTTTTGACACGATCGAGTTTAGCTTTGACAAGCTCTCTGAGCGACTGCGCGAAAAGGCTTTTCTAAACAAAGGAATCCGCATCACGATTCACGATGAGCGTGAAGAACCCGAGCGCTCACACGAGTTTTACTATCGCGGCGGCATCGCCGAGTTCGTGAAACACCTCAACAAGAACAAAAGCGTGCTGCACGACAAACCGATGTATTTCGAGAAGGTGAGCGACCCGCTCTCAATCGAAGTCGCCATACAGTACAACGATGGTTACGACGAGAAGGTCTATTCTTTCGCCAATAACATCAACACCGTTGATGGCGGCACGCATCTTTCAGGTTTTCGTTCGGCGTTCACGCGCACCATCAACGCTTACGCGCAAACGTCCGGCCTGTCGAAGAACTTCAAGGGCTCGCTGACCGGTGACGACGTGCGCGAGGGCCTGGTAGCAGTTATCTCCGTCAAACTTCCGCAACCGCAGTTCGAAGGCCAGACAAAAGGCAAGCTTAACTCTGACGTTAAAGGAGCGGTTGAATCGTTTCTTAATGATCGATTGACAGAGTACCTGGAACAAAATCCCACGGTCGCCCGGCGCGTCGTTGGCAAGTCGCTGGACGCCGCGCGCGCGCGCGACGCGGCCCGAAAGGCCCGTGAGATTGTGCGCAAAGGCGCCATGGGTAACACGATGCTGCCCGGCAAACTCGCTGATTGCCAGGAACGCGATCCGGCGCTCTCGGAAATCTATATCGTTGAAGGAGACTCAGCCGGCGGCTCAGCCAAGCAAGGCCGCGATCGGAAGAATCAAGCCATTCTTCCGCTGAAGGGCAAGATCCTGAATGTCGAGAAAGCTCGCTTTGACAAGATGCTCGGCCATAGCGAGATCAAGGCGCTCATAACCGCCCTCGGCACAGGCATCGGTAAGGAAGATTTTGACGCGAGCAAGCTGCGTTACCACAAGATCATTCTCATGACTGACGCCGACGTTGACGGTTCCCACATCCGGACACTTCTGCTGACCTTCTTCTATCGTCAAATGGCCGAACTGATCGAGAAGGGATATGTGTACATCGCGCAACCTCCTTTGTTTAAGGTCAAGCGTGGGAAGAAGGAAGAGTACATCAAAGACGAAGGCTTGATGACGCGCTATCTGATGCGGATGGCAACGGCGGACATGACGGTAAAGTCAGTCGGAGCAAAGAAGGACATCGAAGGAAAAGAGCTTGCCCTGTCGTTGGAAAAGCTGGTGGACCTTAAGCGTTACTGCGAGCGCACCGTGCGCCGGCTCGCCGGAGACGCGCGTTTGCTTGACACACTGCTGGAGGCTTTCGCTGGCAAGAAGGGTGTCTGGCGTAAAGAAGGGGCCACGTTGCGCAGCATCTTTCAGGATCGCGACCTGATGGCCAAGGTAGAGAAGGCGTTGGATAAGGCGGGTTTCAAGACTGATCTGTCGACAGATGAAGAGCACGGATTGGGGGAGATTGAAGTTACCACTACCTCTGGAGTGAAAGTTTCGATTGACTGGAACTTTGCCAGCTATGTTGAGTTTCAAAGAGCTGTGGAACTCTACATGACTTTGGAAGACGAGCTGGCGCCGCCCTTTATCACCGGCACGAATGGAACCAGCGAAGAGATTTCGACGCGCGAGGCGCTGTTGGAAAGAGTACTCGCGGCCGCGAAGAAGGATCTTTCCATCCAGCGCTATAAGGGCTTGGGTGAAATGAATCCTGAGCAACTTTGGGAAACAACCATGAACCCTGAGAAGCGCACCCTGTTACAAGTCAGGGTTGATGACGCAGTGGAAACCGACGACATCTTTTCCGTCCTGATGGGCGACGCCGTCGAGCCGCGCCGGAAATTCATTGAAGACAACGCGCTGGACGTAAGGAATTTGGACATCTGACCTACGTTTCTTCCCTGTATCTATCCGAGCGGAAACGCCACAACTTAACCTCAGCTCCCGGCGGGATCCCCGCCTTTCGTGAAGCAATCTCTACTTGCTTTGCAGCCGTATCAATTCCTTTAAGATTAGGAAGCAGCAACCCTCGACGCCCTCCGTCTTGGTCTTCGACGATTACGCCGTAAACCAAGGGGTCGAGATCCTCGAGACGCACGGGTTCGGGTTGCGAGAGTACATCTACTGAGTACTTGAGATTGGGAAGTTCATCTGTGCGAACCGGCGGAAAGCGCGGGTCGCGTATGGCGGCGCTGATGGCGTTCACCATCAGTTCTTCAGCGAGAGTGTTTTTCTCCGGCTCGATCGTGCCGATGCAGCCGCGCAAATCTCCGTCAAGAGTCTTGATGGAAACAAAACACGCGGCCCGAGCGGTCAACTCATCCGGAAGATCATCGGGTGGAGTAATGATTGTGCCGGTGGTGATGAGGGTTTCAATGGTGAGGCGGGCGAGGGCGGGTAACAAAGCCCGACTAAAGTCGGTACTCTGAACACCTGTGGCCGACGTATCGCTTGATCCGGTCGCTACCGCTCGCGGTTCTGACAAGAGTTGCGCGACCATGTAGCCGACGCCAAACGGCGCTTCGTAGCTAATCACATCACAGCGCGATTCAAGTTCTTGCGCCACGCCGATCGCGACCAGCATCGAGCGATAGCCGCACTCTCCCGCAGTGCGTCGCAGTTCCGGATCGATATTAACGATCCGACCCGTCGAGTTGCTGCGAATCGCGTCCACCACTTCTGCGTCGAACAGATGTGCCTGTGGATTGTAGCCGGCGGGCGCGTCGGGCTTCAGCCGGTGACTGAGATCGCCGCTGGCAATGAACGCCACCCGCCGCCCAGCTTTATCAATCGCTGCACGAATGCAATTGCCAAAGCAAAGATGATCTTCGTTGGAAAGAAAGCTGTAGCCCAGCGCAACCACGCGTCCGTGCCAACCGTGGCGTTGCAGAAAATAGAGCGGCACGGCTGTACCGTGATCCAGATCACCGCGTATTCGCACCACCTCGAACGCAGTTTCTGCCGCAGCGCGCGTAATTTCTTTCAGCAGTTCTTCATCCAGCTCGGCGTGCACTGTCGCGGTGGGCGCGCGAAAGTTTGAGAAGTCGGCGTGAAGCTGGGGCCCGTCGTAAGCGACAAAGGCGTCCGGCTCGAGCGGCGCGTGCGGTGAAATCAGAACTACCGTTTCCGCCCCGCTTCGAATCACGCGCTCAGTCAACGCCGCCATCGCGTCGATCGAGCTGCGCACGTCGGCGATCGCCTCGCGTCCGACTTCAGGAACCATGATCGGAGGATGCGGAGCAATGCCGGCGAAAACCAATGAACTCGTGTTGGCCATATCAACCCACAGAGGCCACCGAGGGATGCTGAAGCAAGGTCTATTTTCCGTTAACGCCGAGATTCTAGCACCGGCGCGATTGTGTCAGAAGCCCGCGCGTTAGCAAGGGCGACTGTCGCTATAATTGCGAGTCGCTGTCCGAGATCTGTTTAGGAGATGTTGCCCTCCCTGACGGTCGGGCTTCTGACACAGACCGAACAAGGCTTATGATTGCCGCGCATGGATCGATTCGATGTCTTGATCGTAGGCGCCGGCCCGGCCGGTTCGTTCGCCGCAGAGCGTCTCGCGCGCGGAGGCGTGCGCGTCGCGCTGTTCGACGGGCGTCCGCCAGGCGAACCGAAAGCCTGCGGCGGTGGGGTGACGTCAAAAGCGTTGAAGGCCTGGCCGCATTTGCTGGATGCAGTCGGCCGCACGATCGACGAGCTCGACATGTACTCGCCTTCGGGGAAGCATCTGCATTTGAAACTGGACGAGCCATTCGCCGTCTACTCGCGGAATGCGTTCGACACTTTTCTGCTTGAACGCGCGCGCGCCGCCGGCGCGAAAGTGTTTGCCGAAAAGATTTCCGGCCGTGGCTTCAGACAAAACGAGAACGGTTGGATTGTTTGCGCGCAAACGGGCGCGGAGTTTTTCACTGACTGGTTGGTCGGCGCCGATGGAGCGAATAGCGCGATTGCGAAAAAGCTCGCCGGGCCTTTGCCGCCAGCCGAGATGGGAATTGCCTTTGGCTATCGCGGCCCGCTTCCAGATGAGGGCGACACGTCTACGGTCATCGCCTTTTTACCCAACTGGCCTGGCTATGCGTGGGCCTTTCCTCGCGTCGATCATGTTTCCTTTGGCATCGCAATCTCACTGATGGATTTCAAACCTCGTCCCCTCGATGCGCTTCTTTGGGACTTCATGGTTGGGTATTACTGTGTAAGCTCGAACAAGACAGCACCGCTTTGGTCATTTGGATCCGTCGCGGATCCTCGAAGACGCAAGATTGGCGAGAGGTTAGAAACATCAGTTGAAAAGTATGCCGCACGGGTGCCTCAGTTATCACCAACAACCTGGAAAACTCGAAAAACGGCTGGAGTTGATTGGGCGCTAGTGGGCGACGCGGCGGGGTTTGTTGACCCGATTACAGATGAGGGAATCTATTATGCCCTGCGTTCAGCTGAACTGCTTGCCGAGGCCTATCTTGAAGGTAAGCCCTTGGATTATGAGTCAAGATGGCGTGCTGATTTCGGCTTAGAATTGCAGCGGGCGGCGACAATACGCCGCCGCTTTTACGGCAACCTGCTAGGGTTAACGTTTGCGGAATGTATGATTAACCTTGCATATGCGCGCAAGGGCATAAGACGAACTCTGGCAGACCTAATCGGCGGAGATCAGCATTATGTGGGGCTGAAGCGCTCTTTGGCGCGGAGCCTATTACATCTCTAACTATCTCAATATTGACACGTGATGCCACTCGGATTACTTTGATACCTTCGTTTCAAGATTAAGCTTTTGTTTCGAATTGAAATTAAGCGACACCTCATCTTGTATATGGAAATCGTTGGAGTATTTCAAAGCAGCCGAGAGAAAATTCTGTGCAACCTCATCCTTGATAAACTCGTTTGGCCCTTCGGCAAAGCAAGCTCAAGCCTGAAACGAATAATTGGCTGCACTACACTTTTTCTTATATGCTTCTTAGTCGTTGTAGCTGTCCTCTGGATAGCCAATCAACCAGCAAAAATATCTCTGATAAATGCTGTTATCGTTGCTTTGATTTCTTCACTCTCGTTTTACGTAATAAGCTGGAATTACGACTATATTCTTGACCAAGTGCGCGAGGCGGTATCCAGTTCACCGCTCGGTAACAACCTCGATGGGAAATTGAGCTCATGGGTCAAGAAGGCTGTAAATCCGTGGTCTCAACTCACAGGGTCGCTCATTTCTATTCTTATTATTGCCGCAGTCCTTCATCTCATCGTCGACGAAAGAGAACTGTCAGTTGAACATCTCGCGAAGTTTACCGCAATTCTCATTGTAGTCTTCAGCATGGGGCAGGGAGGCTACTGGGCCATTGTAAGTCCGCTCTTTACAAAAGAACTGAGTCGCGACACCGTCTTTGATGATCTAAACATTGACCCACTCCATCCGAGTCGAACGCCAATTCTGGTGTCTGCTTCGAAATTTCTTTCAGTCGCTTCGTTGACTGATGCGCTAATGGTGACACTTTGCTTAATAAGTCTTTTTGTAATTCGACCACGGTTTGGCAAAGGCAATCTCACCTATCCGGTCGTCATGGTTCTCAGCGGTTACCTTCTTACTACTTGGAACTTTTTGCTTCCACAATGGAACCTGGCTCGGATCATCCAACGAGCGAAGATGAACACGCTCAATGAAATTAGCCTTGAAGCAAACAAGCTATATTCGCGCCTGGAATCACTAAGTTCGTCTGAATTTGAACGATTAGAGCATTTGATGAAATTCTACGATGACGTAAGCAACGGTCCTAACACCATGATCAATTTTGTGGCTCTAAGATCGCTTATCGGGTCACTCTTGACGCCAACCGTCGTAGCTATTATTGGCATAGTAGACTGGAAGGCTCTATTGCAAAGACTGCCTGCGTCTATTAAATGAATAGGACGAACGCTGAATGAATGAAGAAAGGTTCGATGACGAACGGCTTCGTGTTCTCTTAGCTGAATACGCTCAGTTCAAAGAATCGGAACGCGCATCACGCGATCACCTTTATAAGATCAACACTCTCGCAGCGGCGGTAACATCAGGCTTGTTTGTGGCAATCATAAACTATAAGCTTTCAAATCTCACGCTGATTGCTCCGTTCGTTATTTACCTCTTGGGTTTTCTTTACAGTACGGAATCGTTACGTCTCCTGCGATTATCAGCTCACATCAGAGAGATCGAGCTGGCGGTTAGATCAGAGTTGTCGGAATCTGAAAAATCAATTCCTGCAAGTTTTGAGAGTCGAGAAAGGTATAGGAGCCTTGTTGCGACTAGCGCTTCAATTTACTCTGTGGTCTGGTTTCTGTTTCTTTATCTTCTCATCACAAATCCATATAACAAATATCTTAGAGTCGGTCTTTTGATTTCATATGGCCTTATCGGCCTAGGTACTTGGACATACGACCTCTGGACGAATCGCAAATACATGTTTCCTAAGAAGGGCAGTGGTACTTCGGTATAGATCCAGAAGAATCGTGCGAGTGACAAGCAGCTCAAACGCTTATTCGATCGCCAATTACGAAAAACGCTGGCGCGCAGACTTCGGTCGCGAGTTGCGACGTGCCTCACAGATGCGGCGCAGGTTCTACGGAAACTTCTGGGGCGCGCCTTTCACCGATCGCATGATCGAGTTCGCGCGCGGCCATCGCGGCATCCGCAAGGTCCTCGGCCAACTCGTCGCCGGCGATCAGGGATACACCGACCTGAAACGCAAACTCGCGCGCAGCGCATTGAAACCCATGTGAACAATTACCATCCATTATACTAAGAATCCTCCAGGTTGCTTTGGCGATTTCGGTGATGCCACAAATGGTTGGAGAGAACAAATTTGATTATCCAGGGCAGACAACACTTTGGATTACCAACGGAGATGGATTAAACGCCGTTCCTCTCGGACCTTGAACAGTTAGAAGAAACGCCAGCAGTCTGAGACTCGAAATCCAAAACTCGAAACTGCCTAAATGATCCACGTCCCACTGACTCCAAACCAACGCCGCGGTTTCCTGGCCGCCTGGGGTGGTTGGGTTTTGGATGGCATGGACTCTTTCATCTATGCGCTGGTGATGGTGCCGGCGCTGCGCGAGTTGTTGCCCCGATCAGGAATTGCCGCCGATCAATCCAACATCGGGTTTTATGGGGGCCTGTTGTTCGCCCTCTTCCTGGTTGGCTGGGGATGCTCGCTCGTCTGGGGTCCGATTGCCGATCGTTTCGGACGCCTCCGCGCGCTCATGTTCACGATTCTTTGCTATTCGATCTTCACTTTTCTCGGCGCGTTCGCCAGCAGCGTTTGGGCGCTGGCGGTTTTCAGATTGTTAGCCGGCGTCGGCATCGGTGGCGAGTGGTCGATGGGCGGTACGTTCATCGCCGAAGAATTGCCGGAAGCGCGCCGCAAAATGGCTGCCGGCTTGATGCACACCGGGTATTACGTCGGCATCTTTCTCGCGGCGATCGCCAACTACTTCATCGGCGCGCGCTTCGGTTGGCGCGCGATGTTTGTGGTGGGCGGAACGCCTGCCTTGCTCGTGGGCTTCATTCGTTACGGCGTGACCGAGTCGAAGCGTTGGGAGAATCGCATCGCCCAGGTTGGCAGCAGATGGACGATGCAACGCGCATTTTTCACGCTCTTTTCTCCGGAGTATCGCCGGCGCACGCTGCTCAACTCGACTTACCTGCTGATTTCCATCGTCGGCTTGTGGGCAGGCTCGGTCTATGTTCCGGCGTCTGTAAGTCAGCTCGCCGCGAAAGCAGGATTCTCCGAAGCACAGGGTGTGCGACTAGCGTCTTACGGCACGATGATTCTTTCCACCGGGACCATCATCGGCTGTCTCCTGCTGCCGATTTTGGCTGAGAAGTTTGGCCGCCGAATCACCCTGGCGATCTACTTCGCCGTAATGGCAGTGTTTATATCTCTGGGCTTCGGTTACGTTTTCTATCTCGAAACGCACACACTCGTTTGGTTCATGACGTGTCTGTTCTTTCTCGGCATTGGCGGAGCCAACTTTGCGATGTACACGCTCTGGTTGCCGGAACAGTACCCGACTGAATGCCGGGCCAGCGCGTTTGCCTTTGCCACTTCGATTGGGCGCTTTGCCGGCGCCGGCATCACGTTTCTGGTCGGCGCCGGCGTCGCTTATTACCACACAATCGGAACTCCCGTGGCGCTGACGTCTTTGGCGTTTCTCGTGGGTCTGCTGCTGCTCCCGTTCGGCAAAGAGACGAAAGGCGCTCCGCTTCCGGCGTAACGTACCATTTACTAAACATGCATCAGGAATTAACATGCACGACCATGCGTCTCATAATTGCTGCGTTCATTACAATCGTGTTGCTGGCCGGCTACTTTATCGCTAACGAACCGAGCGAGTCTCAGGCCGCCCGCAACGCTTCTTCCTCAGTAGAAATTGGCGAGCCAGGCCAACTGCAACCAAACACACTCTGCGCCAAAGACGAACGCATAATCTTCAGTTGTCCCGTCAAACGCCCGGCGAAGATCGTTTCCGTCTGCGCGTCGAAAGATCTGACGAGCGAGCATGGTTACCTGCAATACCGCTTTGGCCTGCCGGGAAAGATCGAACTCGAGTTTCCGAAAGATCGAACCGGGACGCAGGACAAGTTTCACTACACGCATTACTTTCGCGCGCAGTTTGATCTGACCGAGATTAACTTCACGATCGACGGTTACGAGTACCAGGTCTTTGATGACTACAACGGCGAAGAGAAACCGGCCGTCAGCTCTCAAGGCGTCAGCGTCACCGCGCCCGGCAAACCAAAAGAAGTCAGCTTCACCTGCCGCACGAGACCGAAAGCCGATTACTCGGATTTGCAGGCCGTGCTGCCGAACGGGCAGGAATAGCCTGCTGAATTAAGCGATCATGTCGCGAACGACCGAGATAAGACCACTCGACGAGCCATCGAAGATGGCGGCAGAATAGTAGCCACGGGCGCAAGCCCGTGGATCAGACCACCTCAAAGAACCCAAGCCCGCGAAGCGGGCGGCAGAATCCACCAACCGAATTTCGATTGAGGAAAGTGAATACCTGTCGCCCCTCCGGGGCTCACGCCCGGGGCTATTATTCTGCCGCCCGCTTCGCGGACTGGTTGAAAGGTGATATCAGCAGAGATTCTCAGTACAAGTCCCGAAGCGAATCACTCCGCTTCAGAATATAAAACCTCCGCCCGGCCGGATGCGTGAGGTTGCGCCAGCGCGAGAGTCGCCGCTCGCTCACAATCTCAAAGCCAAAAGATTCGAACAGCGCTCGCCACTCGGATTCGCGGCGAAAGGTGCAAGGGCCGGTGCGGCCGCGCCACTGCTGACTGTGAAACCAGCACACCCCGCGATCCCACCAACTTCGAGGGACGTCTTCGTAAATGATGGCGAGGCCGCCAGCGCGCAGCGCGCGACGCATTTCGTTCAGCACGACAGAAACGTCTTGTGCGTGATGCAAGACATAGCAGAGCATGACCGCGTCGAGTGAATCATCCATCAACGGAAACTGCACGCCGTTGTAGCGACGATAATCAATCGGCGCGTCAGCGCTGCTTCCTAAATCAATCCCCACCACGCTCGTGCCGAGCATCGCGCTCAGATGATGCGCGATAAAGCCGTTGCCGCAACCGACATCCAGAACTTCAGAGCCGCGGGGAATCACGCGCGCGATCTCCTGTGCCATGTCATAAGCGCGGCCGACTTTGCGCCGTCGACGTTCGCGCGCCCAGCGGCGTTTGAGGCCGTGAAGTGTGCGCTCGATGACATCAAACGGGCGCGCCACAAAGTGGCGCACAGAAGGTAGCCAGGGATCAGCGGCTGGCAGGCCGCGCAACCTCTGGTCACGCTGTAGCAAATGATCGCGGGCTGCAGGTGCGCGAGAAAGTTCTGTCGGCCTTGCTGGGATCGATGACATGTAGCCATAACTCTGCAACCACGGTGCCGGACGAAAGATCGGAGAATTGTCATGAAGTGGATATGAAGGAAACGGACGGCGCGAGATTTTGATGACGATTGACAGCAGGAAAGATCAGACACCCGCAAGCTAACAAGTCCTCGAAGCGGCGATAGAACGGACTCGACGATGAATTGGGATACGGGAGATTCTGTCGCCCCTCCGGGGCTCACTGGAATCCTTTTGTGACGTGATCCCCAGGTTTCGCTTCGCTCCACCTGGGGCTATACTCTGTCACCTGCTAAGCAGGTTTGTTGGGTTCATATACCCATCAGTATTCATAAGGAGACGAGATAAAGATGTTCACTAAGGTCGTGGTGTTTGCTCTTGTACTTGGCATTTTCGCGTACGCGCTCGCGCAACCTGGACCACGCGCGGGTTCGCAGAGCTCTCTGCCTGCCGGCTACTGGCCGATCGAAAAAAGCCAGCCGATCATCGACAAGACCCAGACGATCCGTCTGGCTCCGGATCTATCACAACTCGGCCCCGGCGAAAGGAAAGCTGTGGCGAAGCTGCTTGAAGTCGGAAAAATCTTTCAGGGCATTTATGAAGACCAGCGGCACCAGCAGGCGCTTACGGCTGCTCATAATCTAAACGCGCTAGTCCACACTTATATTTCGCCGGCGCCGGCGGCGTCCGAAAACCTGCTGACGCTTTATCGCCTCTTTCAGGGACCAATCGCGACCACACTCGAAAACAAACGCGAACCGTTCCTGCCGGTCGATCCGGTGGTGCCGGGCAAGAACATGTATCCGTGGGGCGTGAAGAAAGAAGAAATTGAGAGTTTTCTCGTGTCCCGCCCTGGAAGGCGTGATGAGATCATGGATGGGCGTTCAGTCGTCCGTCGCCTGACCGTTCCAAATTTAACCCGTGACTTAAGTGTTCTCACGAAATATCCGGCACTCGATACTTTGCATCCCGGATTAAAACGCACGCTTCGCTTGCGAAGAATGGATGCTGATCGACCAGAGTTCTACGCCGTTCCTTACTCGGTCGCGTATGCCGATGAACTGATGAAGGCGCACGGCTTGTTGAACGAAGCCGCCGACGCTTTGCAGAAAGATGACGAGGAGTTCGCCAGGTATCTGCGCAATCGCGCGCGTGACCTCTTGTCGGATGATTACGAGTCGGGCGATGCGGCGTGGATCACCGGGCACTTCAAAAATCTCAACGCGCAGATTGGTTCATACGAAACTTACGATGATGAGCTTTACGGCGTGAAGACTTTCTTTGCGTTCAGTCTGCTGGCAACGCGTCAGCAGGAGACCACCGCGCTGCGGCAGGCAATGAAGGGGTTGCAAGCTCTCGAAGATTCTTTGCCGTACGATCATCACAAGCGGATCCGCGAAGACATTCCCGTCGGCGTCTATGATGTGATTGCCGACTTTGGCCAGGCGCGTGGTGGCAATACCGCGACGATTCTGCCGAACGAAAGTTATCTGGCGCGCCGCTATGGCCGCACGATCCTTCTGCGCGCGAACATCATGCGCGAACCGAACATCTTTGAAGGCACGTCGCGCGCGTTGGCGGCAGCGGTCGGCGAAGATCAAGCGAAGGAGCTGACCTCTGACGGAAATTTCTATCGTACCCTCTGGCACGAGGTCGGTCATTACCTCGGCGTCGATCAAACCAAAGACGGGCGCGATCTCGACCAGGCCCTCTTGGACGACGCCAGCGCTCTAGAAGAGATGAAAGCTGATCTGGTTTCGCTGTTCGTAGCCGACGCCCTGCATAAGCAGGGCTACTACACCGATGCGCAGCTACGGTCGGTTTACGCGGGCGGCATTCTGCGCGTGCTCCAGAATGTGAAGCCGAGGCGCGATCAGCCGTACCAGACAATGCAGTTGATGCAGTGGAATTTCTTCCTTGAGAACGGGTTGTTAACTTTTGAAAATGCCAAGGTGCGGATTCATTACGACCGGTATCACACCGTGGTGGGCAAGCTGCTCCAGAAAGTGCTCGAGGTTCAGTATGCTGGTGAGAAAGCACGGGCTGATCAGTTCATCGATCGGTACACGACCTGGAAAGACGAACTGCACGGCGTGATTGCAAAGAACATGCGTGAGCAATCGCGCTATCGATTCCGGCTGTTTAAGTACGCGGTGCTGGGGGAGTGAGAAAACCAGAAGGCAGTAGGCAGACGGCAGTAGGCAGGAAACAACCGATTGAGCCCCGTAGGGGCGAAATATTTATAGCTCTGCGATTCCGAATTATCTTGTGAGCTCCGTAGGAGCGACATGTTTTTCGATCGATAACGGAGTCTTCCGAGTGCGCGATCTGTCGCTCCTACGGAGCTCGGGTCTTCATTGCCGACTCGTGACTATAAATATGACGCTCCTACGGAGCCTAAGCACTCAGTTCCGGCGTCATGCTCGCCACGCGTTAGCAAGTGGTACTGATCGGTTTTAGTTTGCCACCCCATGAAAAGAGATCCGCGCACGATCGCACTCACGCTGTGGCGGTGTCTGAAGCTGCGATGTCCAGCCTGTGGTCGCGCGTCTATCGTCGAACGACCTTTCAATCTAAAGAACCGCTGCACCGCGTGCGAAGTGATTTTCAAACGCGAAGAGGGATTTTTTGTCGGCGCGATTATGGCGAACGTGGTCGCCACTGAGGTCCTGATTCTCGTCGTTTATTTTTCCTGCCTGCTGTTCACCAATTTTGATGAGCGAGTCACGCTAACAATTCTCTTCATCGTCGGGGTCACGTTTCCGCTCGCGTTCTATCATCACAGTTGGGCGCTGTGGTTGGGAGTGGATCATCTGATCGAGGGGCTGCCGAAAGAAGAAGGCAGAAAGCAGTAGGCAAAAGGCAGAAAGCGGAAAGCGAGAAAACAGATACGTCGTCAGCCAAACCCGCGCGTCCAAGTACTGCCTACTGCCTACTGGTGTAGGGTTCCAGCGCGCGGCGCAACTCTGCCGGCACCGGAACCGGTTTCAAGCCGTCGCGGCCGGCCGCGACCAGCACAAAATGCGCGGTGGCAATCAAGTCCTCTTCAATCTTTCCGTCGTTGCCCTTGCGGCGCACTTCAAAATTTAAGCGCATCGAAGTGCGGCCAAACTTGCCAACATACACGCTGACTTCCAAAAGATCGTCGAGCTGCGCGGCGCGATGAAAATCGCATTCCAGATGCACGCGCGGCAACCAGATGTCCAACTCATCAAACACTTTTCCGTAAGCCATGCCCACCGCGCGAAACAATTCGGTCTCGGCAATTTCAAAGAAGCGAATGTACGAGCCGTAAAAAATAATCCGGGCGGCGTCGACGTCGCCCCACAACACGCGTTCCTCAACCGTGAACTTTTGAAATTTACTCATCGCCTTATTGTCTCATTGATTCAATAAAGTGTCAGAAGCCCGAACGTAAGCGAGGGCATGTGTCGAAAGAGTGACCCGCCCTTACGGTCGGGCTTCTGACACTCACGCCGCATTCGCGCCTTCGGCCAACGCTCGTTGCCGCGCGAAGTGATCGACAATCTCGGTCGCGGTCTTGCGACCGACGAAGGGCGCGAGTTCGTCTACGGTCGCGAGCGCGATTTTCTGGATTGAGCCGAACTGTCGCAGCAGACGGGTCTTGCGTTTCTCACCCACGCCGGGAATCGCCGACAGCTCAGAAGTGAAATCGCGCAACTCGCGACGCTTGCGATGATAAGTGACGGCATAGCGATGCGTCTCGTCGCGGATCATCTGAATCAGACGCAGGATCTGCGAGTGCGAATCGAGATAGATAGGCTCGTCTTCGCGACCTTTGACCAGAAGGTAAGCGACCTGATTGTGATGAAGCGGAGGCTTGACCACGCCAATCATCGGCACGGCTTCGAGATCGAGTTCGCGCATGGCTTCGGCAGCGGCGCTGAGCTGGCCCTTCCCGCCGTCAATCATTATTAGATCAGGTAAGGACTTTTCTTCGTCACGGACCCTGCGATAACGACGCAGCACTGCTTCGTGCATCGAAGCGAAATCGTCCGCGCCCTCGACGGTTTTGATCTTGAACTTGCGATACTCGTTCTTGTTCATCTTTCCGTTTTCGCAAACGACCATGCCGGCAACATTTTCGGTGCCCTGAATGTGGGACACGTCAAACGATTCAATCCGTGCGGGGAACCGCGGCAACTCAAGCGTCTCCTGCATCTCTTCCAGCACGCGCTTCATGTCGGGTTTCAGCACCCGAAAGCGCTGCTCGAAAGCGAGCTTCGCATTCTTCTCAACCAGGTCGATCATGTCGCGCTTTTCACCGCGCTGGGGAGCCAGGATGTGCACGCGTCGACCGCGGCGTTCGGTCAATGCTTTTTCCAGCAGTTCGCGATCATCGAACTCGATCGGCACGTGAATCTCGCGGGGGACAAATTGCGTGGAACGCGCATCCTGCGCGTGAATCACGGGCGGGACGCCCGTGCCACTGCCCGTGCCACCGCCCGTGCCACTGTAATACTGCGCCAACACTTCGCTCAAAAATTCCGCCGGGTTGAAATCTTCTGCCGGCAAATCTTCCCAAAAGAATTCGCGCCGGCCCACGATGTCGCCTTCGCGCATGGTGAAAAGTTGCAGCGCCAGGCGCTGGCCCTCGCGATAGTAGCCAAAGATGTCGAGGTCGCTCTCGCCGGTCGTCGCCATCTTCTGCTGTTCCGAAAGTTTGATGACCGTCTTGCGCAGATCGCGATACTTCGCCGCGAGTTCATAACGTGTGTCCTCGGAAGCCTGCATCATCCGCGACTCAAGTTGATCCGCCAGCTCGGTGTTGCGGCCTTCGAGCAGCATGCGCACATCGCGCACGGCTTCCTGATATTCCGCGGGCGCGCACAAACCCTTGACGCACGGGCCGAGACAGCGTTTGATGTGATACTCCAGACACGGCCGCGGTGCTTTGCCGTCGATCTCGATGTCGCAGGTGCGCAGTTGAAATGTGCGGTTGATTAGATCGATTGTCCGGCGGGCCATCGAGGCCGGCAGGAACGGTCCGAAGTAGAGCGCGCCGTCGTTTTGAATCCGCCGCGTGATCACACACTTCGGAAACGGCTCGTTGATCGTGAGTTTCAAGTGCGGATAAGACTTGTCATCTTTTAGTTTGTAATTAAAGTAGGGTTGATGTTGCTTGACCAGCGTCGCTTCCAAAATGAAAGCTTCGACTTCGTTGTCAGTGACGATGATCTCAACGTCGGCAATCTGCTTTACCAGCTCACCGGTCTTGATGCCATAGCTAAAGTCACCGGTGCGGCTCGATTGAAAATATGAGCGGACGCGATTGCGCAGGTTCTTGGCCTTGCCGATATAAAGGATCTTGCCGGCCGCGTCTTTGTGCAGATAGACACCGGGTGATCGGGGAAGTTCTTTGAGTTTTTCGTCTAAGGTCACAGTTTCTTTGCGCCTTGGCGCCTTTGCGAGAAATAATCCCACGCAAAGACGCAAAGGCGCAAAGACCGAGGCAGCAAAACTTGCGAATCCCGCTCAGCATAGCGAACGATAAAGACTTCGACGCGGTCGGCTTTGGCTTAAACGCGGTCGATCACTTGATCGTTGTGCCTGAGTATCCCGCGTTCGATACAAAAGTAAGATTCACGGAATACGAAAAGTCCGCCGGCGGGCAAACTGCGAGTGCAATGGTTTCTTTGCAGCGTCTGGGTCTGAAGACGGCCTACGCGGGTCGCTTTGGTTCCGACGCGGAAGGTCGATTCGGATTGAGTTCGCTCGAATACGAAGGCGTGAATTTGGATTTCGCCGAGACGATCGACGGCGCTGACAATCAAATTGCTTTCATCATCATCGACGCGCGCTCGGGCGAGCGCACCATCATCTGGGACCGCGACGACCGACTCTCTTATCGACCTGATGAAGCGCCGATCGATCTCGCAACGCACGGCCGCGTGCTTCACCTCGACGCACACGATCCACCTGCGTGTGCGGTGATGGCTCGGGCCGCGCGCGCCGCCGGCACAATCGTTACCGCGGACATCGACAACATTTACGAAGGACTGCCGGAGCTTTTGCCGCTGATCGATGTACTAATCACCTCCGCCGAGTTTCCGCATCGCATGACCGGCATCAGCCTTGAACGCGCAGCGCTGGTTGAGATGAAAGCGCGCTATGGCTGCGCGGTCGTCGGTGTGACCCTGGGCGCGCGCGGCGCTCTGGCTTACGGCGAAGGAGAGTTTATAGCATCACCGGCGTTCGCAGTTCCCGGCGGCTGTCGCGACACGACCGGCGCCGGCGACGCGTTTCACGGCGGCTTCATTTATGGGATGCTGCGCGGCGAGGATTTGGAGACGTGTATGAAACTCGGCAACGCGGTCGCAGCGCTGAAGTGTCGCAGCCTGGGCGGACGCGCAGCGCTGCCTACGGTGGATGAGTTGAAAGAATTCCTGGCGGCGGGATCAAACAGCCACGGATGAACGCGGATAGACACGGATCAGACCAGGAAATCAAGCCACAAGAAGGCACAGAAGACACAAAAGGAATTTCGGAATTGGTTCTTGTGCTTTTTGTGCCTTTTCGTGGCTAATTATTTTGTGTTATCCGCGTTCATCCGCGGCTAGCTTTGCTCGGCCATCTCGCCCACGGAATATTTCTTTCCATAAGTGCGCGCGAAGTACGCAGCCAGCAGAAACGCGACGAATTGAATTGCGGCGGCAGTCCAGAAAGTTCTGAGGATCGAAACGTCGCTCATGTTCTGTGATCTGCCATCGAAGCCGGGATGCGCGGCCACGCTGTAGATCAGAAAGGCGGCCAGTGAAGGACCAACGGCGCGCGCCAGGCTGGACACTGACTGCGTGACGCCGAGCACTCCTCCTTGCTCGCCGGCGCTCGCGCTCTTCGAAGCAAGGCTACTCAGCGACGGGGCGGAAAGAGCATTGCCGATCGAAAATATGGCGCCGATTGAAAGTATTCCGAACAAACCTGTCGCTGGTCCCACAAACGGAATCACGAACAAGCTCGCGGAAAACAACAACCCGCCGATGATCACCAGCGTCGGCTCGCCAAAACGCTTTACCAGCCTTCCGATCAGCCCACCTTGAATAGTTGCTGAAACAATTCCCACGAAAGCAAAGATCCAGCCGTTGTGCCAAGCGTCGTAACCCAGCCGAAACATCATGAAGAGCGAGAAGGTAGCCGTCATGATCGAGAAGGACACGATCGAGAGAAAGTAAATCGTCAGGACGTAACCAAGTTGAGCGTTTTGTAGCGACTTAAGTAGTTGCCGCCAGCCCCGACCGCTCGCTGCTGAGACGCGCGCCGGATGATCGGGCGTCACGGTTTCCGGCAGCGTGAAGTAAAGCAGAATCGCATTCGCGAAAGCGAGTCCGCCAGCGAAAAGGAAAGGAACATTGATGCCCCAGCGGCTCAGAATGCCGCCAATCGCCGGACCAAAAACGAAGCCGAGCCCGAACGCCGCTCCGATCAGTCCCATACCCTTCGCGCGATTTTCTTTGGTCGTGACATCGGCGATGTAGGCTTGCGCCGTTGAGATGTTGCCGCCGGAAATTCCGTCAATGATCCGGCCGAGAAACAGCATCCACAGCGTCGTGGCGAATCCCAGAATCAGAAATCCCAGACAGGTGCCCAGGATACTGACGAGCAAGACAGGCCGGCGGCCATGCTTGTCGGACAATCTTCCCAGCACCGGCGCGAAGAAGAGTTGCAGGATGGAATACGACGCGAACAGCAAGCCGACTTCAAGCGGCGTAGCGCCGAACTTCGTGCCTTCCGCATAGTAAGGCAGCACCGGAATCACGATCCCAAAGCCGACGAGATCGATGAAGACCGTGATGAAGATGACCAGCAGAGGCGAGCGCTTCATGGAATCACTTTCATCTGTGGGCCAATGGTAAGTTGGTTCTAACGAGGCCTGGCGGAGGTCTTCTTTGATGCTCTATTTGGCGTCAACGTGATCAAACCACGCAGCGCGTTATTTACAGACTCAGAATCAGGAAAATACCTCTTAACATCCGGTTCCAAAAGGACGGCCCCGTCCTGGAGCGTAAAGTATTGGACAACTACGCCTTGATCACCTTTATGGATCTTCACGGCATGCCCTTGCCGATAAGCACGATAGTATCGGCCGCGAACACCCTTCCTCCCGCTGAAGTCATATTCCGGAAGCATTTCGTCAGATCCTGTTTTCTGTGCCTTAGTTTTCTTCATAGACGTTGCGTTCCGAAGCGGTAGAGTATCTCTCGCGGTGTTCATATCGCAAGTGATCAAGCGTTTAGAGTACCGACTTCAGTCGGGTCTTTGCTTGCGGAAGAACCCAACTAAAGTTGGTACTCTAAACACGTGTAACCGCGAAATTCTTCACTGCCTAAAACCTATCGCCGTCGTCCGCCGATCATGCGATCGATTGATGCTTGCCCGCCACCTGAAATCAAAAGTGCGAGCGCCATGCCGGTCAGCGCGAGCGTGAATTCAAGGCCCTTCGGCAGGAAGAAAGCAGGCCAGTGCGCGCCGAACATTGCTACGAGCATCACCGCAGCCAGCAGCACCGCTCCCAGGCGAGTGAATAACCCCAGGACGATCAGGACGCCGCCGATCAGTTGCGACAGCGCGGCCGCGTCCATCCATAACCATGCCGGCCGCATAAACGGAAACGGAGCGGGGAAAGAAGCGAAACCCGAAAGTCCCGGCCCACCCCAGGCGCCAAAAACGAGCTGAGAACCGTGCGCGATAAAAATAATTCCCAGCGCCAGTCGCAGCGGAACCGGAGCCCACGAAGAAGATGTTGAGGTAAGTCTGCGGAGCATAATTCACCCTTTCCGAAAGTCACGAATTGTTTGGAACGCATTCAACTATAAATCCGTTTACGCCTGCCGCCTAGGGAAAAAACTGTCGTGAGCCGGGAAATCATTGACAGCGCGAAGTAAGCGAGATATAAGCCAAGCGCGCGATTCCGTTTTGGATCGCGCTCCCCATTTCTCGTTCCTCAGCGGTTGCGCGCTTTGTGGTGACGCGCCTGGAGGCCGTCACGGGTGACTGATGCAGCGCCTTAAACTCAATCTTACCAGTCTGCGCGCGCGACAACTTGCGATTCTTGCGCAGAAGAAAAACTTCACTCGCAGAGAATTTATCGGACTGACCGGCACGGCCGCGCTGGGCGCAGCTTCGCAAGCGAAGAATCTGGGCCTCCGGGTACCAGGCTCTTTCAAGATTGTCGGCGACGAAAAGCGTCTGGCGTTTCTGCTCGGCGGCGAAGAGCGCTGGGTGATCGATCCCGAACGCTTTAGCGGATCACCTAAACTCACAATCGAGCGGACCGAAACGCGCGTTCGCTTCGAGCTTACCCACGCCACGTATCCCGGAACAAATCTGCCTGCCAATCTGAGCGGCGAGCTTAATCGCGTTGGCCGGCGCTGGCGGATGCATCTGCGCATGGCGCTCGGCGGTTTTGACGCGAAGTTTCCATTTGAAAAATGGCTGGCGGGAAACGACCCGGCAATCTCTGCCGTGCATTTGCCGCGAGCTGTTTTGGATCTGGGCCAGTCGGGCCGCGTGGTTGCGTCAGGAATGGCGCGGGCCGCCTTCAGTCCGGGATGGGTGACAGAGTTTCGCGGAACAAGGTTGGCTCGCGTGCTCGGCGTGGGCCGCGGAATTCTTTCCGACTCGCTGAATGTCGCTTTGCTCGAACCGGACGATGCCAGCTTCCTCGATCAACCAGCGGCAAAGCGCACGTTGATTTCGCTAAAGCGCGGTAAGCGCGAATGGCAACTGACGAGAGCGTTAGCCTCGCCTGTGGGCGCACAGTTCAAATCAGACGAAGATCCATTCGACGCAATTCACATCGAGGCCGGTGAAAGTAGAAAGGGCGCGGCCGTTTGCGCGCTGGTGGCCGAGCCATCGACGGACGATCCGAGACTATCGTTTCATCCCAGCGGAGATTTCAAGGGCGTATTCGGCGAAGTGTTTTCGCTGCCGTTGCGCGGCGCGCTCCTGGCCGCGACCTTCGCACCCAAACGCGACGAGCGAATCCTGCTCGCCCAATTCGGTCGCGATCCCGTCTGGCTGCAAAGTCAGAAGTATGTGGTCGAGTTGGGAGATACGCCCGATGAAATCCCTTTCACGCTGACGAATGACGACGGCCGCTTTGTTCGGTTGCATTGCGCGCCGGCGCTGCGCAGCGCAGCGTTTCATCTGGAAGGCGCGGTCGTGCAGCCGACACCTTGCGCAGAAGGCAGTCGTCTGATCTTTGATGTGGGAACAGATTTTGATGACGGCGCATCGCAGCCTGAACTCGATCCGCAGCAGCGGCCAACTCCTACGCCCACGCCAACCCCGGCGCCGCGTCGCATTGGTCCGATTCGCATTCCGCCGAACATTCTGGCGCGCCCGACGCCGACGCCAACACCCACACCTACGCCCACACCGGGGCGTCGACCGCCGGCCGGCAGGACGACCCAGCCGGAACAGCAACCCACGCCGACGCCGAATCCGGGAATACGCATTGGCCCGATCACTATTCCGATCGAACGTCCGACGCCCAGGCCGAGGCCAACACCAAGATCGACTCCGACGCCGAGCGAGACTCCGTTCTTCGATAATCCGCCTGGTCAGATCGAACTCGCGACACCAACGCCCACACCGGCTTTCGAAAAGCCGCCCACGGGCATCATCTCAGTCCGGCCGGAGAATCTTGGGCAGTTGAATTTGCGCGGGCGCTTCTCGACGGTAGTCCTCAGGCCTGAGGATCTGCTGGTTCTGCGTCTGGAATTTCTGAATATGTCGCTGGACACCGGTGTCTCGAGTCCGGGCGACCGTTACTCGCCGCGATTGCTCCGCGACAACTCGTTTCGGCCTTCTTACATCATCGTTTATTTTCAGGGACAGAACATTGCCGAGCAAGCCTTCTTTGAAACCGCAGCCGATTATCCGGTGCAGACGCCGCTGGGCAAACCCGCCGATCCGGACGCCGGCAAAGGCGACGAGACGCCGAAACCGCCGCCGGTGCGCGCGCGACTTGCGGGGTCGAGCCGTCTTGTGTTCCGAGTTCCCGACGGCGAAAAACCGATTCCTTATACGCTGGCGTCGATCCTCGAAAAGTGTGGCCAGTACGAACTAAGCGTCGTGCCTCACGCGCTGCCGCCGAAGATCGAGACGAACTTCGTAATCATGCCCACTAAGTTCCTGGTCGCCACCACGATCGACAAGGCCAGCGTGAGGCCGGTGCGCATGTTGAGCGCACAGAAGGTAATTCAGCAAGCGCGCTTCAACGCCATCAACACCATGCCCGGCAAAGATTTGATCGCAGTGCAGAAAGAAAGCTCAGCGATCAAGGCGATCATCGCTTCGGGCCTCAGCTTTCAAGCCAGGCCGCCAAAGCCGCGCGCGCCGAATGACAATGAAACCGCGCTCGAACTCCCTTACCTGCTGATTCTTTCGCCAAATATTTTTGGCGGCTGGGCGCATGCAACTTTGCCGGTGACTTCAAAGAATGCAAAGCGCACCGAACTCTGGCACACGCGTTTGGGCGTGCGCACGAACGGCGGCGTTGACGAACAGAGCGAAGCGCTGCGCACGGTGCGCGCGATCTGGGCGCGCGATCCGGAATTCCAAGATCTTCCCTTTTTCCCGCCGACGCATGCCAACGATCCGTTCCGCATGTCGCTCGACGCTGACGATCGATACAACATCGTTCACCTGTCGTCGAATTACACCATCAGTCTCTCTACTGCTGCTCTCACAATTGCAGTGCCTGGAGTGCCTTATGAGCCGAACCCGGTAAACGTAGAGCGCTTAATGCTCAGCTCGATGGGCGCGTGGATTAACTCGCGCGGCGTTTGGAAACCGCCCATCAGCCAACTGACTGTTGAAGAGTGGCGACAGCGCGGCACGATGGGACGCGATCACTACGTGCGCGTCGTTTACAAAGGATACCTGTTCCCGTTCGGTCACCGCGCGTCGCTGGTCAAGATTACGGAGCGAAAGTTTCACAACAACCTGCCCGGCAACATCGCGTATTTGCGCCAGCGCATGTTCATCATCGTGCGCGAGCCCGAGAAAACTTACGGCGGCACGGGACTGACCACGGCGGACGATCATTCATACGATCGGCAGATGCCGTTTCGGCGCGTGCGCATCACGACTCTGGTCACGCCCAATCTGAACAAACCAGAGGACAGCGACATAGACAACAAGCTCCAGTCGCTGTTTTGGCCGCGAGTGGGTACCAATGATTTTCAATTCCACCTGATCGCCGAAGATTTCGAGGGTCACGAAATCGAATTCACGTCGCCACTGCTGTTCGCCGATCAAGCTGCGGCCAAGGACGGCGCGACGATGCAGGTCGCAAAAACCAACTTTGAGGCCAGTGCTAACGTTGACCGGCGCAAACGTGACCTGCGCGGCCAGAAAATAATGCTGGCCGACAGCAGTAAGCCCGGCGACACGACTTTCGAGACGCAGACGATTACTTTCGGCGCTGAGATTCCCACCGATCCGCAGATGAGTCATCTGGGCGACGACAGCCCGCATTTTTATCCGGCGGTGCGCAAGGCCGAATTAATCATTCCGTCTCTGAAACATATCGCCGACAATCATCAGGCCGGCGAGATCAAATTCGCCGACGCTTATCTCAAGTTCGGCCTCAACGACGCCGCTAACAATCATGGGCAGGTCTTTGGCGAGTTCATCACGGGCATAGATCTGAGTTTTGCGGGCAAGGGCGACAAGTCGGGCGCGCTGGTCACGCCCAACATGAAAATCTCCGGCCTGTCGCGCCTGATGGGGCCGGTGGCGGGCGACGTCAGTAAGGTTGTCGGCGGCGGTTTTGATCCGAAAGACTTTTTCGCGGGACTGTCGCCGCAGATCTTCGGCTGCATAGATCTTTTCAAACTCATCGGCGGTGTCGATCCGGGGCAACTGCTCGACAAGCTTGACCTGGTTCCAAAGTTCATCACCGAAGCGCTCAACAACATCGAAGCGTTCCTGGTCGAAGTTCAGAATTTCCAAAACACTCTGAAATCGATTTCGGGATCGGTCGGCGGACTGCAAAGCACGGTCGATGCGCTCATCGCTGACGCGAAGACGATCATCGAAACGGACCTGCCGGATATCGTCAAGCCGCCGTTTGACACAATCGACCTCAAGCTCGCGAAGCTGTCTTCGGACTTGGACACGTTCCGGAACGACTTTACCAATCTCGGTAGTGGTTTGCCGGGCGCAAACATCGCCGATGGCGCCAAGCGCGAGCTGCAAAAGAACATCGCGCTGTTCAATCATTACCTGGCCGACGCGACTTCGTTCATCAACGACGTCAAAGCCTTTGCCGGCGCGATTCCGACCGAGCTGCCGAAAGAGATCAAGGTTAAGTTCGACTGGAAGCCGAAGATGATGGACTGGGGATTTGACGCCAGCCATCCGCTGTTCATCGCGAAAAACGGCAGCACGCCCTGCACGCTTTTGATTGGCGTCGAAGTCCGCGTCAAGACTGACGGCAAGTCGGCGCCGGTCGCCGACGTTATTTGCAGTCTCGAAAACTTCACGCTTGATTTGATCGCGCCGGCGAGTTTCATCCAACTCTCTTTCAATAAAATTCAGTTTTTGGCCGGCACGGCAAAGAAAGCCGACGTCAATGTCGAGATGGGCGGGATCAAGTTTGTCGGCGTGCTTTCGTTCGTCGAATCGCTCCGCAGTTTGATTCCACTAAGCGGTTTCAGCGACCCGCCGGCGATCGATGTTTCCGCCAGCGGCATCCACGCCAGTTTTTCGCTCGCGCTGCCGGATCTGGCGATGGGCATGTTCAGCATGCAGAACCTGAGTCTGGGCGCCGGCTTCACGATTCCGTTCATCGGCGAACCCCTGAGTGTCTATTTTAACTTCTGCAAACGCGAGAGCCCGTTTCTGCTGACGGTGTCGATGCTGGGCGGCGGTGGATTTTTCGGCATCACGCTCGATCCGCACGGCGTGCAAATCCTGGAAGCAAGTTTCGAATTCGGCGCGGTGCTCGCACTTGATTTCGGCGTGGCCAGCGGCAGCGTGCACATCCTGGCTGGAATTTATTTCAAGATTGAAGCGGGTAATGCGTCGCTCACCGGCTACCTGCGCATCGGCGGCGAAGTTGACGTGCTCGGATTGATTTCCGCATCGATCGAGCTGCGCATGGAATTGAGTTACGAATTCAGCTCAGGCAAGTGCGTCGGGCGCGCGACGCTTACCGTCGAAGTTGAAGTGTTGTTCTTCAGCGCCTCAGTCGAGATTAGCTGCGAACGAAAATTTGCCGGTTCAGCCGGCGATCCGTCGTTTGCAGATCTGATGACGCCGTATCTGCTGAACGGCGCGACTGTGAAACCGTGGGACGATTACAGTATGGCGTTCGCAGCTTGAGAAATTAGGTCATGCCCAAGACTCAACGCATCATCTGGACTGCATTACCAAACGGCGTGAATGGCACGACGCTGAAGCTTTCCGTTTTCGTCTCGCCGCGGCTTTACAACAACAGCGATACAAAGCTGAGCGACTATCCTGACTTTGTTAATTGGGCAAAACGTATCAACGAGATCAAGTTCAGCGTCGAGTTCAAGGGCGGGCCCAAGCTGAAAGCGAAAGTTGTCACCGACAAAGCCGACAACGATCTCTGGACCACCGTTTTCAAATCCGACACGTTCGTCCGCGCTTACAAGTTTGCGGATGCCAGCAAGCGCGTGATTCGATCTTTTCCCGTCGCCGGCGTGATGGGTTATCTGAAGGGTCTCTACACCGCCGCCGGCCAGAAATCGCCGACGGTGCTGCCGCGCTTGAGAACGGGCAAGGGCGACGAAGACTATTTCGGACTCAACGATTTGCTCAACCAGCTCGGCCCGCTGCGCGACACCAGGCACAATCGTCAGCTTAGCCAGGGATCGTCATTAGAGAAGCAGTTCGACGCACTGTTTGGAAATCGAGAAGGCGGGAAAGTGATTCCGCCTAACTACACTCCTCCCGGCATGACGGCGCAGCAATTTGCTTTTGTGCAGCTCGACTTTTTCTACGATCGCAAGCGCAACAAGAATCTCACCGACGAACAACTGCATCCGAAGTCGACGCCCAAGCGGCTGGCGAAATTTCAGAATGCCGCCGACAAGCTTAACCCCAAGCTCGATTTTCATCAGATGGTGGCCGGCCTCGGCGATTATCCGGACCTGGAGCGCAAGCTCGGTCTGCTAATCGATCTTGAAGTCGAGGTACCCACGAGCGGATCGCTCGCGACGTTGTTGGCTTCGCATTCGATCCGCATTCTGCCCGAGTGGACCGGCGCCCCGTCGGCCTTCAACAATGACTTTGCGCCGTGGACCAAGTTGCTCGCGGGAAAATTCGTCGCCGAACCAAAACCCGCCAGCGATCTCGTGAACGGCATGCTGAAGCTGGCAAATGTCGACGCGCGTTTCCTGCCCGACAGCAAAGCTGAGTTTGATTTGTTGCAGCTTGATGTGGACGGCGGCTCGCTGAAGACGCTCGATTTCGCCGGCAACATGCGGCGCTGGCTTTCCGTCCCGCGCGCTTACACTGCGCCGGATGACGGCGGCCTGCCGTCGTTTCGAACTTCGGGTCTGGCTTTGGTAAAACGCGCGCGCGCAGCCAAGCTGGCCTCAGCTCTGCTGGCAATGGCCCCGAACAATCAGGCGGTCGAGAACAGTCCGGCTTCGGTCGACATGAATTTGCCGGTGCTGCTGTTTGCCGACGATCTGGTGCGCGGTTATCGCGTCGATATTTTTGACAAGACGAATGCGACCACGGCGGTGTGGCGCTCGCTGTGCAAACGAGTCGGCAGTTATTCTTTTCCGAATTCAACTCACAAGCCGCTCACAATTCCCGACGAAGGCTATGTCAAAGGCGCGACGGCGAGTTCGACAGTCAACGGCGCCAGCGACAGCGATCTGTATTTGCACGAGACGTTGTTTCAGTGGGAAGGCTGGAGCCTGAGCGCGCCGCGGCCCGGCAAAACGATCATCGCGCAGAACTATGACAACAACGGCAATCCTCTGCCGAAACAGGACGAGAAGGTTGCGCCGTCGCCGAACACCGCCGCCGATGGCGTCAATATTGAAACTGCGTTCGCGCCACAGCCGGGCACTTTGCCGCGCCTGCGCTTCGGCCACACCTATCGCATGCGCGTGCGCTCTGCCGACATCGCCGGCAATTCGCTGCCCGCCGAATCGAAGGACGATTCACAGGCTTCGCAGGATCATCTCTTCACGCGATTCGATCCCGTGGTGCCGCCGGCTCTCGTCTTGCGGGATCACGTCAGCGGCGGCGAGTCGGTCGAGCGCATGGTGATCCGCAGCAACTATGACAAGAAAGTAGAAGACTACATCGCCCAACCCGCCATAACGACCGCGCTGACCGGCAAGGATTATCAGTATCACAAAGAGAACGAGCGGCACATCGCGCCGCCGAAAACTTCGCAGCAGATGGCCGAGCTGCACAGCAAGTTTGACGATTTCATCGGCTTCGACGCGGCGACCAGCACGAAAAAAGACTACGACAAAGGCTACAAGCTGGCGCTGAAAGAAGAAGGAACGTTTCTCGACACCGAGGTTTACGATCCCAGCACTGATTCGAAGAAGCCGGTCACCGGAATTGAATTAGTCACGCCCGCGGGGGTTACTGCGGCGCAGACGACGCTGCCGCTTAGTCCGCCGGGCAGCGCCCTGACGGCAGGCCAGTACGTGATCCACAAAGAAGACGATCTGCTGCTGCCGTATCTGCCAGATCCCTTCGCGCGCGGCGTGGCGTTCGTCGGATTGCCGCGTGTCTCAGGCGCCGGCGCGCTCGGCTCCGACGCGGGCGCGACTAAAGTTCAGATCATGAGTCTCGATCCCGTCGACCAAAAACAAAAGTTGAGTCTGCTGAAGACTCAATTCGATGGCGCGTGGCCGGACGCCAAACCGTTTCGTATCTCTATTGTCGAGGGCAGCGGCGCGCCGGTGTGGAAAAACCACGTGCTGACTGTCTTTTTGCAGAAGGCGGAAACCGCGCGCATTCGTTACAGCTCGTATCTCAACAAAGACGATCTTGGGCAGATGGGCGTGTGGAGCTGGTTCGCAGATCAGTTGAAGCTCGAACCCTACGCGACCGCCGGGCAGCACTGGATGCTGACACCGTTCCGCCATTTGGAATTGGTCCATGCCGTGCAGCAGCCGCTCAAGGAACCAAAGTTCTACAAAATGCAGACGAAGAAATTGAAGTACGGCGACACGTTCGCGGTCTTTGACGGGAACGTCGATCTCGACTCAAGGAGCAGTGGCAAGATCGAAGTGCTCGGACAATGGACCGAGTGGGTAGACTTTATTGCGGAAGACAAGCCCCGGCAAATTAACGCCGAGGGCGCAGCTTTCGAGCTAAAGATTCCGGCGCCGGAATATCGCTTGAAACCCGACGGATCGATTGGACAGGACGCGAAAGACAACTTCGACGTTAATGCGGGGCTAAACATCGCGAACTTCATGAAGCACGAATTTCACGACACGCATTATCGCAAAGTTGATTATCACATCGTCGCGACCACGCGCTTTGCCGAATATTTTCCGCCTGAGATTACCAGCGATCAAAAGAACATCTCGCGAGATAGTGACCCGGACACCTCGTGGAGACTGCATCCCGAACAGAGAGGTATTCCGAAGGTTCCCAAAGCTACTTTCAAAGTGCTGAACTCGGCGCGGCCGGCGGCGCCGAAGGTCCTTTACATCGTGCCGACTTTCAAATGGGATCCGCCGCTTTCCGACAAGGGCGATCGCAAGCATGAGTGGTGGCACGACAAGAGCGGCAAGACCATGGCGAGCAAACGCACCGGCAACGGCTTGCGCGTGTATCTCGAGCGGCCGTGGTATTCATCCGGTGATGAAGAAAAACTCGGCGTGGTTTTGCGCGAGCAGCCGAAGGGCTTGATCACGCTTGCTCCCGGCATCATCAGCGCGATTACCGGCTCGGGTTCAGGTGGTTCAAGCGGAGGCCCGAACGATCCGCTCAAGCCATTCGTGACTCAGTGGGGCATGGATCCGATCTGGAATTCAGCTTTGCCGAAGCCTTCGCCGCGAGTCGAAGATTTCAAGTTGGCTTCAGCTTCAATGGCTGGGTTGACGCTGGATGAGCTATCCGGAGTAACGGTCGCCGTCGCCGGTCATGATGTCGAGTACGACGGTGATCGCAAACTCTGGTTCTGTGACATCGAGATCGATGCCGGCACTTCGTATTATCCGTTCGTGCGCATGGCGCTGGCGCGCTTCCAGCCGAATTCAATTCCCGATGCGCATCTTTCGCACGTCGTGCTCGCCGATTTCGCGCAGCTCACGCCGGATCGCACGGCGGCAGTCACTTACGCGACTCCAAACTCGCTTCAGGTAATGGTTGCCGGATTCGGATTCAAATTATCCAGCATGGAACTCGAAGTTCCGGACATGAACGTCTGGTCCGGTCAAAGGCTGCACGGCAACCTGATGACAATCTCCCTCGAAGCGCAAATGATCGGCACGGATCTCGGTTGGGTTCCGGTGCCGAATTCCGAGGTCGGCATGCTGCCGATGGACGCCCCTGGCGGGTCGACGATGTGGAAAGGCGCCATGGAATTGCCGGCTGATAGAGGAAGCGTCAAACTGCGCTTGGTGATCAGAGAATATGAGCAGTTCATCGGCGGCCCCGAAGCCCACGTCGAAAAGCGCATCGTCTATGCCGACGTGCTGGAGTTGTGAACCGCTTGCCGCCGCTTAGCGTCACACCTCGTTTTTCCTTCCGCTCCGAAAGAACATTCCAGCCGCCATCGTGTGTCTGATGAAGCGGATTCGTGCCAAAAACAGTTGCTACGCGTGAGCCTCATCGCTTGCAACTTTCATTACTTTCGCGATTCAAGCCTTTCATCTATCATGCGCCGCTACAACTGCGCGCGTGGAGGACTCTAGTGAAACATTCAAACCTGATTCCTGTCGAAAGAATCGAAAAGGCAATTTACCTGATTCGGGGCGAGAAGGTGATGTTGGATCGTGACCTGGCGGGACTATATGGCGTACCGACGAAGGCTTTCAACCAGGCAGTCAAGCGCCACGCCGACAGATTTCCGAGCGACTTTATGTTTCAGCTAACGATGCAAGAGGCTCGCGAGTGGTGGTCAAAGGAGACACCGAGTCGTCTAAGGTCACAAAATGTGACCTTAAAGCGCGGGCAGCATATCAAGTACCGGCCTAATGCTTTCACTGAACACGGCATACTCATGTTGTCGAGCGTGCTGAACAGCGAACGCGCTATCCAGGTCAACATCGAGATCATGCGCGCCTTTGTAAAACTGCGACGAATGCTCGCGTCGAACGCCGAACTATCACGGCGGTTTGATGAGCTTGAAAGTAGGTATGATCGAAAGTTCAAAGTTGTGTTCGACGCGATTCGTCAACTGATGTCGCCACCGCTCCCCAGTCGCAAACAAATTGGCTTTCGCTCGCGGTCAGCGAAGAGGTAGCGCCGCGTGGATGGAGCTTTCCTGAGGCGACAAGCTACAATGGCCGCGAGGTGAGATTATGAAAATCAACGAAGTTGTAGAAGTCGACCCTGAGAAAATGAGTGGAGTGCCCTGCTTTACAGGTACACGTGTGCCGATCAGCCACCTCTTTGAATATCTCGAGAGTGGCGAAACGCTTGACGAGTTTTTGGATCAATTTCCCTCGGTCACGCGGGGGCAGGTTTTGGGAGCGCTTGAGCTGTCTAAGGAGTCCGCTACTCGCTCATCATGAGATTGCTGCTTGATGAATGCCTTGCGCGAAACCTCAAGCGCGATCTGGTCGGGCACGAGGTGATGACAGTGGTCGAGGCCGGTTATGGCGGAATGAAAAATGGCGCTCTCTTGCGCGCTGCCTCTGGGAACTTTGATGTGTTCATCACAGTCGATCGGAATTTACTTTTTCAGCAGAACGTTCGTTTCAACTCAGAATAGTAATGCTCAAGGCTCGGGGCATCACATACGCTGACGTGAGGCCTTTGGCGCCGAAAGTCCTGAAGACGTTGAAAACGATCCAACCTGGCCAAGTGGTCGAAATCTTTTCATGATGCCGATATCAGACACACAAGAGTTAGCTCGTCGATTCAACGAAGAAGAAGCGATATGGCTGCGGTTTCAGGAGAAGCGTCTAGCGCGGTATTTGTTGGAAGCTGATTCTCCACTGCCTGAGAGTATCCTTGATCACCTCGACTGGTTGGAGGCGGAACGTGAGATCCGAGCCACCCGCGCGGTAGCTCTTCGTGGCGCAAGACGAGCAGCCACTCGCAGAACTTGAAACTGACCTGGCCTCTGCTTCATTTCATCCCTCATCCTTCCGCCTTCATCCTTGCTTTCGGCCTGCCTACTGCTTTCTGCCGTCTGCCTTCTGTCTTCTGCTCACTGCTCACTGAGGAGAGGAAGCGTGAAGCTGCGTCTGGTGATCCGAGGAATACGAACTGTTCATCGGCGGCCCCGAAGCCCACGTCGAGAAGCGCATCGTCTATGCCGACGTGCTGGAGTTGAAGCTGGCTTAATCCCGAGTCTGAAACCGCCTGCGGTAGCGGGCGGTTGATCGGACCTTACCAGTGAAGATCGAATAACGTCCTCGAATACAATCGAAGTCGTTGTTCAGCGTTTCGCTTTTGGCTCTGCCAGCCGAACACAAGTCTTGCACAGGATCTTATCTAAAGGCTGGGTTGGCGTGCGACGTAAGGGTGAAGCCTTGGAACGCGACCTGAATGTGAGATTACTGACTTTGAACCCGCACACGGTCAGATTAGTTACCGGATTGAAAAGGTGATAAACGCGACTCCGAGCTTTGAAGGCATACATAGGGTGGTCTTATATCGCAAGGGCCTTATATCACTAATGTAAGGTCTTGAAAAGGCGAAAGCGGCCAGCGTCCTCACTTACGTTAGCCGCCCTCTTAGTAAGTACATACAGCACTCACTTGTTGGCAGGATTCTACCACGGCTGTAAATGACCCACTACCTCCAAAATACATCGCTGTCGATTCGAGGACCATTCGTAGTAACATCTCCGCGCTTTTGGTTCTCCACTACAATTTCGTCGAACCGATTCCGATGCGCCGCGCTTATCGTTCACTAGTTGCTCTTCAATTCGCCGTCCTGCTGCTGGCGTCTTCTTCGTCGATGGCGCAGACGAGCGCGCCGTTGTCGTCCGACATTGCGTTCACGGTTTCGATGTCGAAGGCCTATACGCATCTGTTGGAAGTAGAAATGCGCGTGCAGATTCCCGCGAATCTTCAGGTTCCAAACGAGACAGACCTGGTGATGCCGGTGTGGACGCCGGGTTCGTATCTGATTCGCGAATTCGAGCGGCACGTGCAGGACTTTGCCGCGGACGCGAATGGCCGCGCGCTGGATTGGGCGAAAGTTAATAAGAATACCTGGCGCGTAAAGACCAGCGGCGTGCGTCAGTGGCGCGCGACATATCGCGTCTATGCGAATGAACTTTCGGTGCGCACGAGTGAATTGAACTCGGACCACGCGTTCTGGAACAATGCGGCGCTTTTGATGTATCGCGAAGGATCGATCAATGCGCCGGCGACTCTGCGCATTCTGCCCGCGCCTGGTTGGAAGATCGCGACCGGACTGCCGGCGGTTGACGGGCAGCCGAATACTTTTCGCGCTGAGAATTTCGACGTGCTGTACGACTCGCCGGTTGAGTGCAGCAATTTCAAGCAAATCGATTTCGAAGTTCGCGGCGTGCCGCATCGCATCGTGATCGACGGTGAAGGCAATTACGATCAGAAGCGGATGCTGGCCGGCGTGCAGAAAATTGTCGAGACCGAGACCGCGCTGTTCGGCGACCTTCCCTACCACGACTACACTTTCATACTGCATCTGCGAGCGAACACCGGCGGCGGACTTGAGCATTTGAATTCCACTGCACTTGGTTTTCGCCGCAACGGCTTTGCAAAGGAGGAAGGCTACCGAAGTTTCTGGTCGCTGGTCGCGCACGAATTCTTTCATCTCTGGAACGTCAAACGGATCAAGCCGGATGCGCTGGGGCCATTCGATTATACGAAAGAAAATTACACGCGGCTGTTGTGGGTGGCGGAAGGAATCACCGATTACTACGGCCAACTGATGCTGCGCCGCGCGGGTCTGATTTCGGATCAGACTTATCTCGATCAACTCGCGAAACGCATAGAGGATTTTCAGAACACACCGGGCCGGCTCGAAATGAGCGCCGAAGAATCCAGCTTCGACACGTGGATAAAGTTTTATCGGCCGGATGAAAACTCAGTGAACTCCGCGATCTCGTATTACGACAAAGGCGAGCTGCTGGGGTTGCTGCTCGATCTCGACATTCGCCGGCGCACGCATGGCGCAAAGTCGCTCGATGACGTGATGCGTTATCTCTATGACGAGTTCTTCAAGAAAGGGCGCAACTACACGCCGGCGGACGTGCAAAGAGCTTGCGAGTTGATGGCGGGCGCAAGTCTGGATCAGTTTTTCTCGCGTTATGTGCGCGGGCGTGAAGAGCTTCCGTACGACGAAATGCTGGCTGCGGCCGGGCTGCAACTGGAACAAGCGGGAATCCCAATCGGAGGCAGCGGGCTCGATACTCCGGTGCGGGTGAAGGCTTTTCTCGGCGCCGACCTCGAACAGACTGGCGACCGACTTTTGATCACGCACGTTCGCGCCGGCACGCCTGCTTACGAGCAAGGCTTGAACGCCAACGATCAAATCGTGGCGCTCGACGGCGCGCGGGTTACGAAAGAAACTTTCGAAGCGCGGATCGCGGAGAAGAAGCCAGGCGATACCGTGCGTGTGATGGTGTTTCGCTTTGACGATTTGCGCACGTTCGATATACGGCTCGGCTCTCATGTTGACGCGCCATTCCGCATCCTGCCGCTCGCGCAGGCGAGCGATGAACAGAAACGGATCTACCAGGCGTGGCTGGGTGCGCATTAGTCCATTGAGGTTGAGTGGTAATGGAGCAATCAGAATCTAACGCAAAGAGCGCAAAGAAGAACCGCAAAGGTTCGCAAAGAGGAATCTCTTTGCGTTCTTTGCGGCGAGCTTTGCGACCTTTGCGGTATGAACTTTTCTTCACCGCCCTACTTCTCTTAGTCCCTAGTGTTCAAGCGCAGAAGGCGTCCGTCGAAACCGTTCAGTTCCAAAGCAGGCTCACGAACGCCACGCTTCCTTACAACGTGATCCTGCCGCCGGACTATCGCGCGTCGAGCGCGACGCGGTATCCGGTGTTGTATCTGCTGCACGGCTTCGGCGGCCATTACAGCGACTGGGTGACGCGCACGAACATCGCGGATTACGCGGCGCAGTATCGAATGATCGTGGTGATGCCCGAAGGAAACAATGGTTGGTACACCGACAGCGCAGGCGTAGCCACCGACAAGTACGAAAGTTATATTCTCAAGGAACTGATTCCGGATGTGCAGAAGCGTTACCGCACGATCGAAGCGCGATATGGCCGCGCGATTGCGGGACTTTCGATGGGCGGATTCGGGGCGCTCAAGTTTGGTTTGAAATCGCCGGATACGTTTGTGTTCGTGGGTTCGCTGAGCGGCGCGCTTGGTGTGCCGGCGGCGACGGAAGACGACTTGAAGAACCTGAAAGCCATTAGTGATTCCGTGTTCGCCGTGTTTGGCCCCGTGGGCTCAGAGACGCGCAAAGCAAACGACATTTATGAAATCGCGCGTGGTTTGTCGGCGGCTCGCGTCGCCAGTCTGCCGTATTTTTATCTCGATTGCGGCACGGAAGATTTCCTGGTCAGTTTGAACCAGCAATTCGCGGCGCTGTTGCGCGAGAAAAAGATTCCTCACCAATATCGCGAACTGCCCGGCGAGCACAATTGGGCTTACTGGGATCAGCAGGTGCCGGAAGTTTTGCAGATCGCCGCGCAGAAGATGCGTTTGCCGCGCGGGGAACTGCACCAACAGCAAGAGCACCCGCAGCGGCGGAAATAAAATACTTAACCGCAAAGGACGCAGAGGAATTCGCAGAGAACCGCAGAGAAAGCCTTGCTTGATGCCCTGAGTCTCGAAAGAACCACATTTGCTCAACTTTGCCATTCAAACTGCGCGCGACGCCGGTCACTTGCTGGCCGAACGGTTCGGTCGCGCGCTCAGCATCTCGAACAAGAGCGAACTCGATTTGGTGACTGAAGCCGACCTGGCTTCTGAGCGGCTGATCATCGAACGGATCAAGGCTTTCTATCCGCGTCACTCAATCCTCGCGGAAGAATCAGGCGCCAGCGCGCCGGCGGATCGCGAGGCCAGTGAATGGCGCTGGATCGTCGACCCATTGGATGGCACGACAAATTATGCGCACGGCTATCCGTGCTTTTGCGTTTCTATGGGGCTGGAGCACAAAGGGAGGTTGGAACTCGGCGTGATTTACGATCCGACGCGCGATGAACTCTTCACCGCCGAACGCGGACAGGGTGCGACGCTCAATGGCCGCCGCATACAAGTTTCTCAGACCAACAATCTGAATAGCGCGCTGCTCTGCACCGGATTTCCTTACGACGTGCGCGAGCGCAGCGAGTTCGCGCGCCACTTCACGAACTTCATCATGAATGCGCAGGCTGTGCGTCGCGATGGTTCAGCGGCGCTCGATCTGGCTTACGTCGCTTGTGGCCGCTTCGATGGTTTCTGGGAAGAAGGACTGCACCCGTGGGACGTCGCGGGTGGGGTGCTGATGATTAAAGAAGCCGGCGGGCGCGTCTCGCATTACGACGGCGCCGCTTTCGATATCTACAGTGCGCCGATCCTGGCGAGCAACGGACTGGTGCATGAGCAGATGATGCGCGTGCTCAGCATTTGATCGGTGGGGAGCGGCGCGAATCAGTAACCACAGATTCACACGGATTAGCACAGATCGGAAACTGCCTAATCCGTGTTATCTGTGTTCATCTGTGGTTTGAAAGTCCTGATCTCAAAGCGCCGAACGCACTATTTCAGCCAGACGTTCCGTCTCACGCCGCGCGCACTCGCGCACCTCTTCACCCTCGCGCTGTTCGATCACAAACAGCGGATGATAGATTATTTCGACTGACCCCAGACGGGGGAAACGCTGACTGGATGGCCACACGCGATTGCCGCCGCGAATGGTGACCGGCAAAATCGGCACGCCGGCTTCCAGAGCGATCCGCGCCGCGCCGGCTTTGAATTTTCTCATTGAACCATCCGGGTTGCCGCGACCACCCTCAGGGAAAATCACCATCGCGCCGCCTTCGCGCAGCCACTGCAAGGAAAGGCGAATGGCCGCGGGATCGCTGCCTTCCAGTTGCAGCGGCCAGGCGCCGAACCCGCGCAGCCCGGCTCCCACCACCGGCCAATCGAACGCCTCGTCCCAGGCGAGAAACCGAACCGGCCGCTTGATGTGACGGCCAATCCAGAATGGATCGATGTAGCTTTGGTGATTGCTCGCAATTATTAGTCCGCCGGAGGCCGGAATGCGCTCGGTATTTATCCAGCGAATGCGCCACAGCAAACGGCTCACGCCGCCCACGACCGGACGACAAATCTCCAGCGCCCACTCCGGCATCATCCTTGGATAAGAACGCCCACCGTTGCGCTGATTCGATGGCTCAATGCTGCTGTTTGTCTGGCTCAAAAGATTCCGCCACGTTACTCAAATGCATCTCGTTCGTCAAACAGACCCAATACTTTGAAACTGCGTCAATACCCAATACTTTCCAGCGGCCACTCGCCGCCAACGAATTCAAGATGCAGGCGCGGGATGCCGTCCGGTCCGGCGCGGCGGCTCCGCACAGTGGCCAGTCGTGAGGTAGCGTATTGCTCGCTGGTGACTTTGACAAAGTGTCCCGGCGTAACGTCGAGCGTGGTGAAAACTGCCGCGCCTTGCCGGCTGATATTCTCAGTCACTGTTCTTTCACTCAGGGAGAGCTCCCCGTTCGCATCAAACACTTCGATCAATACGTCGATTGGAATCGTGTGGCGACTCTCTTTCCGCTTGTCGGTTACCAGTGCTTCTGAGATTAGGTCGTCGGATTCCTCTTTCACTGACCAAAGCCCGGTCCCAACACTGGAAGGGGCAATCTCGTAACGCCGCAAGGGATCGCTGGCAAAGCTTCGCGGCGGATGCTTGCCTACAAACGCCACGCCGATTTCCACCAGCGCACCGGCGCCAGGCTCGAGCAGTTTCAAATTGCGCACTAGAGACCAAACTCGATACTGGTCCTCAATATGATCGAAGCAACGGAGTTTTTGCGGCATTGCCAGCGTTAAGCGAAGCAGGCGTCCGGTTTCAGTCGGCCGCTTGAGGCTCAGCCGCGCGCCGAAGGGCGTCACATCAAGGAGACGCGACATCTCCGTCCACTCTTCATCCACACTGTCACGACCGTGGACGCGAACCGGAAGCTTCAGGCCAATGCGCTCGCGCAAGCGCCGGGATTTTTCATCGCTTTGATTGCTTTTCTGCACTGGAAAAATCTGATTTCAGGATGAATTTGCGGACCTCATTCAGGGCGTCCATGAACACGGACGAAAAAGCCGATTTTTATTAGGCTTTTTGCTTGATTCCGGCTTTACGAAACTGCTGATTTCGGGTTAAAATAAGCGTTGCTTCTTAACTGCATGAAACGGCTATCGCGAACCGCGAAATCTTCACTAAAGATTCGAAAGTTCTTTCGGAAAAACCCGAGCCGACTTCGGCTTTGGCCAAATAATTTTGGCAGCCGCATCGGGGAAGGCGGATTGTAACGGAAAGGCCTGATGAATGGAAACGATTGAACGCCAACACATAAGTATTGAAGACGAGATGCGGCGGTCCTATCTGGACTATGCCATGTCGGTGATCATCGGGCGCGCTCTTCCCGATGTCCGCGACGGTTTGAAGCCGGTCCATCGCCGCGTGCTTTGGGCGATGAACGAACTCGGCAACGCTTACAACAAGGCTTACAAGAAAAGCGCGCGCGTAGTTGGCGACGTTATCGGTAAATATCACCCGCACGGGGACACCGCCGTTTACGACACCATCGTTCGCATGGCCCAGGATTTTTCGATGCGCTATCCGCTGATCGACGGACAGGGCAACTTTGGTTCGGTCGATGGCGATGCGCCCGCGGCCATGCGTTATACCGAAGTGCGCATGGCGCGGCTGGCGAACGAAATACTCGCCGATATCGAGAAAGAAACGGTTACCTTTCAACCTAACTACGACGAATCGCTAAGCGAGCCGACGGTCCTTCCAGCGCGAATCCCTAATCTTCTAATCAACGGTTCCGACGGGATTGCGGTGGGCATGGCCACGAAGATTCCGCCGCACAACCTTACGGAGATCGTGGAAGCCACGATCGCGTTGCTGCTCAATCCCGAAGTCGACATCGAAGACTTGCTCAAGATCGTCAAAGCTCCGGACTTTCCCACGGGCGGCTTCATTTGTGGCCGCGAAGAGATTCGCAACTCTTATCGCACCGGTCGCGGCATTTTGCAGATGCGCGCCCGGGCCTCGATCGATCGCATCGGCCGCGGGACCCAGGAGCGCGACGCGGTAATCATCACTGAAATTCCTTTCCAGGTGAACAAAGCGCGTCTGATCGAACGCATTGCCGAGCTGGCCAATGAAAAGAAGCTCGAAGGCATCTCTGAAGTGCGCGACGAATCCGATCGCCAGGGGATGCGCGTCGTCGTCGAATTGAAACGCGACGCCGTGCCGCAAGTCGTGCTGAATAAACTCTTCAAGCTGACGCCGATGCAGTCCAGCTTCGGCGTGATCAATCTGGCGATCGTCAACGGCCAGCCGCGCGTTCTGACTTTGAAGCAGATGCTGGAATGCTTCGTCGATTTTCGTCGCGAAGTCGTGCGTCGCCGCACCGAATACGAATTGCGAAAAGCGAAAGCGCGCGCACACATCCTGGAAGGACTTACCAAAGCGATCGACGCGCTGGATGCCATCATCACGCTGATACGCAACTCGCGTTCGGTTGACGAAGCCCGGCAGTGGCTGACCGGCGAACTGAAAACGACCAGCGAGGTGAAGGCGTGGAAGGGCGTGCCGTCGGGCGAGCCGCTCAACAAGTATCTGCCAAAACTTAAGAAGGCGATGGAGCGCCTGGCATTCTCTGAGATCCAGGCGCAGGCCATTCTGGATTTACAACTGCGGCGGCTGTCGGCGCTTGAGCGACAAAAGATCATCGACGAGTACGAGGGGATCATAAAACTAATTGCCGAGCTGGAAGAGATTCTGGCCAATGAACAATCGTTGCGCGGTGTGATTATCAAAGAACTCGAAGAGGTCAAGGCTCAGTTTGGCGACGGCCGCCGGACTGAAATTACCGATGTCGGAATGGACTATTCCATCGAAGACCTGATTGCCGACGAAGAAGTTGCGATTACGATCACGAAGAGTGGTTACATCAAGCGGACTCCGGTGACGACTTATACTCGTCAGGGACGCGGCGGCAAGGGACGCTTTGGCGCGATGGCCAAGAACGAGGATTACGTCGAGCATCTTTTCATCGCTTCGACGCACGCGTACCTGATGATCTTCACCGACGACGGACTGGTTTACAAGATGAAGGTTCACGAAGTGCCGGATGCGGCCGCCGCCTCGCGCGGCAAAGCGATCGTGAATCTGATCCAGATTTCTTCCGAGCGAAAACTGGCGGGCGTCGTGCCGGTGCGCGAATTCTCGGAAGGCCGTTTTGTCCTGATGGTCACAAAAAAAGGCGTGATCAAGAAGACGGCGCTATCGGATTTTCAGAACATTCGCTCGAACGGGATCATCGCCATCAATATAGACGAAGGCGATGAGTTGCTCGACGTCGTGACGACCGACGGAACCAAGCGCATCTTCATCGCCACGCACAATGGCTTTGCGATTCGTTTTGACGAAAAGAACGCCCGGCCGATGGGGCGCGCGACCCGCGGCACGCGCGGCATCGATTTGCGCAAAGACGATTTCGTCGTCTCGGTTTGCCCCGTTTCGCCGGATGATTCCGAAAGAATGCTTTCCGTTTCCGAGCAGGGCTACGGCAAACAGACGCCCATCTCGACTTATCGTCTACAGGCGCGGGGCGGCAAGGGCGTCATCAACATGAAGACGACGGAAAAGACCGGCAAAGTCGTCGCCGTATTTCCGGTTGATGATGACTCTGAGATCATGATCATTACGCAGCAGGCAAAACTGATCCGCCTCGAAGCCGATAAGATTCGCAAGACCGGCCGCAGCGCGCAGGGCGTGCGCCTGATCAAAGTCGACGCAGACGACATGGTCACGAGTGCGTCACTGGTTGATCCTTCAACTGATGAAGAGACTGAGGAAGTCGCGGAGAGTTAATAGCATCCACAGATTACGCAGATTACACAGATTCATGAGCCAGCGAAAGATTGAATGGCAGCTAAGTCGCCGCTGACTTTCCTTGTCTGCCTATCTGCGAAATCTGTGCAATCTGTGGATGTGCTACTCGTGGCCGCCTTCAACCCAAACCTCACCGTCTTCGAAAACTTCCTTCTTCCAAATCGGCACGGTGCGTTTCAGTTCGCGAATCGTCCATTCGCAGGCTTCAAAGGCGGCGCGGCGGTGCGGCGCGCTCGCGGCGACGACGACGCTGGTCTCGCCAATCGCCAGATGCCCGGTGCGATGCACGATGCCGATGTGCGCAATCTCGAACTTTTCATGAGCTTGTTGACCGAGTTTCTTCATCTCGGCCAAAGCCATCGGCGCGTAGGCTTCGTAAACCAGATAAAGCGTGCGCCGCCCGCGCGTCCACTCGCGTGCATAACCGTCGAGCGTCACGGTCGCGCCACATTCTGGCAAGACGACGCGGCGGGCGACGGCGCCCACATCGATCGGATCGTTGGTTAGTTCGAAGAAATCGTGCGCGCGCGACTCACAGACTGAAGTCTGTGGTACTTCCGAGCCCCCGCTCACCGGTGGCAGCACGGCCAGCTCGTCGCCGTCAGAAATTTCTCGATCGGGGAGCGCGTACTCTTGATTGACGGCGAGCAGCAGAGACTTTCCGAATCGCGCGAGCGCGGGATAATCGGCGAGTAATTGTGCGAAGGCGCTCGCTACGGTCGCTTCTGAATTGATCTGAATTTCCAGGGAGTCATTGCCTACCGCGTCGCGCGCTGCGCCAAAGAAAAGCACGCGCACGCTAATCGGTTTGGAATCATTCGCGGCCATGACATTTCCTGCAGCGTCTGATTGTGGCACGCGCATCTTGCGCGTGAATTTCACGGGCGGGACGCCCGTGCCACCATTCACTCTGCGCCGGCGGCCAACACTTCCGTCTGCAACTTGGCGGCCAGCGACGAGCGCCAGGTCTTTTCCATCTCAGCCACATCTAGCTGGATCACTTCTTCACCATCGCTTTCGATGCGCAGACGATCAGAGCCGACGTTGCCGAGGATCGTCATCGCGCAACTGGCGGCCGCGACAATCTCTTCAATATCGCCGAGCGCGGACCCGTCGAAACTGACGACGATGCGCGAGGGCGTTTCGCTGAACAACCTCGTGGCCAAATCGTATTCGCCGGTGAGATCGATTTCGGCGCCGAACACCTCGCGATTAAGTGAAGAGAAGCAGCATTCGGCCAGCGCCACCGCCAAACCACCGTCCGAACAATCGTGCGCCGAGCGCAACAGTCCATTCTCTGCCGCGCGCAAGCAAGCCGTCTGCACTGCACGCTCTGCATCAAGGTCGAGGACCGGCACGCGTGTGTCAGAAGCCCGCGCGTCAGCAAGGGCTACGAGGCCCTCCCTCACGGTCGGGCTTCTGATACTGGCCGCGTATTCGCTGATGGAAAGATCTTCGCGCGTCATGCCCAGGAGCGCGATGAAGTCGCCGGGATTCTTGAAACCAGGCTGAACCAGACGCTTAACGTCATCGACCAGCCCCACCATTCCGATCACCGGCGTCGGCAAAATGCCGCGGCCTTCAGTCTCGTTATAAAACGAGACGTTGCCGGACACGACCGGCGTACTAAACGCCTTGCACGCTTCAGCGATGCCGTCGATGACTTCCGAAAACGACCACATCACTTCGGGACGTTCAGGCGAAGCGAAGTTCAGACAGTTGGTGATCGCGATCGGTTGCGCGCCGACACAGACGACGTTGCGTGCGGCCTCGGCCACCATGAGTTTCGCGCCTTCACGCGGATTCGCGGCGCAGTAACGGCCATTGCCATCAAGCGCAATCGCCAACGCGCGGCGCGTCTCTTTGATGCGCACCACGGCCGCGTCCGCGCCGGGCAGCACCACCGTGTTCGTACGCACCATGTGATCATATTGACGATAAACCCATTCTTTGGAAGCAAGATTGGGGGAGGAGAGTAACTTCGTTAGCGCGTCGTTGTAATTCTGAGGCGCCGTACTCGCTGGGAGCGCGGACATCCTGTCCGCATTGAGCGCGTCAGCGCGAACAGAAGATTCGCCAGGAGTATTTTCCAAAGATGAGATGCGAACTTCGCTCGCATTTGCAGGCAGGATGCCTGCACTCACAGCCTTCATCGGCCTTTCATAAATCGGCGCTTCATCCGTCAGTCCTTTCACCGGTACATCGCAAACGACTTCGCCATTGTGCGAAACGCGCATGCGGCCATCGTCGCGCACGCGGCCGATCACGACTGCGTCGAGGTCCCACTTACGAAAGATGTCCGCGACTTCGCGCTCGCGCCCGGCGTGCGCGACGATCAGCATGCGCTCCTGCGATTCCGAAAGCAGCATTTCATAAGCAGTCATTCCGGTCTCGCGTTGCGGGACTAATGACAGGTCGATCTCTATCCCAGTATCGGCGCGAGCGGCCATCTCGCAGGTCGAGCACGTCAACCCGGCCGCGCCCATGTCCTGTATGCCGGCGACGGCGCCGCTGCGCATGGCTTCCAGACACGCTTCAAGCAGCAGCTTTTCCAAAAAGGGATCGCCGACCTGCACCGTCGGTCTTTTCTCCAAAGCTTCTTCGTCAAACTCCGCTGAGGCCATCGTCGCGCCGTGGATGCCGTCGCGACCGGTCTTGGCGCCGACATACAAAACCGGATTGCCAACGCCCGTCGCCTTGCCGAAAAAGATTTGATCCTTGCGCACCAGGCCGAGCGCGAACGCATTGATCAAAGGGTTCAGTGCGTAAGCGTCATCGAAAGAAACTTCGCCGCCGACCGTAGGCACGCCGAACGCGTTGCCGTAGTGCGCGATGCCGGCTACGACCCCGGCGAACAGCGAGCGATTGCGCCGCCCGTTCTTCGGATCGTCGAGCGAGCCAAAGCGCAAACTGTTCATCGCCGCGATCGGGCGCGCGCCCATGGTAAAAATGTCGCGCAGAATTCCGCCGACGCCGGTGGCCGCGCCCTGAAATGGTTCGATGAAGCTGGGATGATTGTGCGATTCGATCTTGAACGCCGCGCACCAGCCATCGCCGACGTCGACGACGCCGGCATTCTCGCCGGGCGGGACGATGACGCGCTCGCCGGTCGTTGGTAATCGTTTCAGATGGATGCGAGAAGACTTGTACGAGCAATGCTCAGACCACATGACCGAAAACACGCCGAGTTCGACCAGGTTCGGCGCGCGCCCGAGCAGCTCTTTAACGCGGGTGAATTCTTCGGGAGTCAGATTGTGTGCGGCGATGACTTCGGCTGTGATTGATTCCATAAAAAGAAGGCAGAAAGCAGAAAGAATCGGTCGCCGCTTTCTGCCTACTGCTTACTGCCTACTGCTTTATCGATTGCCGCGCGCAATTCGGCGGGCTTGATCTTGCCGAAGTATTTGAAAACAAGTTTGCCTTCGCGGTCATAAAGAAACGTCGCCGGCAACGCACCGTCCCACTTCTCGTCCACGGCATGAATCGCGGGTTCGGGATCGTTGACGTTCAAAAGGACGACCCGCATCGTCGCCTTCATTTCTTTAAGAAAATCCACCGCCTTGGTTTTGTCGGCTACTTCATCGAGGGTGACAGAAAGGAAATTCAAACCCTTCGCGCGGTAATCATTGTCGATTTTGACGAGGTCGGGAAACTCTTCGCGACAGCCATCACACCAGGTGGCCCAGAAATTGATCAGTAGCGGGCGCGTGTCTTTCGGATCGCGCAGCAGGAGCTTCTTCAGGCCGTCGAGATCAATCTCGCGAATTTCAGGGGAGTAGTGGTCAGTTGTATCAACACCGTCCAGGACAAGAAAGCCTGGCGGGCGATGCGGGCTTGGAGCAGCGCCTGCGGACGGCGTCTGGGCAGGCGCTGCGATACCGGCGCCCGCCCAAACGATCGCGAGAACGACAAGAAAAATTGAAAAGCGCAAACGCATTTACGACACCCGCTTGATCGTGCAGCCAAAAGCCGCGCCGCCGGTCTTGGTCACCGGCTTGCCGCCCAGCACTTCGTCGAGCGCCTCACGCAGATCGTTCGCCGTAATGTTCGCTGTGTTCTGCGAATTGTCGATGCGTCCGTGATAGACGAGCTTGCCACTCGGGTCGATCGCATACGCTTCCGGCGTGCGCGTCGCGCCCAACCGATCGGCAATCTTGTTGCCGTCGTCCTTCAAGATCGTGAACGTCAAATGCTTTTCACCCGCGTGCGACTTCACTTCCGACGCCGGCTCGGTGTTGTTTGAGTTGATCCCGATTACATTGATCCCTTTTGTTTTGTAATCCTGAGCCAACTTTTCCATGCGATCGTTGTAGGCGTTCGAGACGGGACACTTCGTGGCGACGAAGATTATGATCGCTCCGTTTTTGCCGGTTAACGACTTCAACGAATGCTCGGCGCCATCGGCGTCGGGAAGTTTGAAGTCGTCGATCGTGGTGCCAATCGCCGGGGGCGCGGGCAGGTCGCTAGGGTTGCGTCCGCTGCCGGCGACGGCCGCCAGAGCGATGATCGCGAAAGACGCGAGGACGAGAGCAACCGCATACTGCTTCTTCATGGTGACTGAGACTCCTTTCGAAAATGGGTGGCGTTTGAACGCCAAGATTAGCAGCGAGAAGTTAGACGTGGCAAGCCGCCGGTTAGTTCGCAAAAGACAGTCTCGGAATCAGTCCGTAGTTTTCCAGCTTCTGCCAGCCAACACGATTGCCGTAAGCGTGATGGTCACCGCCGCCGACAGCAGGCAATACTGGCAGAAATGATGGATCACGAATGCTTGCAGATACAGCAGCCAGAGCGTCATCATAAACATTAACGCTACCAGCGCCAGGAGCAACGGCCGGGCGAATCGATAACCAAAGGCTGCCAGGATCGAAAGATCGAACACCGTGAAATAAGCTATCGCGCCCAGCGCTGCCAAAGGTACGTTGCCAATGTGAGAGAAAGGACTGCTCAGGACTTCCGAGCAGCCTGAGATGATCGTGCAGCGAAGACTTTGGCCGGTGAGGTGTTCGACGGTTAGATAGATTGAATCGGCAAGGCCGACGAGCGCCAGCAGCGCGGCGATCAAGTACGACCAACCGATGCGTTGCTGAGGTTCCGCCGACGACATAGTTTCGCTAAGGGTGTTAGAGTACCGACTTCAGTCGGGCATTTTTTGAGCAACGAAGAGCCCAACTAAAGTTGGTACTCTATACGCCGTCATTCAGCGTTACGAGCTTACTACTTGCCGGCCTCGCGCAGCGCCGCGTTGATCATCTCGCGCAACCCCTCGGGCTTCCACGATTCGTCTTTGGCTTCTTTGCCGTTGACAAAGAATGAGGGTGTGCCGGTGACGCCGCGCGCATGAGCGCGAATGCCATCCTGAGTAATGCGCGCCGCCACGACCTCACCATTGAGTTCGCGCCCGAAGCGATCGGTATCGAGTCCGATCTGCCGGGCATAGTCGATGAATAGCGGCATTACGTCAGTCGCCTCACTCCACGCCTTCTGATTCTCGTAGAGCTTGTCATGCATTTCCCAGAAGCGGCCCTGCATGGCGGCGGCCTCAGCCGCCTGCGCAGCAATCAATGCGTGTTTGTGCGGCGTGGGATAGAGCGGATATTCGCGAAAGATTACGCGCAGTCGATCGCCGAATTCAGCTTCGATCTTCCGGAGCTCAATTGAATACGTGCCGCAGGACGGGCACTCGAAATCGCCAAATTCCTCCAGCGTCACCGTCGCCTTTGGGTTGCCGCGAATGTGCGGCGGTTCGGCGCCCGGCGCTTCCACGCTGGAGGTGTTTGTGGATGAGCGGTCCGAGCGCGACGATCGCAGAAGGAGCCACGTCAAGACCCACGTCAAGACCACGGCCGCGATTAGGACGGCAACGATGATCACCAATGGCAGCGAGCGCTTCATCTACTTCACGTAGTAATCAATCGTTTTCTCTGACTTGTCGTTTACGTAAACCTCGCACTTATACTTACCCGTGGGCCAGTCGCGAGGCGCAGTCAGGTGCCCGTGAACGATGTTCTCCTTAGGACCGGTGGTGTAATCGATGTCCTTTAGCTTTTCGTTCTTTGAGTCTCCGGCGTCAACAATCGTCCACGCGAATTTTATCCTGGTCCCCTCTTTTGCCTCGTTCAGCGTCACCAGGCAATGAACCGTCCGGTCGCCGGGGGCAAAGGTGTTCGTCTGATCGCTTGGCTCTCCGTTGTTGTCTTTAGCCATGTGACCCTCGGAAATAGGGCCGCTAGAAGTGTTGCTGGTGCTGCACGCCATTACGGCGAAGATGAGCAGCCCGACGGCCAACCAGCCTGAATGAAGTTTCATTTGGAGTTATCCTTTCTCGGGTAATCGAATCGCAAGAGTAAAGGCCTTACTCGACAGTATAAGACACGGTCTTGTCGAGCGCGCCGTTGATATAGACCTCGACCTTGTAAGAACCAGTCGGCCAGTCAGCCGGCTTTGTGAGATGGGCATGCACTTTGTTCTCGAAGGACTTGGTCGTGTAGTCGACGGTGGTAATCTCTCCGGTTTTCACTCCGGAGACATCAACTGCTTTCCACACAAATTTGACTTCAGTGCCGGCTTTGGCCTTGTTCAAATGTGCGACGCAATGAACCGTACGGTCGCCCGGTTCGTAGCTGGTCGTCGAATCACCCGGCTCGCCGCCTTTGTCTTTGGCCATCTCGATCGTCTCGACGTACACATCGGCATTCGCGGGCCGCGTATTCGACGAAGAGTTCGAAGACTTGTTGCTGTTTGAGTTATTTGAGTTATTCGAGTTTGAGTTATTGCCGTTCTTGCTGGTGTTGCAAGCGAGCACGACGGCAAGCAGCAGCCCGGCGGCCAACCATCCTGAATGGAGTTTCATTAGTTTGTCCTTCCTTATGGGGAAACTTAATTTCCAGTCTCGAAGAAAATGAGTTCAGCGTTCGTTGGTCACGCCGCTGCCGCCAGCATCCCGGCCAGCGAGCGAAAAATCTCGCGGCCATCGCTCGAGCCGAGCAGGTCTTCGCAGGCGCGTTCGGGATGCGGCATCAGCCCCATCACGTTCCGGCCGCGGCTGCAAATGCCGGCGATATTATCACGCGAGCCGTTTGGATTCGCATCCTCTGTGATCCGACCTTCCCGGTCGCAATAGCGAAAGACGATCCGTTCGTCTCGCTGCAGTTCGCGGAGCGTCGCATCGTCGCAGACAAAGTTTCCTTCGGCGTGCGCGATTGGCATGCGCAGAACGCTGCCCGGTTTCAGGTCGTGCGTAAACGGCGTGTTCCGGCTTTCCACGCGCACGTTTACATGATCACAGACGAAATGCAACTCCTGATTGCGAATCAACGCGCCCGGCAGCAATCCTGCCTCGCACAGAATTTGAAAGCCGTTGCAGATTCCCAGGACCAGCCGACCTCCTGTCGCGAATTCTTTCACCGAATTCATCACCGGCGAAAATCGCGCCAGCGCGCCGGCGCGCAAATAGTCGCCATAGGAAAAACCGCCGGGGATGATGACTGCGTCGTAACTGCTAAGGTCAGTCTCACGATGCCAGATGAAATCCACCGGCTGGCCCACGTGCTTCGAGATCACGTGATAGGCGTCGTGATCGCAGTTTGAGCCGGGAAAGACTATGACCCCGAATTTCAAGTCTCGATCTCCACGCGAAAGTCTTCGATGATTGGATTCGAGAGCACTTCGCGCGCCATGCGCTCGGCCTCGGCGCGCGCCTGGGCTTCGCCGAGCGAGCCATCGACGGCAATCTCGAAATATTTTCCCTGGCGGATATCGTTGATGCCGCCATAGCCGAGCAGCTCGACCGAATGCTTGATGGCTTTGCCCTGTGGATCCAGGACGCTCGGCTTAAGCGTGACGTAAACCTTGGCTTTCATTGATCTGGCTGCGCTTTGTGTCAGAACCCCGAGCGGTAGCGAGGGGATTTCACCACTCAAGTCGCGCTTATGTCGCTATCCCGATTTGTCGGGATTCTGACACGCTTGGAGCGAACGCAAGATATTACGCTAAAACGTTGCGTAACGCGTAGTCGATATCATAGTATTTGCGGCGTTGGCTAACCGATTCGGGTATTCATTAAGAGGAGAACCACAAAAATGTCAGCTCCATACGAAGCAGGTGGACCACCATCGGGCGCGCCGGGTGGCAAGACAAGTTTGGGCCTCGAGTCGAATGTCGGGGCGATGTTGTGCTATATCGCAAATTTTGTCTGTTGTCTCGGCCTGGTTCTGGCCATCGTGTTTTTGCTTACTGAAAAAGAGAACCGCTTCGTAAAATTCCACGCGGTCCAGTCGCTGCTTCTGGCGGGCGTCCAAATTGGCTTCGGTATCGTGCTTAGCATTCTCGGTCTCATACTTGGCATGGTGCTCGGTATGATCCACATGGCCTGGATCGCCTTCTTTCTCATGTGGGGATTTCGGCTTGTCCTCTTCGCGATCTTTGCAGGGATCTGGATCATGGCCGGGATCAAAGCTTACGGCGGCCAGTCGTACAAGCTGCCGCTGATCGGCGATTGGGCTTCGAACATGGTTAACAAATAATTCTTCGATTCGATTTAGAACCGACAGGAGGAACAGTTATGGATACAGGCAAATCAGCTCTCGGTCTTGACGGCAACGTCGCCGCCGCGCTGGGTTATCCCATTGGCATCATCGCGATCATTAGCCTCATCATGGAAAAGGAAAACCGCTTTGTGAAGTTTCATGCGTTCCAGGCCGTGTTTCTATACGCGGCGCTGATCGTGATCTGGATCGGGCTGGTCGTGCTCAGTCTTATCTTGGGGATCATCGGCATCGCTGCGAGTTCGGCAGGAAGCGCGGGCAGCGCCATCGGCAGTATTATTGGTTTGCTGTGGTCTCTCGTCTGGTTGGCGGTCTTCCTGGGCGGTTTGATTGCCGTGATTCTCGGCGCTGTCAAGGCTTATGGAGGCAATGAATTCAAACTGCCCATAATCGGCAACATGGCGGAAAAGTTCGCCAAATAAGTAGGATGTTACAGAACCGGGAGCGGTAGCGACCGGATCAAGGAAGCAACTTGAAATTGGAGAGTGCGTGTTCGATCCGGTCGCTACCGCTCCCGGTTCTGTAACGAGTCACCCAAACACGCGGGCAAAGACCGCTGCGACGTTCCGCAAGTAAGTATCGAGCGAGAAGACGCGCGTTATCTGCTCTTCGGACAGATGCGCGCGTATTTCTTTGTCCGCCGAAACCAGTGAATGAAAGTCCCCGCCTTCGTCCCAGGTTTTCATCGCGTTGCGCTGCACCCACTCGTAAGCCTCTTCGCGAGCGACGCCGCTCTGCGTCAGCGCCAGGAGTAACTGTCCGCTGAAAATCAGTCCACGCGTCGCATTCAAATTTTCCAGCATGCGTTCGGGATAAACCACGAGGCCGTCGATCAGCGAAGCCATCTTGTGCAGCATGTAATCCGCGGCGATGCTCGAGTCCGGCAGCACGACGCGCTCGGCGGACGAATGCGAAATGTCGCGTTCGTGCCAGAGGGCGACATTCTCCAGACCCACGAGGCTGTTGGCGCGCACGACTCGCGCCATCCCACAGATGCGCTCCGAAAGAATCGGATTGCGTTTGTGCGGCATCGCGCTCGATCCCTTCTGGCCTTTCCGGAATTTCTCCTGCGCCTCGCGCACTTCGGTGCGCTGCCAGTGACGAACCTGCAAAGCAAATTTTTCCAGCGAGGACGCGACGACGGCCAGCGTGCAGAGGTATTCGGCGTAACTGTCGCGCTGCACGATCTGGGTTGAAACCGGCGCGGCTTTCAAGCCGAGTTTGGCGCAAACTTTCTCTTCGACCTGTGGGTCGAGATGTGCGAAGGCGCCGACGGCGCCGCTGATCTTTCCCACCGCCACCGCTGCGCGCGCTTTCGACAGGCGCTCGCGGTTGCGACGCATCTCGTCGTACCAGAGCGCGAACGTCAAACCAAACGAAGTGGGCTCGGCGTGAATGCCGTGCGTGCGCCCGACTTGCGGTGTGTCTTTGAATTCAAACGCGCGGCGCTTGAGCACGGCGACCAGCGCATCGACTTTCTTTAGCAGAATGTCGCAAGCCTCGCGCAGCAGCAGCGCGTTCGCGGTATCGACCACGTCCGACGAAGTCAGACCGTAGTGAACAAAGCGCGCCGCGTCGCCAATCGACTCCGCCAGATTCGTGGTGAAGGCGATGACGTCGTGATCGGTGGTCTTCTCGATTTCGTTGATGCGGGCGACGGAAAACTTCGCGCGGCTCTTGATTTGTTCGAGGGCTTCACGCGGAATTGTGCCCATCTCGGCGTGGACTTCGCAGACAGCGATTTCCACGTCCAGCCATTTCTGGAACTTGGTCTCTTCAGACCAGAGTGCGCCCATTTCGGGCAAAGTGTAGCGATCAATCATGCCTCAGTTTTCATCCACAGATTACGCAGATTACACAGATAAGGGGAAGATAAATCCATAATTTCCAGTATTCCCAAGTCGTGCATGCTTCGCGCAACGACGCCGTCTGGCGAGTGCGGTTTATGAATCTGTGTAATCGGTGAAATCTGCGGATTCTTCTTCGCGGATTCCTACTTCAACGCATCTGAAGTCACAAAATATCTCGCCAGATACCAACGGCCGCGGCGTTCGAGCAAAGTAAAGGTTTCCATGCCCTTAACCGGCTGCGGTGTAGTGCCTCGGGTTTGATCGAACGTCGTCTGGTAAACCACCACGAGCGAATGCCCGGAAATCGGACCGGTTGAAGTTTGTTCTTCGCGCGCGGTTTGCAGTTCTCGATTCCGCACGTTGCCAAGCTTGTCATGCAGAGTCTTGAACGTTGTCTTTGACTGATCAAGCGTAGACGCTTTACGCCATTCATCGGCAGCTTCCTGGTAAAGCTTGTCATAACGTCCGGCATCGATATCTTCAATTGCCGTGTCCAGCGCGGCTGGTGCTCCCGTGGGCATGCCGTTGCGGCGCGCGCCCTGGCCGCAAGCAAAACTGATCAGAAGCAGGATTGATATTCCAAAGAGCCAGATATTCTTCATTGGTCATTCTGGTCTCGCGATGCCCTTGCTGACGCGCGGGCTTCCGACACCCGCTCGCTACCCCGACTAGTCGGGGTCTCGGTATTACACTTCAATCCATGCGGTCGGCTCTTTGGGAAACGAAAGCGTGATTTCCGTGTCGCAACTGAACAAGGGCGCCCGCTCGCGCAAAGCGCTGTCGGCCGTAATCTTCGCCAGGTATGGATTGTTCGCGCGCTGCGAAAGATGCGCCAGCACGATGTGACGCGCCTGGCCGTCAAAACCATCGAGCAACCATTCAGCCACGTCTTCGTTCGAGAGATGGCCCAGCCGCGAGAGAATGCGCTGTTTCAATTCCCACGGATAGACATCGACCGTCTTAAGCATGTCGCGGCTGTGATTCGATTCGATCACCACGGCCGCACAACCGCGCAGCTGCTCGGTAATCAAAGTCGTGATGTGACCAAAGTCCATCACCGTCGCGACCTTCACGCCGTTGTGCGTCGCGGTGAAACCAAAATTGTCCACGGCATCATGCGGAACAGTAAAAGGATGAAAGTCGATGTTGCCGATGCGAAAGTCATGGCCGGAATCAATCTCGACCATACGGTCGCGCAGCGCGTTGGCGCGGCGGCGCGGCTCTTCATTGTTCAGTTTGCGTTGCTCGCCGATGTAAGCGTCGCGCGTCTTTGCCGACATGAAGACCGGGCAATCCAGATCCTTCATCAGCACGCGCAGGCCGCCCGCATGATCGCCATGTTCGTGCGTGATCAGTATGCCGTCGAGCGCGTTCGGGTCTTCGCCCATCAGCGCCATCCGGCGCGCAATTTCGCGAGTGCTCAACCCGGCGTCAACCAGCACCCGCGTGCCGTTGGCGACCAGCAGAACCGCGTTGCCGGTTGAGCCGCTGCCGAGTACCGAAATTTTCATGACCTAACTCAAGAGCAAATCATAGGACCAGTGACGGGATTTTCCATTTATCATTTTTCATTTGCCATCTGACATCGGTTGTCGATCGCCAAGCGGAAGCGAGCAAGCATTGCCGAGAAATGGAAAATGAAAAATGGCAAATGACATATGGAAAATGATCAGATTTCCAAACGCGACCGATCGACCGCAAACCCGTTCAGGTTACCCAGCGCTCCCAGCGAGAGCGTCGGCGTGGTAAAGCATTCCTGGGCGATGCGCTGGACCTCTTCCCGGGTGACTGCCTCAACGCGTCTGATGATTTCTTCAGGTGAAAAGCGCCGCCCGTGAATTATTTCCTGGCGCGCCAGCGCGCCGACGCGAGCGCCCGACGATTCCAAACTCAGCAGTACAGACGAAATTGCCTGCTCTTTCGCCAGTGCCAGCTCTGCTTCAGTCACTGGTTCGCGCACAACTTTGCGCAACTCCTGCAAAGAAAGATCGAGAACCTGATCGATGTTCGCCGGCGACGCGCCCGCATAAATTGTAAACATGCCGACGTCGGTGAACGTGTTGCCGCCGGCGCCGATCGAATAGGCCAGCCCGCGTTCCTCGCGAATCGATTGCCACAAACGGCTGGACGTACCGCCGCCGACAATCGTTCCCAGCATGCTCGCCGCATAGCGATCGTCGCTGAGAGCCGACGGCCACGGCGCGGCGATGATCAGATGCGCTTGTTCGAGGTCTCCCTTGCGCTCGATCAGAATTGGCGCGGCCGTCACCGGCACAGACGAAACTGAAGTCCCATCTTCGGTCTGTCCGCTGCCGTTGCCAAAGGCTTTCACGGCCATCGCGGTCAGATCGTCGTGCGCGATGTTGCCGGCGGCGGCAATCACCAAATTGCGCGGCGCGTAGTGCTGTGAATGAAAGCGGGCGGTGGTTTCGCGATCGAATGAAGAGACAGTTTCCTCGGTGCCTTCGATTGGCCGGCCCAGAGAATGATCGGGGAAGTACGCAGCGTTGAAAAGTTCGGTCAAAAGCTCGTCCGGCGTGTCCTCGATCATCTTCATTTCTTCGATGATCACTTTCTGCTCGCGCTCCAGATCGTCTTTGGCAAAGCGCGGATTGGCGACCAAATCGGTGAGCAGATCGAACGCCTGTGGCAGCGCAGTATCGACGATTTTCAACGCGAACCCGGTGATTTCATGGGCCGTGTAGGCGTCCAGATGTCCACCCAACCGATCTGATTCAGTCGCAATTTGTTTGGCGGTGCGCCGCTCGGAACCCTTGAAGACGGCGTGCTCGATGAAGTGGCAAATGCCGTTAAGCGCCGGTGATTCATGGCGCGAGCCGCGCCGCACCCAAATCCCGAAGCTTATGGATCGCAGCCCGGGCATGTGCTCGCTCAGAATTGTCAGACCATTCGCGAGGCGGGTGCTTTGAACTTGATCGATCATCAGCATTCAGCAGGAAACTTCGAAGGCTTGCTCGTGGACCATCCATCGTAACACGGGCGAAAGATGCGGCAAAATAGGTGTCCGAGGCCGCCGCTTCGCGTTTCTCCTTAACGACGAACGGGCCGATCTGAACCGAGAGAAGTGAGCGTAAGAAATCTCTTGATATCGGTTCGGGCTGGTGATATAAGCAGGGCGTCAAGGGGTGCGCAAAGTAAAGGCTGGGCTTCCACGGGCTGCCTATCTGACAACTCCGCCGGCTCCGGCCAAGCGATTAACCTCGGCGGTTTTCCCAGAGCAACCGCCATTTACAAATAAGGAGTGCTCCCGATGAAACGCGCTCGCCGTCTTAGTAGCACAAACTTCAGTTTGTGTTCCGTGCGTCAGCGGTTGGTTCGGTGGACGAGTCTGTGTGTTTGCTTCGCGCTCGTCCTTTCCGCGCTCGCAATTGTTCCTTTCGCGTCAGTCACTGGTAAAAGTCGGAGCGGTCGGAACGAAACCCCGACTCGTCGGGGTAGCGAGCGGGTTGATCTGGCGCAAGGGCAAGGTAACGGTCAGGTCCGCAGAGTGAATCCAGTGCCGCCACAAAAGGGTCCGCCGGCGGCAACGCTGCCTAATCTTGACGAGGTAAAGAGGAGGCATGATCCGGCTCCGAAGACGCCGGCGGCCATGTCTTCGAGCGTGCGCTCAAAGCGCAAGCCTCTGGCATCGCGCGGTGGCAAGAGAGTCGGCGACCCCGGCACGACGGGTAGCAGAATTGGATACAGAACCGGGAGCGATAGCGACCGGGAAAGCGCCAAGGATGCGAAGTTTCTTCGCAAGGCGTCCCTCTGCGAAAACCTCAGCGACCTCTGCGTTTAATTCTTCGTCTGCACCCGCTGCGGGCACAAGTGCCGACCCTAAACTGAAGAAACTCAATCACGCCCGCACCAAAGCCCGTACGGCTGCCCGTCCACCGCTGGGCGACGATCAATTCATCCAGAACTTTTTCTACTGGGCGTTTCTGCGTTATCCGAACTCGACTGAGCAGGCGTACTGGGACGACATTTTGCGCACCGCTTATGCGCAGGGACAGAGTGCGATGCTGATTGCCAATCGCGAACTCGGCAAGACCGTCTTTGAATCGGCTGAATATGCCGGGCGCAATCGCTCGAATCACGATTACGTTTACGATCTTTATAAGACTTTTCTCATGCGCGATCCAGATCAGGCAGGCTGGGACGACTGGACTGCGGTGGTGCCCTCATATGGGCGTGAACATGTGCGGCGGGGCTTCGATGAGAGCGCGGAATTTATCAATCTCGTCTCCACTCTAACGCCTAATGGCTCACCGTCGACGGCCGTCTCATCCCTAGTCACAGCGCGCGTCGATCCGTTCAACCAGCCTGGCAGCGGTCTGGCGGCGAGAGATGCCGAATGGGGTATGCCGCTTTTGAGTTTGCCGGGTCGCGCTGGACTCGATCTGGGCTTAAGTCTCTCGTACTCGTCAATGGTCTGGACGCGCTCCGGGCCTTACCTCTATTTCGATGAAGACAATGGCTCGCTCAGTCCAGGTTTTCGTCTGGGCTTTCCAACCATCCAGGAGAAGTTTTTCGACGCACAGGTTGGGAAGAATGTCTACGTGCTACTTACTTCTGGGGGTCGGAGGACCGAACTGCGGCAGGCCGGTTCGTCGAACATCTATGAAGCAGCCGACTCGTCGTATTTGCAGTTAATTGACAATGGCAGCCTGCTGGTGCGCACAACAGACGGCACCCAGCTCAGCTACGGCTGGTTCAACCACGAGTTTCGTTGCACAGAGATCAAGGATCGCAACGGTAACTACATCAGCGTCAGCTACGACTGGCGCGGCGACATCACCAACATCACCGACACACTCGGCCGCGTGATCACTTTCAATTACGATGCGAACGCCAATCCCGTCTCGATCACGCAAGCCTGGAATGGGCAGACGCACACCTGGGCCACGTTTGGCTGGAGCACACTCAACATGCAGCTGGGCTTCTCCGGGGTTTCAGTGGTGGGGACTTACAGCGGCGAGACGATTCCGGTGCTGACACAGGTGGGATTAGATGACGGCTCGTATTTCACTTTCCAGTACACCAGCGCGGGACAGGTGAATCTCATCCGCCGCTACCGATCGGACAGCGCGCAGGCGTCTTACACGGCGTACGATTATGCTGCAACAACCAGCGATTGTCCGCGCATCTCACAGACGCGCGTGTGGGCTGAAAACTGGACAGGCGTCAACGGTGTACCTACGGAAGTGGCGACACAATACAACGAGCCTGGTGATGGCTCGCACCAGATGGTTGCGCCTGACGGCACGGTCTTTAAGGAGTTCTACGCCGGGAGCGCAGGCATCCTGCCTGCATGGGGAAAAGGCCTGGTAGTTCAAAGCGAAGTCTGGTCCGGCGGCGTGCGGCAGAAGTGGACGACGATGGCCTGGACGCAGGACGATGTTAACGTCAACTATCAAACTAACCCGCGCGTCACCGAGACAAACACCTATGACGCCGAGGGCAATCGCAAGCGCGTGACTATTAGTTACTATCCGGCGTCGTCCTTTAGCTTGCCGAGCGATGTTTACGAATACGCCGCTGATGGCACCACGCTGTTGCGGCGCAGTCACACTGATTATGAGCTCAATCCTGTCTACACAGATCGGCGCATTATCGGTTTGGTGTTTGGCCAGTATGGGTATGACGGCAGCGGTGCGTTACAGTCGAAGTCAAAACACTATTACGATTGGGGCGCGCCGTGGCTCGTAGATCAAGGAGCAGCCCTGCGGCATGATGACGTGAACTACGGCGCGGGTTTCGTCGTCGGGCGCGCCAACCAGGTGTTAGTGGAGCGTTATGATGTGCAGTACCCGGATGATCAGACACGCGTCCTGACTGTCAAAACCGGCTACAACACCGCGGGCTCTCCCGTCTTCATCGGAGACGGCCTGTGGCACCGCACCGACATCAGCTACACGGACTCGTTTTCTGACAGCGTCAATCGGAACACCTTTGCTTATCCAACGACCGTGACTGACGCCGACGGCTACTCGTCTTACCTGCAATACAATTATGACTTTGGCGCGAAGACGCGATTGCAGGGACCGCCGCCCGCCGGTCAGTCGCAGGGCGCGATTCAGACCATCACTTACGACACCGCCGCGCGAATTCAACAAGTGACTACGACGAACACCGGCGCTTATCAGCGCTATGTCTACGGGCCGAACTATATGCAGAGCTTTTCCAGCGTTAATAGTGTGGCCGACGATGCGTATGCCATTCAGGTGTTCGATGGCGCGGGTCGCTCGATGGGCCAGGTTACTAATCATCCCGGCAGCGTGGGTGGTTACCGCATGGTAGGCATCATCTACGATCTGATGGGCCGTGCGGTGAAACAATCCAACCCCACAGAGATCAACGGTTCCTGGGTTCCTTCCGGCGATGACGCGTCCGGCGTGTTCTACACGCAACAGACTTACGATTGGAAAGGCCGGCCGCTGGTGACAACGAATACCGACGGCACGCAGAAGTATGCGAGCTATTCCGCCTGTGGCTGCGCGGGCGGTGAGGTCGTCACACTCACAGACGAAGTTGGACGACAGCAGAAAGTCTACAGCGAAGTGCTGGGTCGCACCGCGAAGACTGAAGTCTTAAACTGGGACGGGTCTGTCTATTCGACGACCGCGAATACCTTCAATGCGCGCGATCAGGTGACGCAAGTCAGACAGTTTCAGGGCTCGGACACCAGCAGCGTCTATCAGGACACGACGATAACCTTTGACGGCTATGGCCGCTTGCAAACGAAGCACGTGCCCGAACAAAACGCCGGCACGGCGACCGTTTATGCCTACAACTCGGACGACACGGTTTCTTCAGTAACCGACGCGCGCGGCGCTTCGGCTACGTACACATACAACAACCGGCATCTCGCCACCGGCATCTCCTACAGCGCACCCGCGGGCATCACTCCGACATCAAATGTCTCGTTCGCCTATGACGCGGTGGGGAATAGAACTTCAATGACTGACGGTACGGGCACCCAGAGCTACGCTTATGATCAGCTTTCGCGGATGACTTCCGAGACACGCGTCATCAACGGGGTTACAGGCTCGTTCACAATTGGTTACAGTTATAGTTTGTCCGGGGAATTGAAGAGCCTTACGGATCCCCAAGGCCGGACGACAAACTATGATTACGATAGCGTCGGGCGGTTAGCGAACGTAACCGGCGCGGGATACAACAATGCCTCGCAATTCGCTAACGGCTTTGAGTACCGCGCCTGGGGAGCGCCTAAGCACTACAATATCGGTTTTGATTGGTGGAACGGCACTTCCAGCCTTACACCAACGGATCTCTCGTACAATAGCCGGCTGCAACTGACGCATTTCAAGTTAACTCATCCCACCCCCGAGGCAGCCCCGATCTATGAGTCAGACTATCAGTACTACCTTGATGGCCGACCGAAGTTTATTGCGGACAAGAGAGCCTGGGGATCGCCGCCAACGGAAAACATGCATCAGTTCGATCGCGCGTATAGCTACGATCACGCGGGACGCATGACGCAGGCGTTGACTGGGGATGAAGCTCGTGGCGGCAGCACCGCTGATGGTCCCTACAAAGAAACCTATCAATTCGATGGCTGGGACCACATGACCAATCGCGCGAATCGAATCTGGAGCAGAGCAGTCGACAGCTTCGAGACCACTTACATAAACAATCGCAATCAAATGACTGGCTATACCTACGATGCTGATGGCAATCCCACTGGCGAGGGTAGCTTCGACGCCGCCGGTAGGAAATATTCGTACGGATCGTGGCGATTGTACAATCCGATTGGCTCATTCAACCCGAACCCTACGTGGAATTCGTCTGTGGCGACCAATACTTACGATGGTGACGGGCAACTGACAAAACAACTCGAAACTGTTGGAACAGATCACTGGGACACCTACTTCGTTCGCTCCACCGTGCTCGGCGGAGCAGTTATTTTCTGGAAGGAGGTGCAAACTAACTCCTACTACGCTCCAGGCTGGAGCAATACAATTCAGTTGGCTTCAATCTATGCCGGCGGAGATAAGATAGCGCACAGCACTGATGGAAATGTGGTCTTTGAGCACGCTGAGCCGCTCACTGGAAGACGAGGAGGAGTCGAGGTGGACCCGCTCAGACAAGAGGTTGGATCATACGATCCTGGTCCGGACAGTCCGGGAGATGTTGGGCAGTATCCCGAGCCGCATGAATACGGAATGGCGGAAGATGTTTCGATGGGTTGCACAATGGATGGAATCACCATCAATTGTGGTACCGCTATGGGATTCGTGAATATCGGTGCCGCGGTAATTGGTCCGGAGAACACAACTAGATGGAATCCAAATATCAATAACGGACGTGGCTCTTACGGCGCTTGGGAGTTCTTCCACGCCTTCAATAACGGTTACAGCGGGTGGATGACCTCCTACGGCTATAGCCACTGGGAGGGCGGCCGCTCGTTCTACAACTCGGCGTATGATGACTACAATGAGAACAAGTCTCATCTCGACCAGGAGACTGCGTCGTTCGCCGGGCAGGTTAGCAGGCATGTTCGGCTGCCGAACGTGGAGCGCCCTCGCAATATGAATTCGTCTTGTGGCAAATTCGCTCAGTCATTGGCCGACAGGCTTTATAATACAAATGTTAGAGATCATCCTTACGGCGAACCCGGTAATGCTGAGAACCTGACCGCAGTGGGTCATCCTATGACCGTTAACGCGGTGGATAATGTTGACCAGAACGGCAACCCGTATCGCAAAGGGAAAACGCCGATTGATGGGTTCTCGGACGAACTGGTTGACAATGGTCAAGATGCTGATGTTTACCATCACATCTTATTTGTAGCGGGTAATGTCTTGGACGGTCAGTACGGCGCGGCTGCGAATAAGGCTTTCATATTCGTTGACTGGCAACAAGCCGTCAGAGGTAGAAAGGAGTCTGAGACGGAGCTTCGAGACGACTACGCTGGTCAAAGAGTTGGCGATGCCATGCTAAAGACGGGCCGGGCTGGAAGAAGCGGGAACTACGCAAAGCTTGCGCAGAACATAGCGCACATACTCTGTAAGTAAAGGCGGTTACAAGAATGTCAGTTCCTTCAACAAGGATAGGCAGGCTTAGAAGTACTGTATCTCTACGCTTAGGACTATTGTTCTTACTTCTCGTGTTGCCCATCCCGCTTGCCGGATGCAACCAAAATGTGACTTCTCAGAATAAGACCACGCCTGGAGAGGACTTTGCCTTGTTTCGGGCCGCTTCAGACGGACGACTTGAGGTCGCAAGATCGCTTCTTGACGCGGGAGCTAATGTGAATGCCAGGGAAGAAGAGAACGAGACTCCACTGATGTATGCAGCGGTAGAAGGGCACACCGATGTTGTCTTACTGTTCATAAGCAGGGGGGCGGATGTAAATGCCGTATCTAATAACAAGGAGACGGCGCTAGGACGCGCAGCGATGATGGGTAGAACTGAAACGGTTCAAGCATTGATCGACAAGGGTGCGGATTTAGAAAAGGGCGGAAAGGGTAATGCGACGCCCCTGATGTATGCAACCTCGCAAGGTCATGTGAATACGATGAAGGTCTTGCTAAATCGAGGGGCTAAGGTTAACGCTATGGATGAGGACGGAGATACGGCACTAGCGTATGCCGCCATCCGTGGAGCGCCCGTAGGCGCAGTAAGAGAACTGCTTAATGGGGGTGCTGATGTAAATATTCACAATAAGGCTGGAAAGACAGCGCTAATGCTAGCGAGAGACCAGAGGAAAGGCGAGATAATTGAATTACTCAAGCAGGCCAGAGCAAAAGACTAAATTGAATTCCGCAGAATGCAGTCTCCCTCCTTAGCGCCAACAAGATGAAGATGAATCGCGCCTTCGCCGACGCATCTTCTGCGATGTGTAACCCTCCCCTTTTTTTGGACCAGCCATAAGTGAGGGGGTAGGCTAGTCAGTATTCGGTCATTCCAGGGGTCAGCCACCGGTCATTCTTAAACCAAACCAGCTTGACACAAGTCCCGCGCGTGGCTGAGAATTACGGCATTCAAGCGGGTGTAGGTCCCCCTCGCCCAGTGCGGAGAATGGGTTGCAAATTAATTGCCTCCCAATGAGCGCTAAGGCATCTGAAAGACGTAGAGCTGAGAGTCGAACGAACGTGACATCGATCAGCCGGTTTCGTTCTTGTGTGCTGCTCGCGAATTCGCGCGAGGTCTTGCCCGGAGGTCTGGCCGCGATGAAAAAAATCTTCCGATTCGGTACCACCCTGATCGCGATCGCGATGTTGCTGGCCAGCGTCACGCCGAGCTTTGGCAAGGGCGCGCGGGGGCTGGCAACAATCACCGGAACGGTGCGCGACAACAAAGGTCTGCCGCTGGCCGGCGCCGTCATTCAAATGATTCGCGAGGGCGCGAACCAGATCGTCAAACAAACGTACTCCGCGGCGGACGGTAGTTTCTCAGCAAAGATTCCCGCCGGCCGTTACTCGCTCAAGGCAATTGCCACTGGCTT
>Ga0209726_10000590_pt1 | contig 66517 bp, 63 predicted proteins | sample Subgrocontami54m_FD_187453 | JGI IMG/M metagenome (GOLD analysis project Ga0209726, IMG submission 187453) | Subsurface groundwater microbial communities from S. Glens Falls, New York, USA - GMW46 contaminated, 5.4 m (SPAdes) (version 3) | ecosystem: Environmental > Aquatic > Deep subsurface >...
CCTCGTTCGTGTGGCCGAAGGCGCCGCCGCAAAACAGGTCGTAGTCGATCAGCTCGGTGACGGTGGGCTCTTCGCCGCAGAGCACGCAGTGCGGGTCGCGGCGGATGCGCACCTGACGGAACTCCATCGCCAGCGCGTCGTAGAGCAGCAGGCGGCCGTTGAGCGTGTCGCCCACGCCGAGGATGAGCTTCAGCACTTCGGTGGCCTGGATCGTGCCGACGGTGCCACAGAGCGCGCCCAGCACGCCGGCCTCGGCGCAGCTTGGCACCATGCCGGGAGGAGGCGGCGCCGGGTAGAGGCAACGGTAGCAGCCCTTGCCGGGCAGGTAGACGGTGACCTGGCCATCGAACAGCAGGATCGAGCCATCGATCAGCGGCTTCTTGAGGAAGTGGCAGGTGTCGTTGACAAGGTAACGTGCGGCGAAGTTGTCGGCGCCGTTGATGATGTAGTCGTAGGGGGCGATGATCTGCATGGAGTTGTCGGATGTGATCGGCATCTCGTGCACCACCACCTCGACATCCGGGTTGTAGGCGTTGATGGTCTCCTTCGCGGAGACGGCCTTCGCCTTGCCAATGTCGTCGTTCTGGTGGAGGATCTGGCGCTGCAGGTTGGAGATATCGACCGTGTCGAAATCGACGATGCCGATCTTGCCGATGCCGGCGAGCGCGAGGTAGACGGCGATGGGCGAGCCGAGACCGCCCGCGCCGATGATCAGCACGCTGGACTCCATGATCTTGCGCTGCCCGCTCGGGCCGACCTGCGGCATGATGATGTGGCGGGAGTAGCGGTTCACCTGCTCGGCCGTCAGCGCGCCGATGCGCTTGCGCCCGGGCTCATCGCCCGACCCACCGGCCATGGCGGGGATGACGGCGACCTCGTCGCCTTCGTGCAGCTTCGTGCTGATGCCGTCGAGCGAGTTGATCTCCTGCTTGTTGACGTAGATGTTGATGTGCGCGGGCACGACATCGCCGCTGCCGAAGACGAGCTGGCGAAAGCCGGGGTACTGCTTGTCGACGTTGGCGAGCACTTCGGCGACGTCCTTGCCCTCCGCCTCGACGCTCTGGCGGTTGCCGGTGAGCTTGCGGAACGGCGTGGGGATGTAGACGGAGACGGCGGGCATGACGGCACCTCCGGGTGCGTGAGCGAACAGCGCGGGGCGCGATGCGGGATCGATGACGCGCGTCGCGCGGTCAATGTGCAGGTGTCCGTGGTCCATCGTCAGTTCCTTCGCCGCTCCAACACGCAACTACAAGCTAACACTCAGGTACCGCTCGCCGGTATCGCAGAGCATGGTGACGACGCGCTTGCCGGATCCGAGCTTCCTCGCGACCTGGACGGCGGCCCAGGCGTTGGCACCGGCACTGATGCCGACGAGGAGGCCCTCCTCGCGCGTGAGGCGGCCCGTCATGGCGTACGCGTCCTCGTCTTTCACTTCGATCAACTCGTCGTAGGCGTCGCGGTTGAGGACGCCGGGGACGAAGCTTGCGCCGATGCCCTGGATGCCGTGCATGCCGGCCTTGCCGCCCGCGAGCACGGGCGAGCGCGAGGGCTCGACCGCGACGATGAGCACACCGGAGGTCTCTGCCTTCAGCACCTCGCCGACGCCCGTGATCGTGCCGCCGGTGCCGACGCCGGCGACAAAGGCATCGACCTGGCCGCCGGTGTCGCGCAGGATCTCGCGCGCGGTGGTGCGGCGGTGCGCTTCCGGGTTGGCGAGGTTGTTGAACTGCTGCGGCATGAAGTAGCGGCCGTTCTTTTCGATCAGCTCCTGCGCGGCGTAGACGGCGCCGCTCATGCCCTCGATCGCGGGGGTGAGGACGAGTTGCGCGCCGAAGCGCGTGAGCAGCCTGCGGCGCTCGACGCTCATATCCTCGGGCATGGTGAGGATGAGCTTGTAACCCCTGACGGCGGCGACCATGGCGAGGCCGATGCCGGTGTTGCCGGACGTCGGTTCGACGATGGTGTCGCCGGGCTTGATCAGGCCTTCGGCCTCGGCGGCCTCGATCATCGCCAGGGCGATGCGGTCCTTGACGCTGCCGCCGGGGTTCAGCGATTCGAGCTTGCCGAGGATCTCGGCGCCACCTTCGGGCGCGATGCGGCCGAGGCGCACGAGCGGCGTGTTGCCGATGAGTTCGAGCACGCTGCCGGCAATGCCAGCTACGCGTCCTGCCGCGGTCGTGTCAGATGACATAGCGTCCGCCCGTCCTGTCGTACTCCAGCTCGCGCGTCGCGAGGTCGCCGATGGTGACGCCTTCGAGAATCTTCTGTGTGGCCTCTTCGACCGTGTGCCAGACCTCGTGCGCGGCGCGGCACTGGTGGCCCTCGTCGTGGAGGTGCGAGACGGGCGAAAGAGAGCCTTCGAGCGTGCGGATGACCTCGCTCAGCGGGACCTCCTCCGGGCGGCGGATCAGCGCGTGGCCGCCCTGGGGGCCGCGGACGCTGCGGATGAAGCCGGCCTTGCGGAGCGTGGTCAGGAGCTGGTCGAGGTAGGGCTCCGGGATGCGCTGACGCGCGGCGATCTCGGCGCTCTGGATCGGGCCTTCGCCGTAGTGGTGGGCGAGCTCGATGAGGGCGCGGACGCCGTAATCACCCTTGGTGGAGATGCGCATTTGAATCTGCCTGGCGGGAAGTCACTAAAGTTAAGCGATTACATCAACAATGGTAGCGAGAGGGGTGCGGGGGACGCAAGGGGGGTTGCCCGAGGGGGGCGAACAGAGAGCAGAGAGCAGAGAGCAGGGAGCAGCGAGCAGCGACAGCGAACCAGCACCACCACAGTCGCCACGCCGCTACGGTGCGTCTTCGGCGGCGGGGAGGGAGAAGCCGATGTCGGCGCCGCCACCGGGGCGGGGGCGGGCCCATACCTGGCCGCCCTGGGCCTCGATGAGCCGCTTGCAGACGGCGAGACCGATGCCGACGCCGCCGGCGTGGGCGGCGGTGCCTGGTGAGCGATAGAAGGGTGTGAACAGCAGGTCCGCCTCTTCGGCCGGGAAGCCGAGGCCCCGGTCCAAGACTGAGACTTCGAGGCGGTCGTCCACGTCGGCTAATTCCACCCTGATGGGTTGGCCGGGCGAGCTGTACTTCTCGGCGTTGCTGAGCAAATTGCGCATGACCTGCTCGACGTAAACGGGCTCGCCGAGTATCGGCATCGGCTCGTTGGCGCAGACGATCTCAATCCGCCGTTGGGGGTAGCGGCGCTGGTGCTCGGCGGCGATGCGTTCGACGATACGCCGGACAAGCAGGGGTTCGGCGTTGAGTTCCTGGCCGCGTTCGAGCCGCGCGAGCACAAGCAGGTTGTCGATGATGCGGTGGAGGCGCTCCGCCTCGTTACTGATGTCGTGAAGGGCGGCGAGACGGCTCGTGTGGTCGAGCTGGTCCATGCGCCGGCGGAGGACCTCGGCGTTGCCGTAGATCGTGGTGATGGGCGTCTTCAACTCGTGCGAGACGAGGCCGAGGAACTCGTCCTTGGCGGCGTTGGCGCGCTTCAATTCCTCGGCGGTGCGCTGGGCGGCCTCGAAGAGGCGGGCGTTGTCGATGGCAACGGCCGCCCAGCCGGCGACGCCGGCAACGAGCCGTTCCTCACGCTCGCCAAACCTGCCCTGCTCGGGATGGCCGAAGAAGAGGCCGCCGAGGATGTCGCCGGACGGTGCGACGACCGGGACGGCGAGGTAGCTCCTGGCGGGCAGGTGATCTTCGGGCCAGTCGCAATGCTCCGGGTGCTGGCAGAAGCACGCCCGGGCCATCTCCTCATCGCATCGCAGGCTCCCCCGCTCAATGAAATCCGATCCCAGGCACGCCATATCGTGCGGCACCGGCAGCCGGTCGAACATCTCTCGTGGCACGCCGGAGATCGCGTAGAACGGAGCGCCTGCGCCGTCTGCTTCGGCCGGCTTGTAGAGGAAGACGCCGAACTGTGCGCCGGCCAACTGCGTCGCCGAGTCGGTGACGGACTGCAGGACGCGGTGTACATCGAGCTCCTGCGTGAGCGCGATACCGATGCCCTGCAGCGTCTCGACCGCGCGCGTCTCGTCCATGAGTGCCTGTTCGGCGCGCTTGATGTCCTCGATGTCGGTGGAGGTGCCGAACCAGCGGACGATCTGGCCCGCGTCGTCGCGCACGGGCAGCGCGCGGGTCAGGTACCAGCGGTACTGGCCGGTCGCCCGGTCCTGGAACCGGTACTCGACCTCGTAGGGCTGGCCGGAGCGCACGCAGGCGTACCAGGCTTCCCGCGCGCGGGAGGCGTCGTCCGGGTGGAGGACGGGCATCCATGCCGCGTCTCCGCCCCCGGCCGTCGCGCCGCCGGTGAAGTCGTGCCAGCGGCGGTTGCTGTAGTCGACGAAGCCATCGGGACGGGCGGCCCAGACAACCTGCGGCATGGCATCGGCAAGCTGGCGGAAGCGGCGTTCGCTTTCCTGCAGCGCTTGCTCCGCGCGCCTGCGGTCGTCGATGTCGGTGCTGGTGGCGAGCCATGCCGTGGTGACGCCGGCGTCGTCGCGCAGCGGCACCACACGGGAGAGGAACCAGCGCGCGACGCCGTCGCGAGCGATGACGCGGTGCTCCGCCTCGTCACCCTCGTCGGCCTCGACCGCATGCCTCCAGCCGGCGGCCAGTGCCTCGCCTTCGTCCGGATGAATCGCCTCGACCCAGCGGCCGGCGACGACGTCCTCGCGGGAGAGGCCGGAGTAGTCCAGGAAGTGCTGGTTGATGTAGGTAACGTTGCCGCTGGCGTCGCCGGCCCAGACGAACGAGGCAGGGAGCGATTCGAGAAGCCGGAGGTAGGCGCGCTCGCCACTGCGCAACGCAACTTCCGCGCGCTTGCCGGAGCGGTTGTCGCGCACGAGGCAGCGGGTGCGCACCCACTCGCCCTCGCGCCAGAGGACGCTGGAGTCGACGAGGACATCGATGATCGAGCCGTCGCGCGCGATGATGCGGGCCTCGCAGTCGCGCAGGATCTCGCCACTCCGGAGCCGCGCCATCATGTCGGCGGCGACAGCCGGGTCGGCGTGGAACTCGGCGGAGTTGTGACCGACGTACTCATCGTGGCTGTAACCGAGCAGGTCGAGCTCGGCGCGGTTGGCGCTGAGGATGGTGCCATCGGCGGCGAGGCTGTGCATGCCGATGGCGGCGTTCTCGAAGAAGTCGCGCAGCTCGGCCAGCTCCTGCTCCGGAGGGCGATGTCCGTCGCTCTCCGGCCGCGCTCCGTGGCGCTGCGCTGCACCCCGTTGCCTCTGCTCGATGGCGACGCGCTCCTGTACTCGTGAACCCGTGGCCCCGGCGTGCCGAGGCGCCCCAGCGGTGAGCGTGCGAGCCGCCGTCCGGCGGCCGCACGCGGTTGTCCGGCGCGGCGGGGACGGCATGCCGGACACATCGATGGTAGCAGAGGCCTATTTCCGTCGTGGAGCGCTCGGCGTTGCAAAAGCGTGTCAGCAGGCTAACTTGACCACCGCGCAGCACGCGGTTCAGGCAAACAGCAGCACGGCGGGAACAAGAAAGATGACGCCGAGGAAGACGGCGAAGCCGCGGCGGTCGCGCGTGGCCAGGTGGGCAACCTGGAGGATGGCGCGCTTGTAGGGCTCGTAGAAGAACACGAGCACGCACATGGAGACCGTGCCGCCAACGATCATCTCCACGAATACGATGGTGAAGGCGCGCGGAGTATCGAGCAGCAGCGCGGCGAACAGCGTATCGACCCAGGTGGCGATGTTCGCACCCATGACGTACGGGATGATGTTGTCGCGCTTCACGTAGCCCTTGAGTGTGAGCGGCACCAGGATGGTGAGCGAGAGGGAGACGGATAGCGTCATGCCCGTGACGATGATGCCGAAGAGGAACATGGCGTAGCGCTGGTGGAGGAACGCCGACGCTTTCTCGAACCGGGGGCCGGGCTGTTCGAGATTCGGCAGCACACGGTCGAAGATGCTGAAGCTCATGAGCAGCACGCCGACGCCGATCGCGAACATGGCCATCCGCGGCAGGTGGTCCGCCATGCGGTTGACCATGGGATCGTAGACGACGTTGACGACGGACGAGACGACGCCGGGGCTGCCGAAGCGGACGCCATCGAACCAGCCTTCGCGGAGCACGAACTGGCCCATGGGCACGACGGGCCCCCAGAGGCTGAAGGCCGTGAGCAGCGCGACGACGCCGATGTAGAGTCCGTCCGGGTTGCGCTTGCCGCGCACCCAGTAGAGGAAGCCGACGAACAGCACGATGAACGACGCCCCCATGCGGGAGCCGTTGATCATGGCGAACGTCTCGGTGTCGGAGAGGACGCCCTTCGAGAAGAGCGACAGGGCGATGGCGGCGACCGGCGAGCCGCTGAACACGGCGTACGAGCCGAGCCAGCCAAAGCCGAGGATGTTCGCCGTGCCGTGCGCATCGAACTCTTTGAGGATGGGCTTCAGGCCGCCGGCGCCGGCCTTCAGTACCTGGAGCGCGAAGATGAAGACGGCCAGGGCGACGACGATGTAGACGACGCGCAGCGCGATCGCGACGCCGATCTTCCAGGCAGACTCGGGCACGTACAGGTGCTTGCCTTCGGGAGCGTCGTGCTCGTGCGCCGCCAGCGCCGCCTGATGCACGCTCCCCGCCTCCATCGCTAGACCTTCGCGCGCTCCGCCGCAATCAGCACGCGCGCGACCTCGGGCCGCGAGAACTCGTGCGGCGGCTCGATGCCCTGCGTCAGGAACTCGCGCACCTGCGTGCCGGAGAGCGAGATGCGCTCTTCCGCGCCGTGCGGGCAGGTCTTGCTCGAGGCCATGCCCTCGCAGCGCTTGCAGAAGAAGGTGTGCTCGAAGAAGAGCGGCGTGATGCCGAGGCGCTGTGCATCGAACTCGTCGAAGATACGCTGCGCGTCGTAGGTGCCGTAGTAGGTGCCGACGCCGGCGTGGTCGCGGCCGACGATGAAGTGCGAGCAGCCGTAGTTCTTGCGCATGATGGCGTGGAAGATCGCCTCGCGCGGGCCGGCGTAGCGCATGGCGGCGGGCAGCACCGAGAGCAGCACGCGGTCCTTCGGGTAGTAGTTTTCGAGGAGTACGCGGTAGCACTCCATGCGCACGTCGGCCGGGATGTCGTCGGACTTCGTGTCGCCGACGAGCGGGTGGAGGAGGAGGCCGTCGGTGATCTCGAGCGCGGCCTTCTGGATGTATTCGTGGGCGCGGTGGACGGGGTTGCGGGTCTGGAAGCCGACGACGCGCTTCCAGCCGCGCTCGACGAAGGCGGCGCGCGTCTGCGCGGGGTCAAGCCGGTACTCCGGGAACGACGGGTTGGCCGGTCGACGGATCACCTGCAGCGGGCCGCCGATCAGGACCTCGTCCTGCGCGTAGAGCGCCGCGACGCCGGGGTGCTTGTCCTCGGTCGTGCGGTAGACGGCCTGCGCCTCGTGCTGCTTGTCGTACTCAAAGGACTCGGCCACGGTCATGACGGCGAGCACGTTGCCATCGGCGTCGGTGAGGGCGATGTCGCCCTTCAGCAGGTTGGCCTGCTCCTTCGAGACGCTGAGCGTGACGGGGATGGACCAGGGGAGGCCATCGGGCAGGTGCATGGTGTCGACGACGCTGCGGTACTGCGCCTGCGTCATGAATCCATCGAGCGGGCTGAAGCCTCCGTTGGCGAGCAGCTCGAGGTCGGAAAGCTCGCGCGAGTTGAGCTGACGCGCCGGCAACGAGCGCGCCTTCTCGGCGAGCGTACGGGCGGCGTCGCTGGCGACCTCGCGGGGGTTCAGCTTGCCGCCGTGCGGCGCGATCAATCCTTGTTCGACTCCGTCAGCCATGCCCGTTTGTCCCTTTCGTCTTGTTACCGGGCGCGGCGCACCGCGCTCCTACGCCCTGGCCGCCCGGATGGCGACGTGTTGTTGTCGTTCGTGACGGGGCGCAATGCCCCGCGCCCCTACGCCTTCGCGGCGACCGGGACGAAACCCTTGGCCTCCAGGGCCGCCAGCACCTTGGCGACGCTTTCGGCAAGGTCCTCCTTCTCCGAGTCGACCGTGACGTCGGCGTTCAGCGGCGCTTCATACGGGTCACTGACGCCGGTGAAGTTCTTAATCTCGCCCTTGATCGCCTTCTCGTAGAGGCCCTTCACGTCGCGGCGCGTCAACTCCTCGATGGAGCAGCTGACGTAGACCTCGACGAAGTTGCCGACGTTGGCGCGCACTTCGTCGCGGATCTCGCGGTAGGGCGAGATGGCCGAGGCGAGCACGCAGACGCCGTTGCGAGTCAGCACTTCGGCGACCCAGCCGATGCGGCGGATGTTCGTGTCGCGGTCTTCCTTGCTGAATCCGAGCCCCTTGCTCAGGTGCGTGCGCACGACATCGCCGTCAAGCTTTTCGAGCTTCGTGATGCCGCGCTCGCGGAGAAGCGGCTCGATGGCGTCGGAGATCGTCGTTTTGCCCGCGCCCGAGAGTCCTGTGAACCAAACCGTGAACCCTTGCTGCTCCAACCTGCCTGTTCCTCCCTGTTTCTATCGATTAAGTAGGATTTCGCTTTCACACGTTGCGGCGCGGAGGCGCGCTCCTGCACCGGTACTACCGATCAAACAACTGCACTGTGGCGGGCGTATCAGAGGGTACGCGCCGGACTCACTCCGCGGCAACCCCCTGCACCATCTCGACGTCGGGCACGTGAAGGCCGCACTCCGTCTTGTCGAAGCCCTGCCAGCGGCCGCTGCGGGGGTCATCGCCCGGCTTCACCGCGCTGGTGCAGTGCGTGCAACCGATGCTGGGGAAGCCGCTATCGTGGAGTTTGTTGTAGGGGACGCCGTTGTCCAGGATGTACTTCCAGACCTGCGACTCCGTCCATGCGGCGAGCGCGTTGATCTTGACAAGGCCGAACTTCTCATCCCACTCGACGATGCTGACATCGCCGCGGCTCTGCGACTGATCGCGGCGGACGCCGCTGATCCAGGCGCGCTTGCCCTGGAGGGCGCGGCGGCTGGGCTCGACCTTGCGGATGGCGCAGCAGGCGTCGGGGTCGCGCGCCCAGAGGGCGTCGCCGTGCTTCGCCGCCTGCTGCGCGGGGGTGAGCAGCGACATGTAGCCGACCGGCTTGAAGCCGTACTTCGCGGCCGCAGCATCGCGCAGCGCGTAGGTCTCGGGGAAGAGAAAGTCGGTATCGAGGTAGAAGACTTCGACGCCGGAATCGATCCGCATGATCATGTCGAGCAGCACCATGCCGGTGGGGCCGCCGAAGCTGCACGCGAGCGCGAGGCCGGGCTGGTACTGCTCGACGGCCCAGCGCAGGATCTCCTGCGGCGGCTGGCCTTCGAGCGCGTCAGCGGCGGCCTTGAGATTCGCTGCGGTAGCCGGGTTCAACACTTCCTGCGTCATCTCGTCTTCCTGTTGTGTTCGGTTTCGACCGTCGCGCGGGCTGGAAAGCCCACGTCACAATGCTGAGGCATCAGACGGCGCATTCGCCTTCGCCCATGTCGTCGAGGGTGAAGAGCTTCGTCTGGCCCCAGTCGACGAACGCCATCGGATCCTCGTTGAACTGCGGTACCACCTTGTACTCGGCCAACAGCTCCTGGACGTGGGCGGTGCCTGCGCGCACCGACCAAGCGCCGAAGCGCTCGCCGTCGGCGCGCTCGGCGACGTACGCGCCGATCAGGCGCTCGAAGGCGTCGGGCGCCTTGCGCGCCGGGATCTTCATGGTGAGCTTCGACAGCCGGCCCTCCCCCTGGGCGTTGCCGCCGAGCATGAGTTGGAACGCGGGGATCTGGCGCTCGCCGACGCGGATCGCCATGCCGTAGAAGCCGATATCGGCGACGTGGTGCTGGCCGCAGGAGTTCGGGCAGCCGCTGATCCTGATCTTGATGTCGTTGACGAGCGGGTCGCGGTACGTACCGTTGCCGGCGAGGATGCGCGTGCGCAGCTCGCTGCCAAGACCCTTGGACGACGTGACGCCGATGGCGCAAGTATCGGCGCCGGGGCAGGTCACGAGATCCGAAATCGTCAGCGCGTGATCCTCGGCGAGGCCGATCGCGGCAAGCTCGGCGTGGACGGCTGCGAGGTCGTCCTCGTGCACCCAGCGGAGGACGAAGTTCTGCGTGGCGGCGGTGCGGATGTGGCCGCCGGCGTACTTGCGGGCGATCTCGGCGAGCGCGTGCATCTGGTCGGCCGTGACATCGCCGATGGGCAGCAGCACGTGGGCCGTGAAGTACGGCGCCTGCTTCTGCTTGAGGGCGTTCGTGCGGCGCCAGACATCGAAGCCCGGCGCGGCAGCGGCAACGCCGCCGTGGCGCGATGCGTAAGAGCCCTCGGCGGGCGCCTCTTCGAGCAGCGTGAAGTCGGGCTCGCGGTACTGCCCCGCCGAGGCGGGCGGCAGCGTCGCCAGCTCCGCTTCGTAGAGCCGGCGGAACTCATCTATGCCCAATTTGGCGATGAGGAACTTGATGCGCGCCTTGTTCTTGTTGCGGCGCTCGCCGAGGCGGTCCCAGACGCGGATGACGGCCTCGATCGTGCGGAGCTGTTCGCCGACCGGGATGAAATCGACCAGCACGTCGGCGATGCGCGGAGCGGCGCCGAGGCCGCCGCCGACGCTGACGCCGAAGCCCTGCCGGCCGCCGCGCTCGATCGCCATGAGACCGATGTCGTGCATGGGGATGAGGCCACGATCCTCCGGGCTGGCGGAGTAGGTGATCTTGAACTTGCGCGGCAGCTTCTGGTTGACGGAGTTGCGCAGGAAGTAGCGCAGCGCTGCCTCGGCGTACGGCGTGACATCGAATACGCAGTCGTCGGCGATGCCGGTGAGAGGATCGGCGGTGATGTTTCGAACGGTGTGGCCGCAGGCCTCGCGCGTGGTGACGCCGACCTCGGCGAGGCGGCGCATGACCTTCGGCGTGTCCTCGAGCTTCACGAAGTGGAACTGGATGGCCTGGCGCGTGGTGACGTGGCCGACCTTGCGCATCGTGTAGTTCTCGGCCAGCTCGGCGATGGCGTGGAGCTGGTCGGGCGTCAGGGTGCCGTGGGGCACCTTGATGCGCATCATCTGGTTGTCGGCCTGGCGCTGGCCGTAGGTGCCGTGCTGGAGGCGGAAGGGGCGGAAATCATCGCCCAGGCCGCCGCCGGCGCGCCAGGCGAGGGCTTCTCTCTCGAAATTATCGATCTCGGCTTTGACGATCGGGTCGTTGGACTTGTCCTGGGCGAACTCCGAGCGTGCCTGGGTGACCATGACGTGCCTCCGGGCGCTGAGCGTAATAGTGAATCGATTTAGTCAACATTATGACGAAGGGCGAGGGACGGGGTCAAGAGGACGGCGATCACGGGGAACCACAGATTTCACCGATTACACAGATTTCAGATTCAGCGGACGCCGGGCTTACGGCCTGGGGCCGGCTACACCCTCCAGGGCGGTCAGCGGCGCCGGGCGGGCGGGCGCTCCGGTTGCGGCTTCGGGGCGCTGGGGCAGAGGTCCCGCAGGACGCAGGCGGGGCAGCGGGGGCGCTGGGCGGCGCATGTGCGGCGGCCGTGCTTGATGAGGCCGATGTGGAAGGCGTAGAAGTCCTCCGGGGCAACAGCGGCCTCGAGCAGGACGTGCGCTTTCTCCGGCGTCATTGCGGCCTTGCCGGCGCGCTCCGGGATGAGGCCGAGGCGCATGGCGACGCGGAAGACGTGCGTGTCGACGGGCATGGCGGGGCGGCCGAGCGCGAACATCAGCACGCAGGCGACGGTCTTCGGCCCCACGCCGTGCAGGCTGCGCAGCCAGGCGCGCGCCTCATCGAGCGGGAGGTCCGCGAGGAAGCTGAGGTCGAAGCTGCCGTTGCGCTGCTTGATGTCGCGGAGGGCGGCCTGGATGCGCGGCGCCTTCGTCGGCGCGAGGCCGCCGGGCTGGATCGCTTCGATGAGCTTCGGCAGCGGCGCGTCGATGACGTCGTCCCACGTGGAGAACGCCTGCATCAGCCGGGCGAAGGCGCGGCCGGAGTTGAGGTCGGACGTGTTCTGGGAGAGGATCGTCAGCACGAGTTCCGAGGTGGGGTCGTGGTGCGGGCGCCACTCGGGCACGCCATACGCCTCATCGAGCCGGGCGATGATCTCCGGGATGCGGACGATGTTGGGGTGCTGCTTCGGCGCGCGGGCGGGCTTGCTGCGGGCGGCGGTCTTCGGCACGGGCGCAGCATAGCGCAGCGTGGCGGCGACGGTGTACCGTCGCCGCGCGGACGGGAAACCACAGATTCCACCGATTTCACAGATTAGGTTCCGGCAGTTGGAAGCGCGTCGCTGACGGCGGGGCTCGGCCGCCGCGGCGTCTATCTGCAAGAAAGCAAGAGGCCGGACGCTTGTCCGGCCTCTTGCTTTGCCCGATGCCCTCGGTGCGTTAGTTCACAATGGTGATGTCGGCCGACGTGGCGCCGAGTTCGCTTTGCCACGCCATGCCGTCGGTCGTGTTCTCGAAGTAGACGTCGATCCAGGTCGCAGAGAGCGAACCGCGATCGAGGCACTCGTAGACGCGGCCGGTGGGGTCGCCCGCGATGGTCAGCTTCGTGCCGAAGGGCAGGTTGCTGCTGCAGGCGGCTGCGCCCTCGAACACCGCGGCGCCGCTGGCCATGTGGTTGCAGAAGCCGCCGCCGGGGCCGGTGCATCCGTAGATGGTCACCCGCGCCCGCATGACCGTGCCCGGCTCGAGGCCGGAAGCGGCGTTCGGGGACGAAGGCGCCGCGGCTGCGCGGACCTGGCCCTGCGTCGCCGCACGCTGTTCGGCGATCGCCACCAGCGCGGACATGAGGTCCTGGCCCTGCGTCTCGGCCGCTCCGGCCATGAGGGCGGCGCCCATCTGGTCGGCAGGGGGTGCGGCGAGGCTGTAGGACTGCTCCCAGTTGCCGCTGACGCCAGCGCCGGCCCGCAGTTCGTTCGGCGGACCGAAGGTCGGGGCGACCGTCGCCGGCGAGCGGAGGCTGCTGGCGAAGGCTGAGACGGCGGGAAGCGACGCTGCGATGAGAATGAACGCCAGGCCGATGAGGGTGGCGAGCAAGAGCCGGCGGGCGATGAAGTCCCGTCCGGCGGTGAGCAGATCGGCGATACTGCCGGCGGGCGGCATGACGACGGTCTGCGGCTGCGGTGCTGCTTCGACGAAGACCGGCGTGAGTCTTCGGTCGTTTGCGAGCGCCAGACCGGCCGATGCGGTCGCCGCGGCGACCATGATGGTCGCTCTCGCGCCCGCAACGAATCCTCGGTAACTCAGATAGTCCCTCCTTCAGCTTCACAACGGGGTCGTAATTCTCAGTTGCTCCCGCCGTGGGCGGGTTTCGGGCCACCAGGACAGGGAGCCCAAAACGGGCGCATTATAACCCTGAACTGGCCCGGGTCAAGCGTTCAGGGGTCAGGAATGACCCCTATTCGGGCCCTTCGGCATCCCTTGTTCCCGGACCGGCAAGGCCTTCCCGAATCTGGGAACAGCTCTTTTCGGGCCGGTTGGCCCTTCTTGTGCAGGAATTAACAATCGGGGCCCTGGAAGGGGCCAAAACGGCCGGATCGGCGGGCCTTCGACGCTGAGAAGCGGTCTACGACGGCCGCTTCCTCTTGTTCGCTGCTGTTGACGCGCTACGACTGATGCTCGGGCGCTACACGCGCTCGAAGATGCTGGCGATACCCTGGCCGCCGCCGATGCAGAGGCTCACAAGACCGTACTTTGAGTTGCGGCGCTCCATCTCGTGCATGAGCTTGACGGTGAGGATGGCGCCGGTGGCTCCGAGCGGGTGGCCGAGGGCGATCGCGCCGCCGTTGACGTTCACCTTGTCCGGGTCCAGGTGCAGCGCCGCGCTGCACGCGCCCGCGACGGAGGCGAACGCCTCGTTCAGCTCGATGAGGTCGATCTGATCGATGTTGAGTTTCGCCTTTTCGAGCGCCTTCTGGACGGCGGGGATGGGGCCGCTTCCCATGAGGGACGGCTCAACGCCGGCCTCGGCGCGGGCGACGAGGCGCAGGCGCGGCTTGAGGCCGAGTTCCTTCGCCTTGGCCGCCGTCATCATTACCACCGCGGCGGCGCCGTCGTTGATGCCGCTGGCGTTGCCGGCGGTGACCATGCCATCGGCCTTGAAGGCGGGGCGGAGCTTGCTGAGCGCCTCCAGGGTGGTCTGGCGCGGGTGCTCGTCCTGCTCGATGGTGACGGTTTCCTTGCCCTGCTTCACCTGGACGGGGACGATCTCGTCCTTGAACTTGCCGGCGGCAATGGCGGCGGCGGCGCGCTCCTGCGAGCGCATGGCGATCTCGTCCTGGACGGCGCGGGAGACCTCGTACTTCTCGGCGAGGTTCTCGGCGGTGATGCCCATGGGGTCCTTGCTGAAGGGGTCGCTGAGCAGGTGGTTGATGCCGTCTTCGAGGACGCCGGGGCCCATGCGGTAGCCGGTGCGGGCGCTGCGCAGGTAGTAGGGCGCCATGGTCATGTTCTCGGTGCCGCCGGCGACGACGACGGTGGCGTCGCCGCACTGGATGTAGCGGGCGGCGGTGTTGATGGCTTCGAGGCCGCTGCCGCAGATGCGGTTGACGGCGAGGGCGGGCGCCTCGATGGGCATGCCGGCCTTGACGGCGGCGTGGCGGGCGATGTAGCCGTCTTCGGCGGCCTGGCCGACGCATCCGAGGATGACGTGGTCGACGAGTTCGGGCTTGATGCCGGCGCGCTCGACGGCGGCCTTGATGACGATGGCGCCGAGGTCGGAGGCGGAGAGGTTGGCGTACGCGCCCTGGAACCGGCCGATGGGTGTGCGAACGCCGCTGACGATGACCACGTCTTCCATGTGAGGGCTCCTACGTTGCGCCTTTAAGGTGATCGCGGGTGACTCCGGAGTATAGGGAAGGGCTAAAGGGAGCGTCAATCGCTGCTAGGGACTAGGGGCTAGGAGCTAGGGGTTAGGGGACGGGGCGGCGTTTGATTGATATTTGAATTTTCGCGTTTTCGTCGGAGGGCTGAGCGGCGAAGCTGGGGGCGGGGGCGGGGCGGCGGGGCGTGAAGCTGGCGGGCGATTGCGGCTGATTGAAGTTGATTGAACCGGGGAAATTCAATCAAACGGGCGGACGAGGTGTTAGGGACCAGGGGATAGGGACCGAGAACCAAGAACTTAGAACCAAGAACCAACGACGGCCGGTGCGTCTCCATGTGGGGATGGTAGGGCGGGGCGGGGGCGAACGCCTAGCATGGGGTGGCACTCGGGAGCTGTCAGCTCTCAGCTGTCAGCTGTCAGCGCTGGCGCCCGCCCCCGACGGCGTGGAGGGGGACGGGGAGGTGATAGGTGTTAGGGGGAGAGGGGGCTGACGGCTGAAAGCTGACCGCTGACCGCGGCGAAGCCAATTTGACAGAAAAGACGCTGACGGCTCTTGTACGCGCTGGTATGGAAGCGTAGGGTAGTGGCCACGCGCCGAGCGGTGCGCGATTGGCGTGCCCGGATGGGAGGCGCGCCGTTGAGTCGCGCCGCCGCAACGCGCTGGGGGATCGCCATGGATACATCTTCTGCGGGGCGGGGTGATGCGCATGGGGGCCGGGCGATGAGCGGGACGCGCGTGCCGCGCAGGCTGCTCTGGCTCGTACCGCTATTCGTGGCGCTGGTGCTTGGCGCGGTGCTGGCGTGGGGCGATGCCGCACCCGCGCGGGCCGGCGATTCCGCGGCCGCTGGTGCGGGCGCGGACGCGATCAGCGCGGGCGGAAAACATACCTGTGCATTGATGGGCGGCCAAGTCTCGTGTTGGGGCTGGAACCTTTTCGGCCAACTCGGCGACGGCTCGACGACGAACAGCGGCGTGCCGACCGTGGTAAGCGGACTGGGGACCGGCGTCTCGGCGATCAGCGCCGGCTTGGAGCACACGTGCGCGCTGAAGGACGGCGGCGTCAAGTGCTGGGGAAGGAACCACTACGGCCGGCTTGGCGACGGCACGACGACCGACACGAGCGTGCCGGTCGTCGTGAGCGGTCTGGGCAACGGCGTCTCAGCGATCAGCGCCGGTCAGTACCACACGTGCGCCCTGAAGGACGGCGGCGTGTGGTGCTGGGGCTACAACGGTGCTGGCGGCCTCGGCAACGGCACGACGACGGATAGCAGCGTGCCGGTCGCGGTGACGGGCCTGGAGAACGGCGTCTCAGCGATAAGCGCCGGCTGGCTGCACACGTGCGCGCTGAAGGACGGCGGCCTCTGGTGCTGGGGATACAACGCATACGGCCAGCTCGGCCACGGCTTGACGATGGAAGGTCACACGCCGGTCGCGGTCAGCGGCCTGTGGAGCGGCGTATCGGCGATCAGCGCCGGTCAGTACCACACGTGCGCGCTGAAGGACGGCAGCGTCTGGTGTTGGGGCTGGAACACCGCGGGACAGCTCGGCAACGGCTCGACCACGGCCAGCAGCGTGCCGGTCGCTGCGAGCGGCCTAGCGGGCGGCGTGTCGGCGATCAGCGCCGGCTACGGACACACGTGTGCGCTGAAGGATGGCGGCACTTGGTGCTGGGGCTGGAACCTCTGGGGCCGGCTCGGCGACGGCACGACGACGGACAGCAGCATGCCGGTTGCGGCGAGCGGGTTGGGGACTGGAGTCGCGGCAATCAGTGCCGGAAACGAACACACGTGCGCGCTGAGGAATGGCGGTGTCTGGTGCTGGGGGCAAAACACAGCGGGCCAACTCGGCGATAACAGCACGACGAACAGCTCCGTACCGGTGGCGGTCGTCGGGCTGCCGGGCGGCGGCGTCAGCGCGATCGGCGCGGGCACCTATCACACATGTGCGCTTAAGGATGGCGGTGCCTGGTGCTGGGGCAGCAACGCCAGCGGCCTGTTGGGCAACAACAGCACGACGACTAGCCTCGTGCCGGTCCCGGCTACGGGAATGACGAGCGGCGTCAGCGCGATCAGCGCGGGAGGGTCGCATACCTGCGCAGTGCAAGACGGCGGCGCCTGGTGCTGGGGCTACAACGGCGCTGGCGCGCTCGGCGACGGCACGACGACGGGGAGCAGCGTGGCAGTCGCGGTGAGCGGCCTCGGGAGCGGTGTTTCCGCGATTAGCGCCGGCGACGGACACACCTGCGCGCTGAAGGACGGTGGTGCCTGGTGTTGGGGCCGCAACGACGTCGGCCAGCTAGGCGACAACAGCACGACGGACAGCTCCGCACCGGTGGCGGTGGCGGGGATGACAAGCGGCGTCAGTGCGATCAGTGCGGGCGGGAATCACACCTGTGCGCTGAGGGACGGCGCAGCGTGGTGCTGGGGCGACAACTACTACGGCCAGTTGGGCAATAACAGCACCGTGAGCAGTTCGGTGCCGGTGGCCGTGGCGGGGGCAACCAGCGGTGTCACCGCGATCAGTGCCGGGGGATACCGCAGCTGCGGACTGAAAGACGGCGGCGCCTTGTGCTGGGGCTCGAACGGCTGGGGCCAGCTCGGCAACGGCACCGCGACCGACAGCCCCGTGCCCGTCGCGGTGTTGGGCCTAACCAGCGGCGTAAGCGCGATCAGCGCCGGCTGGAATCATACGTGTGCGGCGAAGGACGGCGGCGTCTGGTGCTGGGGCTACAACGTCGTCGGTCAGCTGGGCGGCAGCACCACGGCATACAGAAGCCTCGTGCCGGTTGATGTCTCGGGACTACCGAGCGGCGTCAGCGCGATCAGCGGGGGGCTGGCCCACACCTGCGCGCTGAAGGACGGCGGCGTCTGGTGTTGGGGCTACAACGCCACCGGCCAACTCGGCGATGGCACGCTGCCAGCTACGGAGACGCCGACGGCTACCGGTACGCCAACCGCAACTCCGACTGACACGCCTACTCCGACCGCCACGCCGAACCCGTTGACGCCCACGGCGACCGCGACACCGAGAGTGCTGCCGACGAGCGAGTACTTCGTGGCGCTGGACTGCGGGAACGGGCCGGGTGTGGACTGCGACGTGTTCGCGGGATCGGGGCCACTCGATGTCGCTGTGAAGTTCGGCAACCCCGTCGCCATGGGTGGAGCCATCAATATCGCTGGGTTCAACTTCGACGTGTACAACCCGAACTCAGCTGTACTCGGCGTCGGCGTTGGAGTGCCGACGCGCAATCCGGTGCTTGTCCGTATGACCAGCTGCGATACACCGCCCGCCGATGACGACACGGCCTGGCTTCCTGCGCCCGAGAACAAGACCTTCGGCGCCGGCACGACCGACTCGTTCCTCGGGTGCTTCGATCCGATTGGGGGGCCGGGTGACCCGATGCCATCGGGCAGCATCACGACGCTTGGCACCGTGCACTACAACATTGCCGCTTCTGCCCCTCCCGGCGGCGTGACTTTGACGCTGTGGAACGTCGCTGCGGCCGATGAGAACAGCGTTCAACGCGTGACCTGCGACTCCAACATTAACCCGCCTGCCCCGCCCGTTGTGACGTCGTCGCAGTGCATCAACCTCACCATCAACGTACTCGAAGGGCCGACACCAACTCCTACAGTGACGCCGACGAACACGCCGATCCCCGATGCCGACGCCGACGGGGTGCCGGACGTGAGCGACAACTGTGCGAGCGTCCCCAACCCGAACCAGGCCAACCGGAACGCCGGGATCATCCCGCTGCCGAAGCCGATGCCGCCGTTTGACGACACGACGAACATCATCGGCGATAACGTGGGGGACGCGTGCGAGGCGGACATCGACCATGACGGCGTGGCGAACACGACCGAGAGCGGGCTGGGGCTGAGCCCGTACATCGCCGATACCGACGGCGACCGCACAAACGACGGCACCGAGATCATGTGCGGCTCGGACCCGCTCAACGCACTCAGCAAGTTGACCGGCACGGACACCGACCACGACACGCTGCCGGACGCGTGCGAGGTGATCTACGGCACCGATCCGAACAACATCGACAGCGACGGCGACCGGCTGCTCGACGGCTGGGAGGTGCGCTACTGGACGAGCAATCCGCTCGCCACGAACACCGACGGCGACGGCTGCACCGACGAGCGCGAGGTCGCCTCGGTGAACAACGACTTCAAGGTGAACTCGACGGACATGCTGATGCTGGCGCAGCGCTTCGGGAGCATCGGGCCGGAGTGGGGCGACCTGGACATGAACGGCGACGGAAGGATCAATTCGACGGACATGCTGTTCGTGGCGCAGCACTTCGGGCAGTGCCGGGGGACGTAGGGGCTAGGGACTAGGGGTTAGGGACTAGGGACTAGGGGGCGGACGCAGCTGTCGCCTTCGGCGACTCTTCGAAAAGCTGCTTCGCTACACGCCCGGGCGTGTGATCTTCTGGACGACGTTGCGGCTGGTTTGGCACGAGGCGGGCGGACAGGTCTAAAGACCTGTCCCTACCGCGAGATGCGCTACCGCGAGTGCGCGCGGCGGACTGAGGGGCGAGGATGATGGAGCTCAGGGTGCGGGGGCGGGCGCGGGCGCGGGGGGCGCTCGTTGTCGCGGCGGTGGTGGCGCTCGTCGCCGGGGGTGCCGTGTTCGGGCTGGGGGGCGTGGGCGAACGGGCAGGGGCGGCGGGGGGGAGCACGCTGGGGCGGCCGGCGGATCCGGTGGTGCTGACGGGGGCCGACGTGCCGCCGCTGCGCGGCATGGCGCCGGGGCTGCTGGTGGCGTTCAGGTACGACGGCGGCTGGCAGCAGGTGCCGGTGCAGGTCGACGAGCGCGCGTACATCGACCTGGGGAAGGTGTACGGCGGCGCGGCGGTCGGGGTGCCGGTGCTGTCCTACACGGACGCCGGCACGTTCACGGGCGCCGACGCCGACCCGAACATCGACGACAACGACGAGATCGTGGTGATGGCGAAGGACGCGGGCGGGGCGCCGCCAGCGTTCTCGGAGCCGGCGGGGGTGGTGGCGAACAGCGGGGTGCAGGTGTCGGTGGCGGATGTCGCCACGGCGGCCAGCGGCGTCGTGTACCTGTTCCGGCAGGACGGCAGCCTCGACCCGGCGGCCGGGGCCGCGTACGTGACGTACGCGTTCAACCTGCTCTCGGGGCCGTACCTCACGACGTACAACAAGACGAACGGGCCGAACCCGGAGAACAGCACGGCGTCCTCTCCTTATTACGCGCATCACTTCGGCGACCGCTGGATGAGCGACGAGCTGCGCGTGTACGCGGGCGGCGCGACGGGCGCGGACATCCTGGACCGGCACAAGGCGCTGTTCGCGCCGGGGAACTGCGCCCGGAGCGAGGACACGTTCGACAGCGGCGAAGGCGCGTTCATCGTGAACAAGAGCGGGCCGGTGCGGGCGCTGCGCGGGTACATCGGCGCGAACAGCGGGCCGTACACGCAGCGGGAGCACGTGTTCTACGAGCGGCGGCAGGACATCACGACGTTCCTGCGCGTGCACTCGATCGGCAGCGTGATGGACTTCTTCGACTACAGCCCGGACGCGGCGGGCATGACGTACCGGAACAGCCTGAACCTCGGCGGCGTCACGATCGACGGCGTGCCGGACAGCGTGACGCCGGGGCAGCCGGCGTGGGAGAGCGTCGACGGCGCGCAGGGCTCGCTGGTGATCGCGCACGGCGTCTCGACCGATCTGGCGGGGTTCGCGCCGACGTCGTACTACCTCGACGACACGACGCCGGATCCGCCGGTGGAGCAGCAGTGCACGGGCGATGCGTTCGCGTACGGGTCGAGCGGACCGTGGGTGAACCAGGCGATCCCGTGCACCGACCCGAAGACGTGCACCACGCCGAACCACCTCGTCACGAAGCGGCGGCTGTACTACGGCGCGCCGGGGCTGACGGCGGCGGACGCGCAGGCGGTCTACGACGCGGCATCGACGCCGCTGACGTTCGCGGTGGAGCGCTGGCGCAACGTCGCGCCGACTCCGACGCCGACACCGCCGCCGGGCATCGACGGCGATGGCGACGGCGTGCCGGATGCGTCGGACAACTGCCCGGCGGCCGCGAACGCGGACCAGGCGAACCACGACGGCAACTTCATCGGCATGGGGCTCTACGGGAAGCTCTTCGACGACATCACGCGCGCGAACTCCGACGCATCGGGCGACGCCTGCGACAGCGACGCCGACAACGACGGGCTGGCGGACGGCGTCGAGCGGGGGGCGCTGCCGCCGTGCCAGTCGGCGAGCGCATCGACCGACCGGTGGAAGACGGACAGCGACGGCGACGGCGCGCTCGACGGCGCGGAGTGCGCGCTGGGGTACGACCCATCGGACGACCGCTCGCGGCCGGTGAACTCGCCCGCGACGGGCGATACGGACCACGACGGGCTGACGGACGCGTTCGAGGCATCGATCGGGACGAACGCGGCGGTAGTGGATAGCGACGGCGACCGCATCGGCGACGGGATCGAGTATCGATTCGCTGGCACGAGCGCGCTGGCGGTGAACACGGACGGCGACGGGTGCGGCGACGGGCGGGAACTTGGGTCGCTGAACGGCGACTTGCAGGTGAACTCGACGGACCAGCTCATCGTGGCGCAGAGCTTCTCGTACTCGGGCAGCCCGAAGTACGTGCCGTGGTACGACTTCAACCGAGACAACGTGATCAACTCGACGGACATGCTGATCCAGGTGAAGTCGTGGGGGAGTTGCCCCTAGCGGGGCAAGAACAGACAGCAGAGGGCAGAGAACAGAACGTGGCCGGCTGTCAGCGCTCGGGGGGGCGATGGTTGACGGCGGGGAGGAGTGCGAGTGGGCGGAGCGCGAGCTTCCGGGGCGGGTCGTCTGGCCGAGGCGTTGTACGGCGCCGGGTTCTCGTTGTTGTTCGCGCATGAGGTCGATTCGGGGTACTGGCGGGAGTGGGAGCTGTTCCACCTTCCGGGCGGGATCTCGCTCTTCGTTGTGCTGCACATCGCCATGGGGGCGCTGCTGCTGGCGGGGTTCCGGAGCGTCGTGCTGCGGGAGCGGGCGGCGCGCGCGTGGTCGCTGCTGCTTGCGGCGGGCGGCACATTCGCATTCTGCATCCACATGACGTTCATCGGGCTGGGGCACGAGCAGTTCCGCCGGCCGGCGTCGGTGGGGGTGCTGGCGGCGCTGCTGGTGGTGTCGGTGGCGCTGGCGGCGGTGGCGCGGCGGGGAGCTGTCAGCTCTTAGCTCTTAGCTGTCAGCAGACGCCGGACAACAGACAACAGACAACAGAGGACGACCGCAGGACGCTCTTAGCCGTCAACGCGAGGCAGCGGGCGCTGGTCGAAGCCGGGGCAGGTTTGCAGCGGCTGGGGCGGGTACTTCGGGTAGCGCGGGTCGTCCTTCGCGCGGGCGCAGAGGCGGGAGCTGTCAGCTGTTAGCTCTCAGCTGTCAGCTCCTGAGGGCGGGCGCTGGTCGAAGCCGGGGCAGGTGGGGAGCGGCTGCGGCGGGTACTTCGGGTACGCGGGGTCGTCCTTCGCGCGGGCGCAGAGCAGGAATCGCGAGCCGCGCTTCGACGTGACGATGCGCGCGTGCAGGCACGACGGGCAGAGGCCGGCGCGGGGGTTGGTGGTCATGGGGGCAGTGTACGTCGGAAGCTGTCAGCTCTCAGCTGTCAGCTTTCAGCATCGTGCCGGTGCTGCTTGTTCGAGCACGGGACGGGGGCGGGCGGCCGGGATTAGCCGAGAGCGAAGCAGGGCAATTGGGGAGGAGCGCGCGCCGGCCCCGGTCGATGGGGGTGGTCCGGGGCCGGCGACGCTTCGAAGTATGAAACAGCTCCGTCCGCAGTCGATGGGGGTGGCCTGCGGCCGATGCTGTTCAACCGGCTTAACGGCGCCGGTCGCACGAAGGTGACGGGTGGGGCGGGAGAATTATTGGGGCTGGACGCCGTGTTTCGTCACGCCGCCGCGGGGGGGGGCGATGGAGGCGCGACCGACGGGTCGCTAAGATGAGGCGTGACTGACAACCCGGCGCCCTCAGGCTTCGTTGTTCGTGCCGGCGAGAGCGAGCGCGTCTCGTACCCGGCGAGCATCACCACACTCCTCGCGGAGGGGGCAGCCACAAACGGCGCGTTCAGCGCGGTCCGCGCCACTCTGGAGCCCGGCGCCGACGGCGCGCGCCCTCACCATCACACGACGGCATCGGAGCTGTTCTTTGTCCTGAGCGGTTCGGTCGACATCCTCATCGGCGATGGCGTGGTCAACGCGGGAACAGGCGACCTGGCGGTGATCGCGCCCTTCGCCACACACGCGTTCGCGAACGGCAGTGGGACCGAGCCCGCCGATCTGCTGATCGTGTTCGGCCCGGGAATCGAACGGTTCGACTACTTCCGGTTGCTGCGCGACGTTGTCGCCGGCCACGCCACGGCGGCCGACGTGCTGTCGTCGCAGGAGCGCTTCGACAACTGGTTCAGCGACAACCAAGCCTGGAACGCTCATCAAGCGGCGGTGAAGCAGCAGCGCCGGTAGAGGGCACATGCAGGCGCCGGTGCGGGCAGCGCTTGTTTCGACACGCCCGGCGGGCGCGGCGCTCCTTGTTAGCTCGATGAGCCCTCACGGGGCTCGGGTGGGGTCTGTCAGCAGCCGGGTTGGCCGGGGTGTCCGCAGCAGTCGCTCAGCGTACGCAGCTTGGTGGCGCTGTTCGTGAGCGACAAGCGCAGCTTCGTGAAGAACGGGGCGTCGTAGTCGCGCCAGTTGGTGAAGACGGCGCGAAGGCTGGCGCGGCGGCGGTTCGCATCGCTCATGGGGCTATCTCCCTTCGAAGCGCGGCGGGCGCTTTTCGATGAATGCGCGGACGCCCTCGGCGCGGTCGTGCGTGGTCTGCAGGATGACGGTGAGGTCGGTCTCGTAGCGCAGCGCCTGTTCGAGGGGCATGTCGAGGCCGCGCAGGATCGCCTCCTTCGCATAGCGCACGGCGATCGGGCCGCGGGCGGCGATCGCCTGCGCGAGGCGCTCGGCGGCGGCGCGGGCTCCGGCTGCGGGGGCGATGTGGTTGACGAGGCCGCAGGCGAGCGCGGCCGACGCAGTCATCGGCTCGCCGAGGAGGATCATCTCCGCCGCTCGCGCACGGCCAATGAGGCGCGGCAGGCGTTGCGTACCGCCACCGGACGGCGCTGCGCCAGCGGCGAGCGAGGGCATGACGAAGGTGGCGTGCTTGGCGGCGATGCGGATGTCGCAGGCGAGCGCGAGCTCCAGCCCGGCGCCGATCGCATCGCCCTCGATGAGCGCGATGACGGGCTGCGCCATCAGCTCCAGGCAGCGGAAGGGGAGTGTTGCTCTCGGCCGCGCCGGTTCAGCCTGAGGTGCGCCCGAGGAGAAGGCGTCGCCCTCGGCCGTGAGCAGCACGACGGAGGCCGTGGCGTCGGCGTGCAGCAGCGCGGCGGCCTCTTCGAGCTCGTCGAGGAACCGGCTGTCGACGGGGTTGCGGAGTGCGGGCCGGCTGAGCCGCAGCTCGGCGACCGGCGCCGCGATGGATATGGCGATGGTATCGAACCGCATCGTCGCGATCATAACAGAGACGCTGGCGGGAGGGAGGGCGCGGCCGATAACAGACAACAGAGAACAGACAACAGTGCGGCTTCGTCGTACACTGTGCCGCACAAGCGATCGAGGCCGCGGCGGTCCGGCGCGACAGTTGGAGGGTGCATGAAGATCCTGGCGACGTTCGATGGCTCGGAGTTCTCGGAGTCCATCCTCACGCAGCTATCGGAGATGTCCGCGCTGCCGACGGCGGAGTTCGTGTTCCTGGCCGTCGCGCACGAGCCGCGCGGCCGGCGTCAGGGGCGGCATCCCGGCCGGCCGGAGGGGGTCTCGGAGATGATGGGAGCGACACTGCCGCTGCTGGTGGAGGTGCCGGAGGTGCAGTGGGCGGAGAACAAGGGTCAGGCGATCGAACGCCGCCGCGCGCAGTTGAAGGACTACCTGGAGGGCCTCGCCACGCGGCTTCCGGGCGCGGCCAGCGTGCAGGTGCGGACGGACGTGCGCGACGACGCGGCGGAGGCGATCGTCGACTGCGCGAGAGAATACGGGGCCACCGTCATCGTGATGGCGACGCACAGCCGGAAGGGTGTTCCGCACGCGCTGTTCGGCTCGACGACGGAGAAGGTCGTGCGGTCGGGCGTGGCGCCGGTGCTGGTGGTGCACCCGACGGAGAACCCACGGGAGAACCTAGAACCTAGAACCTAGAACCTGGTGCGCCCGATGGCATTTCCTGCGACACGCGCGCGCGGAAAACGCGGACGGGGCCGTGCAGCGGCGCCTGTTGGCGGTTCGCCCCAGCCTCGCTCGGGCGCCGGCGACGGGCAGGCGTGGTGCGCCGACCGCCGCGGGCGCTCCCTCATGCGGCGGACGCGGTACGCGGCGGCGATCGCGAGCGTTCTCTGCGTCGCGGCGGCGATTTCTTCGCCGGCGTTCGCCGCGGATCCCGCGGGAAGCACAGCGGTCCTGGCACCGCACCCGTTTGCGCCCACCTCCATCTGGAACCGCGAGATCCCGCCCGGCGCCGTGTACGCCGATGTGTACGACGCGATATTCGGAGATCCGGTAAGCGCGCCGCAGCGCGTCGGGCCGGACCTCGTGACGATCTGTGCGACCGACGCCACGGCGCCGCTCGTCAACATCGAGCAGAACCAGGCGTGGAATCTGCCAGGCCGTGCCCTGTCGAACGGAAGCGTGCAGTATCAGCGCCATCTCGCACCGGACGCCTGCACGGGCGTGACGTGGACGCAGAACGGCAACGCGCTCTTCGTCCTCGTCGACCCCACGACGGGACTCGCGGACCTTGGTGTGGGCGCCTGGCGGACGCCCGGCGGGCCGCTCCTCAACAATCCGCCCGACGGCGCCGGAGCGCACGGACTCGACACGGTCAACGGCGATGGCGTGCGCGGATACGGGCGCGCATCGAGCTTGCCGGCGCTCGGGGGCGCCATCCGGCCGGGCGAACTGACCGGCGGCTTCGACCACGCGCTGGCTGTGACGATGCTCGCCTGGCGCTTCTCCTCGACGCGGCACTTCGTGTGGCCTGCCCAGACTGCCGACGGGTTCGCGGCGGCTGCCTACCAGGGTCCCGACCCCAACTACACGATGGGCACGCTGCTGGCGCTTCCGCCCGGACTGGACCTGGCATCGTTGACGTGGGCCACGCCGCAGGGTCTCAACGTGGCGCGCGCGGCGCAGCGATACGGCTGGTACGTCGTCGATACCTCGGAGGTGCAGGGGGACCTGATGAACTTCGGGATGGACAACGACGCGGCGCTCCAGGACCTCGGACTGACGATCGATCCGGTGACGGGCGCCCAGAGCGTCGATCCCTTGAAGATCGACGCGGACGGCTTCACGGCGGACGTGATGCAGGTGCTGGCTCATGTGTCGGCCGTCACCTCGAACGCAGCGGCGGCCCCCGCAGTCGGCGGCACCGCTGCGCCGGCGGACCGTGAGGCGAGCACGACGGCGGCACCTGGGACGCCCATGGCCCGTGCGCTCGCGGTGGCCGGGGCAATCCTGCTGCTGCTCCTGATCTCGGCGCTTGCGGTGCGCCGCCGCCGCGCCTGAGGCGCGCAGTGCCGGCTGACGCGCGGGCTCAGTGTGCCTGGAGAACCAGCCGCCGGCTGCCCAGCCTGCTCGGTATCAGCCCTCCGTGGGGATGAACTGGCGGTCCGGGGATGAGAAGACGATGAAGGTGCGCGCCGGCTCGGTGCTGGTGTTGATGAGCCGGTGCGGCACGTCGCGCGGGACGACGATGAGGTCGCCGGGGCCGAGGCGCGTCGACTCGGCGCCGAGCGTATGCTCGATCTCCCCTTCCAGGACGTAGACGATCTCCTCGCAGTTCGGGTGCGTGTGCTCCACGTTGCTTTCGCCGGCATCGAACACTGCCACGGCGGCCGTCATCTCGGCGCCGGGCGGGTCTCCGGCGCGGGCGGCCCACTCCACGCTTCCCCATGACGTCGTCTCGGCGTCCTGGCCGACTTCTCGCTTCACCTGGCGGTCGATGGGCGGGGTGGTGTCCATGGGGGTCTCCCTTCGGTCGACAGAACTTAGAACTTAGGACGCAGAACCTAGAACTTAGAACCAAGAACCTGGGGCCGGGTGGACCTCGCTCTTGCGCCGCTCTTTCGCACGTACGATTATCACGCCCTTCGGCGACGGCCCATACGCCATCAAGCGCTCAGGCGCGGCGGAGCATGCGGCCGGCGCGGGCGGCGGTCTGGCGTCCTTCCTCCACGGCGACCTGGCCGTTGACGACGACGTGCTCGATCCCGGCGGGGTACTGGCGCGGTTCGGCGTAGGTTGCGATGTCGGCGATGGTCTCCGGGTTGAAGACGACGGCGTCGGCGAAGGCGCCGGAGCGCAGCACGCCGCGGTCCGCGAGCAGGTGCTTGCGGGCGGGCAGCGAGGTCATCTTGCGCACCGCTTCCTCGAGCGTGAGCAGCGGCTGCTCGCGGACGTACTGCTGGATCGTGCGGGCCATGGTGCCGTAGAGGCGCGGGTGCGGCTTGCCCTCGGACGGCAGGCCGTCTGAGCCGATCATGCAGTGGTCGTCGGCGACGACGCGGCGGACGTCGTCCTCTTCCATGACGAACATGATGACGCTGGGCGAGTTCTCCTCGTCGTGCAGGATCTTGCGGATGGCGTCCGGGATCGGCAAGTCGAGATCGGCGGCGATGTCGGAGATGTAGCGGCCTTCGTACTTCTCGTGGTCGTACTTGACGCTGGCGATCATCGCGGGGATGACATCGAAGGCCGCGCCGCGGCCGATGCGGAACATGGCGGCGAGCGACGACGACGACGCGACGTAAGGGTAGACATCGATCGTGACATCGAGTCCGCGGGCGCGCGCCTCGGCGATCAACGGGAGCGACTGCTTCGTCAGGCCGTACGCGCCGGGGCCGGCGGACTTGTGGTGCGACAACTGCACGGGGCAGCCTGACTGCTCGCCGATGGCGATCGCCTCGGCGACCGCTTCGAGCAGGCCGACGCCCTCGTTGCGGATGTGGCTGGTGTAGATGCCGCCGTACTTCGCGGCGACCTTCGCGAGGTGGATGATCTCTTCGGTGCCGGCGTTCGAACCGGGCAGGTAGACGAGCCCGGTCGACATGCCGATGGCGCCGGCCTGCATGCCTTCCTCGACGAGCGCGGACATGCGCGCGAGGTCGGCCTCGGACAGCGGATCCTTGCTGAGCCCGACGACGTTGTAGCGCACGACGCCCTGCGGGACGTAGGCGGCGACGTTGCAGGCGGGGTGCGCCTCATCGACCGCAGCGAAGTACTCGGCGGTGGTGCTCCACGGCAGGCTCGACTCGCCGAGGATCGGCCCGACGCCGGCGGCGTAGTACAGGCGGAAGGCATCGTTGGCGGGGGCGACGCCGGCGCCGCAGTTGGCGAGGATGCCCGTCGTGACGCCCTGCATGATCTTGAAGTCGACGCTGGGGTCGCGGATGACGGCGGCGTCGTCGTGCGTGTGGACGTCGATGAAGCCGGGGGCGACGGCGAGGCCGCGCGCATCGATCTCGCGCTTCGCGGTGCCGGTGACGGCGCCGACGGCATCGATGCGGTCGCCGGTGATGGCGACGTCGCCGGTGCGGCCGGGCACGCCGGTGCCGTCGATGACGTTGCCGTTGCGGATGATCAGGTCGTAGTCGGGCATGGCGTTACCTCGGTATTCCGGCCACCGGGACCCTGCTACGCGAGAGTGACCGGCTGGCCGGTCTTCGCGGATTCGTAGATGGCGTCGACGACCTGGTGGGCGTAGAGCGCGACGTCGAAATCGAGCCAACTCTGGCGGTCCTCGCTGACGGCCTTGAGGAAGGTGTAGTCCTCGAGCAGGTACGCCTGTCCCAGGTCGTGCGGCATGATCGTCTCGCGCAGGCGCGGGTCGGTGACGCCGGCGCTCTCGACGAAGCGGGCGATCACTTCCTCGGACGAGATGTCGGTGCGTGTGCCGTGCGTGTTGGTCTCGCAGCGGATCGCGCCGGCGTAGTCGTCGTCCTCCCACGAGTACTGCGCGTTCTCGCAGGTGACGTGCATGCGGCGGCTGCTGCCGCGGTGCAGCACGTTGTGCCAGATCGAGACGTGGCTGACGGTAGCCCCGCTCTCGAATTCAAGGATGGCGGTGCTGAGGTCCTCGACGCCTTCGCGCTCGAAGAAGTTGCGGGTGACGCCGAAGACGCGGCGGACGCGCCCGAAGCAGGAGACGAGGATATCGATGTCGTGGATGGCGTGTTCCAGCAACGTACCGGCGCCGACGAGGCGCACGTCGCCGCGCCAGGTGCTGGCGTAGTGGCCCCGTATGGGGAAGAACTGGTCGTCGATCATGACCGCGGTCATGGCGCGGCCGGACGCCGGGTCGTTGATGAGGTCGCGGGTGACGGAGATGACGGGCGAGAAGCGCATGACGAGGCCGACCTGGTGGGTGACGCCGGCCGCCTTCGCCGCGTCGCGGATGATGGCGGCGTCGTGCGCGTTGAAGGCGAGCGGCTTCTCACAGAAGAGCGCCTTGCCGCGGGCGAGCACCTTCGTCGCCAGTTCGACGTGGTTGAACGTGGGCGTGCAGATGTAGACGGTGTTGACGTCGGGCGAATCGATCAACTCGGCGGCGTCGGCGGTGACGAAGGGGACGCCGGAAGCGGCGGCGTAGCGAGCGCGGCGGTCCGGGTCGGTCTCGGCCAGGGCGACGAACTCGCCGTCGATCAGGCCGGACTTCAGGCAAAAGTGGATGGTCTTGCCGTGCGCCGAACCCATGACGCCGGCGCCGATGACCCCGATCCTGGGACGCATAGGGGGCGCTCCTCTCCGCAGGGAGAAGGGTAACGGGTGGAGTTCTCAGTTCACAGTGGACAGTTCACAGGAGACGGTCCACCAGAGGCGGTTCTCGGTTGACAGTGAGCAATTAGGGGCGGCGGTTCGAACCCGGGATTTTCGCGGGCCGTCACTTTTTGGCGCGCTCGGGCGTTAGGCGTGAGGAGCAGCGGTTTGTTTCCGGACCACCCCCATCGACCGGAGACTGCCGCTGCTCATACTTTTTCGGGGCGCAGGGCGGATGACCAGCGCGAGGGCGGCAGGTGCTGGCGGACGGCGCAACTCAACCGTTCGAACAGCACGTCGACATCGATCTGCTTGAGCAGCCACTCGCTGGCGCCGGCGCAGCGCGAGCGGCGCCACGCTTCCGCATCAAAGAACGACGTGTGGACGACGACCACCGGCCGGGAGGCGGGCGGGAGGGCGGCGAGCGCGGCGATCACATCGAGGCCGGCGTCGTCGTGACGGCGCGTGTCCACCAGCGCCACGTGCGGAGCCTGGTCGCGGACGACCCGGCCCGCCTCGAGCGGGTCGGCGGTGGCGCCGACGACACGGATACGCGGTTCGGCGCCAAGGCGGCGCACGAGTGCTTCGCGCGCGCAGTCGTGGTCGTCGACGAGGACCACGGTCAGGACCCCGGGCAGCGAGCGATCTTGCGGCATACACGGATGCTATCGCCAAGAGAGGCTGCTTCAGATGGGCCAATTGTCAGCAAACGAGGCGCTGGATGGCACGTGGGCGGCAATCGAACGGTCGATGACCCCCGCCGGGATGCTTCAGTTCTTTACAGGGATTTGCATTGACGCTGCGCGGCCAAGGGCGGATCATTGCCTCGATTGAACGACGGCTACGGAACCGGGTGACAGGGAGGAAACCGGCATGTTACGGACATCACAAGGGCTCAGGTGGGCGGCGCTGGCGGTGACGGCGGCAGCGGTGCTGGCGGCGGCCGCGTGCGGCGGCGGCACCAGCAGCAAGGACAAGACGGCGACAGCCGGCGCGAAGCCGGCCGGCTCGCCCGCGGTGACGAAGGCGGCAGGCACGGCGACAGCCGCCGGCGCCAAGATCGACATCGCGGGCGTGGACGAACTGAAGGACGGCTCGCTCGACATCGGCTCCGACGTGGCGTACGCGCCGATCGAGTTTCCGGATGAGAAGACGCAGCAGCCGATCGGGCTTGACGTCGACATCGCGAACGCGCTGGCGGACGTGCTGGGCGTGAAGGCGAAGTTCAACAACTCGGGCTTCGACGGGCTGCTGCTGGCGCTCGACGGCAAGCGGTACGACGTGATCATGTCGGCGATGACGGCGAGCGACGAGCGGAAGAAGACGGTCGACTTCGTCGAGTACTTCAACGCCGGCTCGGGGATCGTCGTCAGCAAAGGCAACCCGAAGGCGATCAAGAGCGCGGACGACCTGTGCGGCAAGAAAGTCGCCATGCAGGAGGGGACGACCCAGGTCGACTTCGTCGTTGGTACGGTGGATGCGCCGGGCGGGCAGGACAAGAAGTGCAAGGACGCCGGCAAGGACGGCATCACGGTGCTGAAGTTCGGGACGGACCCGGAGGCCGTGCAGGCGCTGGCGTCGGGCCAGGCCGATGCGGAGATGGCGGACTTCCCGGTGGCGGCGTACTCGGCGCAGCAGAGCAGCGGCGCGCTGGAGATCGTGCCGAACCAGATCGAGCCGGCGCCGTACGGCATCGCCGTGCGGAAGTCGAGCAAGCCGCTGAACGACGCGCTGACCAAGGCGTTCGCGGAGATCAAGAAGAGCGGCAAGTACGACGAGATCCTGAAGAAGTGGAACCTGGAAGCGGGCAAGCTCCCGTAACGAAGCGTTGAAGTAAACGAGAGCCCCCGCAATGACGGGGGCTCTCGTTTACGGGCAGGCCCATGGTGCTGTCACTGATCCACGGTCTGGTCCTGGCGTTCGACGTCGGCGTCGTGCGTGAGTACCTGTTCAAGGACATCATCGTCCACGCGGCGATGCGCACGCTGTGGATCTCGGTGCTGGCGCAGGCGCTGGGGGTGGGGTTCGGCATCGCGGCGGCGGTGGCGCGGAACCTGAAGATCCCGGTGGCGTCGCAGGCGGCGAGCATCTACGTGTGGTTCTTCCGCGGCACGCCGCTGCTCCTGCAGCTGTTCTTCTGGTTCTTCGTGGTGCCGCAGAACGCGCCGAACGACATCGAATTCGGCATCTTCGCGATCAGGCACAGCTGGTTCGTGTTCTCGCCGTTCCAGGCCGCGCTGATCGGGCTCGCCGTGAACGAGGGCGCGTACATGGCGGAGATCGTGCGCGCCGGCATCGAGTCGATCGAGCGCGGGCAGATGGACGCGTCGAAGGCGCTGGGGATGACGAACCTGCAGGCGATGCGGCTCGTCATCTTGCCGCAGGCGGTGCGGGTGATCGTGCCGCCGACGGGCAACGAGTTCATCGCGATGCTGAAGAACTCATCGCTGGCCGCGGTGATCTCGTACAACGAGCTGCTGTTCGTGGCGCGCGGCGAGTGGGCGCGGAACTACAAGATCATGGAGCTGGTGACCGTCGCGGGCCTCTGGTACCTGTTCTTCACGTCGGTATTCAGCGTGCTTCAGGCGGAACTGGAGGCGCGGCTGCGTCCGGAGCAGGAGCGGCAGGGGCTGATGGGCATCCTGCGGCGGGCGCTGACGCCGCCGGGCGACTGGACCGGCTCGACGGGTGACCGCCGATGAACGGGGCGATGGTCCGCATCGAAGACGTGCACAAGCGCTTCGGGCGCCTCGAAGTGCTGAAGGGCGTGAGCTTCGACGTCGCGCGCGGCGAGGTGGTGGTGATCCTGGGGCCGAGCGGCTCCGGCAAGAGCACTCTACTGCGGCTGATCAGCCATCTCGACGACCTGGACCGCGGGCGGATCTACGTCGACGGGCGGCTAGTGGGATACGAGGAGCGCGGCGGTAAGCTGAAGAAACTCAGCGACGCACAGGCGTCGCTGGCGCGGGCCGACGTGGGGATGGTCTTCCAGCGCTTCAACCTGTTCCCGCACCTCGATGCGCTTGCCAACGTCAACTGCGCGCCGATGCACGTGCGGGGCATATCGAAGCGGCGGGCCCTCGAACGGGGGGCGGAGCTGCTGAAGCAGGTGGGGCTGGGGGACAAGCTGCACGCGTACCCGTCGCAGCTTTCGGGAGGGCAGCAGCAGCGCGTGGCGATCGCCCGCGCGCTGGCGATGGACCCGAAAGTGATGCTGTTCGACGAGGCGACCTCGGCGCTGGACCCGGAGCTGGTGGGCGAGGTGCTGGAGGTGATGAAGCTGCTGGCGCGTGACGGCATGACAATGCTGGTAGTGACGCACGAGATGGGCTTCGCGCGGGAGGTGGCGGACCGCGTGATGCTGATGGACGGCGGCGTGGTGGTGGAGTCGAACACGCCGGCGGAGTTCTTCGACCGGCCGCAGCACGAGCGGACGCGTTCGTTCCTGTCCAAGATCCTTTAGGGCGCCGCAGGCGCCCAGAACCAAGAACCGGGGCGCCTTCGGCGCCCAGAACTAAGAACCAAGAACCTAGAACCAAGGGATCTCGCACCGAGCGACGCTGCGCGCTCTTCGCGGCGCGAACCCGAAGTTTTTACGTTTGGCAAGTACCGGGGGCCGGGGGCGCCGTGGTACGCTGGCCGCTAACTCACGGAATCACAAGTATTCAGGACGATCTGGAGGCTGCGGTGCTTCGACGGTGCTTGCTTGCGGCGATGGCCGTGGTGACGGTCCTGCTTTCGGCGCGGACGGCGGACGTGGCTTCGGCGGTCCAGCCGATCAACTTCACGAGAGGGACGCTCGCGGGCAGCGGCTTCGTCACGGCGGGGCCGACGACGCTGACGGTCGGGCCGGACGGGCGGCTGTACGTGGCGGACGGCTCAGGCAGGATCCAGGCGCTGACGCTGGACCCGGTTACCAAGGCGGTGACGGCGGTGCAGCAGATCACGACGGCGGCCAACCTGCAGGAGGTCTACGGCATCGCGTTCGACCCCACGGACGCGTCGGTGCCGCCGCCGATCTACGTGACGAACACCGTGTCGGGCTTCGGCGATGCGGGGCAGGCGGCGCCGGGCACGTTCCCCGGCAAGATCACGAAGATCAGCGGCGCGGGCTACGCGACGCGCACCGACATCATCACGGGGCTGCCGGTGTCGAATTCCGGGCACGAGGCGAACGGGCTGGCGTTCGGGCCGGATGGCAGGCTGTACATCGCGCAGGGGAGCACGACGAACGGCGGCCTCATCAGCACCAGCTCGACGCTGTTCCAGCGGCCGGAAGTGCCGACGTCGGGCGCGATCCTGGTGGCGGATATCAAGGCGCCCGGCTTCAATGGCAACATCACGTACAGCCCCGCGAACACGTACGGCGACACGGTCGACCAGACGGGCGGCGACGTCAGCACGTACGCGACGGGGCTTCGCAACCCGTACGACATCGTCTTCCACAGCAACGGCGTGCTGTACGGCACGGACAACGGCCCGAACGCGGGCTATGGCCCGCCATCGACCGGCTGCGCGACCCAGGGCGCGAGCGACGCCTCGGCGCTCGATGAGCTGAACATCATCGTCGCGGGGAACTACTACGGTCACCCGAACCGGAACCGCGGGCGCACGGACGCGCGCCAGTGCGTCTATCACCCCGGCACCGAGGCGAGCAGCGGCGGCTACACGGCGCCGATCGAGGCGAACCTGCCGGCGTCATCGGATGGGCTGGCGGAGTACACATCGAACAAGTTCGCGGGGCAGATGCAGGGCGACCTGCTCTACGCGGCGTGGGTCGACAACCAGCTGCACCGCGTCAAGCTTTCGGCGGACGGCCAATCGGTGGTCTCGGACACGACGCTGGCGACGGGGCTGACGATGGCGCTCGACGTGGCCGTGGGCGCGGATGGCACGATCTACGTGGCGGAGTGGGGCGGCAACAAGATCACGTTCCTCAAGCCGGATGAGACGCCGGTGTACACCGTGTCGGTCACGGGCATCTCGCCGAACGCGGGCTCGGTGGCGGGCGGCCAGGCGGTGACGATCAGCGGCACGAACTTCACCACCACGGCCGAGACGACCGTGACGATCGGCGGGCAGCCGCTGTCGGGCGCGGTGGTGCAGAACTCGACGACAATCACGGGGACGACGCCGCCGAACACCGCGGGCGCGAAGGACGTCGTCGTCAGCAACCTCGTGGCCAGCGGCACGCTCCCAGCCGCGTACACCTACGCGACCGGCGGCGGCAGCGTGCCGCCGGTGGCGATCGCCGGGCCGGACCAGTCGACGCCGCTGGCGCACGAGATCCACGCACACGTGACCATCGACGGCCGCGCGTCGTTCGACCCGGACGGGTTCATCGCGTCGTATCTGTGGAAGGAAGGCGCGACGACGCTTTCGACGGTGGCGGTCGATTCCGTGCAGCTCACGCTCGGCGAGCATCTGCTGACGCTCACCGTGACGGATGGCGACGGGATGACATCTTCGGACAGCCTGCGGGTGATCGTGACGCAGGGGGCGGAGAACCCGCAGCCGTACTTCTGCCCGGATATCAATGGCGACATCAAGGTGAACTCGACGGACATGCTGATCATCGCGCAGGCCTTCAACAAGCGGTTCGGACAGCCCGGGTACACGCGGTTGAAAGACTGGAATGGCGACCGGAAGATCAACTCCACCGACCAGCTCGGCGTGGTGAAGAGCTTCGGGAAGCGGTGCTCGCTGCTCGACCAGCAGATCCGGGCGGCGACAGTAGCGATGGAGCAGTACCAGGACGTCAACGTAGCGATCGCGGCGGGGTACGTGCAGGTGACGCCGTTCATCCCGGGGCAGGGGCGGCACATGATCAAGGGCGGCAGCCTGGGGCAGGATGCGGTCTTCGACCCGGCGCAGCCGGAGAGCCTGCTCTACGAGCCGGACTCCGCGACGCCGGGCGGCTGGCGGCTGGGCGGCGCCATGTACGTGATGCCGATCAACCTCGTGCCACTGGTGCCGGACGGCTTCGATGGCGGCGAGGACCCGTGGCACTATCACGCCGGTCTGTGCCTCTGGAACAACGGTGCAAGCGTGGCCGATAACACGACGCAGGCGAGCTGCCTGGCGCACTCAGGAAACCCGATCTGGATCGAGAAGGCGGGGTGGCTCGTGCACCTGTGGAACTTCGTGCCGAATCCCGCGGGGCGGTTCGTGGAGGTGAGCAACACGTTCCTGGGGCTGCCTTAGGCGCCTTCGGCGCCAGAACCAAGAACTTAGAACCGAGAACCAATGGGCCTCCGGGGCCCGGTTCTCGGTTCTTGGTTTTGTAGCTGCTCAGATGGTGCCGAGGAGGGAGTAGCCGCCGTCGACCAGCAGCACCTGGCCGATGATCATGGATGCGGCGGGGGAGGCGAGGAAGGCGACGGCGTCGGCGACGTCCTCCGGGCGGACGTGGCGGCCGGCGGGCACGCGCGCCTCGTAGTCGCCGACGAGCTCGCTGTCCATCATGCGCACGCCGTCGGTGCCTTCCACGAGGCCGGCGGAGACGGCGTTGACGCGGATGCCGCGCGGGGCAAGCTCGACCGCCAGGTAGATGGTGAGCGATTCGAGCGCGCCCTTTGAGACGCCGACAGGCGCGTACTTCGGCAGGTAGCGGTCGGAGCCGGGGCTGAGCATGTTGATGATCGCGCCGCCGTCCTTCATGTAGGGCATGGCGGCCTGCGCGGCGAACCACGGGCCAAACACGTTGACGTCCATCGTGTGCTTGAGGTGCTTGGGCAGCGATTCGATCGCCGGGCGCGGGCGCTCGAGACCGCGGGCGGCGCTGTTGACGAGGAAGTCGATGCGGCCGAAGCGCTCGCCGGCGGCCTGCACCATCGCGAACACCTGATCACGGTGGCCGATATCGCACTGGTAGGCCTCGGCGTCCGCGCCGAGCGCGCGTAGCTCGGCGACGGCGGCGTCGGCGTGCTCCTTGCTGCGGGAGTAGTTGATGGCGACGGCTGCGCCCTCGCGGGCGAAGCGGAGCGCGATCGCCTTGCCGATGCCGCGCGTGCCGCCGGTGACGAGCGCGACCTTACCCTTGAATTGCATCGTGAGCTTTCAGCTATCGGCGGTCAGCCGTCAGCACCTGGCCGGCGTGCACGTTCCAATGGATGTGATGACTGTAGCGGGTCGGGCCTTACGGAGCTATCAGCTGTCGGCTGTCAGCTTTCAGCTTTCGGCACAACGGTCCGTTGCGGCGGATGCGGGGGGGCGCGCATACTCCCCGCATGGGACTCGAAGGACGGGTGGCGCTGGTGACGGGCGCGGGGGGCGCGGGCATCGGGCGCAGCGTGGCGCTGACGCTGGCGCGCGACGGCGCGGACGTAGCGCTGAACTACCATCGCAAGCGTGAGGCGGCGGAGCAGACGGCCGGCGCCATCGAGGCGATGGGCCGCAGGGCGCTGCTGATCGCCGCCGACGTCGCGGACGCGGCGGCGGTCGACGCGATGGTGCGGGAGGCCGGTGAGCGCCTCGGCACGCTAGACATACTGGTGAACAGCGCGGGCGGGCCGTGGAAGCCGCAGGACGTGACGGAGATCGAGCCGGCGCACCTGCGGCAGGTCATCGGCCGCGAGATCGAGGCCACGTATTACCTCCTGCGCGCCGTGCTGCCGGGGATGCGAACGCGGGGGTGGGGGCGCATCGTGAGCATCGGCGGGCACCTGGCGGACGAATGGCCGTTCGGGCCGCCCGATGCGCCGCTGGACTATCCGTTGGGCAAGGCGGCGCGGCACTGGCTGACGCGGACGCTGGCGCCGCGGGAGGCCGGGCGCGGCATCACGATCAACGCGATCGCGCCGGGTCCGACGCCGCGCGTGACGTTCGAGGAGGCGCTGGCGTCGTTGCGCGGCGAGCGCGCGGCAGGGGCACACGGCAACGTGCCGCAGGACGTCGCCGAGATCGCGGCGTTCCTGTGCTCGGACGCAGCGGCGCGGGTGACGGGGGCGGTGATCCCGGTGCCGGGAGCGACGGCGGTGTAGCGCGCGCTGCGCGCGCGAGAGCAGAGAGCAGAGAGCAGAGAGCAGAGAGCAGCGACAGCAAACAGCAAACAGCAAACAGCAAACAGCAAACAGCAAACAGCAAACGAGGGTAAGCGTTCGGGGCGCCCTTCGACAGGCTCAGGGCGAACGGCGCACTTCCGCTCGTCCGCGCCAAAGACTGAGAAATGCGCTAGGTGCCGTTCAGATGTTCCACGCGCAGAGCGTCATCGATGAGGGCGATGAGGTAGGGCTCGGCGGCTACACCCTGGTAGCGGCGCGCGATCGCCGAGGCGGCGGTTTGGAGATGGGCGAGATGGATTGCACGCTCGTCGTTGGCCGCGGTGAGGTCGTCGTAGGCGCGGCAGCTCAGGTGGTTCACCATCAGGACGCGCGTGAAGGCGTGCAGCTTCCACAGCATCAGGATCTCTTCTTCCATGCTGTCGCGCGCGGCGGCGTTGCGTGGCGCCACAAGCGACCGGATGGCGCCGGGGCGCGCGATCAGGTCGTAGTCGTCGCCGAGCGCGGCTGCTTCGGCGAACGTCCGCTCGATGCTCTTGAATCGGAAGTCAGAGCAGGTGATGACGAGAGCTGAACAGGTGCTGCGCGCGTAGAGAAGGCCGTCGCTCAAAATCGAGTCCTCGCTGCGTGATGCGGCGCTACGTGCCGGCGTGGGTGACGAGATTGCGGAGCTTCTTGCCGCGGGCGAAGCGGTCGAGGTTGTCGAGGAAGATCGCCATCGAGCGGTCCAGGTTGAGCGGCGAGAAGCCGGAGTTGTGCGGCGTCACGATGACGTTCGGCAGGTCCCAGAGGGGGCTCGTCTCCGGCAACGGCTCTATCGTGAAGACATCGAGGCAGGCGCCGGCGATCCAGCGCTCTTCGAGCGCACGTATGAGCCACGCCTCGTCGATGACGCGGCCGCGGGCGATGTTGATCAGCGTCGCCGTCGGCTTCATGGCGCGCAGCTCACGCTCGCCGATCAGGCCCTCCGTCTCTTTCGTCAGCGGGCAGGCGATCACGACGAAATCGCTCTGCTTGAGCAGGTACGGCAGCCGCCGCATCGACACCTGCTCATCGACGTAGCGGGTGGGCTTGGCTGAGCGGCGCGCGCCGATCACGCGCATGCCGAACGCCTGCGCCAGCCTCGCGACTTCGCCGCCGATCGCGCCGGTGCCGATGATGCCGGCGGTCTGGCCGGTGAGCTCGCCCGCCGGTATCTGCAGCCACTCGTGGCGCTTCTGCTGCTCGCGCCAGTCGTCGATGCGCTTGGCGCGGTGCAGCATCATGGCCAGCACGTACTGGGCGATAGCCGGCGCCGACGCGCCGGACGAGTTCGTGAGCAGCGTGCCGCGGTCGATGAGCAGCTGGAACACCGGTGAATCGACGCCGGCGCTGAAGGTGTGGAACCAGCGCAGGCCTTCGAGCCGGAAGAGCGCGGGCAGCACGAGCTGGCGCGAATCGAGGTCCTGCCACATGTCCTCGGAGAAGCAGCAGACATCGGCTTTAGCGACGTCGCCAGACCACGTGAGCTTGCCGCCGGTCACCGACGGCACGACGAGCTTCGCGCGCGGCGCGGCCTTCCGGATGCGCGCGCCGTACGCCGCGGCGACGCGCGGGGAGGCGATGACGTTCATGGGGGACAGGTTACAGGGGTTAGGGACTAGGGGTTAGGGGTTAGGGGGCTTAGCGGCGGCGTTCGCGGGCGCGGAAGGCGCGGAGGAGGGGTTCGACGTAGGAGCGGCCAGTTTCGAGCAGGATCTCGTCGATGCCGGCGGCGGCGAGGGAGCGGCGGCGGGCGGCAGCGCGCTCGCGGGCGCGATCGGTGTAGGCGGCGCGAACGGCGGAGTCCGAGGTATCGACCAGGACGCGGGCGCCGGTTTCGGCATCGTGCAGCTCGAGCAGGCCGACATCGGGCAGCGATGACTCGCGCGGGTCGGCGAGGGTGAGCGCGATGACGTCGTGGCGGGCGGCGGAGGCGCGCAACTGGCGCTCGTAGCCGTCATCGAAGAAATCGGACAGCACGAAGACGATGGCGCGGCGGCGGGCGACGCGCGCGAGGTACGACAGCGCGGCGGCGATATCGGTGCCGCGGCCGCTGGGCTCGAGATACAGCAGCTCGCGGATGATGCGCAGGACGTGCGTGCGGCCCTTCGCGGGAGGCACAAACATCTCGATCCGGTCGCTGAAGGCGAGCAGGCCGACGCGGTCGTTGTTGGCGACGGCGGCGAAGGCGAGCGTCGCCGCGACCTCGGCGGCGAGGTCACGCTTGGTCATGCCGGCCGTCGTGAAGGCGGATGAGGCGCTGACGTCGACGACGAGCATGACCGTGAGCTCGCGCTCCTCGATGTACTTCTTGATGTAGGGCACGCCCATGCGCGCCGTGACATTCCAGTCGATGGCGCGGACGTCGTCGCCCGGCTCGTACTGCCGCACCTCGGAGAACTCGATGCCGCGGCCGCGAAAAACGCTGTGGTACTCGCCGAGAAAGACGTTGGCGACGAGCTTGCGCGCGCGGATCTCGATGCGGCGGATGCGGGCGAGGAGATCGGGTGGCAGCGGGCGCGCGGCGGCGGTGGTGTGTTCCGTCTTGTGCTGTGTTCCGTGTCGCATTCGAGTCCTGCTGTCTGGTACCGCCTGTTGTCTGCTCCGCCCTGAAGATAGGTTCATGGTAAGGGAGTAGGGCACGGCGCACCGTGCCCCTACCATACTCCGCCTGCCCTCTCCGTTCTCATCTGCGGGAGCGAGGGGCCCGTCATGTTGAACTCTGCTGTCTCTTCTCGCGAAGCAGGCGCGCTAGAAGACCTCGGGCGACTCGTCGATGAACTCCCAGGGGATGCCGGCGTGGGCGCCCAGGCGCTCGCCGAGGGCGCGGATGCCGGGCGCCTCGGTGGCGTAGTGGGTGCCGAGGAGCAGGTTGATGCCGCACTCCTTCGCGAACATGCGGGTGTACATGCTGCCCTCGCCGGTGACGTAGGTGTCGGCGCCGAGGCGGCGCGCGGCATCGATATCGGCGGTGCCGCCGCCGGCGCCGGTGACGATGGCGACGCGGCCGAAGCTCTTGCTGTTCTGGTGCGCTTCGACCTGCACGCCGAGTTGCTGCTGCGCGCGCTGGATCAGCTCCGAGAACGTGCCATCGCAGCGACCGATGACGCCGGCGTGGCCGCCCTCGTACTCGGCGAAGGTGCCGTCGACGGCGACGGCGAGCGCCTCAGCGAGCACCCAGCCGTTGCCGATGCGCGGCGCGCAGTCGAGCGCGGCGTGGGCGCCGTAGAGCGAGAGGTTCGCTGCTTCGAGCGCGGCGAACTTCTCGTCGCGCAAGTGCAGATCGATCTCGCGCCACGAGGTGTGGTGGACGACGAGCAGGTTCGCGCCGGCCTTCGCCGCGCCGACGATCGTGGTCAGCGACGTGTTGACGGCGACGGCGAACTTCGAGACGCCATCGCCGGCGGGCGACTGGTAGAGCAGCCCGTTGGAGTCGACCTCGGCCGCGTACTTCGCGACGTCGAGTTGGGCATCGAGCCAGCGGACGATATCGGCGAGGGATGCGTTGGCGTGCATGGTGTGAGTGTAGGCGATGGGAGGTGGGAGTTGGGAGTTGGGGGAGGGAAGCGGGACAGCGGTGGGTGCTGATGGTAGGGACAGGTCTTCAGACCTGTCCGTCTGTCGCGGAAGGAATCGACCGACCGGTGGCGGCATGAATTCGGGCTTGCGCCGCACCGCGCCGCGTGTCGCGCCGCGATGACGCAAGCGATGTGAGCGGAAGGCAAAGCGGACAGGTCTAAAGACCTGTCCCTACAGGGTCGGTCCCTGCCGGGATTTTCTCAGCAGCCGCAGGCGAAGCGCTACGTCTTCTCGAAGCGCTCGACGTCCATGACGAAGACGATGGCGCCGCCGACACGGACCTCGATCGGCTCCTGGAGGACGGAGCCTTCGCCGAAGAACGGCAGGGTCTGCACCGGGACGTACTCGGTGCGGGCATAGCACTCGCTGCGCACCATGGCGATGATGCCTTCGACCTCGTTGGCCTCGACGCCGGAGAGGATGGTGGCGTTGCCCTTGCGGAGGAAGCCGCCGGTGCTGCTGACCTTGGTGGCGGGGTATCCCTGTTCGACGAGTTTGCGGGTGAGTTTCTCCGCGTCGGAGTCGGAGGCGATGATGATGACGAGTTTGAGCTGCCCGTTCTGACCGTCGTTCAAGGAACCTCCGTCCTGTTTGCGCCCAGCGGCATCGTATTGCGGCGCTTCGAGGCTGTCAACGCGGTAAACGGGCCGCGCTCGCAGCTTCGGGCGGCAGCCGGTAACCTGTCCCCTGTCGCCGGAAGGTCATCGCCCACCCAGGGCGGGAGGTCCACGTTGAGTGAAGATGCGGTCGAACTGAAGCCGAGCACGGACATGGAGACGCTGGTCTCGCTGTGCAAGCGGCGCGGATTCCTGTTCCAGAGCAGCGAGATCTACGGCGGGCTTGCCGGGGCGTGGGACTACGGACCGCTCGGCGTCGAGATGAAGAACAACGTGAAGCGCGCCTGGTGGCGGGCGAACATCCAGGAGCGCGACGACATGGTCGGGCTCGACGCGGCGATCCTGATGCATCCGGAGGTCTGGCGGGCGAGCGGCCACCTGGACACCTTCACGGACCCGATGGTGGATTGCCGCAACTGCAAGTCGCGCTTCCGCGCCGACGAGCTGGACTCGGACCGCTGCCCGACGTGCGAGCAGCGCGGGCAGTTCACCGAGCCGCGCATGTTCAACCTGATGCTGCGGACGTTCGTCGGGCCGGTGCAGGACGAGGCGGCGACGGTGTACCTGCGGCCGGAGACGGCGGCGGGCATCTTCGTCAATTTCGAGAACGTGCTGACGACGACGCGCCGCAAGCTGCCGTTCGGCGTGGGACAGATCGGCAAGTCGTTCCGCAACGAGATCACGCCACGGAACTTCATCTTCCGGACGCGCGAGTTCGAGCAGATGGAGATCGAGTACTTCTGCCGGCCGGAGGACTCGGTGCGCATGCACGAGCAGTGGATCGCGGACCGCATGGCGTGGTACGGCCGCTTCGGCATGAAAAAGGGCCGGCTGCGGCTGCGCCCGCATGACCCGGAGGAGCTGTCGCACTACTCGCGCGGCACGTCCGACGTGGAGTACCTGTTCCCGATCGGCTGGGCCGAGCTCGAGGGCATCGCCAACCGCGGCGACTTCGACCTGACGCAGCACGCGAAGTTCAGCGGCAAGGACCTCAACTACTTCGACGATGAGCGCTCGGAGCACATCGTGCCGCACGTCATCGAGCCGTCGCTCGGGGTGGACCGCTGCACGCTGGCGTTCCTGGCCGACTCCTACGCGGAAGAGGTCGACGAGAAGGGCGAGAAGCGCGTCGTGCTGCGCCTGCACCCCGCCATCGCGCCGATGAAGGTGGCGGTGCTGCCGCTGAGCCGCAACGAGAAGCTGACGCCGACGGCGCGCGACATCTACGCGCGGCTGCGCAAGCACTGGATGGTGCAGTACGACGACGCTCAGAGCATCGGCCGGCGCTACCGGCGGCAAGACGAGATCGGCACGCCGCTGTGCGTGACGGTCGACTTCCAGACGGTGGAAGAAGACCAGGCGGTGACGATCCGCGAGCGCGACAGCATGGCGCAGGTGCGCGTGCCGATCGAGGGGCTGGTGGAGGCGTTGCGGGAGCGGCTGGTGGACGTCGCCGGGTAAGACAACAGCAAACAGCAAAGAGCAAACAGCAAAGGGCGTCGGGGGCGGACTTATCGGGTCCGCCCTTCGTTTGGCGTGGGAGATGGGCTGATTCGGGGCGAGGGGTCCCAGGCGGCGGCGCCGGATTTCGTACGAGCAGGCGGACAAGTCTAAAGACTTGTCCCTACCGACGGCGGGCGCGGCGCGACGGCGTCTGCGTGGCTACGGGGCGGGGTCGGCGCCGGGGAGGGCAATGCCGCAGGCGCCGCAGTGCTTGGCGCCGGCGGGCGGCAGCGGGACGCCGCAGCCGGGGCACTCGGTGGCGAGGCGGGTGTCGCAGTGCGCGCAGAACTGCCAGTCAGGCGCGAGCTTGCCGCGGCACTTCGTACATTCGCCATCAAGCGTGCGGTAGGCGAGCGCAATGCGCTCCAGGTGCTTCCACTTCTCGTCGGGGGTTTCCTGCGTCATGGCCGCTCTCCTGGTATGGCTCCGGGTGACAGGTCGGTCCGCGCGGCGGAGGCCCTATCACCTATAACCTAACACCTAGCACCTACCCGACGGGCGTGCCGAGGACGCCGGTGTTGCGCCCCGAGCACCTCTGCATTCTAACTACGGCCCCGGCGGATATGGCGGTTCGAAATCGGCCTCGGCGACCGAATGGTCTACTTCAACAGCCTCGTACTTGAGTCCCACCATTCCTGGTTCCGGGTATATGAACGCAAGACGCAGCGGCGCACCTCGGTCATCGAAGCAGATTTCCATCGCGGAGCCTTCGGCCTCGCCCGTTGTAAAGCACGCGCCGGAGACCCCAGCGATCTGTTCGCTCCGGCGACTGAACAGGGGACCCGCTGGCGCACCAGCCTCCCGGGAATTACCTTCCGCAGCCCCTCCACCGACGGACTGAAAGGGAAGCAGTAGCACGGAGCCCAGTGCCTCCAGTTCGTTCTGGTCGCTGCCGTAGTCAAAGAGTTCCGTGCCCTGCTCGCAGATTCCGGGTTCACGGCAGCTAACGCGTGCGCTTCCGTTCTCGATGAACGTGCGCTCACGTCGCTTCCCATCAGGCCCGTAATCCCTCAGGTCCAGGCGAAGACGTCCGCGCCCGTCCTGATACCACGTCACTTCTCCTCCGAGCCTGCGCAGCTTCACACGGAACGGCGTTGATCTGGTCTTCGTGCCGAGTTCAATGAGCTCCGCGCGTATCTCATCCTGCGTCGCCGTAGGAGTCACGTGTTCGCTCGCCGGGCGCACTAGAAGGTAGATCGCAGCCAGAATCGCCGCGCACAGAGCGAGGAGCAGGCTGTAGAAGACTCTTGATCGCATCAGCGAAGTATACGGCGTACAACTGACACCCTACCCGACGGGGGTGCCGAGGACGCCGGTGTTGCGCAGCATCTCGATGTGGGCGTCGCGGTAGCCGAGTTCGCGCAGGATCTCTTCCGTGTGCTGGCCGAGGGTGGGGGAGGGGCCCTGGACGGCGAGCGGCGTCTCGCTCATCTGGATCATCGGGCCGTGCATGCGGATCGGGCCCATGATCGGGTGGTCGACGCTGCTGATGAAGTTGTTTTCGACCACCTGCGGGTCATCGAGCAACTCCTCGGTGAACTTCAGCGGCCCCGCGGGCACGCCGGCCGAGTCGAGCACGCGCAGCCACTCGTCGGTGGTCTTCTCGATGAAGATCGCCTCGGCCTGGGCGATGAGGCGCTTGCCGAACGCCTGCACCTCCGGGTCCGTAACGTCTATCTCGTCCGGGCGCTTGCCGATGCGCCAATCCTCCATGCCGATGGCGCCGAGCAGCTTCACCCTCAGCGGCGTGCTGAGGCAGCCGACGGCGACGAAGCCATCGCTCGTCTTGTAGCAGCGGTAGTAGATGTTGCCGACCACGGGGCGGACGCCGGCCATGATCTCGACCTGCTCCTTGTAGGAGCCACCGTTCCGCCGCAGCTCGTGCACACGGTCGAGGGCTTCGGCGCGCTGCTCGGAGTCGGTCGCCTCGATCGACATGAAGCGCGTGTTCTGGATGGCGAGCGCGCTGGCCATCAGCGTGGTGCTGACGACCTGGCCGTGGCCGGTGCGCTCGCGCGCGAACAGCGCGGCGCAGATGCCCATGGCGATGGCGATACCGGTCGAGAGGTCGGCGGAGGGGAGCGCGTTGACCAGCGGCACGCCGTCCTCCTGCTTGCCTTCGACGGACATGAGGCCGGTGACGGCCTGGGCGATGAGGTCGTAGCCGGGGCGGTGGGCGTAGGGGCCGCGGCGGCCGAAGGCGGTGTTGTCGCAGTAGATGAGGCGCGGGTTGGCGGCGGCGAGCGTCGCGTAGTCGATGCCGAGCTTGGCCGCGACGTCCGGGCGGTAGTTGATGATGACGACGTCCGACTTCGCGGCGAGGCGGTGAACGATCTCGCGGCCCTCGTTCGCGTTGAGGTCGACGGTGATGCCGCGCTTGCCGCGGTTGAGGGAGATGTAGCCGCGGCCCTCGCGCATGCCGAGCGGCTGGAAGCCGCGCCAGGGGTCGCCGGCGGGCGCTTCGACCTTAATGACGTCGGCGCCCATATCGGACAGCATCATGCCGCCGAAGGGCGCGGCGATGATCTCGGAGAACTCCAGGACCTTGATGCCGGCGAGCGGTCCGGTGCGGCCGTTCACACCCATTGTCACCTCGTTACTGGTCGCTGGTTACTGGTTACTGGTCGGTGGTTGTCGTGATTCTAACAGGGTGCTGCGGTAGGGATACACGCCAGCTGGTCGCTGGTTGCTGGTTGCTGGTGGGGCGCCGGGCTGGAACACGCGGCCTTAGACGAGCTTCTCCATGGCGATGTGGGGGATGCCGGGCTGGTCGCTGGGTTCTGGTCGCTGGTCGCTGGTGGGAGACGCAGGATTCGGCGCCCCTACAGGCGCTTCTCCATGGCGATGTGGGGGATGCCGACTTCGTCGTAGACGTCGCCGGCGGCGGCGTAGCCGCGGCGGTCGTAGAAGCCGCGGGCGTGGAGCTGCGCGCTCAGCTTGAAGCAGCGAATGCCGCGCCCGACGCCCTCGCGCTCCAGCGCGTCGAGCACGGCTGCGCCGAGGCCGGTGCCTCGGTGCGAGGCGAGGACCGCCATGCGGCCGATCTTCGCGTAGCCATCTTCCACGAGCAGCCGGCCCGCGGCGACCGGCGCACCTTCGTCGTCGTAGGCGACGCAGTGGACGGCGACGGCGTCGAGGTCGTCGAGTTCTTCGCTGCGGGGGATGCCCTGCTCATCGACGAAGACGGCGATGCGGACGGCGAAGGCGTCGTCACGCTGCTGCGGCGTGGTGGCGATGACGACGGCCGTCACGGGGGCGCGGCGACGGCAGCGTTGCCGGCGATCGCGCCCATCAACGGCGACATCTTGATGCGCTCGAGGTCGGGCACCTCGAATCCGGCAGCGGCTATCGCCGGGCCGGTGCGGCGGTTGATGTTGCAGCCGGCGCTGAACCATCCCCAGGCAGGCTGGATGAGGTCCTGCAGACGGCCGAGGAAGCCGTCGCCGCGGACGTGCTCCAGGAAGACGAGGCGGCCACCGGGACGAAGCACGCGGCGGATCTCCGCGAGCGAGGCCGGCAGATCGTGGACGGTGCAGAGGACGAGCGTCGAGACGACGGCATCGAACGAGGCATCGGGCACGGGCAGGGTTTCGGCGGGCGCCATGCGCAGCTCGATGTTGGATGCGCCGGACTCGGCAAGACGCTTCTGCGCGCGCTTGAGCATGTGCGGGTCGGGTTCGAGCGCGACGACGCGCGCGCCGGCGCCGTAATACGTCATGTTGGCGCCGGTGCCCGCGCCGATCTCCAGCACATCGCCCGTGAGATCGGCGAGCAGGCGGCGGCGTATCGGGCCGACGCGGCGCTCGCTGAGGCGCGCCGTCCGGTCGTAGATGGCGGCGAACCAGCGGTGGCCGGTCTTGTTGTCGGCGGCTTCAGTCACGGGGCCTCCGGCGCTGGATGGCGCGTGGTCATGATCAGTGGGTGCATGCTACGCCATTTGGCCGGAGGTGAGGAGCAGAGGCGCCGCAGCAGTTGCACGATCGAGCGCGCATGGTCGCGCCGGGCGCGGGTCAACGGGGATGACTCCGTGCATGCGGCCCGTGCGTGGCAGGCATCGGTTGAACCCGTAGGCCCCATATGCGCGGCTCGGGTCTTTGAATACTTCCGCCTTTCGTAAGCCCAATGACTCGACACTCATGTGGACATTCCCAGGGACATTTCGTTCCCATGTCATATCTATGCTAGATTGGACATTACAGTGGACATCGACGAGGACAGAGCGCTGGACATCTGTTCCTTGAGAGGAGTTCAGGGATGCCTACCTGGGACGTGGACTTCAATTGCCGCCTCGACATTCAGAATCCGAAGATTGTAGCCAACGTCGCTCGAGTAGGCGCGTTAGCGAAGGTGATCCATGGCATCCCGCTGCCGCCAGCGATCCAGCAACGCATCGACAGGCTGAATATCCTTCGGGCAGTTCGTGGAACTACCGGGATTGAGGGAACGGAGGTCAGTGAAACCGAGGTCGCGGCGATCATCCGCACGCCAAAGAAGCACGTGCTTTCCGAGGCGCGGGCGCGGGCTGAGCAAGAGGTGCGCAACGCCGAGCGAGTCATGCGATTCGTGGCAGCATCATTGAAACGCCGCCGCGACTACCCGGTTACCGAAGCGCTCATCTGCGCACTTCATCGCCTGACAACCCAGGACATCGATTACCCGGCGAACGAACCGGGCATCTATAGAAGCCACGCCGTCCACGTGGGTAACTATGTTCCACCGCGGACGCACCAGGAGGTGAAGCGGCTGATGGCCGAGTTCGTTGAATGGCTCAACGGCGGCCCGCCACGCGCCTGGCCCCCCGCAGTTCGAGCCATAGCGGCTCACTTCTACTTGATTAGTATTCATCCCTTCGGCGATGGAAACGGACGGACGGCCCGGGGGCTTGAGAGTTTTCTGCTGCACCAGGGCGGCATCAATGCACGCGGGTTCTACTCATTGGCAAACTTCTACTACCAGAACCGTCCCGAATACGTAGCCCTGCTGGACCACATTCGCTTTGAAACCAACGGCGACATCACGCCATTCATCGATTTCGCACTCACGGGACTGGCAAGCGAACAAGAAGTCGTTCATCAGGAGATCCTGGCGGAAGTGACGAAGATCGCCTTCCGCGACTTCGCTCGCGAGCAGTTGACCACCGATGGAAAGCTGGGGACGAAACCTGGGGAGCGGATGTTTCATTTCCTTTTGGGCCTACCAGACGAACCTGTTTCGCTGGAACAATTGAAGAAAGGCGGCCATCCGTTGTCCGCCCTTTATCATGGGGTGACTGCGAAGACAGTGAGCCGAGACCTGAACTACTTGAAGGAGAAGAAGCTCATCAGGATTGAAAGCGGTCGAATTCGGGCAAACGTCGAAGTAGTGAGAGAGTTCATGTAGCCGCCCGTCCCGCAGACCCCCGCCACCAGCTCCGCCGGCCGATGATGTCGAGCTGCCCGCGGACCTCCGCGTGCCATCGGCACAATGACGCGGGCGAGACGTCAAGTAGCCTCCAGCGAAACTCAAGTTATGCTATCGAGCATGGAAAAGGACTGGTATTGCGGTGAGGTTATTCCCGGGAGATCGGCCGCTCAGATCGTGGGTGAAACCGAACATGCCCTCGCGCTAATCGCCCCTAGACTGGTCCATCCAGTCCATCTGATCGTCGTTCCCAAGCGTCATATTCGGTCTCTAGTCGATGCGGGTGCTGACGACGAGCAGGCGCTCGCTGGGACTCTCAGCCTGGTCAGGACGGTGGCAGCCGGAGTAGAAGCGGAGCACGGTTCGTGCCAAGTGTTCACGAATCTAGGCGGCTACCAGCACGATAAGCACCTGCACTGGCACATTGTTGTGTACGATCGCGAGAAGTAAGGCCCGCGAGTCGGGTACGACCTCTTATCTGGGCCGAGTATCGGCGCTTCCGTCCGGTGGCGATTTGTGCGCGTCTGCCCGGATTGCCCGGGTGGGGAGGCGCTCGCTACACTCGCGGCTATGAAACTGACCATTCGCACCCATCACACATCCGCATTTGACGGTTTTCACGAGCACGCCGAGGAGCGCCTGGGGCGCCTGGAGCGGCTGCTGCCGCGGGTCGACGACGTGATCGTCGACGTCGGGCACGAAGAGACGCGCTCGGCGGCGCATCGCTACGCCGTGCAGGTGACGGTGCACTCCGGCACATCGATCCTGCGCGCGGAGGAGCGCGGGGCGGACCCGCGGGTGGCGCTGGACCTGGCGGCGACCACGCTGTCGCGGCAGGCGCGCCGGCACAAGAAGCGGCTGAACGACCGGAACCACGCGCACGCCTCCAAGGAGTCGGTGGCGGCCGTCCTGAGCGCGACGGAGACTGAGGTGGAGGACGACGAAGTCGAGGAGTACGTGCTCGGCAAGGTCGTCCGCGCGAAGCACTTCGAGGCGAAGCCGATGTCGCAGGAGGAGGCGCTGGCGCAGATGGACCTCATCGGCCACGACTTCTTCCTGTTCCTGGACGCTGGGACGAGCGACTACGCGCTGCTCTACAAGCGCAAGGACGGCGACTACGGGCTGCTCGCGCCTCGGAGGGGCTAGGTGTTAGGGGCTAGGGACTAGGGCGCGCTTCGCGCGTCGGTCACCGGAACATGTCTTTTTCAGGGGGGCGGATCAGCTCTGCCGTCGTGCCGGCGGTGGGGTCGTAGGCGACGCCGCGGATGATGGCGACGGGGACGCGGGCGAGCTTGCCGTGCACGAGTTCGGCAGCGGCGGCCAATTCATCGACGACGGCCATCTGGGTGACGCGCAGCTCGTAGCCGGCGGGGTCGTACTGGCCGGCGTAGTTGATCAGCGGCGCGATGCCCGCGACACCTATGGCGAAGTTGACGTGGCCCTCGCGCCAGGGCCGGCCGAAGGTGTCCGAGATGATCACCGCGACATCGACGCCGAGCGCGCCCTTGATGTGGTCGCGAATGCGATGCGCGGATGCGTCGGGGTCGACCGGCAGCAGGCACACCGTGCCGGTCTTCTCGACGTTCGATGCATCGACGCCGGCGTTCGCGCAGACGAAGCCGTGGCGCGTCTCGCAGATCATCACGCCGTGCTCCATCCGCACGATGCGCTTCGTCTCGCCCAGCACGACCTCGATCTGGCGCGGGTCTTTCTCGAACATGGCGGCGTAGCGTTCGGCGAACGGCGACGGCGTCACCGACGCGAGGTCGACGATGCGGCCCTCCGCCTTCGAGACGATCTTCTGCGTGACGACGAGCACGTCGGCGGCCTGGATCGCGACGGCGTGCGCGCGCGCGGCATCGACGATCTGCGCGGGGAGATCGTCGCCGGGGCGGACCTCCGGGATGCCTTCGAGGCCGATGATGCGGACTTCGGCGGTCACGCGATCCCCGCGATGCGGATGCCGGCCTGCGTCTTGTAGTTGCGGTTGATGCTGACGAGCAGCACCGTGATGCCTTCGACCATCTGCGCGTTGGCGAGCGCGCCGCCATCGACGCCGCGCACGCCCTCGATCTGCGCGGCCAGTTCGATGATGCGCTTCTTCGCGGCGGCGTCATCGGCGCAGACGACGACGTCGGCTTCGAGCGGGCCGCCCTTGAGCAGCTTCTTCGCGCTGAGGTTCTGGAACGCGGCGACGACCGTCGCGCCGGGGAGGAGCGCCTGCTCCTGCTGCGCGGCCGAGCCTTCCGGCACGGCGAGCAGCGACGCACGGCCGCCCTCGAACGACATGGGGACGACGGTGCTGACGACGACCTTGCCGGCGAGCGCCGCGGCGAGCGGCGGCAGCGTGTCGGCCTGCGCGGCGTACGGCGTCGTGACCACGACGATCTCGCCGTGGGCCGCGGCATCGGCGTTGGTGGCAGGCGTCAGGTCGAGCGCGGCGTCCTTCTCGTGCAGTTCGGCGACGGCGCCCTGCGCCTTCTCGATGCTGCGCGAGCCGATGACGCAGGCGTAGCCCGCTTTCGCGAACCGATACGCGAGCCCCATGCCCTCTTCGCCCGTGCCGCCGATGAATGCGATGGTAGTCATGCCGTCATTATTCAGGGGGGAGGGACTAGGGGCTAGGGGTTAGGGGGTAGGGGTTAGGGTGACGCGGGAGCGAGCCCGCGCTGACCGGTTCACGCGGAGGCGCGGAGACACGGAGGAACTGGGGCTTCGGCCGGAGGGACGTGTGCAGACGACGCGGGCTGGAAAGCCCACGCTACATTAGCGACCAGTCACCAGCGACCAGCAACGAGGCGACCAGATCAGTGCATCTCCGTGCCGCCGTTGACGTTGAGGGCGATGCCGGTGATGTTGTCGGCCTTGCAGAGGAAGACGACGGCCTGGCCCATGTCTTCGGCGGTCTGGGGGCGACCCATGGGGACGCGCTGCTTGATAAAGGCGTCGAATGCCTCAGCAGCGGAGACGCCGCTCATCGCGCCGATGGCGGGGGCGAGGATATCGCGCCACATATGCGTGTCGACTTCGCCCGGGCAGATGCAGTTGACCGTCACGTTGAACGACGCCATCTCGGCCGCGTGCGACTGCGTGAAGCCGATGACACCGAACTTCGACGTGCTGTAGGCCGACGTGACGGGGTTGCCGCGCTTGCCGGCGATCGACGAGAGGTTGATGATGCGGCCGGTGCGGCGCTGCATCATGTGGCCGGAGATGGCCTTCGAGCAGAGGAACGTGCCCTTGAGGTTGATGTCCATGATCAGGTCCCAGTCCTCTTCGGCGAAGGCGACGACCGGGCCGATCCTGATGACGCCGGCGTTGTTGACGAGGACATCGACCTGGCCCCACTTGTCGATCGCCGCCTGCACCATGGCCTGACACTGGGCGAAGTCGCGCACGTCGACATCGACGGCGATGGCGTCGGAGCCGAGGCGCCTGATCTCGGCGATCGTCTCGTCGCGGTCGGCGCTCGTGACGGGCAGGTCGGCGATGACGATGCGCGAGCCCTCTTTCGCAAGCTCGTAGGCGATGCCGCGGCCGATGCCGCGCGCGCCTCCGGTGACGATAGCGACGGTGTTCTTGAGTTCCATGTGTCCCTCTCTTCAGGCGGCCGGGTCGGTGGTTGTAGGTTATAGCTGTTAGGTTCTAGGTTCCAGGGTGTTGACAACGCACCGTCGTTAGTTGGCAGAACGTGAAGCGTAGCCGCCCGGGCTGCGTCCCCGATTCTGAAACACCACGCTGAATGCGTGGCGGCGCTACGGGACGCGGGAGGCGGCCGTCTTGGCGATGGCCGCCAGATTGTCCTGGTTGAAGTTCCCGCCGGCGATGATCGTGATGAGGACGTCCTTCGCCAGCACCACCACCGTGTTGTTCGTGGAGCAGGAGTTGTCGCCGAGGCCGGGCACCGGCGGCGGGGCGCTGCCGCACAGGTTCTTTGCGCTCTCGAAGTCTTTGCTCGTGCCGGTTCTCGCGGTGAGGTCGAAGAACTTGGTCTGTTGGACCGTGTCGTAGCGGCAGACGGCGCCCTTCGCGGCGGGCTCTTGCGCCGGAAATCCGAATGCAGCCTCCGCCTCGGCGCGCGTAACGAGCGAGCAGGGGTCGATGCCCGGAGCGCTGCTTGGTGACGCCGTGGGTGGGGTGGTGGCGACGCTCGCGGGTCTGGTGGCGGTGTTCGTCACGTTGACGGCAGGACTCGCCGCTGGGGCCTTCGACTCATCACCGCCGCAACCGACCGCGAGGACCGCGAGGGCGGCGAGCAGGACGGCGGCAAGGGCGGCGGTGGCGTGCTTCGTCATATCCGGACTCCCTTCGCAATCGCGGTCAGCGTAGCACCGGATCGTTTGGAGTCAACAAGATGGGAGTGAACGAAGCTCCGCCAGCCGGCGCACGAGGGCCGGGACGTCGACGGGGAGGGTTCGGACTGGCGGAGAGGGTGGGATTCGAACCCACGGTACACTTGCGCGCACACACGATTTCCAGTCGTGCCCGATCGGCCACTCCGGCACCTCTCCACGCGCGGCCAGGGGCAGCGGCCCCATGAAAAGAACCTGGATCGCGGCGCGTTCCAGGTTCAGGATCAACAAGTGGCGGAGAGGGTGGGATTCGAACCCACGAGGCTCATCACCTACCGCTTTTCGAGAGCGGCACCATCAACCACTCGGACACCTCTCCGAACGGCGCTCCGCGTGAGCGGCGACCGCACGAAAGTATAGCAGGGGCAACGGCCGCGGCTAGCGCCCGCGCGACAGCTCCTCGAAGCGGCGTTCCTGCGCCTGCTGCGCCTCGCGCGAGGCCTTGCGGCCGGCGCGGATGGCGGTGCCGATGCGCCGGCGCATCTTCGGCAGGAAGCCCTGCGGCTCGACGGCGATCGGCTCGCCTTCGGGCGTCAGGAACTCCGGCGGCACCTGGTCCTGCTCTTCCGGGCCGGGCCGCGCGAACAGCCAGATCGCGATGGCGACAGCGGCGGCGATGATCGTGAAGATCAGCAGGACCGTGAGCAACGAGCCGCCGCGTCCGGCGGGCTTGTCGCCTCGCTTCGCGAGTTGCTTCTCGGCCCGCGCGGCGGCCTTCGCGACGGCCTGCTCGGCCTTCTCGCGCTTGCGGCGGTCGCGGCGTTCCTTGCTTGAGTGCGGCTCGACCTCGAACTCGATCTTGCCGAAGGGCGTCTCGAACTCGAGTTCGTACTCGGGCTCTTCTTCCTGTTCCTTCTTCTTCTTTTTCTTCTTCTTGCCCTCCGCCACGGCGGACGGCGCTGCGACGGTCATGGCAGTCTCACGCGGGGCGGCGGGGGCCTCCGGGCGCTCCGCGACGGCGACGGCGGATTCGCTGGTGGTGGTGGCTTCGTCTTCTGCCATGGCAGACCTCCGTGCGGGAACGAACGGCGAAACGAGGCGGCGCTATTCTCTGCGCTTATCGGTGCTGGCGCCGGTGAGCCCTGCGAGCACGCTCGCCGCGCGGCGCACGCCGGCGACGACACCGTAGGCGCGAATGATCGGCGTGACGGCGGCCTCGGAGACGTAGCTCGTGGTGCCCTTGACATTGTCGGCCGTCTGCTTCGCCGTGCCGAGGAGCGGGCGCACGCTGTCATCGAGCAGCGCCGACGTCTTCCTGAGCACCGCCCGCGCGAGCAGCGCGAGGACGATGGTGACGACGAGCGCCACGAAGAAGAACGCGGCGACGGCGATCCCCATGAAGATGATCACCCAGTCGCGGAACGTGGCGACGAACAGGAGAGAGAGCTCTGGCAGGGCGTCCACGGCGGTTCCTCGTCTGACTGCGTGCCGGAGCATCATAGCACGGGCGAGCGTGCTCGCAGAACCAGACCGTAGACGGTAGAACCAAGAACTTAGAACCAAGAACCTGCCGCTTGACGGGCGGGCGGCGCGGCGCAGCCGGGAGAGTAGGAGGAGGCGCAGGTTGCGCCTCCTCCGGTGGTATCCGCGCGTAGTGCCGGTGGCTAGAAGGGGATGCCCTTGAGGCCTTGCATGCCCTTTACGGCGGAGATGTCGCCCGCGTGGCCTGCGCAATGCATGCCAGCGAGCTGGAGTACGAAGGCGATCGGCTTCATGCCAAAGAACTGCGTGTCGACCTCGCGGTCGAGGTCGGCATCGCTGAGCGACGACACGTAGTCGAGCACGGACTGCTGCAGGGTCTTGCCGTATTCGGTGATCGCCGCCAGCGGGATGACGCCGCCCGCGCTCCAGATCTCCATCGGGTTGGCAGGGAGACCATTGGCCGGCGCGAACGTGGACCAGAGCAGGTCCTGCCCCCTGACCTTGGCGTTGATGAAGAAGTCGAGCGAGGTGAGTGTGTGCACGTGCGACTTCGAGGCGGAGTTGCACGTGCCCGCGGGGTCCCAGTTGTACTGTGCGTCGTCCATGCCGGCGGCTGCCATATTGAGCAGGCTGAGGGTCTGCTCGAGGTGTTGTTTGGCGTACGTGGTGGCGTTCATGCGAGTCCTCCTGTAGTCACTATGATTCGACAAGAGTGTCACTGTCGCGGCGGAAGATCAAGGGGCGTCATAGGGACTAGGGGCTAGGGGCTAGGGGCTAGGGATTAGGGGCCAGGGGGCAACCGGACGCTCTTCGCGTTTCTCAGACGAGTGCGCGCGCGAGGATTTCCAACGACGGCGCATCACCTCGACCGTCAGGGTCGATCCAGACGGCCTTTGCGCCGGCTTCGGATGCCCAGCGGCAGCACTCCGGGTCACTCTCGATCACCAGCGCGCTGCCCGGCGCGACACCGGCCTGGGCGAACACCTTCTTGTAGAAGGCGGGGCCGTACTTCACGTGATCGACAAGGTCGGGCCCGTATAAGCCGGAGAAGGCCTCGCCGATGCCCATGTTCGCCATGATGCCCCGCAGTTCCCATGACGCCGTCCCCGATGCGGTGTACAGCGTGTATCCAGCGCGATGCAGCGAGAGGACGGCATCGGCCGCGCCATCGATCGCGGAACTTGCCCGTTCAGCTACATAGACGGACAGCTCGCGGTACAGCGTCACGGCATCGCCACCGGGCGGAGGCGTGACGCCGACATGGGTGCACATTGCGCTCATCCAGTCAGTGGCGTAGGTCTGCTGAAATTCCTGGTGGTTTGCGAAGGTGGGCAGCCGCTTCAGGAGCTCCTCCCACACCCGTGGGAAGACGGTCCTGTTCGCGCTCGACCACTGCTCGGCGGTGCCACCCATCCGTGCGGGCATGAACTCGCCGACCAATCGCAGCCACTCAGGCCCGCGGAGGCCGTTGTCGTTCAGCACGCCGCCGTCATCAAGAAACAGTGTAAGGGGCGACGCTGTGGAGTTCCTCAGCTCATTGAGCTTCGGACGGCGCCACGAATGGTCCAAGGGGCCGACCCCGGGGCTCATGCACGCTCGGCGCGGAGGATCGCGCCGCCGCCGAGGACTTCATCGCCGTCGTAGAAGACGGCGGCCTGGCCTGGTGTAATGGCGCGCTGCGGGCGGTCGAAGACGACGCGCGCGCCGCCGCCATCGAGCGGGGTCACCATCGCCGGGGCGGCCGGGGTTCGGTAGCGGATCTTGACGGCGGCGCGCACGGGGGCGGGCGCGACGCCGGCGACCCAGTTGACGTGCTCGACGACGAGGGCGTCCGACATGAGGTCCTCTTCGGGGCCGATGGTGACGGCGTTGAGATCAGGGTTGATGCCGGTGACGAAGCGCTTCTCGCCGAGCGCGACACCGAGTCCCTTGCGCTGGCCGATGGTGAAGCCAGCGACGCCATCGTGACCGGCGATGACGTTGCCGCCGGCGTCCTGGACGACGCCCGCAGCCTGAGGGAGGCGGCGGCGGACGAAGGCCTTGTAGTCGCCGTCCGGGACGAAGCAGATGTCGGCGCTATCGGGCTTTGCGGCGATCAGCAGCCCCATCTCCTGTGCCAGCTCGCGGATGCGCGGCTTGGGGTACGCGCCGGCGGGGAAGAGCGTCTTCGCCAGCTCCGCCTGGCCGAGCGTGTAGAGAACGTACGACTGGTCCTTGGCGTCGTCGGCGGCGCGGCGCAGGCGGTAGCGGCCATCGTGCCGGTCGATGCGCGCGTAGTGCCCGGTGGCGAGGAAATTCGCTTCGAGCGCGACGGCGCGGTCGAGCAGCGCGCGGAACTTGACGTGCTCGTTGCAGGCGAGGCAGGGGTTGGGCGTGCGGCCGCGGCCGTATTCTGCGACGAAGTAGTCGACGACGCGGTCCCGGAACTCCCGCTCCATGTTGAGCACGTAGTGGGGGATGCCGAGGACGTCGGCGGCCTGGCGCGCGTCGTCGGTGTCTTCGACGGAGCAGCAGCGCTTCTTGCCAACGGGGGCATCGGGGTCTTCCAGCGTCCAGAGGCGCATGGTGATGCCGATGACGTCGTAGCCTTCGCGCACGAGGAGGCCTGCCGCGACCGCCGAATCGACGCCGCCGCTCATCGCCACCACTACCCGCTGCCGCTGCTTCATGGCCGTATCCGCCGCGAGCGCCGGGCCCGCGGATCTGTGTACCCAGCCTAGCGTACGCCTCGCCGGGGCAGCCAATGCTATACTCGGCGTACCCCTGACGCGCCGCCGATAGCGGCGCCGGCCACATCACGGAGACACTTGCTGGAGTCCGCCGACCTCGCTCAACGCATCGCTGACCTGCTGTCCGACCGGCAGGCGGAGGACATCGTGCTGATGGATATCGGCAAGGTGTCGTCGTTCACCGACTACTTCATCGTGGCCACGGCGAACAACCCGCGCCAGATGAACGCGCTCGTCGACTCGCTGGACCAGGACCTGCGCCCGGACGCGCGGCCGCGGCGCGTGGAAGGCACGCCCGATTCGGGGTGGGTGCTGATCGACTTCGGCGACGCGATCGTGCACCTGTTCGCGGCGGAGGAACGCGCGTACTACAACCTCGAAGGGTTGTGGGCGCAGGGCGTCTCCGTCGTCCACATGCAGTAGGCGGCGGACCCCTAATGCGTCATGCCGACGATCGAGGCGACGTCCACGACATCGCTCAGCCGGATGTCCGTTTTACCGCCGAGAGACACCGAGTACACAGACTCGTGCGCGTTGCCCAAGCCGACGTATTCGCCCCGGCCGATGAAGTAGAAGCCGAGCCCGTCGTCCCACCAGACGATCGGCACCTCACGGTTCCTGGTGAGGCCAGCGTCGAACGCGACCGGCGGAGAGCCAGTGTTCCGCGTGTCGAACACGAGTACGCGACTGCGGCCGATGGGGTCTTCATCGCCGGACTGGGCCACGTAGCGGCCATCCGGCGACCACACCAGACTCGCCGCCAGTCCGATGGAGGCCGCCGGGACCGCCGGGATCCGAATCGTGTTCGAGCCATCCGCCGCCGCGATCGCAAACCCGTTGCCGACACCGGCGATAGGGAACGCGAGGCGCTCACCATCGGACGACCAGGCGACGTTCCAGAGGTCGTACGAGGCGACCTCCATCCCGGCGTTCACATCTACGGCATCGGACCCGTCGGGGCGCGCCACCCTGAGCCCGCTCGATCCCACTCCGTACGCGACGCGATCACCCGAAGGTGAGATCGCGACCATGTAACGCGCCTCGCGCTGAAGCGGTTGACTGCTGCCGCCGTCGATATCGAACAACGCTCCGATATTGAACCCGTCGTTGCCAGATCCTTGACCGCCCCACACGAACAGATGCCGATTGTCATTTGCCCAGGCGATGCGGCTACCCGGGGGATACAGTCTGATTTCGGAGGAGATCAGGCGCGAGCCGGAGCCGTCGGCGTTCGCGACGTGCACGCCATTGCTATCGAAGGTCGCGAGCCGCCATCCATCCGGTGAGAGCCTCGTCGGAGGGGCGAAGGCTGATGGACTCCCGGGCTCGAAATTCACACGTGACCCGCCCTTAACGAGCACCGGTCTTGTGAAGTGGGGAGCGTTGCCTACGTTCGAGAGTCCGGTGCCGTCGGGACGGACGATGTAGACGGCACCCGACCCATCGGTGAAGACGAAGACGCCCGCCGGAAGATCGATGTGTGGAGCGCTATGGGCGTCAGTCCGAATCGCGTTGATAAAGTCGGGATCGTGTGGTGCTTCGCGCGTGCTTACGTTGCGCAGACCGCGATCGTCGCCGCGCGATAACGCGAGCCAGACGGCCAGCGCGCCAGCCACCGCAACGGCGGCGACCAACAACGCCGTGAGCGTGACACGTCGCAAGCGATGCATGGAGTTAGTATGCTCCGACCGCGGCGACGTTGTCACTACCCTTACACGCGATCAGCGCGGCGTTCGCTTTGCCGTGCGCGGCGCGAGGCGGCGCGCAATGTCCTCGTAGCGGGCGCCTACGGCTTCGATCTCGATCGTGCGGCCGCGGGCGCCGTCGTAGGCGAGGCGGACGAGCAGGTGCTCTGGCGGCAGCTCCGCGGGGGCGCGCTCGGGCCACTCGATGACGAGGACGCCGCGCGCCGCCAACTCTTCGAGCGCGAGCTCCGCAACCTGTTCCGGATCCTCCAGACGGTAGAGGTCGGCGTGAAACAGACGCAGCGACGCGCCATCGTACTCGTTCATGATCACGAAGGACGACGACTTTATCGGATCGGCGACGCCGAGGCCGCGGCCGATGCCCTGCGCGAGCACGGTCTTGCCCGCACCGAGGTCGCCCGACAGCAACACGACATCGCCGGCGCGCAACATGCGGCCGATGCGCTCGCCGAGGCGGCGCGTTACGCCCGGCGTGGCACTGTGAATGACGGCGGCGGTCATGCGCCAGCGGCTTTCGGCGCCAGGTGGTCCCAGCCGGTGACCGGCAGCGTGACCTCGCGGTCCGCCGCGTCGAGCGCGCGCACGCGGCCACGGCCCTCGCGGATGCGGCCGACGATCGTGAGCGGCGCGTCGAGTGAGGTTGAGGTCGCGTCGATCGCAACTTCCGGGCCAATGAGGATCAACTCGTAGTCTTCGCCGCCGGTGGCAGCAAGCAGCGCCGCATCATCGGGATACGCGGCGGCGAGCAGCGGGTCGAGCGGCACACGCGGCAGCCACAGGTCGGCATCGACGTTGCTCGCCTCGCACACGTGGCCGAGATCCTGCACGAGACCGTCGCTGATGTCGATGGCGCAGCGCAGGCCGGCGGCGAGCGCGGCGCGGCCGGCATCGACGCGCGGCACCGGGTGCATGTGACGGGCGATCAACGCCTCCGTCGCGGGCGAAGGCGCGGCGTGCTCGCGCAGTGCGCGCAAACCGGCTGCGGAGCCGCCAAGCGCGCCGGTCACCGCGACCGCATCGCCCGGGCGGGCGGCGTCGCGGCGGAGGACGGCGGGCGTGCCGTCATCGCGCGCGTCCGCCGTGCCGAAGAGGGCGACCGTGATGGCGACGGCGGGCGACGAAACGACGTCGCCACCCGCGATGACGACGCGGAAGGCGCGCGCGCACTCCGCCAGGCCGTCGTACAGCGCATCGATGGCGGCAGTTTCGGTATCGGGCGGCAGGCAGAGCGTAACGAGCGCGACGGCCGGCGTGCCGCCCATGGCCGCAACGTCGCTGACGTTCACCGCCAGCGCCTTCCAGCCGACATCGCGCCACGAGACCGCATCCGGCAGGAAGTGCACGCCGGCAACGAGGGTGTCGGTCGTGGCGATGGCGAAGCCGGCGCCCGCGGGCCAGACCGCCGCGTCGTCGCCGATGCCGATCGCGACGCGATCGCCCGGCGGCGGCAGCGCGCGCCGCAGCCGCTCGATGAGGCCGAATTCGCCGAGGTCGCTGACCTTCACAGCCATCAGATTACCGCCTGCCACGCGGCTCCGGGGGCGCGATGATACGATGGCCGCATGCGCATCGCGATCGTGTCAGACGTGCACAGCAACCTCGAGGGGCTGCAGGCGGTGCTGCGCCACGCCGAGGCGGGCGGGCCGGTCGACGGCGTCTGGTGCCTGGGCGACATCGTCGGCTACGGGCCGGAGCCGTCGGCGGTGCTGGCGGAACTGCGGCGGCGTGCGCTGGTGGCCGTCGCGGGGAATCACGACCTGGCGGCGTGCGGACGCATGGGGGTGGAGGAGTTCAACCGCACCGCGGCGGAGGCGGCGGTCTGGAGCGGCGAGCAGCTTTCGGAAGCAGAGCGCGGCTATCTGCGCGCCTTGCCGCTGACGGCTGTTTCGGGCGCGTTCACGCTGGTGCACGGGAGCCTGCGCCACCCGGAGTGGGAGTACCTGCTTTCGAGCGAGCAGGCGCTGGCGCAGTTCGAGCTGCAGCAGACGGCGTACAGCCTTGTGGGCCACTCGCACCTGCCGTTCTGGGTGGAGGAGGAGGCGGGGCGGTCGCCGGAGTTCCGGCGCGCCGGCGACGGCACGCGGCTGGAGCTTGGCGAACGGCGGCTGATCATCAACCCGGGAAGCTGCGGACAGCCGCGCGACGGCGATCCCCGAGCGTCGTACGTGCTGTACGATGACGGCGCAGCGACCGTCACCTGGCATCGGATCGAGTACGACATCGCGGAGACGCAGCGCAAGATGGAGCGCGCGGGGCTGGATGCGTGGCTGGCGGAGCGGTTGGCGGTGGGGCGCTGACGAGAGCAGAGAGCAGAGAGCAGAGAACAGAAGGCGTCACACGACGAGCATGCAGGTCCGTGGGGTGATGGCGGAGCGCGTTGTTGTTGAGACGGCTGGAGAAGGCGGGCTGGCGCAGATGCTGGCGATGGATCCGCGGGTGTGCGGCACGCCGGGGCGGCGCGAGTTCCTCGAACGGGCAGTGGCCGCGGGCGAGGCGTTTGTGGCGCGGATCGGCGGCGAGGCGGCCGGGTTCGCGGTGTTCGACCACTCGTTCTTCGAGCAGCCGTTCATCTCGCTGCTGTACGTCGAACCGGACATGCGGCGGCGCGGCATCGCTCGGGCGCTCGTTACGCACATTGAGGCGCGTTGTCCGGAGGGCAAGCTGTTCACATCGACGAACGCGTCGAACGTGGTGATGCAGCAGGTGTGCGACGCGCTCGGATTCACGCGAAGCGGCCGCATCGAGAACCTCGATGAGGGCGACCCGGAACTGGTGTACGTGCGGCGGCTGCGCCGCCGCGAACAGAAAGCAGAGAGCAGCGAGCAGAGGGCGTAGCGGAGGCCGGACGCGACCGCTGAGAGCTGATAGCTGATGGCTGAGAGCTTCCGATGACGTGGACGTTGGTGGGGCAAGAGCAGGTGGTGGCGACGCTGACCCGGGCGGTGGCTAGCGGGCGGCTGGCGCACGCGTACCTGTTCAGCGGGCCGGCGCACGTCGGCAAGACGGTGGCGGCGCTGCAGTTCGCGCAACTGCTGAACTGCACGGGCGAGGAGCCGCCGTGCGGCCGCTGCCGCGCGTGCGAGCGCATCGCGGGCGGCGGGCACCCGGACGTCGAACTCGTCACGATCGGCGGCCTGTGCAAGGAACCGGGGCACGACCACGCCAAGGACAACTCTCGCGACATCCGCATCTGCCAGGTGCGGCGGTTGGAGGAAGTGGTGAGCCGTTCGGCGTACGAGGGCAAGTACCGCGTGCTGATCATCGAGCCGGCGGATTCGATGAATGAGACGACGCAGAACGCGCTGCTGAAGACGCTGGAGGAGCCGCCGGATAACGTGGTGCTGATCCTGGTGACGGACCGCGAGGAGATGCTGCTGCCGACGATCCGCTCGCGCACGCGCCGCGTCGCCTTCGCGGGCCTGCGCAAGGACGCCATCGAGCGGGCGCTGCGGACGCGCTGGGACGTGGAGCCGGAGCGGGCAGCGGAACTTGCGCGGATGGCGCGCGGGCGGCTGGGGTGGGCGGTGCTGGCGCTGCAGGACGAGCGGGTGCTGGAGCAGCGGCGCTCGGCGCTCGACACGGCGCAGGCGCTGGCATCGGCGCCGCTGACGGAGCGGTTCGCCTTCGCGGAGGACGCGGGGAAGCGGTACACGCGCGACCGGGCGGGCGTGCAGGCGGCTCTCGACGCGTGGGAGGAGTGGTGGCGCGACATCCTGCTCCTTGCGGCGGGGCGGGAGAAGCAGGCCGTGCACCGAGAGCGATTGGACAGCCTGCGACCGCTCGCGGCACAATGCGACGTGCCGTCGGCGGTGCGCGCGCTGCGTGCCATCGGCGACGCGAGGCAACAGCTGGCGGAGAACGGGAGCCCGGGGCTGGTGCTGGAAGTGATGATGCTGGCGTTGCCGCGACTGCGGCCGAACGCCGTGACAGGCCGGCTCGCCGGGCGATAAGCGACGAAGGGGCCCGCCGGGGCCGGGTGTGAGATGAGCGACAATCAGCGCGTGCCCGTCGGGGTGCGCTTCAAAGAAGCCGGCAAGGTCTACTACTTCGACGCCGGCGAGCACGACCTGCATGTCGGCAGCTACGTCGTGGTCGAGACGTCGCACGGCCAGGAGATCGGCCGCGTTGTGATCTCGGCCGAGCAGGTGATCGCGAGCGACATCAAGGAAACGCTGAAGCCGATCATGCGCGTGGCGACGCCCGAAGACCTCGACAACTGGCGTCAGCTCAAGGACCGCGCGGCGGATGAACTGCGCGAGGCGAAGCACCAGGTCGCGGACAGCGGCATCGACATGCAAATCGTCTCCGGGGAGTACAACCTGGAGGGCTCGCAGATCACCTTCTACTACACGGCCGCGGACCGCGTGGACTTCCGGCCGGTCGTGCGCGACCTGTCGTCGCGGCTCGGCACAAAGGTGCAGATGCTGCAGGTGGGCGAGCGCGACCGCGCGAAGCTGCTCGACGGCTACGACGTGTGCGGGCAGCGGCTGTGCTGTGCATCGTGGCAGACGTCGTTCCCATCGGTGTCGATCAAGATGGCGAAGGAGCAGGATCTGCCGCTTAACCCGCAGAAGATCTCGGGCGTGTGCGGCCGGCTGTACTGCTGCCTGACGTTCGAGTACGACGGCTACCGCGAACTGCGCGGCCAGATGCCGAAGGTCGGGTCGATGGTCTCGACACCTTCGGGCGAGGCGAAGGTCAACAGCGTCAACGTCCTGCGGAAGACCGTGCGGCTGTGGCTGACCGAGCAGCACCAGGTGATCGAGATGCCGGTGGTCGATCTGCAGATGCAGTACGGGCTGACCGTGCGACCGGTGGAGCTGGTGGCCGAGATCGAGGCGCCGCTCAAGCAGCAAGCGGCGTCCGTAGAGGCCGCGGAGGCTGGAGCGGTCGAGGGCGTCGCCACGAGCGCAGCGGCCGAGGGCGCGGCGCCGGGCACCGACGGCGGGCCGAAGCGGCGGCGGCGCGGACGGCGCGGCGGACGGCAGCGTCACCGGGGCGAAGGCGGAGAAGGCGGCGGCGAGGCTCCGGCTCCGCAGGGGCCGCCCGGACCGCCTCCGGGCCCGGCAGAGTAGAACCGAACATCGAGCAACAGTAAGGAAGGGCGCGGCCGCGGCGGCGCCCTTTCGGTTTGCTACCGGTGGGCGAAGGCGAGGCGCAGGCCCATTGCCACCAGGACGGCGCCGGTGGCGCGCTCCATCCACGCGCGCACGGACGAGCGGCGGAGGATCGACCCGAGGCGGTCGAGCGTCAGCACCCACACCGTCAGCCATGCGGAGGCCATCAGCACGAACACCGCGCCGTGCGCGAGCATGCTCAATTCGGCAAGGTCATCGCGGTAGACGAATTGCGGCAGGAAGGTGAGGAAGAAGACCGCGAGCTTGGGATTGAGCACGGCCGACAGCGCGCCCTGCAACAGCGGCGATGAGGTGGCGGTGATGAGGCGCGGCGCGCTCTCGGCGAACAGTTCCTCGCCGGCGGCCGTGGCATCGCTGCGCGCGGTGGCACGCGACGCGAACAGCGTGCGCGCGCCGAGCAGCAGCAGGTAGGCGGCGCCGGCGAGCTTCACGGCCGAGAACGCGACTGCGGAGCCGGTGAGTATGGCGGAGAGGCCGGCGACAGCGGCGAGCACATGCACGCTGACGCCCAGCAGCGCACCAGCCGCCGTCCACAGGCCGGACATCCGGCCGCGGGCGATGGTATTGCGCGCGACGAGCGTCATGTCGGGGCCGGGCGCGAGGATGACCAGCACGGATGCGGCGAGGAAGGCGAGCGGCGACGGGCCGACGAGGGCATCCATGCGGCGATGATACCAACGCCCGCCGCGCGGCGTCAGGCCAGCGACTGCACGGCGACGATGGCGATGACGGCCACGCCCACGGCGACGCGGTAGTAGACGAACGGCCGCAGCGTGTTAGTCGCAAGGAAGCCCAGCAGGAACTTGATGCTGAGGTAGCCGACGACGGCGGCGCAGACGAAGCCGGTGGCAAAGAAGGCGAAGTCGTCGCCGCCGAGCGTGCCGTCGGCGAACTCACCGATGACCTTGAGCAGTTGCTTGAGGCCGGCGCCGGCGATGATCGGCGCGGAGAGCAGGAAGGCGAACGTGGCCGCTTCCCGCCGCTCCATGTCGCGGAAGAGGCCGGCGCAGATCGTGGCGCCGGAGCGCGAGACGCCGGGCACGAGCGCGACCGCCTGCGCGCAACCGACGACGAGCGAGTCAACCCACGTGAGCGTGCCCATGTCGCGGCGCCGGCGTCCGGCCGCCTCGGCGGCGAGGAAGACGGCGCTGAAGGCGATGAGCATCGTCGCTACGAGCAGCGGCGAGCGGAACGCGTCCTCGATCTTCTTTTCGAGCAGGAAGCCGAGCACGCCGGCGGGGATCGTGCCGAGCACGATGAGCCACGCGAGCCGTCCCTCCGGGTCGGTGAGCGAGCGCGTCGTGATCGTGCGAAGGCCGCCGATGGCGAGGCGCACCCACGTCATGCCGAAGAACGCGAGCAGCGCCAGCAGCGTGCCCAGGTGAAGGGCGGCATCGAACGACAGGCCGTAGCGGTCCTGGTCGATACCGAGCGCCTTCTCGGTGAGGATGAGGTGGCCGGTCGAGGAGACCGGCAGGAACTCCGTGAGCCCCTGCACGATGCCCAGCAGAGCCGCCTTCAGCAGGTCTTCGATCATCGGAGGCGGCCTGAGTGTCGCACGAATGAGACTCTATGCGGAGCGGGCGCGGACGGCAACCGGGCGGCTGAGGTCAGCGGCTGCGGGGGTCGAGCGCGTCGCGCAGGCCGTCGCCGAGGAACGTGAAGCAGAGCATGAGCACGGCCACCGCGCCCGCCGCCGGTACGACATTCCACACGTTGCGCTGGATGGTGGAGTAGCCTATCGCGACCAGCGTGCCGAGGCTCGCCGCCGGCGGCGGAACGCCGAAGCCGATGAAGCTCAGCGCCGCCTCAGCGAAAATGGCGACAGGGATGCCGAAGGTGATCGCCACGATCACCGGGCCGAGCGCGTTCGGCAGCATGTGCTGCATGACGATGCGCCAGCGCGGCGCTCCCAGCGCTCGTGCGGCCAGCACGAAGTCGCGTTCGGCGAGCGAGAGCATCTGACCGCGCACCAGGCGCGCCACGGTGGTCCAGTTCACCATGCCGATGGCAATGATGATCAACACCCTCTGGTTCGTGACGAAGAAGATGTCCCGGTCCGTCAGCGCCGCACGGATGAGGATGATGAACAGCAGGTCCGGGAACGCGTAGGTGATGTCGGTCATGCGCATCAAGAGGTTATCTCCCAGCTTGCCCCCCAGCGCCGCCCCGGCGCCGACGAGCAGGCCGATCGCGAGCACAATCACCTGCGTGCCCACGCCGATCTGCAACGAGATGCGCAGCCCCTCGAGCGTGCGTGCCCACATGTCCCGCCCGAGCTGGTCCGTGCCGAACCAGTGCGAACCTGTCGGACCGAGCTGTTTCATTGCCGGGTCGTAGTTCTGGTCATTCGGACCGTAACGTCCCAGCACGGGCAGGTGGGGCCCGACGAACGCCACGAACGCGATGAGGATGAGCGCGAACAGACCGAACATCGCGAGCCGGTTCTTCATCAGGCGTCGCCAAGCGTC
>Ga0209726_10000591_pt1 | contig 66367 bp, 61 predicted proteins | sample Subgrocontami54m_FD_187453 | JGI IMG/M metagenome (GOLD analysis project Ga0209726, IMG submission 187453) | Subsurface groundwater microbial communities from S. Glens Falls, New York, USA - GMW46 contaminated, 5.4 m (SPAdes) (version 3) | ecosystem: Environmental > Aquatic > Deep subsurface >...
TAACCCTCCCTCCAAACTGCCGGCGGGCAGGCTCCCGCAGGGGGAGAGGGGATTATTTATTAAAGTGATGGAGCAAAATATAATCGATTACAAAGTTGCAGAAAAGAAGTTTGTCAACAGACTGTTAGCACATCTTTCTAATTTTTGTTGAGAGCGGCTAGCTGCCATATCAAAAGCTGCAATCATGTCTTCAGGTGAGAATTGGATGAGCTCAGAGAGTATTGTATCTATATCTCGTTTCGAAGGGAAAAAATTTGTTTTGTGTTTCCAAAATGAAAGAACTCTTTTTGAACCATTAGGAAATTTAGCCTGATATTCTTTGGCCAGACTTACGAATTGATCTGGAGAGATGCCTGTCTCATCTGCAAAATGTTTTACTGCGTCATCTAGGTTTATAAGATTTTCACCGGGAGTAAAACGATCCAGGATTTTTCCGAGCTCTTTTTCGGTGAAATCAGAATCAGCATTATGGAGTTTCCTTAATACCGGACTTTTCTGAATGGCAGCGAGCCCTTCAATGACAAGAGGATCGGTAATAGGTCGTTTGTTAATAGTGGGAGGAGGAGCCATAGGTTATAGAGGTTATCGGTTTAGCGTGAGGGAAAGTTTTGTAAAAGGTGTTCTTAAGTCAGTTTTTTTGTTTTTACTTTTTTGAGCATTCTTTTATTTTTTTAAACAAAATAATCATTATTCTCATTTCAGAATCCCATCTTGTATTTTTAAGGATAAATGATAAATGTTCATCAGATCTTTCTCAAGAAGGTGAATCAGAGGATCGCGTCCGCCACTAAAACGTTGGCGGATGAGGAAAGTCCGGACACCAAAGGGCAGCGTAGCGGGTAACGCCCGTCCACCGAAAGGTGCGGAATAGTGCCACAGAGACGTCTGCCACTAAAGCGTTGGCAGACGCCCGCCGAAGTATTAGTGGCGGGCGAGTTCCAGAGTGATCTGGAGGTGAAACGCGGTAAACTCTACGCGGTGCAAGACCAAATAGGTTACGCAGTAAACACTGACCCGGTGGAATCAAGTGACTCCTGGATATCCAAGTCATTTGGGAGGCGTAACGGGTAGGTTGCTTGAGGTGCAGAGTAATCTGCATCCTAGATAAATGATCTTCAAGGCGTTGAGGTGCTTTCATCCGCCACTAAAACGTTGGCGGATGTCAGGCCTGAAGGCCTGACAGAATCCGGCTTATCGATTCACCTTCTTGAAAAAGATCTTTCCTTTTTTACTAACACATCTCGGGTGATCTTCCTCCACCTCCTGGACCAATATTTGGGAAAAAGACTCCAGCCGCTGCCGCTGCGGCTGCTGCTGCCGCTCCTGCTACTGCAGCTGCTGCCGCCGCTGCGGCTGCTGCTGCTCCTCCAATGGCAGCTGCTGCTGCAGCTGCAGCGGGTGCCCATGCAGGGACATCAGTTTCTGTAGGGGCTTCACTTGGATCTGGCTCATCAATCTTTTCCGGGTTATTTAGAAAATCTTCAAGGTTATCAATGACCTCATTAGCCCAATCGATTTCCTCAGGATTTAGACCATAAGGTCCTTCTACTCCTCCTGGGGGTATTCTGGGGAGCTCTATCAACCCAGACCCATCCACCCTATTCACCGGATTCCCTCCAACATAACCATACAAATTCATCCCCCCAAATTCTTGAATCGGATCTCGATTCAGCCACCGGGCGTTTGCAGAGTCGTAAGCGCGGTAGAGGGCAAGATTGAGTCCGCTGGGTGCGTGATAAAAAAGTCCGGTGAAGCCCAGATCGCTGTCTAAATCCCCGTTTATCTTTTTTCGATTACCGTAAGGATCATAAGTATACTGGGCTCGTAGTTTACCGCTTGCATCTAAAAGCCCCAACACACTGCCTAAGCGGTCTTTGAGATAGTAATAAGCTTGGCCTTCCATCATCAGCCCTTGAGAAAAATATTGTTTACTGACGGGCGAACCACTTTTGAGATTGTCGCGTTCGAGACAACGCGTATTACCGCACCAAGTATAGGCGTGATCCGAAACTACATTTCCATTTTGCTTTTCAATCATTCGTACGAGGTGGCTTTTGCCATCATAAGTAAAATTACTTTCGTTATTTCCCTTCACAATTCCCACCAATCGATTCATTCCATCCCACTTGTACTGGGTTTCGCCCATGAGAGTAGGGTTTCCGTTGGCATCATATTGGGTATTCTGAAGACCGTTGGTCGAAGAGTAGAGAAGAGGTTTTGCTTCGCCATTCATCTTGATCGACGTGGGGTTCGAGTTTGCATCATAAGTGTAAGCGAATAATTCATTATTACCCAGTTGAGCTGAAAGCAAACGGTTTGCAGCATCATAGCTGTATTTGAGAGCTTGGGTAATTGACGGCTCACGGGAAGGTTGCTGAGGAGAAGGAAAAATAGGTGCATCCTGGTTTTTCGGGGCTTGCGATGAAAAGAAACTGCTGCAACTGACATGAAAGAGACAGAGCATCAGCAAAGGCAGCATCCAAGCGACCCGTTGTTTAAGAGTGCGACGAAAACTCCCTAAAATTCCAGCCATGAGGCCGAGAAGCAAAGCGAGCATCCAAAACAGTGCGGCAGCTAGCGCAGGCTGATGAGGAGTAGGCGGGCCCTTAAAAAAATCGTCGGAGCCTAATAGTCCGAAGACACCTAAAACTTCTGATAAATGATGATCAGCATCTGTTAAGGCGATGATCCCCTGACCTTGGCTAAACTGGGTCAGGTTATGATTGGCATCGTAGGTGTAGTTCAATTGGGCAAGAGAGGTTCCTTCCAGATTTTTATAATTCATTTGATGGAGGAGGCCGTCTCCTTCAGGTCCAAAGTAATTGAATGTCGCTTGAGGCCCATGAGCAGATTTCACCTCTGTCACACGCGCCGTGGCATCTGCGTAAGTATAATTAAATGTATCGAGAGGGTTGCTGATAGCGGTGATACGCCCCAAGGGATCACGGGCCTTCGTTGACGCAACGCCATTCAGAGTTTGGCCCACTACTCTGCCCAAGGCATCGTAGGTATAAACCACTGTATCAGTTTGTGCAGGACTCGTTCCTGAAACAGGGCTGGTCACCGATTGCAACCGATTTGCTCCTGACACGGGAGGGTTGGAAACGGGGTAGTAAGTATAGGTTGTCGTTCCCACTCCATCCGTCATTGATACAAGTCTCGGGTAAGCAGCATCATAAGTGAATCTGACAGGCGCAGCATGGGTGGGGGTTACAGAGACCAAGGTATTGTCAGGATGATAAGTGTAAAGCGTTTGCTGATTTAAGGCATCGGTAAAACTTTTGATGCGACTTATCGCGGATTCATAGGTCAAACTTTGGGAGCTGCCATCTGCAAATTGTTTTTGGACCACTCGCCCTTGAAGATCGCGGGTAAAGCTTGTGATTTGGCCTTTAGGATCGGTGATGGAATTTAAGGCTCCTGCAGCATTATAACCAAACTTTGTCACTTGACCCAGTGGGTCAATGATTGCAGTAATCCTGCGCTCTGAATCGTGTTTAAAGCGGGTAGTTTGGCCCAAGCGATTGGTAATGTCCTCAAGATCTAGCAAATGATAATTCAATTTAATACGGGTATCGTCGGGAAAATTGGTCTCCGTCACGCGATCCGCGTTGTCGTAACTGTAGGTAATTTTTCTGCCCAAAGTATCCGTTGCGCTGGCGATGCGCCCGACACTATCCCGTGTAAATGAATACTCCGCACCTTGTGGGCCATTCATGCTGACTAAATAACCTTTTGCATCATAGGAATAGCTTGTCACATGGTCGAGCGGATCTATAGCTTTTACCCTCTGTCCTTTAGAATTATATTCGTACCGGTACGTAGCGCCGTTGCTACGGATAATACTGAGCGGTTCATGTTGCTGATTATAAGTACGGCTTTCTAAGAGCTCGTTTCTTCCACCTGTCGTATTCAAAATCGAAACCACATCGATGCCGTTACTGGCATATTCATAGCGAGTCTTATGGCCGCTAGGATCTCTCACTTCGGTTACGTTCCCCACTTCATTATAATCAAATTTCCATGACTGAGTGATGCCATCATCCAGTACCCGAGCGATGTTGATGGGAAGATTATTTGCGCCTTCTGCAATAGAGTCCGGTTGCCCCGCATATAAGTACCACACACGATTTTCGTTAGGCTCTTTGATACTTTCAACAATAGAGGATGTATCGGCATAGTTGGGGGTATGCAGGTAATGAATGATTTTAGCTTTGGTGTAATCGAAGGTGGTTCCATTTTTGGCAAGAGCGTATTGATGAGCATTCCAAACGAAGGTGTTTCGCCATTGCAGGTGATTATTATTGAGTCTTCGGCTCATGACCGGCACAACGGCTTCTTGAGGAGAAATCCCAGGTGCGTTTTGTCGGAATTCAACACGGCTTGTGTGGCCCTCTGAATCAGTTGCTTCAATCCATCGGACTGCATTATTGGTGGTCCCGCTAAAAGTAAAGTGAGTCGTGCCATAAGGCGTTTGCAAGGTGTTGATAAAATCTCCTGAGCCATAGGAGTAATTGGAGGTAATGTCTAAGGCATCTGTACCACTTACCAGTTTACCATCCACATAAACAAATGAGGCTGATCGCCCGAAAGGATCGGTAATTTTGGTGACCTTTAACGGGTCATTTGCCAGCTCATAAAGAAAGGTGGTGACTTGGCCAATGGCATCTTTCAGAGAAACAATTCGCCCCTGATTATCGTAGTTCACCGTAATTTTGTTTCCTTGTGGATCAGCTCTGGCGCTTAAGAAAAATTCGTTTCCTCTTTTTTGCATAAACTCTTCGTAGGAACCATCCTTGAATTGCTGCATGAAACCTGTGATCTGACCGTTAGAGTCGGATAAGCGCATGATTGTTGTTTGGCTGGTAAGACCTAGCATAGTCTGCGAAGCATTTTTCATTCGGAAGGTTTCAAAACCGCCTCCACCTGGATAGAGCACAACGCTGTTATTTAAATTCACATTGTCGACGATATGACTTTGCCAATTGCTGATCCACTTGGGGCCAAAGTTGGTGGAGCTAAAAACTTGAGGTTGAGAGACATCTCGTTGCGAGTAAGTAATTTCAAATTTCACTTCTTGGCCGTAAGGAGGAGTGTATTTTAAAGGCACGTCGTGAAGCACTAAACTAACCAAGCGAGTATCGACATCCCAAGTTGTACATCCGCTAGGGCAGTTTCCGTTACCACCGCCGCCTCCAGCTCCCCCCGATCCTCCTCCTGTTCCTCCTCCATTGCCCACGCCTGCAGGTTGCCCCCCGCTTGAACCGCTGGCGCCGGGGTTATTGCCGCCTCCTGTATTGCCACGTCCCCAAATTTTATTTCCCTCTACTTTACTGACGGTTCGCCATCCCTTGGGGAGTGGCCCCGGTGGTACCAGAAAATAACCACTGGCCTCTTCGTTTAATGTCGCATCGCTGATCCTGATATTCTCGCCAAAAGTGGGATCTTCTACCGCATAACGGTTTTTATCTTTATTCAATAAGGCGGCATAGTGGCCCACTTTCCAATGAGCCACCGCAGGAGTCACCATCACAGCGCTTGGGCTGCGATAGGCCATTTGATAGTTCATTCCCGCTTGAGAGGATATTTTTTGGACAGAAGTGAGAGAAAGACCTTGGGGAGTAGAACGCGAATCCTCCAGCACCATTAATTGTTTGGTGTTGGGCTGAGATTCTTCATGCAAAAGAATCCGGGAAAGCGCCATGGGGCCGCATTTAAAAGAAATTTCTGGCAAATTTTCCATTTCATATAAGCCACGAGAAGAATATCTCACGAGTTCTGCCGCACTTCCGTTTAAGGGCCGATTTTTGATTTCTTCTAGAAGAGGCTTTAACAGTTCTTTTCTCCCTAAGTAAGCTTCGAACTGAGAGAGCTGTGCTACTGTCGCATCGGCAATAGCTTTGCCGTTTTTATCTGCAAAATTTTTGGAAAGATTCCAAGCAAACTGCCAAGTTTCAAAAGCTTTCGAGAAGTGCCCGGTTTTGCGGTACACCATGCCTAAATTCAAAAGTAAGGAAGGTTTCCAAACAGACTCGGGATATTTTTGTAAGAAGTTTAATAAAGGATTTATGGCCTCGTCGATGTGAGTTTCAGAAGTATTTCGGTAGGCCACGAGTGCTTTAGCGAGATCACGATTTTCCTCTGTGTTTGTTTTCCCTACGGGAATTAAGGGCTCTGAAAACAATCCAACTCTTAAGAATTCAGTATCAAGGGGGGGATTAGAAAAGTTGAGGCCGAGGTCAAGGTTATGCGGAGCAATCGCCGACTCAGCCCGATGAATTGGGAAATGAGTTTTAAATAAAAACAATAGAGTTAAAATGAATAGTAAAAAAAAGAATTTGTTTAAAAAGAACTTTTTCATAAACCCTCCTGAATAACATAAGATTGCAATAGCAATGCCAAACTTGATTAATTTTAAGTGCTTGACATAAGGGTGTTTTTTACAAAGTGTTGCCCATGAAGAGAGGGAAGGATGTCTATAAAATTGACAAAAAGTTGACAATAAGAGGTGCAAACTTACCCACTTTAATAAAATCAATGGTATGAACCCCAAGACAAGGCCCTGGACCCAAAAACGTGGTAAGCCACGGAGAATGGAACTCGGCACGGCTTGTCCCCCGAAGGGGATTCAAAAGATCCGCATTTTCACAGCCTAAAGTAGTTTGCGATAAATGAGATACATGAGAATTAAAAATGTTCCGCCTGTCAAAAGGGCGAATTGGAGTATTCTATTTTTCTCCTTTTTGATAGCGGGTTGTTTAAGAAAAGTCCGAAGATCTTTCTGCTCTTCTGGGTTTAAGGGATGATTTTTGAAAAAGGGTTGCATCGTTGGGAAAGACATTTTTATAAGGACAGTAGACAAGCCCCACTCGCCATATCTCTGGACTGCCCGGGTCAGGTCAGGCCCTGAGGCCCCACTTCCCAGAAGACCCAGTCCAGCAACGTTATGACAGGCTATGCAGGGAGGGCCACCATTTTGAAAAGGCAGAAGTCCGGTAAAATATTTTTTCCCGCGCACGGGATCGCCCACAGGTAAAATAGGGCTCAATTCTAAAGTGGCAGATACTCCCAAGTCATTGGCTTCATCGGATTTGAGATATTTCAGGATAGATTGTGCCTCAGCCTGGCTCAAACCCATATTCGGCATGAGAATGTAGTCGAACTTTTTTAAAAGTTCCATCACGATAGGGTCTTGCTTCGCACGCATCTGTTCGGGTTGCATGATCCATTGGATCAACCAGTCTTCCTTTCGTCGTTCGGTGACTCCTTTCAGATCAGGACCTATCGTGATTCCCCTGCCAATACTGTGACAGTCTAAACACCATTGTAGAAACAACTTCTTGCCAGAAATCTCGGCGAATCCTATTCGGGGTCCCATCATCCAAATTCCTATCAGAAAATAGAGGAATATTTTTTTCAGGTTTTGACCGTTTTGTTTCATTTTTATTCCTTTTGTTTTTTCTTTTTTATGCTTCTGAATGGGGCAAAAGGTATGATTTAAAACAGGTGGGGATTAAATTTTAGAAGTGAGTCTATTGTCTAGGGCGAGGTTGGCAAGTTTATCGGCTTCTTTATTTTTTTCTCGCCGAACATGGGTGACACTCACCTGAGGAAATTTTTTGAGTAAGATTTTTACTTTTTGATAGAGAGGAATCATCTCGGGATGTTTGACTTTGTATTTTCCCTGAATTTGTTTCACCACGAGTTCTGAATCCAAAAAAACTTCCAGGTGGTGAATTTTATGCTCGAGAGCTTTTTGAAGACCGGCGAGTAATGCCTTGTATTCCGCCTGATTGTTGGTCGTTTCACCCAGATATTCGCTGATTTCTGCAATGATTTCCCCGGAAGATTTTTTTAGAACAGCTCCAATCGAAGCGGGGCCTGGATTTCCTCTGGAAGCTCCATCCGTAAAAAGGTGGTAGGTCTCTGCCATTATTTTTCAAACCCAAAATGTTGAAATAAAGTCTGACATTCGCGAGGCGTGAGAGTGGAAAGTACCTGTTTGACTTTGGGGGAAAGTTCTTCGAAATGTTTAAAATCAATTTTAGCCGAACTCTGTTCTTCTGATGCCTGTTTTCGCAGAGAAAAAGCGAGATCTTTCAGGGCTTCACGCACTTGGGCAGAGGTGAAAGAGCCCAGGCTCTCGATCGAATGAAAGTCTTCATGTTCGGCAAGAAAAAGAAGAAGTTCGCTCAGAGTTGTTTTGGGTAACATGCTCATCTCCTTTAAGAATCTGTGGGGACATATAAAATACGATAACAACAAGGACAGCTGATCATTTCACGATATTTATGAAGTTCAAGATAAAGCTGGGGAGGCACTTTCATGTTGCATTCCTGGCAGATGCCTAAACGAACCGCTGCCATGGCGGGTTGGCGGGTCATGAGAATTTTTTCATATTTTTTCACCAGGGATTTTTCAAGGGTAGAAAGCAGGGTTTGTTTTTCTGCAAGACGGTCTGCCAGTTGTTTGCTTAAGTCTTCAAGTGTGCTGCGAATGTTTTCTTGTTCTTGTTGAATACGATTTTGCAAGGTTGAAACTTCTTCTTCAAGAGGAGAAACCTCTTTTTTTAAAACCTCGATTTCTTCCATCCATTTTAAAATTTGTTGTTCGGTTTCCTGGTGCTGTTTTTTGGTGGTGGAAATTTCTTTTTGGGCCGCCTGAAATTCTTTTGTGGTTTTAATTTCGTAAAGTTTTGTTTCCCGGACTTTTATTTTTTCCCTCGAGTCGTTTAACTCCAATTCTTTCATACGATAATCTTTTTCCAGTTTTTCAAGCCGCGATTTTTTTTCTTGATGTCCGGAGGCAAGAGAATTCATTTTTTCTTCAAGCTCACGCACTTGCTCGGGGATCTTGTCGAGCTGAGACTCAAGATGGAAAATTTTATTTTCCAACTCGTTCAGGGAGGCGAGTTTTAAAAGGCCTTCTTTGAGGGAGTTCTCTTGAGTCATTTTTGTTCCTTTAAAATATGGGCCTGCTAGGATTCGAACCTAGGACTGCCCGGTTATGAGCCGGGAGCTCTAACCAGCTGAGCTACAGGCCCCATTTACCAATCCACAAAACTCTTCAGCTTTTTCGCCCGTGAAGGATGCCTCAATTTGCGAAGGGCTTTGGCTTCGATTTGTCGAATACGTTCCCGGGTGACTTGAAAGTCGCGGCCTACCTCCTCGAGGGTGTGATCCGAGCGTTCTCCAATTCCAAATCGCATGCGAAGCACTTTTTCTTCACGGGGAGTCAGCGTAGAAAGAATCTTTTTTGTAGAGTCCGACAAATTCATGTTCACCACAGCATCCGAGGGATTGATAATGGATTTGTCTTCGATAAAATCTCCCAAATGAGAATCTTCTTCTTCTCCGATCGGGGTTTCGAGAGAAATAGGCTCTTTGGCAATTTTAAGAACCTTGCGGACTTTTTCCAAAGGCATCTCCATTTTTTCGGCAATTTCTTCAGGGTTGGGTTCTCTGCCCAACTCTTGTACCAAATAACGCGAAGTCCTCACGAGTTTATTGATGGTTTCAATCATGTGAACCGGAATACGAATGGTGCGAGCCTGGTCTGCAATCGCGCGAGTAATGGCCTGGCGAATCCACCAGGTGGCATAGGTTGAAAATTTGTAGCCTCGCTGATATTCAAACTTGTCGACGGCTTTCATCAAACCAATATTTCCTTCCTGAATTAAATCCAGAAACTGCAGGCCACGATTGGTGTATTTTTTGGCAATGCTCACCACCAAACGAAGATTGGCTTTTACGAGTCCCGCTTTGGAAGTATCCGCGAGATGTTCTTCCCGTTTTATTTCCTTGTAAATATTTTTGAGGCGATCAGAAGAATGCCCGTATTCAGACTCGAGAGCCCTGATTTTGCGCTCGCTCGCCACAATATTTTTGATAATTTCCAACACACTTTCTTTGGGCAACTTTACTTCTTTGATAATTTTTTTGACGGCGTAGTCACTTCTTTTCAGGGTTTTGAGTCTTTCCCGCAGGGCTTCAAAGGGGACTTTGATTTTGGCAGCCTGGGTTTTCATCAAACGTTCTTCAGCGCCAATGATATCGACAATTTCCTTGAATCGATCCGTGATCGAATTGATGGTTTTTCGGTTAAAGCGCATTTCTTTGATGTATTGCACCATGCGAATTCTGGATTCGGTAAGAGCGGTTTTGTATTTTTGTAAAACGGGGCTTCCCTCTTTGAGAGTAATCACTTTTCGGGCAAGCTTTTCATGGGTGGTGGAGAGTTGTTTGAATTTCGCAAACTGTTTCAGAACGCGGTTTCGATGTTCGGTTTCATCAAATTCTTCGTCAAGGGCAAGATCGTCCAAATCTTTTACAATTTCTGTGACACGAATCTTGTTTTTTCTTAAAGACTCACCCAGATTTAAAACTTCTTTCATTCCAATGGGCGAAGTTAAAAGGATATTTAAAACGGCGTCTTCATGCGTTTCAATCCGCTTGGCAATTTCGACTTCCCCTTCTCGTGTGAGCAGCGGCACACTTCCCATTTTTCGGAGGTACATGCGGACAGGATCTGTTGATTTTGTGTAGGTATCCGCAGCGACTTTTTCTTTGACTTCTTCTTCCTCTTCTTCTTCCTCTTTGGAAGAAGACTCTTCTCCTTTTTCGCCCGTGCCGGGTTTCTTGTTGGCTTTGGCTTCATCCTCGTTATCGACGACTTCGATATCCAATTCGTCGAACATCGAGAGTACATCATCAATTTCGTTGGGAGAGGTCACGTCTTCGGGTAAAAGATCATTGACCTGAGAATAGGTCAGAAATCCCTTTTCTTTTCCCAGATCGATCAGTTGTTGAATTTCTTTTGACTTCTCTCTTGGTGCCATAAAGCTCTCCTTCTGGAGGTCGAAATACTATATTTTTATTTAAAACTCGCAAGCAGGTTTTGTTTTTCTTTTAATAAGAGCAGGACCTGTGCATTTTCCTGTTTTGTTTCTGCCTGTTTAATTTGTTCAGAAAGTGCTCCCATTTTTTGTTTTAACCGGTTCGTCCTGATTTTTTCAGCACAGTCCAGGGCCATGGATAAAGCGATACTCGTCTCTACCGTATGTTCTTTCAGCGAATATTGGGTGATCAATGCTTTGAGAGCAGGATCTTCCATTTTTTCAAGCAGGGTAGAAATGCTGAAAGGGGCTTGCTCCACTGGGGCTTCCCCCAGTGGGGGTTCCCCCACTTGTTTCCATAAAGTACGTGCCAGCTGGGCAGAAGCCGGATTTAAAAAATCCTCAGGATGAATCTCGGCCACCAGTTTTGTCCGTAAGGATTCAAATTGAAGAAAAATTTCCAAAAAGATTTCTTCCGCTGTAGAAAACGGATTTTTCGTTTCCTTTTCTTTCCATTTTACCGTCATGGGTGAAAGACCCAATTCTTGGTAAATCCAGTTTTCTGGAATATCCAGGTCTTGTGCCAATTTTCTAAAATAAAGATTTCTTTCCAAAGGGCTCGTTAATTTTAAAAGATAGGGTTTTAGCTCTTTCAAGCTTAAAGACTTTCCTTCGATATCTCTTTTATTTTTAGCCAAGGTCTTATCGATCACTACCGCCAAAAGGTTTCTTACTTCTTTCAATTTTTCTTTAAAATTTTCAGATCCATACTTTCTAAGGTAGGTGTCGGGGTCTTCTCCCTCAGGCAAAAGAAGCACTTTGGGAGACAGGCTTTGATCTAAAAACAAGTTTAAAGCCCGGGTTGCAGCCTTCCAACCAGCCTCATCTGCATCAAATAGCATAATAATTTCATCCGCATAGCGTTTGAGAGCCGTGATTTGTTGCAAGGTGAGGGCTGTTCCCAAAGGCGCTACGGTTTCTTCAAAACCAAATTGATGCATCGTGATGACATCCAAATAACCTTCGACCACAAAAACACGGTTTTTTTGACGAATGGCTTCTTTGGCCAAGTTTAAACCAAACAAAGTGACGCTCTTATTATAGATAGGAGAGTCTGAACTATTGATGTATTTTGCGTTTTCTCCCAGATTTTCCAAAATACGTCCCCCGAGACCCACCACTTTATTTTCTCGGTTAAAGATCGGAAAAATCAGCCGGTCTCTAAAAGTTTCGTAATGACCAAATTCTCCCTTGCGCACAATTCCTGTTTTGAAGGCGGCATCAGCAGGGGTTTTATATTTCTGCAGGCTTTCCAACAAGGCTTCAGTGGAATGAGTAGGGCAAAAACCCAAACGAAATTTTTCAATTTCTTGGGGCTTCACTCCCCGTTTTTCAAGATACTGACAAGCCTTTTCTGCCAGAGGAGATTTTTTCAAAACCTCATGATAGTGCCAGGCGGCAATACGATTGGCTTGAAAGAGAGCTTCTTTTTCATCCGTATTTAAAGAATGTCCCGGGTAAGACTTTGAAGGAAGCTGAACTCCCATTTTTTGGGCCAGCTGCTCAAGGGCCTCTGGAAAGCTGAGGCCTTCCATTTTCATCAGAAAAGTAAAAACATCGCCTCCAGCATGGCAACCGAAACAATGAAAAATTTGTTTTTCTTCACTGACAATAAAAGAAGGAGTCTTTTCTGAGTGGAAGGGACACAGCCCTTTCCAATTGCGCCCCACTTTTTTAAGGGAGACGTGTTCGGAAATGTATTCGACCAGATCGACACGACTTCTAATTTCATGAAGGGTAGATTCGTTTGACAAATTATATCACCCTTTTTTAGTGTTGATTTAATACCGGGTTTTTTTAAATGCTCGTTTGCGGGCAGATATCGATTTTCTTTTTTTTCGAATACTGGGTTTCTCGTAGTGTTCCCGTTTTCTGAGTTCCGAAAGAATTCCCGCTTTTTCGCATTGCTTCTTGAATCGCCGCATGGCGCCTTCGAAGCTTTCACCTTCTTTGATTCTGATTCCTGGCATGCTTTAAAACACCCCCTTCACACCGAACGTCATAAATGACATCATTCTGCGTTGTCCTCCTCATGAGACCCTCAACGTACAACACCGTACGTTTCGGATCTCATTCGTCGGACGCCTTGACTGATGCCATTTCTGACATTCTATTTAATCTGACATTCTATTTAAAAAGACGGGCATCATAAGTATATCTTGATGCATGTCAATGGTTATTCACCCTACCATCGAAGGCCCCATTTGGGCTCCCCCGAGAAGGTGGAGATGTAGATGATAAACCGATTGCCCTCCCTCTGGGTGGGTGTTGATCACGCAACGATATCCTTTTTCAGAAATTCCCAATTGATGGGCAATGGTTTTTGCAGCTTGCAACAGGGAAGTGAAAATTTTTGTGGAAGCAATTTCGACGTCGTTTAAAGTGGAAAAGTGTTTTTTGGGAATTACCAAGATATGCACGGGCGCTTGAGGATGGAGATCTTTAAAAGCCAGGACTTCTTCATCTTCATAAAGGATGGAACCGGGAATTTCATTTTTGATAATTTTGCAGAAGAGACAGTTGGGCATAAATAAATTACTTTTTATAAACTTTTTCTTCCTCAAACATTTTTTCTCCTACTGTGACTACTTTCCCCTTTTCAATCTTGTTAAAAAAACAACTGCGATAACCCGTATGACAAGCCGCCACATTTTGTTTGATTTTGACGAGTAAACAATCGTTGTCACAATCGAAATAAACCTCTTTTACTTCTTGAGTGTGACCCGAAGACTCTCCCTTTACCCAAAGTTTGTTGCGCGATCGTGAATAGAAAGTGGCCAGACCCGACGTGAGTGTTTTCTCAACCGCTTCGCGGTTCATAAAGGCGAACATCAAAATTTCCCCATTGGCGGCATCTTGAATAATGGCGGGGATGAGGCCTTTATCGTCGAATTTTAATTTTGAAATGAGTTCGTTGTGTGGATGCATTATTTTTTCTCCTTACGGTCTCACTGCAATTCCCTTCTTTGCCAGATAATCTTTTACCTGTGCAACACTGTATTCTTTGTAGTGAAAAATAGAAGCCGCCAATGCGGCTTGGGCGCCACCTTCACTTAAACCTTCGTAAATATGTTCGAGGGTTCCCACTCCTCCCGAGGCAATGACCGGAATGTTCACGGTTTCTACAATGCGTTTTGTGAGTTCCAGATCATAACCTTCTTGGGTGCCATCGCGGTCCATGCTGGTGAGTAAAATTTCTCCTGCACCAAACTTTTCCATTTTGTGTGCCCAGAGGATGGCATCCAGCCCGGTAGGGGTGCGACCCCCATGAGTGAAAACTTCCCAGCTATCGAGGGAGCGTTTTGCATCGATGGCGACGACAATACATTGGGATCCGAAACGCTCGGAGGCTTTTTTCACAAACTCCGGATCTTTGACTGCTGCAGTATTGATGGAGATCTTGTCAGCGCCCGCTTTAAGCAGCTCTCGAATGTCTTGGAGAGTACGAATACCCCCACCCACGGTAAGTGGCATAAAGACTTGCTCAGCCGTCTGGCGAACCACTTCGAGTAAAATATTTCTTTCTTCATGCGAAGCGGTGATATCCAGAAAACAAAGCTCATCCGCCCCCTGGCGGTCGTATTCCAGAGCGACTTCCACCGGGTCACCGGCGTCTTTCAGATTCAAGAATTTTGTCCCTTTGACGACTCGACCTTCTTTGACATCGAGACAGGGGATAATCCGTTTAGCGAGCATATTGGATGGCTTCTTTTAAATTCAAAGTTCCTTCGTAAATCGCCTTGCCGGTCACAGCTCCCATGATTTTGGGATCCTTCAAGGCCATGAGTTGTTCAATATCTTTTAGATCTCTAAGTCCCCCAGCCACTACAACAGGAAGGCTCACTTTGGCAACAAACTCGGAGATTCCCTTGAAATTGAGACCTGAAAGCATTCCATCTCGTGCGATATCGGTGTAGACAATGCAGCTCACGCCGACGTCTTGAAAACGGTTCGCCAGATCAGCGGGAGAAAGGTTTTGAACTTCTGTCCATCCATGGGTGGCGACTTTTCCATCTTTCACATCAATTCCCACTGCGATTTTACCGGGATAATTTTTGCAAGCATCAACAACAAAACCAAAATTTTGATAGGCCACTGTTCCCAAAATCACCCGACTGGCCTGTGCTTTTTCAATATAGTTTTTTAAATTCCCGGCCTCCCGGATTCCTCCCCCAATTTCAAAATGTTTTTTCTTTTTTTGAAGAAATTTTCCAATGTCTTCGATGATGGAAAAATTTTGGGGCTTTCCTTCCAAAGCCGCGTCAAGATCCACAAGGTGTAACCAGTGGGCTCCCGCCTGGATCCACTGCTCTGCAATTTTCAGGGGATCCTTCGAATAGACGGTGACTTGCGAATAATCGCCCCGAGTGAGGCGCACGACCGATTGATCTTTTAAATCAATAGCGGGAAGAATTTCCATACTATACTTTTTCCTCTCCCCGACCATAATCGTCCTGCAAGCGGACGATATCATCTTCTCCAAAGTAGCTGCCTTTTTGAATTTCGATAAAGGTCATGGGGAGTTCAAAAGGATTGGCAATGCGATGCGCGGCTTCTTGGGGGATGTCGATGGCTTGTCCTGTTGTAAGAGAAATTTCTTGATCATTCAGGGTCACCAAGGCTTTCCCGGCGACGATCATCCAATGCTCTTGGCGTTTGAAATGTTTTTGGTAGCTCAGGCGTTTCCCCGGCAAAACGGTAATGCGTTTTACTTTGTAAGTGGGTTCGTCAAGCAACACTTCCCATTGACCCCAAGGGGTTTCGGCTTGTTTTGCGTGTGGGTTCATAAAAAAATAAGCGGGAGACGAGGCTTGAACTCGCGACCCTCAGCTTGGGAAGCTGATGCTCTACCAACTGAGCTACTCCCGCAATTGTTGCATTCCATTACTGAAAAAAATCTACTTAATCCACCTTCCTATTCAATATCAATCCAAAACCGTAACGCCTCAATTTCACCCCTGTAAAGAGCGAGGACTGTTTGAGCGCTCCTTAAAAAATCGCGCTTTCCTTTAGGAAAGTGCGATTAGACAATCGCGAGTTCCGCAGCGACTGAAAGGGGTGGAATTGAGGCGTTACTCCAAAACCACACTCCAAGATTGACAAGGCCTGCTTGCTATGAAAAAGAACCTCTGATTTTATGAATAGAATTCTAAAAATTTTGATCTTGCTGGGGCTGGTTTTATCGCAAAGCTCCTTTTCGATTGCTGCCGACCCCAAGCAATGTCCAGGGGCTTTTGCGCCTGCGCCGCCTGTGCTGAAGCCCGACCTCTTGGCTCTTCTTTCGGCCTTGGAAGCTTTAAAAGATACGACAGGGCAAGGGGTGTGGAAAACCACTCCTGAAACCAAAAAAGAATTGGATCAAGTGTTTGAGTCCAAAACAAAACTCGAGCAGTTTTTTCAACTGCTTTTTCTTTTGCAAAAACATATCCCCAAAAATCATTTGCCACTGGTGGTAGAACCCCCCGGGATTATCCAGGTGTTACTCGCTGCCAAGGTTTTTAAAGATCCTGCTTTCCCCCAAAGAATTACACGGGTGGAATTGAAACACGATGATCCCAACCGAAATCCTTTTTACACCGTCCATTTTGCAGACAAAGAAGTGCGGTTTTCCATTAACGAAGGCCAAGGCTTCTCCAGTTGGGACCAAGGCATGTGCCAGACCGCGACGGAACTCATTTTTTATAACGGTTTTTCTTTTCGGGTAAGAAATTCGAGAGTGAACAGAAATTTGGTGGTGGATGATTTCGATCAGGTCGAGCTTTACGGCCAATTTGGTTCTCGGGGCATGTTCACGATTGATGTGCACTATGTGGATCTTGAAAAAGTGGAGTTTATCAGGGGAACCGATCAAGGCAAAGTAAAGGCTCGTGTGGCCAAGCGGGAGTTTAAAGAAAACAAACATTCGGGTGTGTTCAAGTTTATTGGTTCGCTTATTCCGAATACCTCAAAACAGAGAATCGATTGGTAAGATTCATGCCCACAAAAATTTTCTGCCCTATTTGTAAAAAAGAAACTTCTTGGCAAGATAATCCCCACCGTCCTTTTTGTAGTGAGCGCTGCCGAACAAGAGATTTGGGCCATTGGGCGAGCGAAAAATATGGTGTTCCTGGGGACCCCGTGACCCTTGCTCAAGATCTTGAAGAAGATTCTTGAATCCCTAAATCTTCCTTTCTCTTTTTCTTACGCAACTTCTTTTCATAATCCCCGATAAATAAAGAGCGGGTTTTTTTTCGAATTTAGGTTGAGAAAGGCGACAGTCCATTTATGGCAATTCCAGGCGTAAAATTTTCTCCAGGGGGAACTCCTGCTCCAAGCGGGTCGGGAACGGGTTTGCTCCCAAAAGAGCTGTTTAATCTCCTCAATGATTATCTCACGGGTAAAGAAAAGGTAGCTTCTTTTAGAGAAGCTTTAAAACCTTGGTTGTCAGGAGAGAATTCAAAAGAAACTTATTCTCAGATTGAAAGCTTTTTCAAGGAGATCAGCGAAGACAAGAATGTCCGGCCTCAAGAGAGGTCTAAGGCCAAAGAGGCTTTGATAGTATTGAAGGATTTAAAGCTCGAAGTGGATGCGTCGCGATCTGGTTATGAACCTGCTGAAAAGTCTTCTTTTTCTGATTTGAAAGCGGTTTTGGAGGAATGGCAAGAGCGAGAAGAGGTTTTATCGGATCAGCAAATTATTGGTTTCAAAATAGATAATAAATATCCCGACACCTTACCATTTATGGTCATTTCTACGACTTTGTTTCGTGTTCGGAATTTCATTCAAGACCCTGCCAAAGGAAATCCTGACTTTGTAAAAGCTGCGATTCGGGGTTGGAGAAGTGCTCCTGAATTTTTAAGGGGGGATCCCCAATTTAAACAACCTTATGAAAGATTGATCGGGGTTTTATCAGGAAATGATTTCAAATTAGGTAAAAATATTTTGGGTGCAAGGCTTGCATTGAGTCTTTTTAGACAAGTGGGAGAAGAAAAAGCGCCTGCAGTTGCTGCAGCTCCGCCTGTTGCTGCTTCCGCTCCCGCGGCCCCAGAAGCAACCAGACCTGCGGCTCCTCCAGCTGCTCCACTCCGGGAAAGATTAGGGTTAAAAGAAAACCAGATTTTTGGGCCCAATCATCAAACCATTGAAGAAGACAAAGCCAATTCAGCTTTATTCAATGTGATCATGTTCCTCAACGAATATATCGATGCAGGGAACGATGATCAGGATCTTGGACTCTTTTTAACTGCCACAAGGGATTGGGTAATAGCTCCCGTTTACAAGACAGAGCTCAGTCAAAAAACGAGGCTGGCGTTGATTGATCAGCTTGAAAAAGCCACTCGTTTTGATTTTGTTATTAGAGATCCTCAGCTGAAATTGAGAATAGAAAAGGCTTTAGTTGCTATTAGAGATAAAACTCCTGACCCTTCTAAAATTGCACCAAAACCTGCGGCACCGCCAGCCCCTCCAGCACCGCCAGCGCCTCTTGACCCCCTGCGAGCAGAAAATATTTTTAAAACCCCGGCTCAACTTGCTGAGTGGAACAGCGATAAAATTCAAAAAGATAAAGAATATAAAACTTTAAGGGAGGCCTTAAAGGCTATTCAACTTTTTGTGAAAGAGGCTAAAGGCTCGTTAAAATCAGCAATAGAAGAGTGGATGAGAGCTCCTGTGTACGAAGAGTCTTTAAGCCAAAGCGCCATGGTCAGTTTAAAATTTGTTTTGGCAGACCCCAAAGTATGGGGGGAAGACGAGCAAAGAAGAAGAGCTGGTTTAGTCTTGTCTCGTTTTCGAGAAGTTGAAGGAGATTTACTGAAGGCTGCAAAAACAGCAGAAACAGAATTACGCAAAGCCTATTTTTTTACAGGAAAATTTACAAAGCAATGGTCTTCAGCAAAAAGCAAACCCGAATTTGCAGGATTAAAAAATTTTATTGATCAGCTTCCCAGTTACATTGGGGGAAGCCTGGCTCAGAAGGCAGGGGGGCCAACACCCGAAGAAGCTTTAAAAGCCGACTTTGAAACATGGCAAAAAGCGACCTTGGCTTTCCCAGAAGATCGTGTCCTCAGTGCACACGCCAAAACACAAATTCGCGGCTTACTGAAAGCAAGGCTGGATGCTGTTGGATTTTTAGAAGGCCCTGTCAGACGCAGAACACAGTGGGCTTTAAACTTGGTAGAATCTGTGGCCCCTTCCCCAGCCATTCTGACCCCTCCCAGCCTTGAATCGCCAGAAGAAAAAGCCTTGAGAGAACTTGTTCAGGGCGTAAAGGGTTTTGTGTCGAGAAAGATAGAAAGGACAGACATCTTTTCGAGGATTGAAAGGTGGATGGAATCAGGCCTCTATCGTGAGTCTCAATATCAGGCTTTGGTAACAGAGGTCAGTCGTTTGAATGTCGAAAGATCCCGGGAAGTTTTGGATTTTTTAAAAGAAACAAAAGAAAAGAAAAGCGCGCCAACCCCTTCTACTGCAAGGTTAGAGAACTATCGGATCGCGCGTTATCATGTGCATTTTAGTGGAGTCCTCTCTGTGACGCCGAAGGAAAAGGCAATAGAACTTCGCCCAGAGAATGCTCAAAAAGGGGCCCTTGCAGCTTATCGGGAATTTTCAGAGGAGGTAGATCCGTTTACCTTTGAAGCGCACGTGGTGCTGCGCCGTGATTCTAAAAATAAAGTGGATGATGTCGTTTTTACTGACGTGAAAGTTCATTCGCTGGGGAAAAGGCCCGGTGATTATGTCAGTCTTCAAGAGGTGGAACTCTTCATGAATTTTTTAATGAGTCGCTATCGTCAGAATGGCCAATTACGTGCTACGGATGAACGCTTGGAGTTCGATATCAAAATAACCTCCGAGACTGTGCCCGCAAAAGCTCCTCCTCCCGTTGAAGCTTCAGCCCCTGTCGCTTCTGCAGCGAGTGAGCCGATGGGGCCTCCTGCGCCTGCCACTAGAGTAGATGCTACTCCTCTGCCAGGCTTTGAAGACGAGGACGATGCAAAAGCAAAAAAAGTTGCTCTTGCAGCACTTGAAAAAGCAAAGCAGGCCGTGGAACGTTTTTTGAATGATGGAAAGGAAGAAGTCTTCACTCGAGCAATAGAGCAGTGGATGGGATCAGAAGCTTATAAACATACTATTTGTCAGGATGGAGAACGGGAACTGGAAATAAAGTTAAGAAAAGTAAGTGTTATGGATGAAGATTATTCAAATGCCCAGCAAGCCTTGGTGATTTTGAAAGTAACAAAAGATAAAATCTCTGGAAGAGTAAAAGCACCGGAGGCTGCAAGGCCTGCTGCACCGGCACCTGCTGCAGGATCATCATCTACCCGAACAGGGATGGAAACCATCGGCCCAGCGCCTGGAAGTGACCAGCTGAAAAGTGTGCAGGCTGACGCAATAGAACCTCGGCGTGTTCCCCCTGGAGACTCGAGAAAACCTTTTGAAGAAAAAACAGTTACAGAAGCTTTAGCCGCCCTGAGTAAGGCATATCAAGACAGCCAGGATGTCACTTTTAGTTTTGAAGCCACTATAAGTTTGATTCAAGGAGATTCTCCCGAAGATATTAAAGAGATAAATTGGATCCGCACAGAATTTAAATTTCCTGCATCAAAATCCTTGACTCCTCCTCAACAGGAAGCATTTAAAACCAAAATTGTAAAAGCCATTTGCCAAGGTTTTTTATTCGCTGAACATGGTCGTATTCCTATTAAATTACCTGCGAGGATCATCGTGCAAGCCCCCGTTGAAGATCTGGGGCCTAGAGAGAAAAAACCCTTTAATCGGCAAACAGCTCAAGATTTTGTGAGACGTCATGGAGAAGGAAATAGAATTTATTCCAATTTATTAGCCAAAACACACAAAACTTTTAATTTTAGTGCACGGATTACTCCTACCGATACTGGCCATGTTGAGTTGTCACCTCAATATGTCATGACACTGAATTCAGAGGATTTGACTCCCGAAGAAAAAGGCGAGTTAGAAGGGAGCCTTCACGGCGCTCTTGAAAAAAGCTATGACTTTGGTGAATTATTTTCTCATCGTAACGATGAAATCGTCACTCTTTATTTAACTCAAAATGGGGAGAATAAAATTGAGTTTAAAACGAAACTGCCTCCTGCTGCAGCAACACCCAGTGCAGGTGGGGGGCGTGAGGTAAGTGTTTCTTTAAATGTCATGGATAAGGGGTTTGTGGGTAGTGCTTTGCAAGAATATGAGGGGATTGGTTCAACAGTTACTCCAGCACAAAAAACAGTGGTGGCCGATGCACGCCGATATTTAGAAAGCGGCGATGCGAAAGCTTTAGAAGCTTTGAAAGCGAATGTCGCTCGGGTGAATTCATCGGATCCCCTTTTTGTAAGTCCACAGGGCAGAAGGACTTTGGTAAAGGAGATGGATGATTTATCAAATAATTCTGCAGCTTCTTCAGATTTAAGGGCCAGGGCGAGTCAAGTACTAAAAATTTTACCACAACCTTCAAAGCCATCTGCTACAGGGGCGGCTCAAGGAACCACTGCCGTTCCTGCATCTGAGATTCTTTCTTGGAGTACAGAGGATAAAGACCCTAAAACAGAACGAACTCTCATTGTAAAGGTCCCGGCAGGAAAGCATATAACAAGTATTACCATGGATGATAAGGCTTTGAAATTCAAGCAAGCTTTCCTCCGGAGCAGTGGTGAAAAAAACATTCCACTTAACGTTGAGAAAATGCGTTTGTCCGAGGGTCGTCACACGATCCAAGTAATTTTATCTGATGGTAGTTCAGAGAGTGTCAGCTGGGTGATTGGGAATGAAAATGGAGCAGTCGTGGCAGCTGCACTCCCAGAGGGGAGAGAGGCATCAACTGAAGCACCAAGAGAAAAAGAAGCCCCTTATCTGGAAGTGCTTAGTTTTACTGGCTCAGGTTCAGCAAACTTAGAACGTGAAGATGGGGGTGGAAAGAGTGAAGGTGATAAGAACGCAAGAAAGGCGGCTGCCCTTAAAAAGGGAACAAAATCAGCTAATGTTAGTTTTAATGGATTGTTAAGAAGAAACCCCGGTGCAACTTTAAAAGTAGAGATCAAAATTGAAATGGATCAAGAGGGGTATGTGGTGAAAGTAAGCCAACGCAATTTAGAAGCTTCTGGACTAAAGTCTACTGATGTTCAATCCGTTCTTCGAACCATTGCGACAGGCTTTCGTGGGAGCACCCGATGGGTAGCGGGTACAAAAGAGGTGACTTTCAACATTTCGCTTCCTTAAAAAATTTTCTAAACCTAATTCTTCCCCTCCTCCACCATGATACGCTGATAGAGTATAAATTTTAAATTTTTGGTACGCATAGAACTCATTGAATTTTCAGGAGAAGGATAAATGACCCATAAGGGAAAGGGCTATTTTACTAAAATGGGAATTTCCCACTTGATAAATTTCCCTCTTAACGTAGTATTAAAAAAAAGAGGTGTAAGTTATGCAATCCATTGCCCATACAGATTTTAAAGTAGTTACCGAAGTGAAAACCGACTCTAAAAATCGTATTTCGTTAGGCCGTAAAGTACAAACAGCTTCAAAACATTACAGGGTTTATCAGGAGGCTTCCACAGGAAGAATTCTTTTGGAACCCCTCACGCTGGTTCCTGTTTCAGAGCCCTGGCTCGATAAGAATCCCAAAGCAAAAAAATCAGTTGAACGGGGCTTGGCGCAAGCGAAGAGCGGTCGATATCCGTAAGACTAATTCTTCCCATCCTCCACCACGAAACGCTGATAGAACAAGCCATAGCGGATGCCATGGTCGCTCACCACCACGTAGCGCGCATTGAATTTTTTCATGAGGGCTTCCAGGAGCAGGGCCCCGGCGAGTAAGACGTCGGCGCGTTTGGGTTCCATGCCGATGATGTTTTTTCTTTCTTCCAGATTTTTATTTCTCATTTCCTCAATCAAGCGTTCGAGGGATTCCCGTTTTAAAGTGGCTCCCTGAATTTTTTGGGGATCATAAACCGCCAGTTTTTGATCCATGGCCGATAAGGTGGTGAGAGTGCCGGCCAGTCCGATGAGGGTGACGGGAGAATTGGGTAAAACAAGGGCCCCCAATTCTTGATCAATTTTTTCCTGGATGGCTTGTTTCAAGTTTTCAAATTCTTCAGCCGTGGGAGGATCGTTTTTAAAATGATTTTCGGTGAGTCTCACCGAACCCATTTTTATCGAAACCGCTTGCAGACGGGCAATATTCCCCTTGAGTTCTTTTTGCCAAATCACTTCAGTGGAACCTCCGCCAATATCCACCACCACTAAATTCGTGTAAACAGTTCCGAAATCAGAAAGAGCAGAAACGTAAGCGAGTTCGGCTTCTTTTTTGCCGGGAATCACCTCCACCCGAAATCCGCAAACTTCTTCCACTTTTTGAACAAACTCCTGGGAATTTTTGGCGCGCCGCAGTGCCTCGGTACCCACACAGCTGATGCGGCTGACTTCGTTTCGATGACAAAGTTCGGTGAATTGCCGTAAGACGGCAAGGTTACGGTCCATCGCTTCAGGAAGCAGGGTGCCAGAAGTATCGAGCTTTTCTCCCAAGCGGGTAATTTCGGCTTTTTCTACAAGAGGTTTGATTTCGCCCTGAGAATTATATGAGGCGATGAGCAGCAAAACGGTATTGCTCCCGATATCAATCGAGGCGTATTTCATTTTCCCCCCTCGCTTTTTCTTTCGTTTTTTACCGCCTACTGTAGCCACGGGGACCAATCCGGATTCACACAGTCACCCGTTGTCGTGATACGGGTTTGATTCGAGCCTTCCCAGAGCATGAGATATATATCATTTTTGTATCCCCGGCTACTGGTATATACAAGATATCTTCCATCCGGAGAGTAACTGGGCGATTCATTATTACCCGAACCGGAAGTGAGGCGTTGAATGAGGGTTCCATCCACATTCATGGTGAAGATGTCAAAATTCCCACTATCGCGACTCGAAAAAACCACCTTGTCTCCTTTGGGCGACCAGTCGGGTTGATCGTTTTGATAACCGACAAAGGTGAGACGCTTCACATTGCCGCCGTTTTTATCCATCGAAAATAAATGAAGATTTCCTACGCGTTCCGAAGCAAAAATGAGATTTTGCCCATCGGGTGACCAGGTGGGATTAATGTCAATTCCCCGACTTCGGGTGAGTTGCGCCAATTTATTGCCCTGGGGGTCAATCAGATAAATTTCGGGATCTCCCGACATGCTGCTCGAAATGGCAATACTGCTATTATCCGGTGCCCAAGAAGGGGTGAGATTCATCGCGTTATTGTAAGTGATGCGCTTGGGGCTTTGCTTGCCGTCGCTCGGGGAAATAAAAATTTCAGGAAAATATTTGGCGTAAGAAGTAAACGCCAGTCGGGTGCCGTCGTGAGACCAATCGGGCGAGACATTGATGGTTTTATTTTTGGTGATTTGGATTGGGTTTTCGCCATCGACATCCATCACATAAATTTCACGTTGGCCGACTTTTCCACAAGCAGCGACAATTTTGGTGGAGAAAATTCCTTTTTCTCCCGTGAGCGCCAGCATGATTTCATCCATAAAACGGTGGGCGGCCGCGCGGTAATATTTTTTCTCCACTTTATATTCTTTTCCCACGAGCATTTCACCTGTGTAAGGGTCGAAGAGGCGGAGTTGGATGATAAGATTTTTCCCGTCGAGAGAGAGGCCTCCCTTCACCAAGGCATTGGCTTCAATAGCGGTCCATTTTTTAAAATCAATTTCGCTCACGAGCAAGCCTGGTCCGGGGTTTTCAAGATAGCCGGTTTTGTCGAGGATATTAAAATAGCCGGCAAGTTTTAAATCATTTCTCAGCACATCGGTAATTTTTAAAGCGTAATTATCTTTATCGTCTTGTTTCTTGGTGTAGAGAAGATCCGGCACCGCGATCGGAAATTTTTTTTCAGCGCTGGGTTGATCGATGATGATGTAGATGTGTTTGGGGGGGGTGGATTCGGGGGTAGAAGTTTGAGCAAAAACGTTTTGAAGAAAAAAGAAGGGTAGAAGAAATAAAAATAATTTTTTCATGCTGGATCAGCTCCTCTTGAATAGTGAGTTCACAAAAATGGATTCTACTTTTCATGAAATGATAGAAGGGTGCAAGGAAAAGATAGTGGAAGCCTTCAATCTTTAAAAACCGGTTGACGAGGAGGAATAAAACCACTACTATCTAGCTAGTCTGGCTAGAATGGGAGATTAACTATGCGTAATACTTGGCAATTACAAGAAGCAAAAAATCGTTTCAGTGAAGTGGTCGAAGAAGCCCTCTCTAAGGGCCCTCAAATTGTCACTAAAAGAGGGGAAGAAGCGGTCGTCGTAGTCTCTATCAAAGAATATAAAAAAATTACCAAGCCTACTTTAAATCTCGTGGAATTCTTCAGAAAATCACCCTTGGTAGGGATTAATATTTCTTTTGATCGAAGCAAAGATACAGGCAGGGAGATAGACCTTTGAAATATCTTCTCGATACCTGTCTGATTTCAGAACTCATTAAAAAAACGCCAGAGCCCAGTATTCTCAGTTGGATTTCATCGATGGAAGAGCACCATCTTTATATAAGCGTGCTCACCTTGGGTGAAATTCAAAAAGGGATTAGCAGGCTCGTTTCTTCTAAAAGAAAACACTCACTTCAATCGTGGTTGAATGAAGATTTAAGAAACCGATTCGAAAATCGTGTTTTAGAAATTACTCCGGAAATTGCTTTGGTTTGGGGAGAGATTCAGGGGAAGGCCGAAAATGAGGGAGCTCCCTTGCCGGTTATTGACGCGCTTTTGGCGGCTACTGCCCTGATTCACGAGATGACAATTGTTACGCGGAATCAAAAAGATATGAGACGTAGTGGAGTAAAAATTTTGAATCCGTGGAGTTAACTTAATCCATTTACCTCCCAAACTGTACCGTAATTCCCGTCCGTAAGGCCATCTCGCAATTTTGCGGAGGAACGGGCAAGGGAGAAGAATTTTGCACCGCACGCTCCGCCGAATTATCCAAAGAAAGATCCCCCGATTTTTGAAGAAACTGGGTCGAAATAATTTGTCCGGAACTATTGAGGCTAATGTAAATTTTCGGGGGCCGCGGGGGCTTGTTTGTGCCCACCAAACGGATCCAGTTTCCGACAATGCGTTGTTTCACCCGAATCGAATATTGATCACATTCCGAGTTGGATCCGCCTGCATTTCCCAAAGGTGAGCCAAGTCCCCCTTCTTTTACCTGTGCGGCTTCGGGGATGGGGGTTCGTTCTTTCAAATCCTGATTAATTTTTTCCAAAGCATTTTTAATTTGAGGATCGACTCGCGGTTTTCCCTCGGGTTTTTTCTCGGCATTTTTGGCATCTGGCTTTTGCTCTTTTTTGTTTTTGTCGGTGATGGAGACTTTGTCCTTTTCTTCTCCGACCGGTTTTTTCTCCTCTTGTTTGGGAGGAGGCGTTTTTTCAGGAGGAGGCTGCTCAAAACTGGCCTTTTTTTGTTCTTCAATCGTCGATTGGGGAAGCGTTTTGCTTTCCTGAAAAGGCAAATCTTCGCCTTCTCCCGTTGTTCCTCCCAAGCGAACCATCATGATACGGGTTTCAGGGGGAGGGGAAGGAGCCCATAGAGAAAAAATCAGAAAGAAAACAAAAACAAGAAAATGGGCTAAAGCAGAATAAAGCAGGCAACGGTAAAAGAAAGACTGATTTTCGTCTGCATCCTGTAATTTTTTTTTCATTTCATTTGGCTTAAAGGGTAGGAGCCGAATTTGTATTGGGTTGCGCTTCGGGTTCAGTCACCATTCCGATTCTTTCAATCCCCGCATTCTTGCAAAGGGCCATCACTTGCACGACCGTTCCATACGGCACGGTTTTATCCGCTCGCAGAAAAATATCTTTTTTCTCCTTGTTTTGATAAATGGCCGCCAGTTTTTCTCCCAGGTTCACCGTGTTATAAACACTTTTGTCTCCCTGCAAAACCAGGTCTCCATTTTTAGAAACGGTGAGCACCACATCTTCTTTATCCGTTTTAATGGCCTGGGTTTTGGCAGAGGGGAGATCGACATCCATGCCTTCCATCATCAGCGGTGCAGTCACCATGAAAATGATCAAGAGCACCAACATGACGTCGACCAAAGGCGTAATATTAATTTCTGCCATGGCAGAATAAGAACGTTTGTTGTTGTTGCCCAGTTGAAAAGACATTTAAAAATACTCCTTTTTAATTCGCTCGCGCCGGCAAAGCCGGTCGCTTACTAAAGTCAGGGGGAGATCCTGCTCTCCCCCTGACAACCCCCCATCGGGGGGTGATGACAAATTCAGTGCGCTTGTAAGTCTACTAAAAATACTCCTTTTCGATGCGATGGAATAAATCCATCGAGAAATCATCCAATTCTTTGGTGAGGGCCCGAATTTTAATAATGAAATAATTATAAGCCACTACTGCAGGGATAGCCGCTGCAAGACCTACCGCCGTGGCAATAAGGGCTTCTGCAATGAAAGGGCCCACGGTTCCCAAAGAGGTAGAACCTGCACGACCAATGGCCCAGAAGGCAGTTAGAATTCCCCATACGGTTCCAAAAAGACCAATGAAGGGACAAGCCGAAGCCGTCGTCGCCAGAAAAGGAGTCATGAGTTCAAGTTTGGCGACTTCATCTCCGGTGGAACGCAAAATCTTTTTCTTCACAATTTCAAGATTCGGCTTGGGGGCACGACTGGGGTCTTTGCTGCCCATCTGGCGATAACGCAAAATATCGGAGAGCCCCGAAGAAAATACTTCGTAAAGGGGATTGCCTTCCCGGGGAGTGGATTTGTTCAAGACTTCATCGATGCTATAGCTACTTTCAAAAGATCTTAAAAATTCTTGTGAAGTTTTCCTGGCTTTTTTCACCTGTTTGAACTTGAAAAAAATAATGGCCCAGGAAAAAACAGAAAAGAAAACCAGTATGAGAAGAACCACTTTTACGACAGGGTCGGTGGAAAAAAGAAGATGGAAAACATTTTCCCCTTCGGTATTGGCAACCTGCATTTGTAACAAAAGACCTAAAAGAGGCATGGAAAAACTCCTTGTTAGTTTTTTTTAAAAAGAGAGAGGGGATCATAGTCAACAAGGTTCAAAAGTCAATCGTTGGAATCACCTGTTTTTCGACCATTTCATTGACACTGGAAATAAATTCCGTTAGGGCCTTCTGCCATGAGTATTCAAAGAGTTATTGAAGAGGCGATGAAAAGGGGTGAAAGAGTGAGAGACCAGTTTTTGCAGGATCTACTCGACTCTCCTTTGGCAGCCCAGTTGATGAAGAATGAAAAATTTTTGAACACCGCCATGCAACTTTTCCAATTAAAACACGGGATAGAAAAAAAAGTGCAGGGGCATTTAGGCCTGCTCATGAAATGGCTTGAAATCCCCAACCACGATGAAATTCGAAAAATGGAACACAAACTGCATCAGCTTGAAAATCAGATTGATTCGATCCATCGTCAAAACTTGATGAAAAGTCTCAAACGAAAAGTGGTTAAAAAAGCGACTACTAAGAATAAGAAGAAGACCTCACCCTCCGCCAATAAACCGGCGGACAGGTAACCCTCTTTTTTTAAGAGGGATCATTATCCATGACCTCCGAACAAAACAAAGCCATTGGTATTTTCGATTCTGGAATTGGTGGGCTTACCGTTTTGAAAGCCATTGAAGAAGTCTTGCCGCATGAAAATCTCATTTACTTGGGGGATACGGCACGAGTGCCTTATGGAAATAAAAGCCGGGAAACGATTACGCGTTACTCCATCGAGAATACGAATTTTCTCATCCAAAGCGGCGTGAAAGTCGTGGTGGTGGCTTGCAACACGGCTTCGGCTCTTGCAGTCTCTGAACTTCGAAATAAATTTTCTGTTCCTGTTTTAGGCGTGATTGAGCCCGGCGCCAAAGCGGCCTTGTCTGTGACACGATCAAAAGAAATTGGAGTGATTGGAACAGAGTCGACGATTGCGAGTTCTTCTTATTCCAAAGCGATTCAAGCAATGGATTCCAAAGCCCGCGTACAGGGGCTTGCGTGTCCACTCTTTGTTCCTTTAGTCGAAGAGGGATGGGTAGAAGAAGAGGTGACTTATTCAGTCGCACAAAAATATCTCACTCCTTTTTTTACTTTTATTAAAGATAATCAGCCGCACAGCGGCGTTGAGGGGGAGGCTCCGTCCGCCTTAGGCGGAATGGAGGGCCGCGAACGGCCCCGTATGCGGGGGGCGACGCGAGCCCCTATAATAGATACTCTTATTTTGGGTTGTACACATTATCCCTTGCTTAAAGAAGTATTGGCACAGGTGATGGGCAAAAAAGTGACTCTGGTAGATAGTGCCCAAGAGACCGCACAAGCCGTAAAACAACTTCTCATTAGAAAAAATATTTTAAGAACAGATTCTTCTGATCGCCAGGAAACCCTTTTTGTGACGGATTCTCCCGAGCGTTTTAGAAAAGTGGGGCAGAATTTTTTGAAGCGGTCGTTGGAGGGGGTTGCTCTTACATCATCTGTTCAAGCTGATGCTGGATAAGTTTGTTGATGCTTTCACCCTCTCGCAATGCCTTTACTGAAAGGGTTTTGTGAAGATCAGGAGGTAAGCGAAGTAAAATTTTGCCAGAATATTTTTTGTCAGAGGTAGCTTCCGGCAAAGGCTTGCCTTCTTTTTCAAGTAAATGAATGGCTTCTTCTACTGCCTGACAAAGCTGCTTAAATACTTTTGTTTCATCTTTCCCATGAACGCCACCGATGATTAGTCCGGGAGCCGTTCCCACGTAACAATTATCTTCTTCAGACCACTCCACTACCTTTAGATATTTATCTGTTTTTTTATGACGCATCTTGAACCTCCTTTAAAGCCTGCCGAACAGCCTTTTCCTGATAATGTTTTGCATCCTCTCCTTCTTTCCCGGATATCGTTACAGGAAGAGAACATAAGGGATGAAAAAAGTTTCGATGACTCCCTTTCCCTCCCCGATCTGTGAAGCCTGCTTTTTCAAGATCGTGAATCAACTGTCTTATTTTTCTGGGCATGAATGGCCTTATGATATCACTGTAATATCATATGTCAAGATTCACTCTAAATCTGTAGTCTTGTACGACTCATCAATAATTGTTAGCAACTCTCTACACTGCAAAATGATAAACTGAACAAGGAAAATCTGAAGTAGAAAGGGGGACACAATGTCTGAGTTAAAAGTTTTTAAGAGTAATTGCGATTTCAATGGAGACTCTTATCCCGATCGAGTCGTCGGCCAATCTATGAAAGTTCCTGTGCTTGAACAAGTAGGCGCTTATTTGGTTGTGCAACATCCACAGGGGAAAATTGTGACTATTAAAACTCCTGAAGGGTATAAGATGAATTCCGAAGGCCCCCACTTATTGGAGGTCTTGGTGGATGTTGTAGAATATGGAACTCGAAATGGAGCCTTTCGTCGAACAGATCCACAACTGGCGAATCAAAAATTTGAGATCATCATTCCCGCTGATCACAAAGGCTCTTCAGATCGTGTTGTGACCGCTACGCTTCAAGCTACGGCAGAAGATGATTATTATTTAGAAGGTAAAAACATGCGCAATGCCAGTTATGTTGCTCTTTTAGATTCAGCGAGGCCCCCACTCATTTCAGTAAAGTATTTTGATTTCAAACGAGATGGAAACGGGCATCTTATAAAAGAGAGAGGGAGTCTCGTGATGGATCGGCGGAATTTTTCTACTCAAGTTAAAAAAGGGAATGGGGGAGAAGTGTGATGAAAAAATCTTTAAGATGAATTTCTTTTTCTTTTAAAGTAAAGTATCGATCGTGAATTCTCATTTCAACACTCCCTATATCAACACCATCCCTGTTCAAGATCAGCCGCCTTACCCCGGAGATCCTCAAATTGAATGGCGTATCCGCAGTCTTGTGCGTTGGAATGCCATGGCCATGGTCGTCCGCGCCAATCGTGCCGCTTCCGGGATTGGCGGGCATATTTCCACTTACGCTTCTGCGGCAACTTTGTATGAAGTGGCCTTCAATCATTTTTTTCGGGGGAAAGAAGGGGGGCGGGAAGGCGATATTATTTATTTCCAAGGCCACGCTTCTCCCGGAATTTATGCCCGCGCTTTTTTGGAAGGCCGTCTTTCCAAAACACAACTCGAAAATTTTAGAAGGGAACTTAAAAAAGGAGGGGGGCTTTCCTCTTATCCTCACCCTCGGCTGATGCCTGATTTTTGGGAATTCCCCACGGTGTCGATGGGTTTTTCTTCTCTCATGGCGATTTATCAGGCGCGGTTTAACAGATATTTGAAGCATCGAGGGTTGATTCGGGGGAGAGGGGAAGGGAGAGGGGGAGAAGAGGAGGAATCAAAAGTTTGGGTTTTCTTAGGGGATGGGGAGATGGATGAGCCGGAATCTACTGCGGCTTTAACTCTTGCCGCACGTGAGAATCTCGACAATTTAATTTTCGTGGTGAACTGCAACTTGCAGCGCTTGGATGGGCCGGTGCGTGGTAATGGAAAAATTATTCAAGAATTAGAATCCCTTTTTCGAGGAGCGGGTTGGAATGTCATTAAGGTGATCTGGGGAAATGGTTGGGATCCTTTACTCGCGAAAGATCAGGATGGTTTACTTGTCAAGCGTATGGTCGAGGTCTGTGACGGACAATATCAAAAATATACCGTGTCGTCCGGCGCCTATATTCGCGAACATTTTTTTGGAGTCGATCCTCGATTGCAAAAAATGGTGAGCCATCTTTCCGATGATCAGCTGCGCAAATTAAATCGTGGCGGACATGATCCTGATAAAGTTTACGCGGCTTATCAAGCTGCGGTGAAGCACCAAGGTTCTCCTACCGTGATTTTGGCGAAGACGATTAAAGGTTATGGTTTGGGGGAAGGCGGTGAAGGAAGAAATGTCACTCATCAGCAGAAAAAATTAAATGAAGATGAACTGAGAGATTTCCGCACACGATTTGGAATTCCAATTTTGGATGAAGAAGTGGCCAAGGCGCCTTTTTATAAGCCTGCGGAGGATAGCGCTGAAATAAAATATCTTCGGGAACATCGGCAGAAATTGGGAGGGTATGTGCCGAGGCGAAGAACTGCCCCCTCACCCTACCCTCTCCCCCAAGGGGGCGAGGGGAAGAAAGAAGAAAAATTATTCTGGGAATTTTATCAGGGCAGTTCAGGGCGCGCGATCTCCACTACTATGGCTTTTGTGAGTATGCTCTCCAAGCTCATGAAAGATAAAAATTTGGGGAAAAGAGTGGTACCCATCATCCCCGATGAAGCGCGGACTTTTGGAATGGAATCTCTTTTTCGCCAAGCCGGAATTTATTCTCCACAGGGCCAACTTTATGAATCCGTAGATGCCAAGAGTTTGGCTTTTTATCGCGAAGCCAAAGACGGGCAGATTTTAGAAGAAGGCATCACCGAAGCAGGATCCATGGCGACTTTCATGGCCGCGGCTTCTTCTTATGCGACTCATGCTCTGCCCATGATTCCCTTTTTTATTTTTTATTCGATGTTTGGTTTCCAGCGCATTGGGGATCTGATTTGGGCAGCGGGAGACATGCGTTGCCGGGGTTTTTTGTTGGGAGCGACCGCGGGTCGCAGCACTTTGATGGGAGAAGGCTTGCAACATCAGGATGGTCACAGTCATTTGCTCGCTTATCCGCACCCTCACTTGATGAGCTATGATGTCGCGTTTGCTTATGAGTTGGCGGTGATTTTGGAAGAAGGGCTACGCCGAATGGTCGAAGAAGATGTTTTGTATTACATCACTTTGCAAAATGAAAACTATCCAATGCCCGCCATGCCTGAAGGAGCAAAGGAAGGAATTTTGAAAGGGATGTATTTATATAAGCAAGGAGAGGGTGCAATCGCAAATCTCTTCGGCAGCGGCCCTATCTTAAATGAAGTCCTTAAAGCTGCAGAAATTTTGGAAACAAAATATAAAATTGCAACGAATGTCTGGAACATCACCAGCTACAAAGAACTTTATCAAAATGGAATAGAGTGTGAGCGCTCTGCCAAACCTCCCTATCTCAGCCAATGCCTTTCGGATACTCAGGGAGTTTATGTGCTCGCTTCGGATTATGTCAGAGCCTTGCCGGATACATTGGTGCGCTGGTTTCCCAAGACTCCCGTTTGCTTGGGAACCGATGGATGGGGACTCAGTGAAACCCGTGAATCGCTCAGGCAGCATTTTCAAGTGAATGCGGATTCTATTGTGCTGGCAACCTTATCCGCTTTGAAGAAGGAAAATAAATCATGAAAAATTTATCGACTCAACTCGTGGTAATCGGTGCAGGCCCCGGAGGTTATGCCGCCGCCTTTCGTGCGGCAGATTTGGGTTTGCAGGTGACATTAATTGATCTCGAAGAAAAACCCGGAGGTGTTTGTTTGTTTCGCGGCTGTATCCCTTCAAAAGCACTTCTTCATGCGGCTAAAGTGTTACAAGAAGCCAAAGCCGCCAAAAATTTTGGGATAGAATTTGCGCCTCCTCGCATCGATCTGAATGCCCTTCGAAATTGGAAGAATGGAATTGTGCAAAAACTCACGGGAGGTTTGGGAGATTTGTGTCAGCAAAGAAAAATTAATTTTCTAAAAGGTCGCGCCAGTTTTGAGGATGATCATACGCTCTTGGTACAACCCAATGGAGAAGGCAATCAAGAGCGACTCACTTTTGAACAGGCGATTATTGCAACGGGCTCCAGACCTTTTATTCCCACCGAATTTAATTTGGAAAGTCCTCATCTTTGGAATTCCACCAGCGCTTTAGAAATTTCAGAAATCCCCAAAACTTTGCTGGTGATCGGTGGGGGCTATATTGGTCTAGAGCTGGGCACTGTCTATGCTGCCTTGGGCAGCCAAGTGTCGGTGGTTGAAATGACAAGCAGTTTGTTGCCGGGCGTCGATCGAGACTTGGTGAGGGTGCTCGCAAAGAAAGTTGAAAATATTTTTGCGTCCATCCGACTTAATACCCAAGTGACCGGTATCCGGGAAGTCCAAGAGGGGCTTGAAGTGAGTGTTCGCTCGGCAGAAAAAGAAGAGAAATTAATATTTGAAAAAGTATTGATCGCCATTGGAAGAAAACCAAATTCGAGTGGGATTGGCCTGCAAAGCACTTCCGTAGAAGTTGGTGAAAAAGGATTTATCAAAGTGAATGTGGAACGTCGCACTTCTGTCCCCCACATTTTTGCGATTGGCGATGTCGCGGGTCAACCGATGCTCGCGCACAAGGCCACCCACGAGGGTTTGGTGGCCGCACAAGTGGCTGCAGGTCGTTCTGCCAGCTTTGAACCGCAGGCGATACCCGCAGTGGTATTTACCGATCCTGAAATTGCCTGGTGTGGACTTACCGAAACCGAAGCGAAAGCACAAAATCGAAAAATAAATGTCTCGCGTTTCCCGTGGGGTGCCTCCGGAAGGGCTCTCACACTGGATCGTACGGATGGAGTCACCAAGCTCATCACCGATCCCGAAACCGATCAAATTTTAGGAGTCGCGATTGTGGGATCGGGGGCAGGAGAGCTCATTAGTGAAGGAGTTCTTGCGATAGAAATGGGAGCCACCGCAACGGATCTGAGTTTAACGATTCATCCTCATCCCACGCTTACCGAAACCCTGATGGAAGCCGCTGAGGGGGTGGAAGGATTGGGGCTACATCTTTACCGACCTGCACCAAAGGCTCGTTAAGCAATCGCAACCATGCCCGAATCAATAATTTTTTGATCCACCGTCATGAGATGAAGTTCGTGATAACGTGCAGTGCCTGCGATGATTTGGTCTGCAGGGTCTTTGGGGAATTGGCGGCCTAACCGGCTACTTTCTAAAATGATGCTTCCACTTAACGGAATAATTTTAAGCAGAGGATCTTCTTCGAGTTCAGCAAACCATTGATCCAAAGAAAAATTGACGTGAATTCGTTGGAGAGAAATAAGTTTGGTAATTTCCCAAAGAGAAATAATTGAAATGCCAAATTCTTCCTCATGTTGTTCCAATCGATCCAGAATTTGATTGTAGCGAGAGGGTATTTGAGGGCTATCCAAATACCACCAAAGTAAGATGTGTGTATCCAGCAGATATTTCATGAATGCAACGCGTCCCAATCCCCAGAAGTGTCCACGTGAACAATGTCCCCTTCAAAAGTAGCAAGCCCTTTTAAAGAACCTCGGCGGACTGCTTTGTTTTTCTTTTTAATCGGGATGACCTTCGCTAAAGGAGTGCCCTTGCGCGTGATAATATATTCTTTTCCTTTTTTACCTGTTTCGCTAAGTAATCGTAAACACTGGGCTTTAAACTCGCTGATACTAATTTCTTGATTTAAAATTTTAGCCATAATTTTTAATTAAAGATAGCATTTGACCACTTAACTAGTCAACTGGTTGTTTAGGGGGCCATGTTTGTAGATAGGGAATTCTACTGCCTTCGAGAAAATAAATACATTGAAATTATATATGAAATCATATATATAATTAGATTATGAATTCTATCGTTCAATCTCTTCAAAAAGATTGTGAAGCTAATGGAAGAGGAAGGAAAAAGTGGTGGGCAGAGCAATTGGGCGTTCCTGCGCTGACTCTTTCTCATTGGTTGGCAGGTAGGCAAAAACCTCGTGGAGAAAATGCGGTAGCGATTTATCAATCCTTGGAACAAATCAAAGAGAAACAGCATAAAAAAAAATGGGTGGATTGTTTATGGGACTGTTATTATTCAGGACAAGAAATCCCTTTGCCATTACTTCCATTGCTTATTTTAGAAATTCTTTCTCTTTCTGTTTTCGAGGTCAGAACCTTGGCACTTGTTTCTCGAATGATTGAAAGAAAAAAGCCTGATTTCCCCGAACCAGAATCGGCAAGACTTAAAAATATTTTGGGATGGCTTCTTACCGTTTCAGGTCAGAAACCTTCTTTTTCACCCGTGCGTCATGAACCTGTTCAAAATATTTTGAAGTACTCTACTTCATCTGAGAAATTAAAAAAATATTTCAAAGGATTTCAGACAGCCGCAGGGAAAAAATGGCGGGTATTGGATTGCCCTCTCCAATCTCTAAAGGATTCTCTTCCATGAGTCTTGAGAGCGAACAAATTATTGCGTTTTTGAAAGATCTCGATTCCCATTTACGTTTCAAAACTTCTGTTTCTCTTTATCTGGTGGGGGGAGCAGCCATCACCCTTTTTTATGATCAAGAAAATAGAACAGCCGATCTTGATTTTGTAGATCCTCCCCAAGCTTTGATAAACAAGGGGGGAAAGAATTCTACTCTTTCAAAAAAATACAGAATCTTTATTTCTCTTTTACCAGAAATCAGCTTTAGCGTGCCGCCCGATTGGAAAAAAAGATGCCAACTTTTTCCCCATCGATTCAAAAACTTTAAAGTTTTTGTCGCAAGCGTGGAGGATATTGTTCTAGGCAAAATGGCAAGATTAGAACCCAAAGATTTTGAAGATATTTTTTCTCTTCATGAAAAGAATCTTATCTATCCAAAAAAATTGTTACAAAGGCTTCAAGAGAATAGAAAAGAATTAAAAGATATTCGATATCGAAATAATGCAAAACTTCTTTTTAAAGAAGTCTTTGGGTTATCGCTTCACTTTGAAAAAGGAAAAGTGAGCTTTTAAAACAGCACCCCAATAATTGCCCCTTTTTCTTTTAACTCTCCCAAAATTTGTAGAGCCCCTGCTTTTACAGCTTCAAAGGGGAGGTTTTTTAATCCTGAACTGATTTTTTGAGCAGCTTGTTTTGGGGTGAGATCGGAGTGAATCAAGAGTTGGAGGAGTTTCGCTGTCAGGTCATTTAAAATCATAAATTCAATTTCATCTTCGGGATTGCGAAAGAGCAGGTAGTGGGATTCTTTGGGAGAGGGAGTATAAGAAGGTCCTATTTGATGAACTTCAAAAGGATAGTTCAGCAAACGAAGTACCGAAGTGAATGCAGGTTTTCCTTCCCATAGATCTCCTTTTGGATCGACTAAACTCAAATCCGTTTTTTCTTCTTCGACATACAAAACAAGTTCTATCCATTCGTAGTGAGCAAGGCTTTTGAGATAACAGGGATCTTCCGATCGTTCTCCACGTTCTTTTTCCAAATAATCCATAAATTCATCGGGCACTTGGCGATAGAAAGGCCTTTGGCAAAGATGGTCCGAAAAAAAATCGCGAACCAATTTTTTCCATTTTCGTTTTCCCAAAATACTTTTTGAAATGGGGAAACAGCTGGCGAGCACATCTTCTATATTGTTGAACAGGAGTTCGTTGTAGACTTTCATCCGCTTGGGCGGCACATTTTGGGGCCTTGGATTTTTTTGGGGATGGCGAATGTGTTTTGTGAATTCGTATTGAAATTTTTGGAAGGCAGGCAGGTTTTCTTCAAGCACTTTGGACACGACGAACCTCGCTATGCTGGGCCTGCAAAGAAGCAATATGTTCCAGTTCGCCCACTAAATTTTCCAAAGTAGGAATATTAAAATCTCTTTCGAGCAAGGTGGGGAAAACTCCGAATAGTCTATACGCCTCATCCAACAGATTCCACACCGGATCCACTACCTCTGCTCCATGAGTATCAATTAAAAGGGGCTCGCGTCGCCCCCTCCATCCCGCAAAGCGGGACTGGAGCCTCCCCCTCTCGCTCACTGTGTTCGCTATGTTTGGATTTAATTCTTCTGGTGCTTCATTGTAATGTCCAGCCACGTGAAGATAGGAAATTCTTTCTCCAGGAACCCCGCGTAGAAATTCATGGGGATCATAGTGGTGATTTACGCTGTTTACGTAAATATTATTTACATCCAAAAGCAGTTTGCAGTTTGCCTCTTCCAGGACAGATTTTAGAAAAGTAAGCTCATCCATTTCTTTTAAGGGAGGAGTGAGATAGTAAGAAATATTTTCAATAGCGACAGGTCTTTCCAAAATTTCTTGTGCGCGGCGAATGCGCTTGCTCACATAATGAACAGCTTCTTGGGTAAAGGGGATGGGCAACAGATCGTAGAGTTGGCCCTTGTCGCTACAATAACTTAAATGTTCCGAATAAATTTCGATGTGATACTCATCCAAAAATTTTTTAATTTGCCCAAGAAATTTTTCATTCAAGGGGGTAGGGCCACCCAGGGACAAACTCAAGCCATGACAGAAAAAAGAAATGCGTTCTGTAAAGTAACAGAGATCTTTTTTTAATTTTCCTCCAACATCAATCCAATTTTCAGGGGCAATTTCAAAAAAATCCAGGGAAGAAGGCCAATAGGCCTTCAGCGGGTTGATAAGCTCCCGCCGAAGACCCAAGCCTGTTGAATGAAACGATTTACTTTTTACCACCACAGGTTCCTTCGCCACATTTTCCATCTTTCATTTTTTGGCCAGCTTTGCTTTCCGCATCCTTTTTCATTCCACCGCATTTGGCATCTTTGGGTTTGCTTTCCGCATCCTTTTTCATTCCACCACACTTGGCATCTTTGGGTTTGCTGTCGGCTTGAGCCAGTAACATATTGCTTTTCACAGAACTCATCTGGAAAGGATTAGAACTTGCTGAAAACGCGGGAGCGGCTGCCAAGCTTAAAGCAACGGCTGCACCGACGGTGAGACTTACTGCTTTTGTGGACTTACTCATAAGAACTTCCTCCTTTTATAAGGTTAGAGTTGAAAAATTTTTGGCTTAAACATTTATCCATTGAAAGGGCACCTGCCCCTGTTTCGATCAAGGCAATACAGCTTGTGAGTAAAACCAAAGGGTAATAAAAGTCCCCATCGGCATGGGCGGTAAAAATGGCAACGATCATGGTGATACAAAAGGGGAAGGCCGCCAGGCGAGTCAATAAGCCCAAAATTAAAGCAATGCCGCCCGCAAATTCAGTTATGCCTACAAGATAAGCATTAAAAGTAGGAAAGGGGATTTTTAGATCTGAGAAGAAAGAGACGGCAGATTGAATCCCAAAGCCTCCAAATAAGCCAAAAAGTTTTCCGGCTCCGGCCTTGAAGAAAATCCCGCCAATGACAACCCTTAAAAGGGTGATCCCGAAACCGGCATGAGTGGAGATGATTTTTTTAAAAATAGAACGAAGTATAAGCCCTCCCTTGCTGTCAGATAAACTACCGACTAGTACTTCTGTATTTCCTGAAGTGCTTTTGTAGAATCTATTGTGGGTTTTTGGCAAGTTTGATTTTGACAGATATAAAAAGTTGTTTTTTTACCTTCTGATTTTTTCCCCTTTAAAAGAGCTGGAAAATTTTTTCCTTCTTCATCCCAGGCAATGACTTTATTTGGCCAAAAATTTTGGCGGAGTTGTTTTAAAAATTCTTCCGCTTGAGAGTCATTTCTTTTGCCAAGAATGGCAATCTCTTTTGAAGAGCCTGAAAAGTAATCATACGCAATCAACATTTGCCCGAAGGCGTGAGGATATTCGCCCATCATTTTGGAGAAACATTCAAAGAGGGTCATGGCGCCCTTTTGATAAGTGGGCTGAAGCGTAAGATCAAAGAGGCGCAGCAGATTGAGAGCACTCACCGCATTGCCGTTGGGGATGGCGCCGTCCATGCCTTCTTTACTGCGCACTAAAATACCGGGATCACTCCCGTCTGTAAAAAAGAAGGCCCCCTTGTTTTTATCCCAAAATAGTTCACCTTGTTTATTTTGAAGATCCACTGCCCATTGCAAAATTTCAGAATCAAAATCACATTCATAAAGATCGATGAGCCCCTGGATGAGATAAGCGTAGTCATCCAGATAAGCCGCAAACCGGTCTTCTCCGTCACGATGACGGGCGAGCAGTTTTTTATTTTGATACAAATTTTTCCGGATGAAAGCTGCCGCCTGATGAGCAGATTTTAAATAACGTTTGTCTTCTAAAACTTGGTAGCCCAAAGCCATGGCCGAAATCATGAGCCCATTCCAGGCGGTAAGAATTTTATCATCTTTGTGGGGGTGAATTCTTTTTTCACGGATTTCAAACAGTTTTTTTGAAGCGGATTTTAAAAGAGGATTTTCTTTTTCGCTCCAATCGTAATTTTTTTGAAGCGAGAGAATGTTTGCATGATGTCCGCCTTCGGCGGAGAAATTTCCGTTACTTGTGATCCCATAAACTTTTGAAAAAAACTCGAATTCTTCTGAAGTCAGCAAACTGCGCAGTTCCTGTTCTTCCCACACATAAAATTTCCCTTCTTCTCCTTCGCTATCGGCATCTTCAGCAGAATAGAATCCTCCCCCGGTATGGGTCATCTCTCGCAGCACATAATCCAGAATTTCCCGGGCCACTTCTGCAAACATTTTTTCTTTTGTCACCTGAAAAGCTTCCAGATAAATTTTGGCGAGCAAGGCATTGTCGTAGAGCATTTTTTCAAAATGGGGTACGAGCCATTTTTCATCCGTCGAATAGCGTGAAAAGCCACCGCCCAGATGATCATACATTCCCCCGCGGGCCATTTTTTCTAAAGTCAGGGTTATCATTTGTAAGGTTTGGGGATCACGCGTTCGGTGATAAATACGAAGTAGGGTAGAAAGTTGCATCGTGTGGGGAAATTTAGGGGCGGGCCCAAAGCCTCCCCATTGAGAATCAAAATTTGAAGTGGAAACCTGGGTGAAAGAATGAAAAACTTCTTTGCCCAGTTCAATTTTTGCGAAGTCTGCTGATTTTTGTGCCTTGATATGTTCCAAAATAGTTTCACCGGAATTCGCAATTTTTTCAGGCTGTTCTTGCCAGATTTTCGAGATCTTGTCCAAGATGCTCATGAACTGAGCTTGCGGCCAATAAGTACCCCCAAAAAAGGGTTTTAAATCCGGAGTTAAAAAAACACTGAGGGGCCAACCTCCTCGTTGACCCATGGCATGAACCGCTGCCATGTAGATTTCATCGACATCCGGGCGTTCTTCGCGATCCACTTTAATACAAATAAATTTTTCATTTAGAAGATCCGCCACTTCCTGTTTTTCAAAAGAGTCATGCTCCATCACATGACACCAGTGGCAAGTCGAGTACCCCACACTCAAAAAGATGGGTTTGTTTTCAGCCTTTGCTGCAGCAAAGGCTTCTTCTCCCCAGGCGTACCAATGAACGGGATTGTCTTTGTGTTGAAGCAGATAAGGAGATTTTTCGTGGATGAGGTGGTTGTATTTTTGGATCATAATTATTTTTGCGAATGCAAAATCACTTCCCGATGCGGATACGGAATTTCAATTTTATTTTCGCGAAGAATGCGTTCGATGGCGTACATGAGGTCGGTTTGTACATTTCCTTTCACGGATACGTCTTTCACAACAACCCGTAGAATAAAATCAAGAGAAGATTCTCCAAAAACCTTAAACTCCAGATGGGGGGCCGGATTTTTTAGAATGTCTGGATGAGATTCGGAAACCTGAATAAGAAGTGTTTTTAATTTTTCCAAATCGGTTCCGTGAGCCACATGGACAGGAATGGCAAGCCCTGCAAGGGCGTTGGTGTAGGTCCAATTCGTCACTTGTGCTGATAAAAGTTCTCCGTTGGGAATCAGGATTGTCGCATGCTCTCCTGTCTCGAGGGCTGTCGATCGTGCTCCGATTCTTTTGACTTTGCCGGAGAGAGTCCCAATTTGAATGATGTCCCCCACTTTTACGGGACGTTCGATCAAGAGCACGATGCCACTTGCAAAATTGTTCGCGAGGTTTTGCAAACCAAAACCCAAGCCCACTCCCAAAGCCCCCGCCAGTACGGTAATGTTTCGAATATCAAATCCCAAAAAGTAGAGAGCAACAATCAGGCCTGAAAGAATAATAAAATAATGCAGCCCTGTACTCACGGCATTTTGAATTCCAGGATCCCAATCCCGTCGGGGATAAATATTTCTTTCTAATAGGGCTCGAATCAATCGGGAGATCAGTATGGAAAAATAAAGTGTAAAAAATACAGAAAAAAGAAGGCCCAGGGTGACATGCAAATTCCCCAACTGAAATCCAATTGATAAAATCCAGGCCAGTCCTTTGGATAACTCGGGAGTAACCTGCCAAATGGCGCTTGTCCAAAAAATGAGAAGAGCCCAGAGAGCCAGGTTTGTCCATTGGCGCAGGGTTTTCTTCCATTTGACGCGCAAGTCTTCCTGAATTCTTAATTGGGTGAGTGTACGAGTGAAAATTTTATACTCGATGAGTTCAATAAAGCCTTTTTTCAAAAACAAAATCAGAAAAATGACGGTTAAAGATTTAAGAGAAGCGTCCGCCAAATAATCGGAAAGATAGGTATAACCGAGAGCATCAAATCCGATGATAGAAATTAAAATAATGAACAAGGCAAGACGCGAGGTGTATTGAAGAAATTTCAGTAAATGGGATTTGTTTGCCGGAAGCAAGGCAGAGAGCCATCGAGTTCGTGTAAGGGAGAGTAAAATTCCAAAAATGCTGATTTCGAGTATCCATTTCATGAAGCGTGTCGCTTCGGATTCATGTTCCAAGATAGAAGAAGCAAATAAAATGACGACAAAGAAATAGATGAGAACAGTCAAGGCGGATAAACGCCGATAAGCGGAAAGCCCCATGGCATCCGAAAGCGAAAGGAGCTTTGTCTGATTTTGGTAGTCGACAAATAAAATTTTTAATGAGCGATTAATGAGTAAAGCCGCATAAATTCCGACTAAAAGGAGAAAAAGAAAGACTCCCAAAGTTTCGCGTGTTTCTGAAAAATTGGCGAGGATGAGTCCAAAAACCAAAATGGGAAGAAGCAATCCGGAAGCGTGAATAAAGGTAGTGAGAAGCCTTTGCCCAAAGCGTTCGAACAAGGTGATTTCTTCAGGCAGGTTTTTTTGCTGAAGTACTTTTTGTCTCAAGTGGTGAAAGCCAAATAGAAGAAGGAGGAAAATGAATAATGTGACCATGCTTTTGAGAGGTTTATTCGGGAGGATATCTTTTACATGATTAAAATAGGTTTGAATCTCTTTTAAAATGAGGGGATAGTTTCGAAAATTGTAATCGAGCTCACGGAGAGCAAATTGAAAAGTTTCCAGAGAAAATTTTGGTTGTTGCCGAAATCGAAGGTAAGTGAATCGGATGTTTTTCCAACGCTCGGCCAATAATTCATAATTTGTTTCGCAAATTTCCAAAGACAAAGTCAGTGCAGAGTTTGTTTTACCCAACTGCGCCAAAACACTTTTTGCTTGTTCCTGGATTTCTTCATAAGATTTTACAAGAGAATGCCAAAGAATCATTTTTTCTTCGGAGGCGTTTTTTTGAGTCTCGTCTTCGGACTTGCTTTTCAAAAGTTTGGCATCGGCTTCTTTGAGTTTCCAAAGTCGCAGCTTGCTTTCCACGCGAATGAGAATTTGATTTACCTCGTCACTTTGGCGATGGGTTTCTTCTAAAACTTCCCGATAGGAATCCCGCATGATTTTCCATCGATTAAGATAAGGCGTAAATTCTTCGGGAGATATCTCCTGGATTTCCAAAAACATTTCCACTTGCCCGGCCTCTTTTTTAAGAGTTTCTTCATCTTCTTTCAGACGATTTTTCAGAATGCTTAAATCCTCCTGAATAGTTTGGAGACGATCTGAAAAATTTTCTTTAAGAGATTCGGCTTGTTCAAATTCCGCAGAGAACCGTTCTTTTTTAAGGGTTTCTTCGAGAGAGTGAGTTTCAGGGGAAGCAGGCAGCGGAGTCTCTGCCCATGAAAAAGAGGTTAAAAGAAAAAAAGAAAACAGAAAAAAATGAAATATTTTTTTGGAGTAAAAAATAGAAGACATTTCGAAGGCATCATCCGTCTTCTTGTGTGAAAAAATCAACCAAAAATAAGTTTGAGGATTTTTGGGGGATGGGGGTATAAAGTGCGCGCTGGAAAATAGAAAATAGAGGGAAAATTTCTTTGCGGAAATTTTCGGAAGGGTGGCCGAGTGGTTGTCCCGCGTATCGGGATCCCGCTACGCGGGAAAGGCAAAATGTAATCGGAAGAGTGCTCGAGTGGTTGAAGAGGCTCGCCTCGAAAGCGAGTATCCGCCTTAGGCGGATCGTGGGTTCGAATCCCACCTCTTCCGTAAATAAAAAGTTTAAACTAAGTTGATATATTTTTATTTTTTTGTCAGTTTAGTTCCATGCCTCACTTGCTAAAACTTCCAAAGAATCTTCAAAAAGGTCTTTTTACGACGCAAGAGGCCCTCAAAAATGGTCTGAACAAAAAGGACCTCATTCGTCGGAATACAAGATCAAAAAATTATCTCGCATTCATATCGATATTGGTTTTAGTGACAAGCTGCCGTTAAAGCCGAAAAAAGAGAATATGATTTCCATTTTACCTGATGCGCAACAGCATTCTGAAAAGTACCAGTTGGTGTTTCACGAAAAAGAAAATGACCGACAAGGTTATTAGGAAACCATGAACCAAAAAAAATCAAAAATGTTAACACCCACTAGCAGCAAAGGCCAATTCCTTGTCTATTCCACCGAGGATGGAGAGATCAAAATCGATGTACGACTGGAAAACGAATCCGTGTGGCTTCCTCAGCAGCAGATTGCTGAATTATTCCAGACCACAGTCCCCAATATCAGCATGCACATCCGAAATATCTTTGAAGAATCAGAGCTTATGTCTGAGGCAACTGTTAAGAAATTCTTAACAGTTCGACAGGAAGGCAATCGCAATGTGCAGCGCAATCTTGAATACTACAATCTCGACATGATTATCTCGGTTGGCTACCGGATCAAAAGCGCTGTGGCCACCCGTTTTCGCGTCTGGGCCACGCAAAAACTCAAGGAATATATCGTGAAAGGTTTTGTCCTCGATGACGAACGCCTCAAGAACCCGGACCAGCCCTACGATTACTTTGAAGAACTCACCCACCGGATTCAGGATATCAGGACTTCCGAGCGACGCTTTTACCAGAAAATAACCGACATTTATGCCACCAGCATTGATTATGACCCAACACAGGAGATCAGCATCGACTTTTTTAAGACGGTGCAAAACAAGATGCACTGGGCCATCACGGGTCAGACAGCCGCTGAAATTGTTCATTCCCGTGCCAAAGCCAATAAACCGAATATGGGGCTCACCAACTGGCGGGGCTCAAAGGTACGCAAACAGGATGTCACCGTTGCCAAAAATTATCTGAACGAAGAGGAACTCTCGGCACTCAATAACCTGGTTGAGCAATACCTGATTTTTGCCGCAGGTCAGGCAATGCGACGGATTCCCATGCACATGAAGGATTGGATCACCAAGCTCGATTCTTTTTTACAAGTCAATGATCGCGATATTTTAACCCACGCCGGAAAAATCTCTCACGAAATGGCTCTGGAGTTGGCCGAAGATGAATATGAAAAATTCAGCCAGTTGAGAATCGCAGACGAGTCAAAACAAGAGAGTGATTTTGACAAGCTTGTTAAAAAACTGCCTCTGGCCACGAAGAAGGGCAAGAAAAAGTGAATCCATCAGGTTCAGATCAATTTTATGACCTCAAGCGTCCCACGATTTCCAATGTGAAAGTAGCGTTAAAGTGGATAAAGGAACGGTCCATCAAGACATTTGTCGACTATCTGGACTGTTCTAAAAGTACTGCCAGACAGACTTCCGATATGGCCTTTGACGAGGTCCTGGAATTAATCGATGAAGCATCTGCCCGGTATTTCAGGGTCATTCTCAGAAAAAAATTCAACTGGTTTGGCATATTGTCCTCAGACGCGCATTTAGAAGATGTTATTGAAATAGGCCTCCGAGGCATCATGGTCGGGAAAAAAGAAATTTTCGTTTTCTGTTACCTGAAAAAGGAATCGTTTGAGGAGATGGCTGGAAAATTTGCATTGACCCAAATAACATGAGGCCAAAAAATATAGTGAGCCGAGGGGTGGGGTAAAATTTAGCCGCAGGAAAAATTTCCAGAAGAACGAAAAACGTGAACAACTAACCATGTAAACCGTTAATAAGAATTTTTTTTATTAACGAAATGATATGAAAACGTTATTAGGGTTTATCACTTATGAAAAAATACACACTCACACCACAAAATAGAGATGACCTTTGGGGTGAAGATGGGCCTTATTCTGAGGCCTATCTGATCAAAGAACAGCGTATCTTAGATGATTCTGTCTCACGTACTTTTTTAAGAGTAGAAGCCCGAATCAATCCTTTTACTTTTCGTTTTGTAAAAAAACATAAAGCCCACTTTAAGAATGATTCTCACATTCAGGCAATTCTGGAGCACACGATTTATCGCGGCATAAAAGAAGGCTACTTCATTAATGTTTGGCAGGATCAATACATAAATGATTCGGATCTATTGAATGCGGAACAAATGCTTACCGAAACCCGCGAGGCTATTATTCGAATGCACTGTGCGGTGATGGAGATGTTGGGGGGAATGAAATCTGATTCTTATATCCCCACCCGATCTCGATGGGCTTCTAAAAGATTAAGTCCTAAGACCAGATGAGAGAGTTCTCCGCTATGAGAAGGAATTCCACGAGGGGTGGCAACTTTAATTTCGTGAATCCATGCTTGGACAAGTTTTTTTTCTTCCTCTGTCCAGTAAACTAAAGGGGAGGCTGCTAATTTTCCCAAAAACTCGGTCGTATGCCCGACAAATCCGTAAACACCATAGGTTTTCTTTCCGATTTGCAGGGGAGAATTATATTCTATCAGACGACCTTCATTCACCACCTGGCGAACACGCTCTAAGCCTTGCTGTTTGAGTATTTCTAGATGAACTTCATCTTTTTTTATTTCGAAATAAGCAATAGCCCACATGGGAATGTGATAAAAATCTTCCGAGTAATAAAAAGCAGAAGGATTTGTAGCGGCGAGAGTATAAGTATGTTCGGCGATTTTCTCGAGAGTATGTTCCCCTGTGATTTGAGGATGAAGATCGGAAGAATAAGTTTTAAATTTCGCTTTGCGTTCTTTTTCAGAACTTGATTCCCACAAGAATTGAAACACATATCCAAACTCTAATGTTCCCAGCTGAGGATCCTCGGGTGGAGGCGCAACAAAATAAAAAATTCCTTTTAAAGGATCAAAACCCAAGTGATCACGATATGAAATTTTAAGATCAGAAAGTGTTAAAGGGTGTTTGAGAGGGGTTTCATTTTCCTCATGATCGTCATGAACCTCAAACATCGTCTGTAAACCCACGCCCGCCTGCAGACCCAAAAGAGGGCCTTTGCCCTGATGGCCTTCGTCCAACATCAGTACCCCCGTGTCTTTTTTAGCATGGCTTCCTGTGAGTCGCTCAAAGGCTTGTTCTGAAGAGACAGGTTCTGTCATTGCAGTATGCGCAAGATCGGTTGCTTGAGGGGTCATGACAATAGCTCCCCACAAAGCCTGATAAAAAAGTAGCAGATCCTCCCATGAAGAATTTTGAGTGACAAAATAATCTCTTCCTCCAAAAACTAATCTGGTTTTTTGTCGATCGCCTTCCAGCTTCATAGGAACGCGGACTCCCGGTAACATTTCTGCAAACCAACAATAGTCATAACGGGCATAATTTAAAGTTTGTTTGTTTTCTTTCGGTGGAAATTTAAAGACTTTATCTTGTGGAGAGTTTGGGGAACATTCTATTCGCCCTGTAGTGGGCGATAAATCTATAAAAAGAAAGAGGGATGCAAATCGTCCAGAAATTACAAAGGGGCCTTCGATGCCCTTTTCAGGATCAGGATAAAAATACTTTTCAAATTCAAGAGGGAATTTTGCTGTAAGAGATTCATAAAAAGAAGTAACAACTTCAGTTTCTTTTTTTTGTTCCTGCTTCCCTAAAATATCATCAATATGGTTCCGTAAAACCGTTCGAATGCGTCCTGCCATGTAAGCTTCAATAAAGTCTTTTCCCGCTATTCCCGTTTTTGTGAAGGAAGAGGGATAAAGCTGGGGGGCTCGATCTATTTCAGTCTGACTGAGTTCCCATTCTTCATTCCCCTCTAATTTTGCAAGTTGAAGAATCTGAAGATCCAAAGGCGTTTGTTCTTGGAGAGGAAGATAAGAAATAATTTTGCGAAAGAGGTAATAACTCATGTGGGTTCTTGTCGGAAGAGAAGCAAAAGAGTTGCTAAAAAAACATGCTAAAAAAATCACCGTTCTTTTCCGAATCGTGCAACATTGTGCAACCTCAATCCATTTTACATTGCACGTTATTGCACAATCCCTATTTCAACCTCTTCCTCAACTTCATCGAGCTCACTGTCATCACAAAAATCGCCATGAAAATGAGAGGCAGGGTTTGAGTCCAGAGATCCATGAATCCTATCCCTTTTAAAATAATTCCCCGGACGATTTGCAGATAGTAGGTGAGGGGAAGAATATAGCTCAGATAAGAAATGGGGAAGGGGATGGTTTCGATGGGAAAGACAAATCCTGATAAAAGAACAGAAGGCACAGAAAGCAGGATGACCATTTGCCCGGCCTGTTGTTGATTATCGGCCACCGTAGAAATGAGCAGGCCCAGGCCCAAGCAGACGATAATGAAAAGGACGGTGAGTGTAAAAAGAGTAAAAATACTTCCGCGAATGGGGACCTGAAACAAAAAATAAGCGGCTCCTAAAACCGAAATCCCCATAAAAACACCCACAGCGATGTAAGGGACGAGTTTGCCCACCATAAATTCGTAGGGCTTGATCGGAGTGACGAGCAGTTGCTCGAAATTACCATGTTCTTTTTCTCGCACCACCGCATTGGCAGTGGACATGGGAATGAGCAGTTGAATCAAAAGCCCAACCAGCCCCGGAATCATGAAGAAGGAACTTTTTAGATCAGGGTTGTACCAAAGCCGGGGTCTAAAATCGATGGGCGTGACTTGAACGGGAACAAGCCCTTCTTGTTGTATAAAATTATTGGCAATGGCCTGGCTGGTATTCATGGCGGTATTGGCGGGGTTGGAATCTGTTCCATCAATAATCATTTGCACTTTTGCCTGCTGGCCTGCCAAGGCTTGTTTGGAAAATTCCGGGGGAATATGAAGGGCAACTTTCGCCCAACCCCGATCCAGTGCCAGTCGCATGTCCGTTGGGGATTGTACGACATGCCGGATATCAAAATAATTGGACTGTTCAAACGCATCCACCAAACGCCGGCTCATGGCACTGTGATCTTCATCAAAGAGCACCGTCGACATGTGTTTGACATCAGTGTTGATGGCGTAACCGTAGATGACGAGTTCCATCAAAGGCAGAAGGGAGATCAGCATGAGGGTTCTCACATCTCGTATCAGGTGAGTGAACTCCTTTCGTATCACCGCTCTAAGTCTCCACATAAGGGGCCTCCAGGGTGGCAAACACGTCTTCTAATGAAGCAGAGATGGGTTGAATGGAATGAATCGTGATATTTTCTTTTTTGGCGGTATTTTCTAAAGCAAGAGTGACCGCTTTTATATCCTTCACGCTTAAATGGAGTGTGGTCCCGTAGGCCGTGACTCCCAAAACACCCGGCAGATTTTCAAAAAGATGAGAGGCTTTCATGAGAGGGAAGCAATCGACTTCCAACAAGTTCCCGCTGGCTTCCTCTTTCAATTGCTGGGGAGTGCCGATTTTGAGAAGTTTTCCTTCATTAATAAAAGCGATCTGATTACAGCGATCAGCTTCTTCCATATAGTGAGTGGTGACGAAAAGAGCGACGCCTTGTTCTGCCAGTTGATACAAGACTTCCCACAAAGCTCGCCGTGAAAGAGGATCCACACCGGCAGTGGGTTCATCCAAGAATAAAATTTTGGGTTGATGAAGCAGGGCATTGGCCAAGGCGAGACGTTGTTTCCAGCCTCCTGAAAGATTTCCGGCCAAACGTTTTTCAAAACGATCGAGACCGGTGATGGCCATGATTTCTTTCATGCGTTCGCGAAGGGGTTTGGGGAGAAGCCCGTAGATACGACCATAGAAGAGCAAATTTTCTTCGACGGTAAGATCGGTATACAAACTAAATTTTTGAGAGACATATCCAATGGATTTTTTAAGTTCTTCCGGATCTTTGACGACATCAAAACCCGCCACACGCCCCGTGCCAGAGCTGGGTGCTAAAATCCCGCAGAGCATGCGAATGGTGGTGCTTTTGCCGGCGCCATTGGCTCCCAAGAAACCAAAAATTTCCCCGTAATGAATGCTGAAATTGACATGGTCTACCGCCGTGAATTTTCCAAACTGGCGAGTAAGATTGTTGGCTTCGATGGCAATGCCGTCCATTTTTTTCCTTATTTTACACTCGGATCTTTCACATCCAAAAACACATCTGCATTCACACCGGGTCTTAAGTAAGGTTCCATTTCATCCAACTTTACTTTCACCGCGAAAGTCTGTGTGATGCGCTCTTCCTCGGTTTGTACATTTCGCGGGGTAAATTCGGCCTGGGGAGCAATGAAGTAAATGTGGCCTTTGAAAAGACGATTTAATCCATCAAACTTAATTTGGGCAGGTTGTTTGAGTTGAAGGCGGCTGACAATTCCCTCCGGCACATAAATTTTCACCCATACTTTTGCGCGGTCTCCGATCACCACGGCAGCTGAGCCTGCGGCCAGTACTTCCCCGATTTCATGCACTTTGGTGAGGATGACTCCATCGACGGGAGAAGTGATTTCTTGATCTTCCAAAGTGAGCTTTGCTTGTTCCACCGACTGTTGGGTGGCGCCTCCCTGACGAGAAAGCGCTAATTGGCGTTCATAGTCGCGTTTATTTTGGTCATAGCGTTCGAGGGTGGCGATGAGCTGTCCTGTTTTGACTTCGTCTCCTTCATCCACTTTGAGAGAGGTCATTCGGCCTGCCACTCGAGCGCCCACGCCGTGTTCCGTGAATTCCAGAGTCCCTGAAAATTTTTTGTGGTTGGGATTTCCGTTGCAGCTTAAGAGAAAGACAAAAAGGAGAATTAAAGTTATTTTTAAATCCCCCCTGGCCCCCCTTTTACAAAGTGGGGAATTTTTAACTTGCCCCCCTTTGCAAAGGGGGGTTGGGGGGATTTTTGAAATAGTTTTCATTTTCCAGATTCCTCCTTTGCAGGAATAAGTTGCCCAATTTCTCCCAAAGCATGTGCAAGGTTTACTTGAGCCAACTGGTAAGTGGCTAAAGCTTCATTCGCTCGATCTTCGGCCATCACCTTTTGAGTACGGGTTTCAGTGAGTTCAAGAGAGGTTCCTATTCCTGAATGTAAGCGGCCTTGGGCAATAGAAAATTGTTTTTGGGAAAAAATGAGTTCAGCCTCGGCAGCTTTTACCATCGCTGTGGCTTTTTTAAGAGATTCTTCGGCACTTAAAATTTTTGATTCGGTACGTTTTTTGGTGTCTGTCACTTGGGCTTCACTGGCGCGAATTTTACTTTTGGCTTCTTGTACCTTTGCCCTGCGAAGCCCGCCTTCATAGAGAGGAATGGAAAGCTTGGCCCCATAAGCGTAAGTGCCTTCGTCATTTTGCCCGGGGCTGTTTCCACTGGCTCCGTAATTGGCGGAGCCTACAATTGTGGGAAAATATTCGGCAAGGGCGGCTTTTCTTTCTTTTCTTTTTTCTTCCAAATCTTTTTCTGCCACGAGCACTTCAGGATGCTCAAGGAGATAAAAAGTAATTTCTTTTTGGGGAGCCTTGGGCAAATTCAGTTTTGCATCATTTTGAAAGGAGATTTTTTTTTCTGCATTCATCCCCAAAGCCGAAGTGAGATCCAGCCTGCGTTCCACGGCATCGGTAGTGCTTTCTGAAAGACGGCTGCGACTGTCTGCCAAGCTGGCTTCCAGTTGAGTGACTCCGAGGTCAGTTCCTATTCCTAGTTGGAGTTGAGACCGCGCAATTTTTAACCGCTCTTCATCCTGTTGTACCAAGGCTTGAGACAGGCGAACCTTATCCTGGGCGCGTTTGGCGTCTAACCAAAGATTGGCCACCAGGGCCAAAACATCTTGTCTGGTTTTTTGGGCCTCGGCCACAGACAGTTGCTGGCCCACTTTTGCAGCTCTCAGGCGTTCGATCACCGAGTAATCAAACAGGGTTTGAGTGAGGGAAATGCGCGCATCAAAAACATTAAAGGGCCCCACGAAAGGGCTAAAGAGAAACGGGAAATCAATGCCAAAGGTCGCCAAGTTTAAGGTTTGTCGGTATTGGGAAACAGCTCCCGAGAGTTGAGGCAGCAGGGGTGCGCGTGCTTGTCGGATGCGAGTGATGGCCTGTTGCACACGTTCGTTGGACACAATGACATCCACATTTTGTTTTTGGGCGATCTGCAGGGCCCCTGACAAACTCAAAGGATAAACATCTTCAGCGAACGCAGGTGGAAAATGATTTTCCAACCCGTTAAAAAAAAGGGTGAGTGCCAGAAACAGGAATAATTTTTTTCGCATGGACCTGACAGGTCCTATCAGCTTCATGTTTTGATTCAAAGGGAATTTGTAATCTCCTCTCTCGCCATCGGCCGGTTCTCTTGAAGCTCTTGGATGAGAGATTGGACCACCGATTTTAGAGAATGAGTTTGATAGTAAACACGGCGTTGTCTCACGGCACCTGATTCTTGATGAAGAATATCCTGAACCCACGAGAGTTCTTCTTCGCATTTTAAAGTAAGCGCCACCGGTTTTAAAATTTCCAAAAGTTTGAGCATTTCTTCCTTGATCGGATGTCTTTCCTGGGTGTCGGGATTGACAATGTTTCCTTCCAAACCATAACGGGCCGCTTGCCATTTATTTTCGGGGGCCAGCCAGTAACGGTGCATGTGAATGGTGTGAGAACGTTTTCCTTTTTGATATTGATCATCCAGCCAAACGACAAGGCATTGCACGAGTGCAACGATCGCAAGAGTTTCCTTTAAGGTGGAAATTCCATCGCAGATTCTGATTTCAATGGTTCCAAAATCAAAGTGAGGGCGGATATCCCAATAAATATCTTTAATGGATTGAATGGTCCCTGTGCGCAGCAAGGTGTCATAACAATTCTGGAATTCTTTCCAGTCGACCAAAAAGTAAGGTAGCCCTCCCGTCGGCATGGATTCAAATACGGCGACTCGACTCGAGGAAAGCCCTGTGTCTTTTCCTCCCCAGAAGGGGGAGCTGGTGGATAAAGCCAAAAGATGGGGGATATAGTGAATGAGAGAATTCATGAGGGTAATGGCACGGTCTCCATCCCGAACACCGACATGCACATGAAGCCCAAAGGTTCCCAGGCGCCGGGCCATCCATTGAAATTTTTCGAGGATTTTCACATAGCGCTCACTGGGATAAATTTTTCTCTCCCACCACGCTTGAAAAGGATGGGTGCCCGAAATAGCAATTTCAGCCCCTTGTGCATTTGCGAGTTTACGAAGTTTAAGAATTTGTTTTTCGAGGCTCTCTTGGACATCTTTTACAGTATTACAAATGGGAGTCTTGATTTCGACCATGGCTTGAATGAGTTCTGAAGTGATGAGGAGATCAGGATCAGAAGAAGCCATTTGTAAAATCGATTGAGTAATCGGTTTAAGATCGAGAGTTTCCCGGTCGAGGAGTTGAATTTCCACTTCAACGCCCAGGGTCGGATGGGGACTTTTTTTGAATTCAATAGACATAGAACCTCCATTGAATAATGGAAAAAAATCTTAAGAGTTTTATTTTGGGGAAAGATTAAGAGTTTAAAAATTATTTTTCAAGAGGCTTGCTGAATTCTTTGTTCCATTTTTAATTTCGAAGAAAGAATCACTTGGGCCGGGATTTGTCTTAATTGATAAGTCAATTTCAGCCAAGATAGGCCCTTGATTAGCCACTTGGTGGGATCCCAATCATAAGGGCGAATTCCATTGCGGTAGTCTGCTTCAAAACTGTGGTGAAAATTGTGATAGCCTTCTCCATAAGTAAAAAAGGCAATGAAGGGATTATCCCGGGAACTATTTTTATCCGAGTAAGTTTTTGTACCAAAATAATGGGCGGAGGAATTAATGAGCCAGGTAAAATGATGATTCACGACAACTCTTGCAAAACCTGCAATAAAAAATCCACCCCAGGCATCTCCCCACAAAGCAGCCACCGCTGTGGGAAGCCCGAAGCTCACAAGAATGGCGAGTGGCATATAAAACCGGTCCTGAAAAAGAATGAGAGGATCTTGCTTGAGATCTTGAATATTCGATTCATCCGACTGATCCGATTTGACCATAATCCAACCCATATGCGCATGCCAAAATCCCTTTCGAACATTATAAGGATCTTTTTCTTGATCGACAAAACGGTGATGCTTGCGGTGGGCACAGCACCACTCCCTCACAGAACCTTGCAGCGCTGCTCCTCCGAACAAAAGATATAAAAGTTTGATAATTTTGCGGGCTTCATAACTGCGATGAGAAAAAAGGCGATGGTAACCGGCGGTAATCCCAAAACCCGTTAAACCCATCATGACTGCAACAAGAATTAAGGTTGCGGGGTGAATACCATTCCGCCAAATAACGAATATTGTGCCTAAGAGGGCGATGAAAGGACTTAAGGTGATAAATAAAAAATTAGGCCATTCGATTTTAGAGAGGAGTGTTTTCATGGTTTTCTTTCTAGGCAGTTAACCCTATTTCTTTGAATCCCATCTGCCAAGGGAGCAATCGAATGCCTTCAATCATTTTAGGGGTAGGATCACGTGAGAAGCAGTAGGCTTCTGTTTTTTGAGGCATGTCTTTTTTAAAGGCCATTAAAGCACGTATATCTCTTTCATCGGCCTGTTGGGTAGACTTAATTTCTATCAAGGCTAAGGGCAGTCCTGGTCGTTCAATAATGAGATCGATTTCAGCATTATCTTTGGTACTCAGATAACTGAAACGATAGTCTTTCTCAAAGTACGCATTCAGGCGCAAAGCCTCCATCATGATGAAGTGCTCAAAAGCTTTTCCGAATCCGTAAGTATTTTCTGAAAGATCCACTGTGAGATTCCCCTCGAGAGCCCGTTTAACACCCAAATCAAAGAAATAAAATTTTGGATTTGTCCTCTGTCGTTTTCGAATCGATTGATGAAAAGGATGAAGTAAAAATCCCATTAAGGTGTCTTCAAGAATTTGAAAGTAAGACTGAATGGTCATGTCATCGACCCCCACATCGCGGGCAATGTTGGAAAAATTTAGAATTTCTCCATTTTGCTGAGCTGCGATTTCCAAAAACAAACGAAAAGGATCTAGTTTGCGAATGATTTGTTCCATGAGGATTTCTTCTTTGAGATAAGTCTGCGTGTAGCTGCGCAAGTATCGGGCTTTGTCTTGAGATTCTGAAAGGTGAAAAAGAGTAGGCAGGCTTCCCCATTGTAGGGCTTCGTTTAGTTTGAATTCAGATCCAAGTTCAAGATGAGTGAGGGGAAAAAGATGATGCACGAAAGCGCGACCCGCAAGTAGGTTGGAAGCGCCGCGTTTTAATTTTCTGGCGGATGAACCGGTGAGGGCAAAAAGTGTTTTGTGTTTTTCAATGCACAAATGGACCAGGTCTAAAAGCCTGGGTAATTTTTGAATTTCGTCGATAAACACCCATTGTGTGTTTGGGGGGAGCCCTTCGATTTGGGCAAGCAGGGCAGTTGGATTTTTTGAAAGTCTTTCTTCTTCATCAGGTTTTAAGAGATCAATATAAAGATGAGGAGTATTTTCAAAATGCTTTTGCAGCCACGTAGACTTCCCGGTCCCGCGGGCTCCAAATATAAAAAAACTGTTATTTTTTGATAGGTTGATTATTCTGTCGAACATACTCGGTAAATGTACGCCGAATACCGAGTATAGTCAACGAGTATTTTTGATACGGCCCCTATGTAACAAGGTTCGAACCCACTTCCAAGGGAATTTCTAATTATCGATTCGCCGTTCCGATTGCCGATGCCGCTGGGGCAATTGGTTAAGCAAATTTCTTATTCTAAACCTATGAAACTTTCACCTGGAATTTTGTATTTAAAAAGATAACCTTCACCTCCAACCAAATCAAAAGTAATATGATAACGAGAACCACCATCGGGTACTAACTGGACTTCGTTCACTAGGGTACCCGTATTTTGATTCAACCGCTGGAGAGCGGTAATTCCACTGGAGCCAAAGTCAAATTTGAGTGTCACATCTTGCTTGGCTTGTGGAGTAAAATCAGTAGCACGATAAAGATTAACAATCATAAAATAGATGTTACCCTCATGTGTTGTTCCATCATATTCTTCATCGGGCGTAAAACAGGCAAGTAGCAAATCGCCTTCCTCTCTGCTTGTTCTATGAGTAACGACTGCCCGAATACTGGTAAGATACGAACCCGTACAAGGCTCAGGAGAGTTTACGGCCGTTGTACCTTTAGGTAATGGGTTGGTGGTACCAACGCTGTTTTTCCCTCGAACGTAGCGAACAGCTACACTTCTCAAATGTTTTAACGATTTTCCAAGATTTTTTGTTTCTTGGGTTACCTTTTGAACCGCGTTATACAAAGCTTGATCCGAAATAAAGGGATCCTTATTGATGTCAAGATGAATGAGGGCATCTCGTTGTCCTCTTTCTTCACTCCATCTGAAATAATTGATACCCTTAAATCCATAAGCGAGGAGGGCGTTTGTATTCATGCGAAGGTCCCATTCCGTTGGTTTTCTTACAGCCTCCTTGGCTGTGCAGCCAATATTCTGCCCGTGAGTTTGAACGAAGGCAAAATAGGGAATATCTCTTTCCAGGGCTTTGCCCCTGACAACTTCCATATTTTTAAAGTAAAACTTCCAAAGATTATTTTGTGTTTCAGATTCGAGACAAGCAAATGGGTACTTATCAAAGGAGATGGCATCAGGACCGACAATGTGAAGATAATCTTCCACATATTGCTCATAATTGTAATTCGTTGGATGATTTCCTGCGCATCCAATTGGATTTGCATATATTTCTTGTTCGGAATGCTCAGGATAAGCTTTAAGATTTCCCCAAATAAATTTGTTCGGATACCCATTGCTGCGAAGCCAGTTTTGGAACTCCACCTTGAATTCAAAGTTCTCAGCCATGCCCTCATCGCCAGAAGCACAACCCACAGTCGCTGGCTCATCGGTGAGGTGAAGGGCGATTCCTTTATAAGGGGCTGTGCTGTTGATCTCATGGTCATACGTTAAAAATTTTTGGGTGACCTGATCAAATTTCCATTGATGGTCATGAATTACGGAGTCATGACAATCGGGATTTAGTAGGTTTATACTACAGGAATCATTGTCTGGCACCTTAAAATGCCAAGTAAGTTGAGAGGTATCCTCATTTTTAGAAAATATCGAAACGTCGTTTTCCCATATCAAGAGTGAGCTAAAGCCTGCATCCCGATACGGATTCCTACCGGCTATGTTTTGAAGAGTGTAGTAAAGCGTCACAAGGGCCTGTACCGTAAAATCATGCTGCTGAATCCATTGCTGAGCAAAGCGAGATTGTTTGTCTCCGATCTTTACAAAATCAAACCAGTCTGTTCCCGCTCCGATTCCCTGCAACTGAATATGGTCTACATTGTAATGCCCGTGTCCTAAAGTAAAATTCCCAACGAGATTGTCATTGATATAAGCATCAACAGTTCCCAATCCTGCCCCATCTGCGTTAAACACAAAGGTAAAAGTGTTGTAATCCGTTCCAAGCGCAATCCTGTTTACAATGGTATCCCAGCCGTCGCTAGCATTTCCGGCTCGAATGCTCCAGTTATCTCCACCACCATCATTTTGAAGGGAGATCATCTTCAAATCAGAGGACCAATTCTTAATGTACCAAGCCCCATCGTTATTGTAGGGCCCTGTATGTTTATACTTGATCTGGACGACCCAATTTTTATTTTCATCTCTGGCCAGATAATTCCCGTTAAAATCCGTTGTGCGGTAACGCAGTGCCCCTCCCGTTGTGCTTCCCGCACGCCCGTCAGTGAAATCCCAGGAACCTTGTTTAAAAGTGAGAATACCAAAACTGGTTATATTCCCATTCCTGCCCTTTTCCGTTTCTGCATTCTTTTGAAATAAAACAAGCAGTCCCGGTTCTTCGCCTCCAGAGGTAACCAGTGGAGGGTTGCCAAAAGCGGTATTGCTGACGATTAAAAGGGTTAAAATAAGATACCTAGGGACACTTCCTGTTAGATATTTCATACACCTCTCCTCTTTTTTAAAAAACTTCTCGAGACGCTAATTCCCAAGCGCTAAATGCACACAACTCATTCGTCGGTACTTCTAAAATTTTATTGCGTCAAAAGTCAATTTCCAAGGTCGCTCTGTCTCAAGACATCTGTCAGAAAATGTTGGCCCATTTGGCCAAGGAGAGGAGAAACTGGTCAAATTAGAACAGAGGGCAATTGGCTCACCAGGCCCATCAGGTGATTTCCGAGGGAAATTTTGAATCCCTCATGGAAACAGCCAAAAAGATCGGTTCGAACTACCGTCTAGCATGCGGAAGGCTGCATTTTTCCTACAATTTGCCCTGGGCCCACCTCGCTAGCGGCGTCAATTTGCAAAATTTACGGAGAGGGTGGGATTCGAACCCACGGTACCCTTTCGAGCACGCCAGTTTTCAAGACTGGTGCCTTCAACCACTCGGCCACCTCTCCATCAAATCGGGGGCTCCAGTAAACCGTCGCCCCCGTACCCCTATTTTGCAAGTTCAGCACAGAATAAATCTGATGCTTCACTTGCTCAAATTATTTATTCAATGAGATCGGGGGTTGCAGTAAACCGCGCTCCCCGCACCCCTGTTTTTGTTTCAGCCAAAGGCTGACCCGCCTCTGGCGGGCGTTCAGACTGGCAAAGCCAGATTCTAACTCACGACAACTTATTTAAGGAGATCCTGCTTTCCCCTGACAACCATAGGGTACTTTAATTTCGTGGTGCTTAGCATACGAAAAAATCGTGCTCAATATAAGATTTCAGCGCAACTCTTTTAAAGATCTTTCGAAACAAATAAGAGATAGAAAACTGAAATCTTATGTCAGGACTTATTACCTTACTTCAACAACAATGGCAGGCGCGTTCTTTTGCGAGCGAAAGAGATTTGATCGCAGCAATCCGCCGAGGCCTTGAAGAGCCACCTTCTCAAGCGACTTCTCTTTTTTTGGAAAAGATTGTTATTCCTGTTCTTGAAAGAGAACCTCTTTGTCATCCCCTAAAAAATGATGTGGAAAAATTAAAGAATTGGATGGGACTTAGACCTACTGTCCCTTCTTTTTTGACTGCTCTTGATTTGGATGGAGACACTCGTTTAAGCCCGATAGAAGTTGCACTTCATGCTTATGCGGTCGAAGATGCCTTGCAAAGAATGGTGAATCCTCTTCCCGAACACTCCATTCGCGTTTTCATCCAGAATTTATCAGCGTTCGAAGCAGAAAGAACAACTTGCCGTATGCCTCTTACTGATGTTTCGATCGAAAAACTTCCTGTGATTGCCGAACAACTTTTAGAAGGAGAGATCTCTTTTGATGCAAAGGAACTTGCTTCTTCTGCCAAAGAGCTCTTGGCTTCCCTTCAAACTCAACTAAAGTCTGAACCCGAAAATCGTGAATGGTGGATGGCGAGTTTTCAAGTTTGGGAAGTGGTTTTAGAATTGAGCAGACTTAAGTCGTCTGAAAATTATTTATCTCTCATGAAAGAATATGCGGAGTATTACGAGCCGGAACAAGATGCTTCTCAATACTCACAACTTTTTCATTACTTAAGCAGCCTTCGGTGGATTAGCGTTCAGCTGGCAGATGCTGAGCTGCAAAAAAAGATTCCTCACGCCCTGACTTCTGAAGATTTGAAGAACTTACTCCGGATTATTTCTCGAAGGGTCTACGATATTCATCAATTGGCAGAGCTGCGAGTGGAAGGCCTCCGAAGCCACGAATTTTTTATCCAGCACTTTGGTTTTCATCCCGCTTTTTTTGCAGAAGAGGTGTTGACTGCTGAAACTTGTCCTAATCAGGAACGTGTGAGTGTGAGCGAGGGAGAAGATATTCCCTATAATGTGGTGGAAAGTTTTGAAAAATGGTGCCGCTGTTTTTGCCCCATTCTTTTTGGCCAAAACTCTACGGTGAATTCTATTGCCTTGAGCATTTCTCAGGACCCCGCCTTTGAAGAATGGTTACAACCTTATTGGGCCCGGTTTATGAATGACCCAAATTCTTTTGATGCTATTTTGAATCATCCTTACCAGTTAATTCCCAGTAATCCCGCTTTTTATAGAATTGGTCTTAGCGCTTATTGGCATAGTAAAGTGGGAGCAGTGGATTGGGAAGAAGTGATGGATTCACTCCAAAGAAAGGGAGTGACTCTTTACGCTCATCGAATGGGAGATCGTGAGGAAAGACGAAGTCAAGCTTACAAAAATAATTATGGAGTTGAGGTCGATGTGGGGTTTACGCGCGATCATAAATGGGTCATGTATCATGAACTTCAAGCCCCTTCAGGGCCGTATGTCATCGATCTTTCTTCGGAGCAGTTACAAAAAGAGAATGTCTCACTTCTAGAAACATTACGTACAGGAGATCATCCTCTCATTATTGATGACAAGACGAACAACTATAGCCCGCGTGCAAACTTAGAAGGTGCCGCCGCTTCTCTAGTCGCGGCTTTAAAACCGGTCGGAAATAATATTTTAATTGATTCCATCGATCCTGTTTTTTTAGCGGATGTGAAAAAAGAAATCGACAAACAAAATCTGCCTTTCAAGCTCGCTTATTTATTTATGGAGTATGGAGTTCTTGAAAAATTTGCCGAGGAAGTAGAAGGTTTTGGTGAAAGTCGAGAATTCCCTTTTGACACTCTTATGGTTTACGGAAAAGATTTGCGCCGTCTTCAAGACGAAAAGAAAGAAGCTTTGGAAATTTTGCATCAGCAATTTAAAATTGTGATTGCGGAAGATGACCCGCGTGCTCTTAAGGGGCTTGAATTTGATGGACTCATTGCGGCAGGGTTGCCAGGGGTGAATCTTTGAGTATTACTTATCCCGATTATCCAACCACTCTTTCAAGATCGGATGAAAAGGTTGAAGAGAAGTCCGTATAAAACAGGCGGGGAGTACGTTTTGGCAATATTCTGATTTGCGCAGTCCATTCAAATCCAGGCAGTCACAGCCTTTGGTCGAATCCCCGCAATAGGTGCGATAATTGATCCAGGCCTCTTTCCCATCATTATCCAGAAGCAAAGTATTACGACAGTTGTCGTTGATCATTGAAAGTTTTTCACATTTGGATTCAATCGTGAGAAGGGTATCGCAGACGAGTTGTTCTTGATCAGAAGGTTTGTCTCCAAATTCTGCTCGTAGGGGAGCAGGTAAAAAATAGAGGCTTAAAAAAAGAAGCAGACAAAAGAAGAAAAAAAACTTATTTTTGAGAAGTAAAATATTCATATATATAGAGGATAAGCAAAAGCAGGGCCAAGTTTTTTGAGTTCTAAGCCTTTGATTTTTAAAGAGCTCAAAAAACGAATGCTTGGTAAGCCTTGGAAAGAGATGTCAAAAGGGTGACGGGCTCAGGTATTTTTTTACACAGGGAGAAAAATCATGCGACTCGATAAATTTACAGTGAAGGCTCAAGAAGCCGTGATGGAGGCTCAAAACCTTGCGGGCCAATACGGCAATCAACAAATTGAACCTGAGCATCTCCTCTTGGCATTGCTCGACCAAGAAGAAGGCCTCACCCAAGCCATTTTGCAAAAATTGGGAGCCGATCCGCAGCAGATTCGTGCAGAGGTTTTAAAAGAAATTCAAAAATTTCCAAAAGTTTCGGGCAGTGGGGGAGATTATCTTTCCACTTCTTTTAAAAAAGTAGTCGATACGGCCCAAGTGGAGGCCACAAAGTTAAAAGATGAATATGCGAGTACCGAACATCTGTTGCTCGCTTTGTCTGAACTGAAAGATTCCAAGACTTCCCGCATTCTCAAAGAAGGGGGCATCAGCAAAGAGGCTTTACTCAAGGCTTTGGTGGATATCCGTGGTTCTCACCGGGTGACCGATCAAAATCCCGAAGCGAAATACCAGGCCCTTAAAAAATATTCACGTGATCTTACGGATCTTGCCAGAAGAGGAAAGATTGATCCGGTGATTGGCCGGGATGATGAGGTTCGGCGGGTGATTCAAGTTCTTTCTCGTCGTACCAAAAATAATCCCGTTTTGATCGGAGAACCGGGCGTGGGTAAAACAGCGATTGTAGAAGGCTTGGCCCAGCGTGTTGCCAATGGAGATGTGCCCGAAACCCTTCGAAATAAAAGTATTGTCGCCCTGGATTTGGGGGGACTTCTCGCCGGAACCAAATATCGCGGTGAATTTGAAGATCGTCTTAAAGCGCTTCTGAAAGAAATTGTGGAATCCGAGGGGAAAATAATCCTCTTTATTGATGAACTCCACACTTTGGTGGGTGCGGGAGCGGCCGAAGGCGCGATGGATGCCTCCAACATGCTCAAACCCGCTTTGGCCCGTGGAGAACTGCGTTGCGTGGGAGCGACCACTCTGGATGAATTCCGAAAACATATTGAAAAAGATCCGGCCTTGGAACGCAGGTTTCAACAGGTTTACGTGGGCGAGCCTTCTGTGGAAGATACGATTGCGATTCTTCGCGGTCTCAAAGAAAAATACGAAGTGCATCACGGCGTGCGCATTAAAGATGAAGCGATTGTCGCAGCGGCCCAGCTTTCCAATCGTTATATTACGGGTCGTTTTTTACCCGATAAGGCGATTGATTTGATCGATGAAGCTGCGAGTAAGCTGCGTATTGAAATTGATAGTCTTCCCACAGAGATTGATGAAATCGAACGGAAGGTGATGCAAATTGAAATTGAAAAACAGGCTTTGAAAAAAGAACACGATGAAGCTTCGAAAGAACGCCTGAGTAAGATGGATAAAGAGCTGGCAGTTCTAAAAGAAAATAGCCAAAAATTAAAACTCCATTGGAAGAGTGAAAAGGACGCCATCCAAAAACTTCGAGTCGTCAAAGAAAAAATCGAACAAACCAAAATAGAAACTGAAAAAGCAGAACGGGTAGGGGATCTCAATCGCGCTGCAGAGCTGAAATATGGCACACTTCCCGCCCTTGAAAAAGAGCTGCAAGCCGAGAACGAAAACCTGGGTTCTCTTCAGAAAAAAGAAAAAATGCTCAAAGAAGAAGTGGATGCAGAAGATGTGGCAGAAGTCGTTGCCAAGTGGACGGGCATTCCCGTCTCACGCATGCTGGAAGGCGAAGTTGAAAAACTCATCCACATGGAAGATCGTTTGCAAGAGCGGGTTGTAGGGCAAGAGGAGGCTTTAAAAAAAGTGGCAAATGCTGTCCGCAGATCCCGTGCAGGTTTGCAAGATCCCAATCGCCCGATTGGTTCTTTTATTTTCTTGGGTCCTACAGGCGTTGGTAAAACAGAAACCGCACGGGCCTTGGCCGAATTTTTATTTGATGATGAAAATGCCATGACGCGAATTGATATGAGTGAATATATGGAAAAACATACGGTGTCGCGCTTGATTGGTGCTCCTCCGGGCTATGTGGGTTATGAAGAAGGAGGACAGCTCACTGAGGCCGTACGGCGTCGGCCCTACTCTGTGGTTCTTTTTGATGAAATTGAAAAAGCCCACCACGATGTATTCAATGTGCTTCTGCAAGTCTTGGACGACGGGCGCCTCACGGATGGCCAGGGTCGCACCATCGATTTTAAAAATACGGTCATTATCATGACTTCGAATATTGGTTCACAGTTTTCAGATCTTCCTGAAAAAGAGATGGAGAAAAAAATGATGGAAGAACTACGCGCTCATTTTCGCCCTGAATTTTTAAATCGGGTGGATGATATTGTCATTTTCCATTCTTTAAAAGAAGCCCAACTTAAAAACATTGTAGACATTCAACTCAAACGTTTTGAAAAACTTTTGGCCGAACGCAAAATCGATCTCAAGCTTACCGATAAAGCGAAAGCCTTGCTCGCCAAACATGGTTATGATCCGGTGTATGGAGCACGACCTTTAAAACGCGCCATTCAAAAAGATCTACAAGATCCACTTTCTTTAAAAATTCTCGAAGGAACATTCCGCGACGGAGATACGATTGAAGCCGATGCGGGAGAGGTGGGAGCGATGGTGTTTAGGAAGAAATAAAAAAGGAATCCTCACTTTATGAGGTCTTAACCAAAAGGTGGGATTTCAAAAATTCCGGAGCAAAGTCAGCACCATTTTCCCAGACCAATGTTTCCAGTTCTGGATCAACGCAAAATGATTTGAATTTATTGATTTCTTTCAGAGGTTCAAACATCTCGCCGAAGAGTTGTTCCTTTAAATCAATGACACCTTCAGCGCCATCATTGAATTTGAGCCAAATCTGATAATCTTTTTGATATTTTGCTTCTATCACATGAAGAATCATTTTTTACTCCAAAGGTGCTATATACCGAAGAGGTTTTCTTTCTTTTGCAAGGTTCCAGTCTTCAAGAAGTTCCTTTTCATGAAGCATTCGCCATTCTTCTATTAACGATAATACTCTCTTTGAAAGAGCCCCCTTAATAATTTGCCCCGTTTTTATGTTAATTATTCCCTCTTCTCCACTATATTTTGCATGAAAATGCGGTGGAGAATGATCATCCCAATAAATAACAATAAGAATTCCAAAAAACCGACTGATCACTTTCGAGGTGAGAAAGGGAAGCCAGCCTATCTATTTTATTCCTGCCTGGATGGTGTGAGGGGGCTGATTCTGTCAGATGGAGATACGATTGAGGTGGATGCGGGGGAGATTGGGTTTGGGAAGAAGCGATTAAGAGGGATTAAGTTTTTGTGAGAGGGCCCGAAGATTTTGAAGCCTCTGTTCGTTTGAGGGATGAGTGTCTGTTATGCGAAGGCTTGGAGGAGTCAATGACTCCAATGCTCCTTGTAACATAGTCTTCCCTATGAGTGATATCACATCGCCTATGCTTATATCTCTTGTTGTGTTATCCCTTTCTGTCGCTCGAGTCCAAATATCAACCGCCGCTTGAGGATTATAACCCGCCCTTTTCATGTAGATCATCCCTAACTTATCTGCTGCTGTTTCTTGTGAGCACAGGTACAACATTATACTATCATCTGTAGTCTCACAATTTTGAATCCGTATTTGATTATTCATTTCCATGGCAAGTGTTTGGTAAATACCTATTTCAAAGATACAATGTCCTATTTCATGACCTAATATGGCCGCTAACTCGTCATCGTTTTCTTTTTTTACTAGACCATATTTGGGATCCCACAGGCCTTGATTTACAGTAATTAAACAAATCCCCTTAAATGGGATGCTATATGCATTTACCGCTTCAGAATTATCCACAGAGACAACAAAGTCAGAATAAGAAGAAGGAGGACTGTTTCGAACTAAACGATCGATGATATTTTGTAAACGATGTTGCATATCAGAAATACCAACACCATAAAGACTTAGAGGCATAGAAGATCCCTTTGGAAGAGGTTATCGGCTGATCTTTGAGAAAAGTTGTCAAAAAATCCACCCTCATTGTCACCTTTATAAAAGCCATGTAATTTTATGAGCTTAATGAGTTAAAATATTTTAAGTTTTTTTGATTTTTTGTTTTTTCAGTAAACGAGTGCTGAGAAGTGGTGCTGTGATGGGATGAGAAGGGTTTGTAGATCGGGGGGGAGTTTTTTTAGCAGCTTTTTACTTTTCTAAGCAAAAGCAACTATTATTGGTTCACAGTTTTCAGATCTTCCTGAAAAAGAGATGGAGAAAAAAATGATGGAAGAACTGCGCGCTCATTTTCGCCCCGAATTTTTAAATCGGGTGGATGATATTGTCATTTTCCATTCTTTAAAAGAAGCCCAACTTAAAAACATTGTAGACATTCAACTCAAACGTTTTGAAAAACTTTTGTCCGAACGCAAAATCGATCTCAAGCTTACCGATAAAGCGAAAGCCTTGCTCGCCAAACATGGCTACGACCCTGTTTACGGAGCACGACCTTTAAAACGCGCCATTCAAAAAGATCTACAAGATCCACTTTCTTTAAAAATCTTGGAAGGCACCTTCCGTGAGGGGGATACGATTGAAGCCGATGCGGGTGAGGTGGGAGCGATGGTGTTTAGGAAGAAGTAGGTGTTTTTTCAAGACTGATTAAAAAGTTGAAAAAGGCCCAAACTCAAGGGGATATGGGGATGATCAAAAAACAAGATCTCTTGGGCTTGATCGGGAATTCCATTGGAACCTGGCAGAAAATTTCCAATAAGATATTTTTCTTTTCCAGAAACATAGTCAGCGGGGTAGACCCAAGATCCCATGGCGGCCCTTAGGGAAGTAGAAAGAGGCTCCCCCTCTGCATTGAGGAGTTGGGTTTGTATTCTGTTATCGGGGGTATGATTCATCACGAAAATGACATTGGTGTAATAAGTGATTTTTTTTTCGAATGGATGAGTTTCTAATTCAATTTCAAGTTTTGCACTTCCCACCAAATCATCCGTATAACCATCTCCGTCCAGATCGATGGCTTGAAAAGGTGTCTCTAGAGTCAAAGCTTGATCCACCACTTTTCTGTAAAGATCTGCAACAGGAAGACGTGGAAGCTTTGCAAGCTGTGCCTCTAATAAAGAGTAAACTGCGGCAGTGCTGGGAAATAGGTTGTGAACAGGAGGTAAGGGTGCCATGAAAGTCTCAATTGAACTATCGGCAAGAGAAAAAATTGTCACAAACATTAGATCACTACTGTCCCAACGTTGATCTAGCGATCAAAGTCAGGGTTTGATTTTTAAAGGTTTTTTTGTCATTTATGAACCAAATCAATTTGAAATCGAT